>Ga0326597_10003796_pt1 | contig 21542 bp, 20 predicted proteins | sample RVTome_12_FD_203789 | JGI IMG/M metagenome (GOLD analysis project Ga0326597, IMG submission 203789) | Soil microbial communities from uranium-contaminated site in the Upper Colorado River Basin, Wyoming, United States - RVT100D185 | ecosystem: Environmental > Terrestrial > Soil > Contaminated >...
CCGCCGCTGAGAGATCATGTTGAAGATATTCCGGAAATGGTCGGTATCTTTACACAATCTATCGCCCTGGAATTGGGTGTCAAACCATTTTCCTTCAGTCAGGAAGATATGGCCCGCTTGCAGTCCTACCGTTGGCCGGGCAACGTCCGTGAATTGAAAAACCTGGTGGAGCGCGCGTTGCTGCTCGGCAGTTTTCCCTGGGAAGCCATTTCCGGTAATTCCGGCCAGGTAGAAACCGCGGCCGCGGAACACTCTGCGTCGGAGTTTTCCGCTGACTCGACACTGGAACAGGTTGAAAAACAGCACATGCTTCAGGTCCTGAGTGCGGCCGATGGAAATAAATCGGAGGCCGCTCGACGGCTGGGGATCTCGCGAAAAACCATGGAGCGCAAGCTGCGCTCCTGGCCCGAATTATCCTGATATTCAACGGTTGTCTTCCTGCGGGTTAACGGTAGCGAGTCATGTTTGTTAAATTCCGCGAACGGATTGGATCATCACTCCGCAATAAATTGTTTGCCCTGGTATTGCTCCCCACCGTCCTTGCGATGATCGCCACGCTGGGATACACCTTTTACTGGTTCAACAGCTTCACACGGGACAACCTGTTCCTCAAGGCGAAGGCAGACCTCGCGCTTGCGCAGCAGTCCATTCAACAGGTCGGGAGAGAACGTTATCTTGCCGCGCTTCAACGCCTGGCAGATTCATACGAATTCCGCGCCATGATCCGTAACAGCGATGCGGCTTCCATCACTCGTGCCTTGCAACAACTGAAAAAGGAGCAGGGCTTTGCCTTTTTACACGTCACGGGTGAACTGGGCAACTGGCTCTTTGAGGGCGAACAACGGAAAAACGCCAGCAGCAAGCCGACGCCGCTTACCAGTCGCGCCGTTCGCGGCCTGACAGGCATGTCATTGGAAGTTTTCACCGCGGAAAACCTCCGGCGCGAAGACCCGGGCGTGTTATCCCGTGCGCGTTTGGGCATTAAAGAAAATACCGTGCCGCAAATTTATCGAGCGCCGCCACCCGCCCGCGTGCCTGTGTTCGAGGAACGCGCCTTGATATTGCGCATGGTTTATCCCGTAACCGATAAGCAGGGAAACCTCATGGCGGTATTGGATGGTGGGGTGATGATCAATAACGATACCGAGGTGGTAAATGCCGTGCGTGACCGGATTTACGGCGCCGGGACGCTGCCGACGGGCGGGTTGGGTGTCGTGGAGTTTATGCTGGATGACGTTACCGTCAGCAGCAATATCCCGGGTCAACAGGGAACCGACTCGGTCGGAGGGCGCGCCGCCCAGGAAATCAGGCAAAAGGTCCTGGAAAACGGCGACATGCTGGTGAACCGGGGTTTTCATGGAGGTAAAAGGTATATCTCCGGTTATGCGCCGCTCTTTGACGTGCATGATCGGGGTGTGGGAGTGCTGCACGCGGGTTTTCTCGAAGCGCCGTATCGGCGCGCATATTATTGGGCGGCGCTGTTGCATTTTCTGATATTGCTGGCCTTGTTCAGTGCGTCGGCCTGGATCGCTTATCGCGGCGCCAAGAGAATTCTCAAACCGGTCGGGCAAATGATGGCAGTGGTGCGAGCAACGCAAGCGGGGCTTGAACGGCGTATCGGTGAGATTGATTCGAGAGACGAGCTCCGGGAACTCGCACGCCAATTTGACTCCATGCTGGATCTGTTGCAGCAGCGAAACCGCGAAATACAGCGGGCCGCGGATGAACTCGAGACCAAGGTCGAGGAACGTACACGTGAGTTGGAAACCAAGAACACCGATCTCGAGGCGACGGTGGACCTGTTGCACAAGACTCGGCAGCAACTGGTGATGGCGGAAAAACTTGCGGCCGTCGGTGAGCTGGCGGCCGGTGTGGCGCACGATATTCACAATCCAACGGCGGTTATTCTGGGAAATCTGGACATCCTGGCTACCGAGCTCGGCTCAGCCATCGAGCCGGTCAGGACCGAAATCGATTTAATCATGCAACAGGTGGAAAGAATACGCCATATTGTCAACCGGTTACTCCAATTCTCCCGGCCATCTCGCGAATCCGGCGAAGTGGTGCAAGTCGAAATAAACCAGCTGATCAAAAATACCGTGCCCATGGTGCGGCATATGGTGGAGGAAAGGTCCATTACAATCCGCCAGCGCCTGGCCGCAACCCGGTTGATTTGTATCAACCCCTATGATCTTGAAGCAGTTTTGATCAATTTGACGATTAATGCGTATCATGCCGTGTCGCCGGGCGGAAACGTTGAGATCAACTCGGCGGATTGGGATCACCGTGGCGTGGTCATCAGCGTACGGGATGACGGTATTGGCATTCCGCCGGAAATGGTGCATCGTATCTTTGACCAGTTTTTTACCACCGACCCGCAACGGCGAACCGGCCTTGGTCTGTCGATCAGTTATGGTCTTATACACCGTTACGGCGGCGACATAACGGTGGAATCGGAGCCAGGCAAGGGCAGTGTATTTCATGTGTGGCTCCCTCAAGAACCGGCGTTCGCGCCACAGCATGAGGCGGTAGATTATTCGCTGCAAGCCTGAACCGGCGCGAGGCTTGATGAATAGTTATGCGTTACGGAGAAAAATATGACTAAGACATCCTTTGATGAAGAGAAGCTTAACATGGCAATTCGCAAATTTCTGAAAAAGGTCGGTATCACTTCGCAGCGCGAAATCGAGCGCGCTGTACGTGAAAGTCATCACGCGGGTAAAGTAAAAGCAGGCGATAATCTCAAGGCGCAAATGACGCTTGAAATAAAGGGAATCGGCTTGCGTCATACCATGGAGGATGACATCACGCTGGGATGAATCTTCCAGGCGGCCCCGCGACCTGTTCAGCAACGGCGGAAAAATTCACGGGCGGCACTGATGGGAAGTTACCGCGCCGCGGGTACAACATGGACAATTTCCTGTCTAATGGGTAGTCTAGATTGCACAGATTTTAGCTATGTCGTTCTATTTAAGGGTCGGTTTCTCACGATAACGTCAGGCGGTAGGAGGTATCATGAAACGTTCGGCAAGTTTGCTGCTTTGGGCAATTACATTCGGTCTGCTGGCCGCCCCCGTGATGGCGGAGCCATTGACCGGTACGCTCAAAAAAATCAAGGACACAGGCTCGATCACCATCGGATACCGGGAATCTTCGATCCCTTTTTCATACCTCGACGATAAGCAGCAACCGGTGGGTTATGCCATGGATCTGTGCATGAAAATCGTCGAAGCGGTAAAAACCGAGCTCAAGATGCCGAAACTGAAAGTCAATCTCCAGCCGGTAACCTCGGCCAACCGGATTCCGCTGATGCAGAACGGCACGATCGATCTCGAATGCGGATCGACCACCAATTCCGTTTCCCGGCAACAGCAGGTGTCTTTCGGCCCGACGTATTTCGTGATCAACGTCACCGCGGCGGTCAAGAAGAATTCAGGCATCAGAAGCCTGGCCGGCCTGAACGGTAAAACGATTTCAACCACATCGGGGACCACCTCGGTACCGCTGCTCAAGAAATATGAAAAAACCGCGAATGTGAGCGTAAAGGAAATTTACGGCAAGGATCACGCCGAATCGTTTCTCCTTCTGGCGCAGGATCGCTCCGCGGCGTTCATCATGGACGATATCTTGCTCGCCGGGCAGATCGCCAATTCAACCAACCCGGGTGATTTCACGATACTCAAGGAATCGCTGCGGCAAGAACCTTACAGCATGATGCTGCGCAAGGACGATCCGCCATTCAAGGCCCTGGTTGATAAAACCATCGGCGGTGTCATGAAATCCGGTGAAATCAACAAGATCTACGCCAAGTGGTTTAACAACCCGATCCCACCGAAGGGGATCAACATGAATTTTCCGCAGACCCCCCAGATCAAGGAAGCATTTAAGAACCCGAACGACAAAGGCGTTGAATAATCGGGACCGTCATCGCCCGCTGAAATAATCATGGGCCGGAGCGCGAGAAACCGCTGCCGGCCTTTTTTTTGGTAAATTGTCTAGCCGCTGATATATGCCGTAAAACGAAATTAAGTTGCGCCGCTTCCCGTGGCGCCAGCTTGAGGGCATGGCATTCGATGAATTATCACTGGAACTGGGGTGTCTACTTTCAGGAAGTTCCCGGCGGTGGAGAGTATTACTGGGAGCTGTTGGTAGCGGGAATCGGCTGGACGCTGGCCGTGTCGGCTTGTGCCTGGGTTATCGCCCTGGCGCTCGGTACTGTGATCGGCACTATTCGCACGACAAACAGTCCCTGGTTGGTGCTTCTGGCCAAGACATGGGTTGAGGTCTTTCGCAACATACCCTTGCTGGTGCAGATGTTTCTCTGGTATTTCGTCGTGCCGGAAATTATTCCAGCGCTCAAGCGCTGGGTGATTCAAGTCGATCCGGGTACCGCGCAGTTTCTGGCGGCGATCGTGTGCCTGGGCCTGTTCACGTCGGCCCGGATTGCCGAACAGGTTCGCGCCGGCATCCAGTCGCTGTCGTCCGGTCAGCGTTACGCCGGCATGGCGCTCGGGCTTACGCCAACGCAAGTCTATCGGCATGTATTGCTGCCGATGGCGTTTCGCATCGTCATTCCGCCGCTGACCAGCGAGAGCATGAATCTGATCAAGAATTCCTCGATTGCCTTGACGATCGGCCTCGCGGAGTTGACGTTCCGTGCGCGTGAGATGGGTGAATACACCTTTAATTTCTTTGAGGCGTTCACGGCAGCGACTTTGATCTATATCGTCATTGCGATGACCGCCAACCGGGTCATGGCGACTATCGAGCGAAAAACCGCCGTGCCCGGCTTCATCGCCGGCGGATCGAGGTAGACCGCCCATGACGCTCGATATCGATGTTATTCAGCGCTCACTGCCCTACCTCTGGAAAGGGTTCCAATACACCGTGCAGTTGACAGGCACGGCGGCACTCGGTGGACTTTTCTTCGGTACGTTGTTGGCGCTTGCCCGGCTTTCCGCGGTCAAATTTCTGGCTTATGTTGCCGCCGGCTACGTGAACCTGATGCGCTCCATTCCGCTCATCCTGGTGATCTTCTGGTTTTTTTTCCTGGTTCCACTGATAGTGCAGGGCATTACCGGCGCCGAGCGTCCGCCGCAGATGGGCGCCGAACGGACGGCGATCATTACGTTTATCATGTTCGAAGCGGCCTACTTTTGCGAGATCATGCGTGCCGGGATTCAGTCGATACCGAGAGGCCAGGTGGACGCGGCCTACGCGCTCGGACTGACCTACGCCCAGACCATGCGACTGGTGGTTCTGCCGCAGGCGTTTCGCAACATGATCCCGGTGTTGCTGACGCAGCTTATTATTCTCTTCCAGGACACCTCGCTGGTTTACGTCATTTCGGCGACGGACTTCGTGGGCGCGGCCGCCAAGGTCGCCCAGCGCGACGGCCGCCTGGTGGAAATGTATCTGTTCGTCGCTCTTGTCTACTCCGTGATTTGTTTCGCCATGTCCCAGATGGTGAAACGGTTGCAGAGCCGGATCGCCATCGTTCACTGAGGATCGCGTCATGCCGGAACCGATGATCGTGGCAAAGCAGGTAAGCAAGTGGTACGGCAAGTTCCGGGTATTGAATGACTGTTCAACCGAAATTCACAAGGGCGAGGTGGTCGTCGTGTGCGGTCCGTCCGGTTCCGGCAAGAGCACGCTGATCAAGTGTGTCAACGGGCTCGAGCCGTTCCAGCAGGGCGAAATCACTGTTGACGGGATTTCGGTGGGCGCTCCCACAACCAAGCTTTCGAAACTGCGGTCGCGGGTGGGCATGGTGTTTCAGCACTTCGAACTGTTCCCTCACATGACCATCATCGACAATCTCTGTCTGGCGCAGACCAAGGTGCGCGGTCGTACCCGGGAGGAGGCGGAGAAGCGGGGTCAAAAGCTCCTGCAGCGGGTGGGATTGACCGAGCAGGCGCACAAATACCCCGGCCAGCTCTCCGGCGGCCAACAACAGCGCGTCGCGATTGCCCGGGCCTTGGCCATGGATCCGATCTGCATGTTGTTCGACGAGCCGACCTCAGCTCTGGATCCGGAAATGATTAATGAAGTGCTGGATGTGATGGTGGAGCTCGCCAAGGAAGGCATGACCATGATGGTGGTAACCCACGAAATGGGTTTTGCCAAGAAGGTCGCCCACCGGGTTGTTTTCATGGACGAAGGCAGGATCGTCGAGGATGCCAGAAAGGAGGATTTTTTCGGAACGCCGCGCAGCGAGCGGGCCAGGGAATTTCTGTCGAAAATCCTGCATGATTAGAGAACGATTCGCCCGAAAGAATAGATCGGGTGTTGTCTCGGCGCGTCGTTCATAACGCTATTTTTTCTAATTCCTGGAGAAATTTATCATGGCGGAAATGTTTTTGGACGACTTCAAGGCAGGCGATACTTTCCTGTCCGATGGCGTAACGATCACGGAAAGCGAAATCATCGACTTCGCCCTGAAATACGACCCACAACATTTTCACCTGGATGTTAACGCGGCGGCGGATTCCATTTACGGAGGATTGATTGCGAGCGGATTCCAGACATTGGCCGTCTGTTTCCGGCTGTTTATCCAGAAAGGAATTTTGGCGAGATCGAGCCTGGGATCGCCGGGAATCGACGATCTGAAATGGCTCGCGCCCGTTCGTCCCGGCGATACCCTGAAAACCAGAACCGAAGTGATGGAAATCAAGCCATCCTCGTCGAAACCGGATCGGGGAATTTTGAGGTTGCGTTACTTTGCCATCAATCAGCACGGTGATGAGGTGTTGTCATTTGTGTTAAACCACTTGCTGAAAAGGAATGAAAAACGGTAACCGGATCCGCTTCTCATTCATCTCCATACGCCGAATTGCCTGCGTTTGAATCGAATCCTGGAGGATTATTTCATGAGCATGAACCGCGCACTGATTCATTTCCCCGGCGCCCTGGGAGACCGGCTCGCGGCCCGTCTTGATCTGTCCGTTACGCCGCCCGCGGCCTTTGTCCTGTTTGCCCATTGCTTCACGTGTTCCAAGGACAGCCTCGCGGCGTCCCGCATCAGCGCCGCGCTGACCGGAAACGGCTTGGGGGTGTTACGGTTTGATTTTACCGGTCTGGGCGCGAGCGAGGGCGATTTTGCCAACACGAATTTTTCCTCTAATGTCGCCGACCTCGTCGCGGCGGCTTCGTGGCTGCGTGAGCACCATCAGGCCCCCCGAATTCTGGTCGGGCACAGTCTGGGGGGAGCGGCGGTCCTGGCCGCGGCGGAACAAATTCCGGAAGCGGTGGCGGTGGCCACGATCGGGGCACCGTACGATCCGGCGCATGTGCGCCGTCTGCTGGAGGGAGCGACACCGGAAATCGAGGCGGCGGGGGCGGCCGATGTCACGATTGCCGGAAGAAAATTCCGCATCAAGCGGCAGTTTCTGGACGATATTTCCAGTCAGAACAGCAACCGTTACCTTGCCCAACTGCGCAAGGCGTTATTGATATTTCACTCTCCCCGCGACGCCACGGTCAGTATCGAGAATGCGGGCATGATTTTTGCGGCCGCGAAGCATCCGAAAAGTTTTATATCGCTCGACAACGCCGACCATCTCCTGACGCGAAAGGAAGACGCGCTTTATGTCGCTTCCGTTCTGGCTTCGTGGGCCAGCCGCTATGTCAAACAGGCTCCGCGTCCGGCCGCTCCGGCGGAAGCCGGCGTGGTGACCGTCAGCGAAACGCTCGAGAGCAAATTCACGCAATTAATCGGCGTCGACGGTCATCATCTGCGTGCTGACGAGCCGGTAAGCTTTGGCGGCACCGATACCGGCCCCTCGCCCTACGATTTGCTGCTGGCCAGTCTCGGCGCCTGCACCTCCATGACGCTGCGCCTTTATGCCGATCGGAAAAATTGGCCGTTGGAACAAATCACGGTGCGTCTCAAGCACGAAAAGATCCATGCCCGGGACTGTGCCGAGTGCGAAACCAAGGAGGGGAAGATCGACAGGATCGATCGGGAGATTGAGCTGAAGGGCGCGCTCGATGAAACCCAGCGCGCGCGATTGCTCGAAATTGCCGACAAATGCCCGGTGCACCGGACACTGCATTCCGAAGTGGTGGTTCCGACACGGCTCATGGGTTGACCGCCATCATCGCCATGTCGCGTCGCCGGGGAGTCTCTTTATGTGACGACTTTTTCCCTGACCCGGGTATTGGCGCGGATGAAATCCGCCATGCGCGCCACGCCTTGCTCGATGGCTTGCCGGGAGGCGGCGTAACTGAAACGTATGTGTTGACCTTCGTTCGGCACGCGCGAACCGAAATGAATATCGGCGAGGACCGCGACACCGGCTTCGTTCAGGAGGCGCGAGCGAAATTCCTCCGAGTCCTTGGCACCGATCAGCGCGCAGGCCTCGGTCACGTTCGGCCACACGTAGAACGCGCCGCCCGGTTTCCGGCAGCTGACGCCCGGCACCTGGTTGAGCAAATTGACGATCAAATTGCGGCGCTCCATGAAACGATCGCGCATCCGTCCGGCCGCATCTTGCGGGCCATTGATGGCTTCGACCGCGGCCCACTGGCTGATGTGCGAGGCGCAGGACTCGGTATTGGTTACCCAGCGGGCGAAGGCGGGCGCCAGCGTCTTATTCACCGCGTAGCCCAGACGCCATCCGGTCATGGCCCAAGTTTTTGACGCGCCGTCGCAAATGATGGTGCGCTCGAGCAAGCCGGGAAATTGCGCGATCGAGACGAAATCGCCCTCGTACACTAGGCGGGAATAAACCTCGTCGGCGAAAATCCACATCTGCGGATGTAGGCGCAGAATATCCGCGACGGCCTTCATCGCCGGGCGCGGAATGATTCCGCCGGTTGGATTGTGCGGTGAATTGAGAATCAGCAGCCTGGTTTTCGGCGTGATCCTGGATTCCAGCTCGCGCGGTTCGAAATTAAATCCGCGCGCCTCGTGCAGCGGAATCGGTACCGGTACCGCGCCCAGGGCGCGAATCTGCGATTCGTATATCGGAAATCCGGGATTCGGGTAAATGACCTCATCGCCCGCGCCGTGATCCGTGACCGAAAGAATGGAATAGGCGATAAACGGTTTGGCTCCCGCGCCCACCACCACATCGTCCGGACTGACCGGAACGCCGCGCCGCTGCCCGACATCCCGGGCCACCGCTTCGCGCAGCTCGAGAATGCCGGCAGAGGGTGTGTAACCGTGCTTGTTGTCACGAATCGCCTTGATCGCCGCTTCCTGAATGTTGACCGGCGTGGGAAAGTCGGGCTGGCCGATACAGAATGAGAGGATATCCTTGCCTTGTCGTTGCAGATTGCTGACCTCCGCCAAAACCACGAAGGCGTTTTCAGTCCCAAGCTCGCTGGTACGGTGGCTGAGGGCGGGCATCTGGTGATTTTCTCCGGAGAAAAACGGGATTCGTCCGAACGTGATATATCATGCGCCCGGTTTAGCGGTCAATTTAAGAATGATTTTAAAGCAATACGAACAGATCGTCGATTCAGTCGGGAATAATTTTCCCGATCATGATATCCGATGAATAATGGAAATTACGCTCGGATTGAAAAGATTAATCGACTTAATCAATCGTTTTTCACGAATAATCGCAAGCTAACCACTTTCTCACGTTAAATACTCCAGCCGCATATACCGGCTCCGGAGACGGTTAACGGGATAAGTTTCGCTGCAGTTGGCTATACCTGCTTCGTCAGGTATGCTGATGCCATGGCTCCGGCGCGTGTTTGCCAATATGCCGGTGACACATAATTTCCATACTGTTGTAAGCCGAGGTTTGGATTCTGGGTGGCTCGCCAGAGCAGAAAATGTACGTTAGACTGGCTTCGTTATTACAATGGCGGATTGGGTCGAACCTGTAAAATGGATCAGAACCCAGCGCGCCGATTTCAACTAAACAGGAGGGGCAAATGGTGAAATCTGAGAACAAACGAATGTTTTTGGCGCTCGGTGTCGCATCGCTGTTGCTTGCGGTGTCCGATACCGGCAACGCCAAAGTCGAGGGTGACACGATAGTTCTGGGCGCCGCGGTTTCGTTGACCGGCAAGTATTCCACGAACGGCAAGAACACCCAGGACGGTTACGAGCTCGTCGTCAAGCGCATTAATGAAATGGGTGGCGTCAAAGTCGGCGGGAAATCCTACAAGCTCAAGGTAACTTACTACGACGATGAATCCACACCCGCCCGCGGCGCGCAGCTCGCCGAACGGCTGATCAACCAGGATGGCGTTCAATTCCTCCTCGGGCCGTACAGTTCGGGACTCACCAAGGCCATCGCGCCGGTAACCGAGAAGTACAAAATCCCGCACGTGGAAGGCAACGGCGCCGCCCGCGAGCTGTTCAAGCAAGGCTACCGTTATCTGTTCGCCGTGCTGTCGACCTCGGACTATTATTTGCGCGAGGCGGTAAACCTGGCGGCAGAAGTGGCGAAGAGCCAGGGTAAAGACCCCTCCAAGCTGAAGATCGCCATGGCGTTCGAGAATGACCCCTTCAGCCAGGACGTACGGGACGGTGTCATAGAAGACGCTAAGCGTCTCGGCATGAAGATCGTGATCGACGACAAGCTGCCGCCCGAACTCAACGACATGTCGGCCACGCTGACCAAGGTCAAGGCGGTGAAACCCGATCTGCTTGTTGTTTCGGGTCATGCCAAGGGTGCCACGCTCACGGCGCGCCAGGTGAAAGAAATGAAGGTGGACGTTCCCATGATTGCCACGACCCATTGCGACTCGGCTAAACTTGCCCAGACCATGCCCGCGGAATCGGAAGGCCTCCTGTGCGCATCGCAGTGGGATCGGCAATTAAGCTATAAAGACAAATGGTTTGGTTCCGCCAACGATTACGCCAATCGATTTGCGCAGGAGTTTAATTATACTCCTCCTTACCAGGCGGCCGAATCGTCGGCCGCGGTGCTTGTCTACGTGGACGCCTTCACCCGCGCCCAATCGTTCGACAAAGACAAGGTACGCGATGCCATAGCCGCCACGGACCTCATGACGTTCTATGGGCCGGTCAAGTTCGACAAGACCGGCATGAACACTTCGAAGCCCATGGTGCTCTACCAGATTCAGAAAGGTCAGTACAACGTGGTGGCGCCGTCCAAGTTCGCGTCCTCAAAGCTAGAGTACCCGCGCAAGTTGCCGAAATAAGAAAAACATGAAAGAAATGCCCCGTACCGGTGAAAAAGACCGGGCGGGGCGATTTCTCGACCATGGACAGTATTCAGCTTCTATTTCAGGCCCCGGTGCTGTCGGTGCAGTTGCTGCTCGACGGCATGTTGATCGGCGCCATTTTCGCCCTGGCGGCTTATGGCATGGCGCTGGTGTGGGGCGTCATGAATGTGATCAACATCGCCCAAGGCGAATTCGTGATGCTCGGTGGATATGTCGCCTTCTTTCTCTATGCCGCCGGGATCCATCCGTTCTTCGGCATTCCTCTGGCCGCGGTGGTGTTGTTTCTGTTCGGGTGGTCGCTGTATAAAACCATTATATTTCGCGTTGTCGATAAGGACTTGTTCATATCAATCCTGGCGACATTCGGCCTCAGCATCCTGCTGCAACAGCTCGCCAACGAACTTTTCGGCGCCGACGTCCGCACCGCCGAGTCCGGTTTCGGCACGCTGATGTTATTCGATGGTCAGGTAACGGTCGCGGAAATCAAGCTCGTGGCGTTCATCGCGGCCTTGGTGCTCGGGGGGTTGCTGCTGTTATTTCTCAAGCAATCGCGACTCGGACAGGCGATTCGCGCGACGGCGCAGAACGCCCGGGCTGCGCGCATCATGGGCATCGACACCGACCGGGTCTACGCCGCCACCTTCGGCCTGAATGCGGCGATTTGCGGCGCCGCCGGGGCGCTCGTCTCCATGACCTGGATCATCCATCCTTATCTCGGCCTGCCGTATACCATTCGCTCATTCATGATCGTGATCGTGGCGGGATTGGGTAACGTCGCCGCGGTGTTGGCCGCGGGTCTGGGACTCGGCGCGGCGGAAAACTTCGCCGGTTTTATTTTTGGCGCCGAGTACCAGGCGGCGTTCGTGTTCGGACTGCTGGTAGTTATCCTGATGTGGCGTCGCTTCTGGTTGAGCCGCCAGCGCCGGTACTTGAAATGACGGCAACCGTGAAACGTCTGTTGCTTTATACAGTTATCGTGGCCGTAGCGCTGGCGGCGCCGTCGATCGCGCCGGATTATCGAACTCAAATGGCTTTCCTGTGGGTCATGATTGTTTTCGCGCTGACTTGGGACATCCTTGGCGGCCAAATGGGTTATAACTCGTTCGGAAATATTCTGTTCTTCGGTGTCGGCATGTATGTCTGTGCCGTCATACAACGCGACTCCAGTCTGGGATATTACCCCGCGCTCTTCCTGGGGATGGGCGCGGGTGCTCTGGCCGCCGTCATTTTCGCGGCGATTTTCGGGTCAGGCATACTGGGACTGCGGGGCCACTACTTCGCGATTTGCACGCTTGGGCTCGGCATCGCGGCGGGTGAATTTGCCAGCGGATGGGATTACATCGGGGCCGGCTCGGGCATGGTGACACCGATCTTTCCCGGAGAACCGGGGGGCCGCGAGAAATTCTTTTACTACGTCATGTTTGCCCTGGCTATAATCACGTTTCCGGTTTTGCGCTGGTTATATTCCGGAAGATTTGGTTTGGCGCTCAATGCCATCCGCGACGATGAGGATAAAGCCGAGGCGATGGGGATTCACACAACTCGGTACAAAACCACGGCCTGGTGTATCTCGGCGTTTTTTCTCGGCTTAACGGGTGCGGTGGTGGGGAACATGATCGGATTTATCGACCCGCGCGACGTGGCGTTCGCCGGACCGACTTTCGGGGTATGGATGGTTCTCATGGCCATTCTCGGCGGCAAGGGAACACTCTGGGGACCGGTGCTCGGGGCCGTGGTGTTTCACATTACCCAGGAGGTTTTTTGGACGTATTTGCTGGGCTGGCAACGCGTGGCACTGGGCCTGCTCATCGTGTTGATTGTCGTGTTCTTCCCGCTCGGCATTCTTGGCTGGGCACGCGAGCGCTGGCCGGAGCGTTTCGGCCACGTGGTTGAGGAAAAACTCGACGCGAGGGCGACGGAGTGAAGTTGATCCTCGAAGTAAGCGGCGTGCGCAAGACCTTTGGCGGAGTTGTCGCCAATAATGACATCAGCCTCAAGGTACCCGAAGGTAAGATCATCGGGCTGATCGGTCCCAACGGATCTGGCAAGACCACGCTTTTCAATTCCATTGTCGGCTATCATCCCATCGACGCCGGTGCCATCCGGTTCGAAGGCGAAGAAATTTCGAAACTGCGTGTTCCACAAATCGCGCGGCGGGGGATGTTGCGCACGTTTCAGCAGACGCGCATCTACGGCAAGATGACCTGCGTTCAAAACATGCTCATCAGCGTCCCGCAGCGTGAAGAGAAGTGGTATTCGATGTTTTCGCGGCTGGACGCCGATGATACTGAAAAAGCCGAAAACCTGCTCGAGTTCGTGGGACTTTACTCCAAGCGCCGCTTGCGCGCCGGCGATCTCTCGTTCGGCCAGCAAAAGCTGCTCGAATTTGCCATGGCGCTGATGACCAAACCCAAAATGCTGCTGCTCGATGAACCAACCGCCGGCATCAATCCCACCTTGATCAACGGTCTGATGAACCGATTGAAACGGGTTAACACGGAATTCGGAATTACCCTGTTCGTCATCGAACACAACATGCGCGTGATCATGAACCTCGCGGAATACATTTATTGCCTGGCGCACGGGGAACTCCTCGCCGAAGGCAGGCCTGAGCAGATACAAAACGACCCGCGCGTGATTGACGCCTATCTGGGCGCGCACTAATGGCCAAAAAGCGCAAATCTTCTGCCGGCAAAGACAAGGTGCGCCATCAAGCGCTGGATGCCGGAGCCGGTGGCGACGTGCTGTCGGTTGACGATGTCGCTGAAAAGGCCGCGCAACTCGCCAAGCAAGGTCCGAGTATCGAACGCATCGGCGAACTCGCGAATCACGCGCCGCTGCTCCGCATTCACAATTTGGTTGCCGGTTACGGCAAGATGGAAATTCTGCACGGCATCAACCTGCAGGTGGCATCGGGCCAATCGCTTTGTCTCATCGGCCCGAACGGCGCCGGCAAATCCACAATTCTGCATTCGATCTACGGGTTTACGCGGATTTTTTCCGGCAGCATTTCCCTCAACGGGGAGGATATCATCAAGTTATCGCCCAATCAGAAACTCAAGCAGGCGGGGATCGCCTACATTCTTCAGGATAATTCGGTATTTCCCGACATGACCGTCGAGGAAAACCTTTGGATGGGCGGATACCTGATGGAAAAAACCGACCAGGCCAAAGAATCGGCGGAACGTGTGTTTGAAAAATACGATCGCTTGGCCAAGCGCCGAAATCAGCCCGCGCGGGTGCTCTCCGGCGGCGAGCGCCGTTTGCTCGAAATATCGCGCGCGCTCGTCATGAACCCGCGCGTGTTGCTGGTCGACGAACCATCGATCGGACTCGAGCCGCGCTTCATTGGTATGGTGTTCGAAATTTTGACCGACCTGCAACACAGCGAAGGCAAGGCTATCGTGATGGTTGAGCAGAATGCCAAGAAAGGACTTGAATTTGCCGACATCGGATATGTCCTGGTGTCCGGTTCAGTCGCCATAGCCGGCAAGGGACGTGAACTGCTGGATCACCCCGACGTCGGCCGGTTGTTTCTTGGCGGTTGAAAACCGCATCGAATGAGCAAGGAATGCGTTTGCAGTCAAGCCTGCGTTGGCGTGCCACCCGTCCCGCGAACACAATCATTTTCCCGGTTATTACATCCGCCTCTAACCCGGTGCTATCCGTCATTGCCCATGATCTGTCGGGGTTGGCCGGTGTCTGGCGATTATCCCGGGTTTACCGCTGGATGAGCCATTGCCGGGCTTTAAGTCCTATCCATGTTGCGTGAATCTTCGCGATGGTTGCCTGACAAGGTAGCGCATCACGCCCTAACCTTATTGAATATATGAATGCAAGCCGCAAGCAAGGGTTCAGGGCGGGCGTTTCAGTAATCCCCAGTTTTATAGCGATCTTCATCGGTTTTGGCGTCGCGGCTCGTGTGGCGGATGTGCCCGCGCCGGCCGCGGTATTGCTCACGATCGCGGTATTCGCGGCGCCGGCGCAATTCGCGATCATCGAACTCACGGGCCAAGGCGCGGCGGCGATCGTGCAAATGATTTTTGCCGGCGTCCTGATAAACCTGAGATTCTTCCTCATGAGTCTGACGTTGGCGCATCTCTTCACCGGTGTACCGCGACTCCGGATGCTGGCCTCGGCGCAATTTGTGGCGGCATCGACGTTTCTGTTGACTTTTTTCCAATCGCGTAAAAAAAGCGAGCACGTCAATCTTCACGAGTTTTTTATCAGCATGGCGGTAGTGGTATTTCCCGCCGCCGTGGTCGGAACACTGATCGGCGTCGCCTTCGGGACCAATCTCCCGCCGGCGTTTATGTTCGGCGCTTCCCTGTTTCTTCCGGTTTACTTCGCGTTGTTGTTGTCCAGTGACGTCAAAGGACGATACGAAATCATGGCGGTACTGTGCGGTTTCGTTTTTACCCCGCCGGTGGAAACGCTGCTTCCCGGTTGGGGCGTGTTTGTCAGTGCACTGGTTGTGGCGGCGGCGATTACCGTTGCGGAAAAAAGATGAATGCCGTCGAATGGACTCTGGTGATCGCGGGCGCGGGGCTCGGCACTTATGCCCTCCGCGTCGCCCCGTTTATGTCCCTCCGGCTTTACCGTGTCGGCCAAAACAATCTGCGCTTTTTGACTTTCGTATCGCTCGCCATCGCCGCCGGTATTGTGGCGCGTTCGATTGTGTTCGACGGGGGTTCGGTCGGGCAGCCGCCGGAATTGGCCATCAAGGTGGCCGCCGTGCTGGCGGCGCTGATCATTCAGCATCGAACGAAAAATCTGCTCGTCGCGCTGTTCGGCGGTGTCGGATTGGCTGTGTTGTGGAAATGGCTGACGATGTAAGTCATGAGAGACTCGGCCGATGTTTTAATCGTCTTCCGGAAATTAACTGACGATATGCCGTCGTGACTTCAACCGTCTCCGATAAATTCCCCACGATGAAAATCGTCATCGTGCTTTGCACGGCGGAAGTATTAAGCATGATTCCATTTGCCACGGCGCCGGCCCTGCTGTCGTTGCTGATCGATACCTGGAGTCTGTCGAATTCCCAGGCCGGTCTCATCACCGGCATTTTCTTCGCCGGTTACATGGCGGCCGTTCCCGTGCTCACGAGCCTGACCGACCGGATTGACGCGCGTCGGATCTATCTGTTCGCCACCATGCTGTCCCTGATCGGCGCTTCGGGTTTTGCGCTGTTGGCGGACGGGTTCTGGTCGGCATTGCTGTTTCAGGCGCTTGCCGGAGCCGGATTGGCGGGAACCTACATGCCGGGATTGAGGATCCTTTCCGATCACGTCGCCGGAAAAAGACAATCGCGATCCGTGGCGTTTTATACGTCGACTTTCGGCGTGGGTGCAAGCCTTTCGCTCTGGTTCGCCGGAACCATCGCCACCGCTGTCGACTGGCGCTGGGCATTCGGCCTGGCCGCGATCGGGCCGGCGATCGCGGGCATGTTGGTAATGGCCGTCATCCCGCCGAGAACGCCTGATCACGCGCACGCGCATTCAAACCACTTGCTCGATTTTCGCCCCGTATTCCGCAATCGATCCGCCACCCGCTACATCCTGGCCTATGCCGCGCATTGCTGGGAATTGTTTGGATTCCGTTCCTGGGTGGTCGTTTTTTTCGCTTTTGCGCTGAGCCTGCAATCGGGAGCAGATCATCCGATCCGGAGCGCCGCCACGTACGCGGCCATCGTCAATCTGCTGGGACCCGGCGCGAGCATTCTTGGGAACGAACTGGCTTCTCACTGGGGACGCCGACGCGTGGTGTTGGCGCTAATGACGGCTTCAACCGTACTGGCTTGCACCGTCGGATTTTCCGCCACGCTACCCTGGAGTTTGGTGCTGGCAACGATCATTGTTTACTTTCTCGTCATTATGGGAGATTCGGCCGCATTGACCGCCGGGGTCGTCGCCACGTCGTTCTCGACTCAGCGTGGAGCCACCATGGCGGTCTATTCCATGCTGGGTTTCGGCGCGGGCTTTGTCGCCCCGGTGGTGTTTGGCGGCGTGCTCGACCTGGCCGGAGGAAACAACAGTCCCCTGGCATGGGGATTTGCTTTCGCCAGCCTCGCGCTGGGCTATGTTTTCGGACCACTGGTGTTGATATGGCTGCGTGGTTACAAGCCGCCGTCCCGGCAATGCTAATCGTCTTCCGCTCGCACCGGTTCACCGGCAGCGCGGTGTAAAGTTTTTTGCACAATGCGAGAATATGAACTGCAAGGGTAGCCGGAAAACATGATTTAATCGCGGCCTGGATTGGGAAGGAAAAGCCGCTAGTCGCCGCAGAGATTCTATGCCTTTCGCCGTGGGCACGATCAATGCCAGTCAGAGAGATACCAGATTTTATTACGAGGACTACCGATGAAGCGTTACAGAATTGCGACCATACCCGGTGACGGCATCGGCAAGGAAGTCGTGCCCGAAGGAATACGCGTACTCGACGCGGCCGGCCGCCGCTTCGGTTTCGGTTTTTCCTGGGATCATTTTCCCTGGAGCTGCGAGGTTTATCATAAAAAGGGGCGCATGATGCCGGACGACGGGTTGGCGATATTGCGCGATTACGATGCGATTTACCTCGGGGCCGTCGGTTATCCCGGCGTGCCGGATCATGTTTCTCTTTGGGGGTTGCTGATCCCCATCCGGCGTGAATTTCAGCAATACGTCTCGCTGCGCCCCATCCGGATGATGCAAGGACTGCCTTCCCCCTTGCGCGACCGTCAGGTCGGCGACATAGATATTCTCGTGGTGCGTGAAAACAACGAAGGCGAGTATTCCAACATCGGCGGCCGGATCTACAGCGGCAGCGCCGGCGAGATGGCCCTGCAGGAATCCGTGTTTACCCGCATCGGCGTCGATCGCATCATCCGTTATGCGTTTGAACTCGCGCGCGCGCATAAGGAGCATCATATCACGTCGGCCACAAAGTCAAACGGCATTATCCACACCATGCCATACTGGGACGAGCGATTTGCCGCGATTTCCCGTGAATACCCCGATATCCGGACGGATCAATATCACATTGACATCCTAGCGGCCCATTTTGTCCTGCATCCCGACCGGTTCGACATAGTCGTGGGCAGCAATCTGTTCGGCGATATATTGTCCGATCTCGGCGCTGCGGTCGTGGGCACGATCGGCATCGCGCCGTCGTGTAATATCAATCCGGAGCGAAATTTCCCCAGCATGTTCGAGCCCGTGCACGGATCGGCGCCCGACATCGCCGGCAAGGGAATCGCCAACCCCATCGGCCAGATATGGTCCGGCGCCATGATGCTTGAGCATCTGGGCCACAAGGAAGCGGCCGCCGCCATCGAACGGGCGATTGAAAAGGTGATTCAGGATCCACGGCTGCTGACTCCGGACATGGGAGGGCGGGCCACCACCGTCGATCTCGGCAAGGCGATCGCGGAACTGATGTTAGGTGACGATTCGGGTATCCGCGACATGTGAACGGGGAAAGTTACGCGGGATGACCGCCGGTCATCCGTTACTAATGCGTTTTCTACGGATGCCGCGAAATTGACCGGCCGTTATTCGCTCCACACCAGGTGTTCCATGTCGGAGAAATCGTAGCCGCCGAGCAATTGCGCCAGGCGCTGACACTCCGGCCCGCGCAATTGCTCCAGCAGTTTCCGGAACAGGGCACGGAAATAAACTCCCCGGTATAACACGAAATCGTACGCTTCCCACCCGATGGGAATAAATTCGAGGCCGAACTCGGTGGCCGCGCTGCGCGCGCCGGGCGCCACGTCCGCCTGTCCCATGGAAATCAGGGAGGATGCTTCGCGCTCTGAATTGGCCCGGGCCGTCACCCGGAGCCGGGAGGGATCGACGTTGTGCATCGCGAGCGTCTCGGCGAGAAATCGCTGCGATCCGGCGCCTTCCTGACGCATCGCCCAGCGAACCTCGGGCGCGAACAGGCACATGATATCGTCGGTCGGGTTTTTGAAACCCGGCGCCAGAATGAGACCCTGTTCCCGATAAAAAGCCCGAACCACCACCCAGTCGCGGTGCTGCGGGAATTGGGCAATCAGGGCCGGATGCCGTTTTTCGCTTTCCGCGGCCGGTCCCCAATGGATGGCACAGATATCGGCGCGATGCCGTGCCAGCAACGACAGCCCGAGCTGGGTCCCGGTACAGGCGTAGCTGACCAGCGCGCGTGTTTGAATCTGGTTGGTGAGCAGCATGATGGCGCGATTGATCAGCGGATCGTCGCTTCCCACCAGCACGATCCGGTCGGTAAGCACGCCGCCGTGACTCGATTCCAACAACCACTGGTCGATGAGGTGGCGCGGGAACAGCCATTTGCCGGTTATTTTTGTAGCCGGGATTTCGCCCTCGCTGGCCAGGGCGTAGATTTTTTTCTCGTTCAGATGCAAATAGTCGGCAACCTGCCGGACGCTCATGAAGCGGGGCAGTTCTTCGACCGCCGTCTTGGCCGCGCGCGGGGTTTCGTCTACAAGCTTGAGCGCAGGCGAGACGGCGGCGGACGTTTTATCCGCGATCGATTGCGTCATGCGTCACCTGAAAAGCCGGCCGTCTTGGACTGGGGAGGCATATTCTTGTTTGCGGGCGGTGCATCGAAGATGATGTCGTCGGACCCGTGGTAGACCAGGAAATGCCTACCCTTGGTGCGGGCGATCATGATTATTCCCAGCTCGCGCGCCAGCTCCAGTCCCATGTGGGTGATTCCCGAGCGCGACAACAGCACCGGTATCCCCATGTGCGCGGCCTTCATGACGATTTCCGAGGTTAGACGGCCCGTGGTGTAGAAGATCTTGTCTTCGCCGGTGACCCGATCCAGCCACATCCTTCCCGAGATGGCGTCCGCGGCGTTGTGCCGGCCGACATCCTCGACGAAAATCAGGACTTCATCGGCCCGACACAGCGCGCAACCGTGTACCGCGCCGGCCTGCTTGTAAATTTCGTTGTATTGGCTGATGGAGTACAGCAACTTGTAAATCATCGACTGGCGAAGCGTGACCCGCGGCAGCCGCACATCGTAGAGTTTATCCAGGGTGCAGCTGAACACCGTTCCCTGGCCGCATCCGGTGGTCACGGTGCGTTTTGATAATTTCTGTTCCCAATCGATGATGCCCTGACCGTGGGTGGTTTCGATCAGCACCACCTCCCGGTCCCAGTTCACCTCAACCGATTTGATCTGTTCGATATCCTCGATCAGACGCTGGTTCCGCAGGTACCCGAGCGAGAGCTCCTCAGGGCGGGTACCCAGGGTCATCAGCGTTACCACTTCACGCCCGTCAACCTTGAGCGTCAGGGGAAATTCCCCGGCAATGTGCATGTCGCGTTCATGCCCCGATTCATCGACCGCCACGACCGCGTGTGTCGGGGCGAGTCCCGCGTTCGACAGTCGCGGACGGTAGGGCGTTACTCCATCCGACATGTCAGCCACCGGTCACGCTCATATGGCGCAGGATAACGGGCCGTTCCTTCAGGTTGAAATCGTGCCCCTTGGGCTTGATCGCCATGGCCTCCACGATAGTCCGCTTGAGGCGATCGAGATCGCGGGGATAACCGCGGACAACGCGGCGTAGATCGACGGAATGTTCCTGGCCGAGACACAGCAGCAGGCGGCCTTCGGTCGTCACGCGCACACGGTTGCACGAAGCGCAGAAATTATGGCTGTGGGGGGAAATAAAACCGACCCGGGAGTTCGTTCCCGCGACACGATAGTAACGTGAGGGTCCCCCGGTCGTTTCGGTGGTCGCGATCAGCGTGTAGCGCTGCTCCAAATCACGCTTGATTTCATCGCTCGAATAATAGGCCTCGGCGCGATCGTGCTCACTGATGATCCCCAGCGGCATTTCCTCGATGAAACTGATGTCCATGTCCCGGTCGATGGCAAAATTGACCAGATCACACACCTCGTCGTGGTTACGATTTTTGAGGATCACGGCGTTAATCTTTATTTTTTCAAAACCGGCCGCCTGCGCCGCCGCGATGCCGCGCAAAACCTTGTTGAGATCTCCCACGCGCGTGATATGGCGGAAGCGTTCGGCATCAAGGCTGTCCAGGCTGATATTGATGCGCCGCACGCCGGCGGCGCGCAGCCCGGTCGCCATTCTTTCCAGTTGGGAGCCGTTGGTGGTAAGAACCATCTCGCGCAGCTGCGGTAATTGACCGATTTCGCGGAACAGCCAGATTACGTTCTCCCGCACCAGCGGCTCGCCACCCGTCAGCCGTATCTTGTACACGCCCAGTTCCGAGAAGGCGCGGGCGATAAACGCGATTTCTTCGAGTGTCAGCACCTGGGCGCGAGGCAGGAATACCATCTTTTCAGTCATGCAATAGACACAGCGAAAATCACAGCGATCCGTGACCGAAAGGCGTACATACGTTACGCTGCGGCCGAAGCGATCGATGAGCGTTGGC
>Ga0326597_10003797_pt1 | contig 21539 bp, 20 predicted proteins | sample RVTome_12_FD_203789 | JGI IMG/M metagenome (GOLD analysis project Ga0326597, IMG submission 203789) | Soil microbial communities from uranium-contaminated site in the Upper Colorado River Basin, Wyoming, United States - RVT100D185 | ecosystem: Environmental > Terrestrial > Soil > Contaminated >...
AAGAGCCGCGTTTCCCGAAGCCCCGGCTACCGGGTCGTGCCTCAACTGCGCGGATACTATTACGGCTTTGCCACCCATCTGAAACCCTTCGACGACCCGCGCGTGCGCCGCGCATTAGCCCTGGCCATCGACGAGCAGGTGTTTCCCAAGATCCTCCACGGAGGGGAGCGCCCCGCCAAATCGTGGATTCCCGAGGGGATGTTCGCTCATAACCCGGAAATCGGTCTCGTCTTCAATCCCCTGGAGGCGCGGCGACTCCTGGCCGAGGCGGGTTATCCGGAAGGCAAGGGGTTCCCCGAAGTGACTCTCGGCTACAACACCGACGAAACCCATAAGACCGTGGCCGAGGCCGTCCAGGGAATGTGGAAGAAAAACCTCGGCGTGCTGGTCCGGCTGGAGAATCAGGAATGGAAGGTCTTTTTGAGCAAGCTGCGCACGGACCCGCCTCATGTCCACCGCCTGGGCTGGGGGGCGGATTACCCGGATCCGAATAATTTCATGAACCTTTTTACCTCGAACAGCGGAAACAACAATACGCGTTGGAATAACAAGACCTACGATGGGCTCATCGAGCAGGCGGCTCGCGAGCTCGACCCGAACAAGAGACGGGAGATCTACGACCGGGCGCAGCGCCTGCTCTGCGAGACCGAGGTTCCCATCGTTCCCCTGTTCGTGACCACGGAGTCCACCGTGCTGAATCCCCGTTTCGCGGGTCTGGAATTCAATTCCATGGGACGACTCATGCTCCGAAACGTCCGCCTCCGCGAGCCAGTCAACTGATCCCATGGAACGTTACATCCTCAGGCGCATCCTCCACGGACTGGCCGTCCTCTGCACGGTTGCCACTTTGACCTTTATCCTCATGAACCTCACGCCGGGAGGTCCCTTCGATCGGGAACAGCGCCTGCCTCCCCAGGTCATGGCCAACCTGTACGCCAAGTACCACCTCGACGAACCGCTCTGGAGCCAGTACTTCCACTACCTCAAGGGACTCATCCGGGGCGACCTCGGCCCCTCATACAAGTATCTCAATCGGACGGTGACCGAGATTGTGGGCGCCACCCTGCCGGTTTCCGCCCTGCTCGGTTTCCTGGCCCTGGCCTTTGCCGTGATCATGGCGCTCCCCACCGGGATGCTCGCCGCCTATTATCACGGTTCCTGGATCGACCGGTGGTGCCTCTTTATCGCCACCCTTGGCATATCGCTGCCCAATTTCATCCTCGGGGCGATGCTTATCTGGATTTTCTCGCTACAGTTTGGGTGGTTCCAGGCCGCGCGGTGGGGGCCCGTCTCCAGCATGGTCCTTCCCACCCTTACCCTGGGGGCCGCGCCGGCGGCTTACCTCTCCTATCTTCTCCGCTCCACCCTCATCGAGACTCTGGGCGAGGATTTTATAAGAACGGCGCGCGCCAAGGGGCTCAAGGAAAGCGCGGTGCTCTTCAAGCACGCAATGCGTAATTCCATCAACCCCCTGTTGACCGTCATGGGCCCCCTGCTGGCCGCCCTGGTAACGGGGTCCTTCGTGGTGGAGTACGTCTTTGCCATCCCCGGCATGGGACGCTTTTTCATTACCGCGGTAACGGACCGCGACTATCCCATGATCATGGGGGTGACCCTGATATACAGCGCACTCCTGGTCGGAGCCAATCTGGTCGTTGACCTCCTGTACTCAGTGGCTGATCCCAGGGTGAAAACCCAGTGAGGAAATCTCGTTGCGAAGATTAGGACCGCTCAGAAATCTCCGGAAGGGCCTAGGCCAAAACCGTCCCGCGCTGCTGAGCCTGGTCTTTATCCTCGCCATCGCCCTGGCAAGCGCCCTGGCGTCCATCCTGTCCCCCTATGGGGCCGGCGGCCTGGACGAAGAGCATATTCTGGAGGGACCTAGCCTCAGCCACTGGATGGGGACCGACGGGCTGGGACGCGACGTTTTCACCCGCGTACTGTTCGGCGCCCGGGTCTCTCTTACGGTGGGTGTGGGAACCTCCCTTTTGGCGCTTTTTATTGGCACCCTTTACGGCCTCGCCTCGGGTTACGCCCGGCCGCGGGTGGACAACCTCCTCATGCGCCTGGTGGATGTCTTCTACAGTCTCCCCGATCTTCTGGTTTTCATTTTGCTCTCGCTGGTTCTCGGGAGAAACGTCCCGGGGCTTCTCATCTCCCTCGGCCTGGTCACCTGGGTGCGCTTCGCGAGGCTAACACGGGGGGAGGTTCTCCAGGCCAAGGAGTCCTTATACGTGGAAGGGGCCAGGGCCGTGGGGGCCGGCAACGGACGGATCCTCCTTTGCCACATACTGCCCAACATCATGGGACCCATCATCGTAACCCTGACCTTCATGATCCCCGGGGTGATTCTCGCGGAATCCACTCTCAGCTTCATCGGACTTGGGATCAACGATCCCTACAACGCCTGGGGCACCAGCTGGGGAACGCTGGCCCAGGACGGCTGGCGTGCCATGCGCACCTATCCCCACGTGATCTTCTTTCCCGGTGCGGCCATCTTCCTGACCATCCTGTCGTTTAACTTCATCGGCAACGCTTTTCGAGACATCATGGACCCCAGGGACAAGGTCCGCTAAGACGTAGCCCGGTGGCTCAGGGGCGCGGGTCAGGCGGGGGTAAAGGAGGGCGTTTTACCGTCGAAGAGTTCTCCCAGGGAAGCCGCGTCGAAACGCAGCCCCACGTAAAAGGGGCCGAACAGAGCATAGACGGCGCTCGCCTCGTCGAAGCGCATCTCGTAAACGATCTTCTTGAACTCCAGGGGGTCGTCGGCAAAGAGGTCCACTCCCCATTCCCAGTCGTCGAAGCCCATAGAACCCGAAATGATTTGCGTGATCTTGCCTGCATACCGGCGCCCGATCATGCCGTGGTCGTGAAGCATGCGCTGGCGTTCCTTCATGGGCACCAGGTACCAGTTTTTGCTCTCGCCCCGCTTTCGCCCCATGGGATAAAAGCAGACATGGCGGCGCGGCGGCACATTGGGCCAGAGCCTCGGCGCCTGGGCCTTTCTCTGCTCCGCCAGGCTGACTTCCACCGCCTGCACCCACTCCGGCGTGCCGGGCCCGACGCCCTTCGCTTTGAGTTCCGCGTAAAGGCCCTCGGTGGCCTGGTAAAGACCCAGCTCCAGCACGGATAGGTACGAGGTCGTCTCTTCCAGGTACTCGGACAGCCTCAAGTTGGCTAGCCGGAGCTCCGCGCCGTTCAGATCTTCCAGAGTCCGCCTGAAGTGGAGCACCATCAGGTCGCCCTTGTGTCCCAGAATGGAAAAAAGTGCGCTCTGCCCTTGCGTTCCCCGCTCCATATCATCCAGGACCCTTCGCCCCTCCTCAACGGCAGCCTCCCGCTCGGCGGAGGAAAGCGCGTTCCATGCGGGCCGGCGAATGCGAAACATCTGGTGGAGAATGTTCCAACCGTCCAGGGTCAGGGGCACGCCGGGGATTTCCCCTTTGTTTTCCCGTTTAATCTTTTGAGGCTTGGCTCTTTCCATAATTCCCTTCCGCCGTTTGAAAAACTCCAATGGAACACCGAGAGTCCATTCTATCCGCCCCGCCGCCGACTTGCAATTTTCAAGGTTTCCCCTAACCTGAGGACTCCATGCGCTACCTCGTCTCCATGCTGGTCCTCACGGGCTGGCTCTCTAGCTTGCCGGGCGCCGCCCATGCCCAGGCATCGCCGGCAATCGGGGTTGACGAGGTCATCCTCGACAATGGTCTCAAGGTCCTCCTCTTGAAGACCCCGAGCCCCGCCGTCACTTTTCAGGTCTGGTACCGCGCCGGCGCCCGCTACGATCCGCCGGGCCGCGAGGGCCTGGCCAACCTCACGGCGGATCTCCTGACCTACGGAACCCTCCGGCGGTCCGCGGTGGAGATCACCGACGAACTGGACTTCATCGGCGCGAGACTCGCGGTGCAGTGCGCACGGGACGTAACCACCCTTACCTTGACCGTTTTGAAAAAGGACCTGGAGACCGGCCTTAGACTCCTGGCGGACTTCCTCATCGAGGCCTCCTTTCCCCCCCTTGAGGTCGAGCGGCGCAAACGATTCGTTGTCGCCCAAATCCGGTCCAAGGAAGAGAACCCCGGCGAAATCGCCCGCGACGTATTTCGCGCCGCGCTCTTTCCCCGGAGTCCTTACGGCAGGCGCGTCAACGGGGACAGGGACTCGGTGCAAGCCATGGGACGAAACGACATCGTCGAGTTCTACCGGGCGCGCTACCGGCCCAATAACGCCGTCCTTGCCGCCGCCGGAGATTTCTCCCACGAGGAGATCGTGACCGGAGTCAACTCCGCTTTGGGGCCGTGGATCAAGGGCCCGATACCCGAAGAGCTCCCGCCCCCGCCCCCGCCTACCAACGGCAGGACCATCCGCATTCAAAAGAAGCTCGCCCAGGCCAACATCGTGATGGGACACGCCGGGGTACCCAGGAGCCATCCGGATTTCTACCCCCTTTACGTGATGAATCATATTTTTGGCGGGGCGGGGCTTGCCTCGAGACTGGCGGATGCTATCCGTAACGAGCGGGGCCTCGCCTATTCCGTCCAAAGCGTGATGAACGCCAGAAAAATACTGGGAACCTTCCGTATCGCTGTGCAGACCAAAAATGAGACCGCAGGGGAAGCCATGGAGATCACCCACAGGGAGATGAAGCGCCTGCGCACCGAGGAGGCTACGGCCAGGGAACTCCGGGACGCCAAGGACTACCTGATCGGGAGCTTTCCGCTGAGTCTGGATACCAACCGCGGGGTTGCGCGCCTGCTGACCCGCATGGAATACTTGCAGCTCGGTCTGGATTACGTGCACCGATATCCGGAGCTCATCGAAGAGGTCACGCGCGAGGATGTTCTGCGGACGGCCAGGACCCATCTGCACCCCGACAGGCTCACCGTCGTTGTCGTGGGGGATCTAGAAAAAATAAAATAAGCCGTTGAAACTATTTGAGATTAAATGTTACAGTAAGCCCCGTAAATAAGCACGCAAGCCGGGAGGACCGGGTCCGCACCATTGGTTCACTAAGCAGGAAAGGAGTCACAGTGAAAAAAGTCCTGGTTGTGGAAGACCATCCGGACATGATGGAAATCCTGACCTGCCAGATGGAGCGCATGGGATTTGCCGTCATTCCCGCCCGACACGGCAAGGAGGGAGTTGAAAAGGCCCTCCAGGAGAAGCCCAATCTTATCCTTATGGACATCATGATGCCCGAGATGGACGGACTGGCGGCTACCCGTCTCATTCGCTCCAACCCGGTGACCCACAATATACCCATCCTGGCCTCCACCGTACTTTTCCGGGAATCGGATCTTAAGCATTGCATCGAAGCGGGATGCAACGACTATATTGTAAAGCCCTTCACCTACCAGGAGCTTCAGGGGAAGATACAGGAATACATTTCGGACCTGGAAACGCCTCTCCAGTAGCGGCTCCCGGTCCAGCCCCACCCGCGCGCCCCGCTCCAGGGCCTTTCACCTCGGGAACCCCGCAGGTTCAGCAGAAAATCCCAGTGTCGACCAAGGAAAAAGCCCTTTCCATTGTGCAGCGACTCCGCGGGGACGGCCACGAGGCCTACCTGGCGGGCGGCTGCGTCCGGGACAATCTACTGGGTAAGACTCCCAAGGACTACGACATCGCCACCGACGCAAAGCCGGAAACCGTTCAGGAGATATTCCCGCAAACAATTCCCGTGGGTACCCAGTTCGGCGTGGTGATGGTGGTTCTGGACAAAGAGCCATTTGCCGTCACAACCTTCCGCTTTGACGGCCCCTACCTGGACGGCCGCCACCCGAGCCACGTGCGCTACGGAACCCTTGAAGACGACGTGCAGCGGCGGGACTTTACCATCAACGGAATGATGTACGATCCCGATGGGGACCGGGTCATCGACTTGACGGGCGGGCTGGAAGACCTCAAAGGCAAGATCATTCGCGCCATCGGGGACCCTGCGCGGCGTTTTCAGGAAGACCGCCTGCGTATGATCCGGGCGGTTCGCTTTGCCGCAGGGCTGGGCTTTACCATCGAGCCCGAGACCCTCGCGGCCATCCGGCGGGAGGCCCCGGCCATCGCCCGGGTGGCGTGGGAGCGCATCGGCGAGGAGATCACCCGGCTGCTGACCGAGGGCGGGGCTCACCGGGGCTTCGAGTTGCTCGACGAAACGGGACTTCTCCCGATCGTCCTGCCCGAGATCGACGCCATGAAAGGAGTGGAGCAGAGCCCCGAATTCCATCCCGAGGGCGACGTGTTCACGCACACCCTGGCCCTCCTGGGCCGCCTTTCAAATTCCTCGGAGTCATTGGCATACGGCTGCCTTCTCCACGACGTGGCGAAACCGGCGTGCATCGAAAAGAAGGGAGACAAGATCACCTTCTACAATCACCCCGACCGGGGGGCCGAAATGGCCGTGGAGATTCTGAAACGCTTGAAGCGGAGCCGCGCCACCTGGGAGCGGGTGGACTACCTCGTGCGAAACCACCTCCGCTACACCCAGGCTCCCAACATGAGGCTCAGCACCCTCAAGCGATTTCTCGGCGAGGAAGGCATTGAGGAACTTTTAGAGCTCTGCCGCATCGACGCCCAGTCCTCCAACGGCGACCTCCAGTACTACGACTTCTGCAGGCAGAAACTTTCGGAGTTCAAGGTTGAAGAGATCCACCCCAGCCCTCTCCTTGGGGGAAAAGATCTCATTGCCATGGGGTTCTCGCCCGGTCCCCTCTTCCAAGCGATCCTGAAGCGGCTGGAAGAAGGCCAGCTCAATGGCGAGATCCTGACCCCCGATGCCGCCCGGGAGTGGGTGCTGCGCGAGTACGGCGCTGAGCGCGGTCAACGCCGGTAACCGCAAGGCGCCCGTCGCTCCTGTGGCCGCGCAACGGGACAGCGGATCGCGTTTCAGGGGCTCGGGTCCAGGAAGTGGGGGAGCTTCAGCACCAGGCACTTGGCGGCGCCTCCGGCCTTGATGAATTCGCCAAGCGGCGTCTCATGGACGGTAAGTCCCATTTTTCTCAGGAGCGATCTCACCTGCGGGCAGCCGTCGCTCATGACCACGCGCTCACCCTCCACGATCAGATTGCAGGCAAACCTCATGGCCTCATCTTCCGGCACGGGAATCAGGGTCCCGATGCGCTCCTTCAACACCTTGATCGCGTAGGGGTCGAAGGCGCCGGGATAGTACAGCGCGCGGTTTTCTCCCAGGGGGCAAAAACAAGTGTCCAGGTGGTAGAACCACTGGTTGGTCAGCTCCAGGGAGAGGACTTCCTGTTGGACGATCTCCGCGATCCGTTCATGGCAGTGAATATCCGACCGGATGTGATAGCCCCCATACAGCGCGTCCCCGCACTTTAACAGGTCGCCCTCCCCTTCGAAGAAACCCTGGCCGGGGAGAGCGGCGATTTCGTATCCGCGAACCTGAAACCAGTTTTCAAAATGTCGCTCCTCGCTTTGCCGCGCGCCGTGGCGGAACTTGCTCCGGATGAATATGTTCCGCCAGACGAAACCCGCGTTGGCCGTAAAGACCATGTCGGGCAGGCCCGGGCGGGGCTCCACCAAAACCACATCCACGCCCATCTCATCCTGGAGCAATCGATTGAACTGCCGCCACTGCTCCTTGGCCGTCTCCGGATCGGCGTGGCGCTTGCGCCTCATCCACGGGTTGATTTCGTAATCGATGCCGTAATGGATCGGCGGGCACATCAAATACTGCATGATACGCCGTCTGTCCCTTTTATTTTTTCGTGCCCTCTTCCTCGGAGCGGGCTTCCGGTCCTTGGCCGTTTATGGCTACCCCCTCGTTTGCCGCCGCTATGCCTTTCGCGGGGCGCCTTTTTTTTGTTTTGCCTTTTTACTTTTTACTTTTACCTTTTTACTTTCTCTTTTGTTTTCCCCCTCGGCAAGGCATCGCGACAGCTCCCGCAAAAAAGGCTCCACGTCCGTCACCAGTCCAATGGCCTGGAAGGTGCCGCGATCGGTGAGCTTTGTCACCACGGCTGGATTGATGTCTACGCAGACGGTTTTGACGCTGGCCGGAAGAAGATTTCCCGTCGCAATGGCATGGAGGGTGGTGGCCATCATGAGGACCAGGCTTACCCCGCGCACCTTCTCCCGCATGAGTTCCTGCGCCCTCAGGGTGTCGGTGATCACGTCGGGAAGGGGACCGTCGTCCCGGATGGAGCCCGCCAGGAGGAAATCAACGCCTTTTTTCACGCAGCTGTAGAGGATGCCCCGGGTGAGAACCCCCTGCTCCACCGCCTGCCGGATTCCCCCGGCCCTGCGAATGGCATTGATGGCCCAGAGGTGGTGCTCATGCCCCTCGGCGGCGCGTATTTTTTTGTCGAGATACACGCCGAGAGAGGTCCCGTACAGGGCGGCTTCGATGTCATGAACGGCCAGTCCGTTGCCGGCAAAGAAAACCTGGATGTATCCCCGGTCGATCATATCGGCGATGTAGGGGGCCGAGCCCGTGTGCACCAGTCCCGGACCGGCCACTACCAGGATTTTGCCCCCTTCCCGGCGGATCCGTTTCATAGATTCGGCGATTTCACGAATCACGAGGGTCTTGGGACGCTCCGTGGACACCGAACTGGACATGAACTCAAACACCTCGCGCGCCGCCTGCCTTTCCGGAGGAACGACCTTGACGCCCCGGTGGCCCGTAACAATGGCGTCGCCCTTCCTTACCCTGTGAATGGGAACCGTTTCTGCGCTAAACCGCTCCGCATCCACGCGGATGCCGCAGTCCATCTCGGGGGAGGCGACTTCCAACCAACGATCGCCCAACCGCACGGAGGTGAGGAGATTCGTGGTGGCGTAAAATCCCTCGGGGAAAACCCCATCCTGAGGCGCCGTCTCCAAGCGAACCGATACCCTCTCCTCTTCCACGGGCTGGGCCCCATGCTCTTTGATCCTGGCAAGAATACGGTCCAGCGCCTCGGCGTCGGGGCTTTCGATGGAGATTTTCGCGTAACTCCGATCCCTGCGGCGATGCCCGACCTGGATATCGAGAATCTCGAATTCCCCGCCAAGGGAAGCGATGAGGTCCAACACCTTGGGAAGTATGAGAGAGTCGATGATATGCCCGGAAATTTCGACGATGCTCTGCGCCATGGTTCTTCACCGCCGGCGGAATGCGCCTCCACCGGCGCAGGGTAGGTAGGGAAAAATAAATCCCGCTTTGCCTTTATATATCCAAGAGCCTAGAATAGTTTGACTCTCTTAACAAGCGCAAAGGGGCTTGCATGGCTGAACGCTTTAAAAACTTTGTGGACGGCCGTTGGGTCGACGCCAGATCGGGAAAGACCTTCGAAAACAGAAACCCCGCCGACCGCGATGACCTGATCGGTTACTTTCCCCTGTCCGGCGCCCAAGACGCCGACGCCGCCGTCAAGGCCGCAAAAAAGGCCTTTCCCCAATGGAGCCGCGTCCCTGCGCCAAAACGCGCGGAGATTCTCTATCGGGCGGGCGAGCTGCTCCGACTTCACAAGGAAGAGATCGCCAAGGGTATGACCCGCGAGATGGGCAAGATCCTGCAAGAGACCCGGGGCGATGTACAGGAAGGGATCGACACCGCCTACTACACCGCAGGCGAGGGACGCCGGCTTTTTGGCCAGACGGCCCCTTCGGAGCTAACGGACAAATTCGCCATGACCGTGCGCCTTCCGCTCGGCGTGTGTGCTTTGATTACGCCGTGGAATTTTCCCCTGGCCATCCCCACCTGGAAACTTTTTCCCGCCCTGCTCTGCGGAAACACCGTTGTGCTCAAGCCCGCCGAGGACACCCCACACACCGCCGTCAAGTTCGTCGAGCTGCTGGTCGAGGCGGGAGTTCCTCGCGGCGTCGTCAACCTGTTGCATGGCAGGGGTGAAGAAGCGGGCGCCGCCCTAGTGCGCCATCCTGATGTCCGCCTCGTTTCTTTCACCGGCTCATGCGCCGTGGGACGGGAGATTGCCGCGCAGTGCGGCCGGGATTTAAAACGCGTGTCCCTGGAGATGGGCGGCAAGAACGCCGAAATCGTGATGGAAGACGCCGACCTGGAGCTCGCCCTGGAAGGGGCGCTGTGGGGCGCCTTCGGCACCACGGGCCAACGCTGCACGGCCACCAGCCGCCTGATCCTCCATCGGGACATCAAAAAGGCCTTCACGGAAAAGCTCGTCGCCCGGGCCGAAAAGATCAAGATCGGCGATGGGCTGAACGAGGAAGTGGAGATGGGCCCGCTGATCAACGACGCCGCCGTGGAGAAGGTGCAGGGATACGTGCAGGTGGGGAAGAAAGAGGGGGCGCGGCTCCTGACGGGCGGCTCCCCCTGCCGGGACAAGACGCTCCAGCGGGGCTTTTTCTTCCAGCCCACGGTCTTCGACCGGGTCACTCCCCAGATGCGTATCGCCAAAGAGGAGATCTTCGGACCCGTGGTGTCCATTATCGAGGTGAAGAACTTCGAGGAGGCCGTGCCCGTATTGAACGGCACTGCCTACGGACTGTCCAGCTCCATTTATACACGGGACGTCGCACGCGCCTTTCGCGCCATCCGGAACCTGGAAGCGGGCATCACCTATATCAACGGCCCCACCATCGGAGCGGAAGTCCACCTCCCCTTCGGCGGCGTCAAGGACACCGGCAACGGCCACCGCGAAGCCGGCACCACGGTGATCGACATATTCACCGAGTGGAAAACCGTTTACGTGGACTATTCCGGCAAGCTGCAAAAGGCGCAGATCGACAACGTTGACTGACGAAGCACTGGAGGATGGATGGCAACCCGGAAATCAGCATCCCAGGGGATCGCTCTCATCGGCGCGGGAAAGATCGGCAAGCTAACCACCCGGTTGCTCAAAAAAAAATATTCGGTCACCGTCTACGACATGGACGGCAAAAAAGCCCGGGAATGCTCGGGTCCCAAAGGAGCCTACGGCCGGCTTGACGTCAACCACCCCGGGGAGCTCGGCGCCGCCTTGAAGGGTAAGGAGATGGTCGTCTCGTGCTGCCCTTACTTCTGCAATGAAAAAATCGCGGCGGCGGCGCGGGCGCTGGGGCTTTCCTATTGCGACCTCTCGGAGGACGTCCGCACGGGAAAGGCCATCCAGCGCATCGCCCGGGGCGCTTCCACGAGGTTCATCCCCCACTGCGGGCTCGCCCCTGGGGCCACCCAGATCATCGCGCAACACCTGGTGAAAATAAATCAGCCGGTGACCAGCGTATCCATCCGGGTGGGCGCCCTGCCGGAAAACCCCACCAACGCGCTGAAGTACAACCTCACGTGGAGCACCGACGGTCTCATCAACGAATACGGCAATCCCTGCGAGGCCATCATCGACGGGAAGCTTCGCACCGTGCAGCCCCTCGAAGGCTACGAACGGGTGCGCATTGGCGACGTGGAGTACGAGGCCTTCAATACCTCCGGCGGCCTGGGCACCCTGGCGCGGAGCCTGAAGGGGAAAGTCAAAGAGCTGAACTACAAGACCCTTCGCTACCTGGGGCACCGGGACCTGATGAAGTTTCTCATGGTCGACCTCCAGTTGAACGAATACCGGGAGATTCTCAAGCGCATCCTGGAGTCCGCGGTTCCCACCACCGAGCAGGACCGGGTGGTCATGCTCATCTCCGTCGTGGGAAAAGCCGGCGGCGTGCTGACCCAGGACTCCTACACCAAGGTCATTCCCCACGGTAAGCTCGACGGCGTCCACTGGACGGCCATCCAGATCGCCACGGCCAACTCCGCCGCGGCCGTCGTGGACCTGTGCCAGCAGGGGAAAATACGCAAGACGGGTTTTGTCCGCCAGGAAGAGATCGACTTCGAAGCCTTTACCGGCAGCGACTACGGCGCCATCTTCACGCTCTAGAATGCCCCGTCGGCTGCCATCGACCATCTCCACAACCGCTTCATTTCATATAGAGAACGAGTCCATCGCAGGAATATCGGTATTATCCTGGTCGGCGTTTGTCGGGCGACTGTTATCACATAGGAGGTTGACATGCCCTTGGAATGGCGTGAGAATCCCCTTAATTTCGTCAAATTTGGTAGCCGTGCAACGTTGACCAAGATACTCATTGGTTCGACGAATAAGTCGCCGTTGACACAGATATCATCGCAAGGTAGCATTAGGTCATGACTAAAACGATAGAATTTGAAACCGAGTTGACGGGCAGTCACACTCTGAACATACCCCTAGAGATTGCCGCGGCCTTGCCGTCAAAGGGAAAAGTAACCATTGTAGTCTTTGTGAATATGGATCCCGGAGACACCACTTGGCGGAAGGCGGCATATGAGCAGTTTCTGAGGGATGACTCAGAGCAAGACGCAGTCTATGACAAGTACCGTTGAGCTCGGCGAAGTCTATGTCTGTGTTTTCCATTCACCTCTGGGCAAGCGGCCAAGGCCAGGCCTGTTCTGATATTGATGGACCTTGGTCCTGATTGCCTAGTCTGCCGAATCACCTCAGTTCCCCATCGCGTTTTTCTCGACTTGCCGGTGACCAACTGGCGGGAAGCCGGTCTGGAGAAACCATCCACCATCCGACTATCGCGCCTGGTCACGGTGGAAAAGCCCATCCTCAAGCTTCGTATTGGAAGGTTGGCCTCCGAGGATTTAGATCGCGTGAAAACGCTCTGGAATGACAAGTTCCGCTTGTGAGTGATCGTCGAACCACAGGGTGGAGGCGATGCGGACAAGCCGCGCACTTCACCCTTATCGTTAGGCCTTTGGTTGTCCTTGAAGTATAATGGTGCCAGTCAATGGATCTTCGATTCTACATCGATCCAGAAACAGGGGCACCACACATCTACCGACATGGAGTAACGGAGGATGAGGTTGCCGAGGTAATTGAAAATCCTGGTGAGGACCGAAGGGGAAGCGAGGGTGTTCGAGTCGCCATTGGACAGACGGAAGCTGGGCGGCATTTGCAAGTCATATATGTTCCCGAACCAGGTGGTGCATTTGTAATTACAGCGTATGAGTTGAAAGGAAAGCCTTTAATGGCTTATCGACGGCGGCGCCGCCGGAAAGGAAGGAGATGAAAAAGACCAAGTTTCCGCCAGGCTGGAACGAAGAGCGGGTGCGCAAGGTGTTGGCTCATTACGAAGAGCAGACCGAAGAGGAAGCTGTGGCGGAAGATGAGGCTGCCTTCGAGGCGGGCAAAGAGACTATTATGGAAGTCCCAAAGGAACTTGTTCCCGCCGTGCGTGATCTCATAGCGAAGCGACGAAGAGCCTAATCAATAGTTAGCTTTCTATCGAGTAGGTGTCATGTCCGATAAAGAGCTTGTACCAGCCGCAAACACGGAGATCATTGAAGCGTCTGGCGTGGATCGGCTGCTCCAGCAAATTCGCCCGCAGTGGCAGGCGACGAACCTGGTACAGCGTGTAACTCGGATACTACCAGTTGACCCCAGTAGTGCATGCCAGAGAATTTTCAATGCTGCCGTCCACGATCTTAGAGAAAATCAGCTCGGGGTCGGACCAATACAACATGTTGATCTTGCGAGAAAAGACTGCAAAATAGGGGGTGGTTGAGGGGCTTAGACGCCCCTTTTGGGCCATGAAACGTGTGCTCTAAGGAAAAACGTTGCCCCGTGCCAGCCGCCGTTTTCTACCCGGCTACATTTGGCACCTCACTCACCGCTGCCACCACAAAACATTCCTGCTAAAGGTTGCGCGGGATCGAGATCGCTACCTGCGCTGGGTCTTCGAGGCGAAAAAGCGCTTCGGACTTTCAGTGCTTAATTATATGGTGACCTCCAATCGCATCCATCTCCTGGTAAGAGATACGGGCAGTGAGGTCATTGCTCGTAGCATGCAGTTGATTGCCGGGCGCACCGCACAGCAATACAATCAGCGCAAAAGGCGCCAGGGAGCGTTTTGGGAGGACCGTTACCATGCCACGGCCATCGAGGCTAACGAGCACCTGCATCATGGTGCGGGCCGGTGTGGTTAAGCATCCTGGCGAGTGGGACCACGGGGGCTATGGCGAGATTCAGAGATCGCGCCGGCGCTACGGGATTATAAACCTTCGAGAGTTGAGTGCTTTGTGCGGATTTAGGCAAGTGGAGGAATTTCAGCAATCCCACCGTCAATGGGTGGAGGAAGCGCTGAGGCGTGAGAAGGCGATCCGAGAGGATCGTTGGTCGGGCGCCGTTGCAGTGGGCAGCTTGGCTTTTGTGGAAAGGGTTCAGAACGAGCTGGGATACAAAGCGATGTATCGTAAGGCGGTAGAGGTTGAGGAGGCCTATGCGCTTCGAGAAAGCAAGGAAGCTTACGGAGGTGATTTTGGCCCGGAAAACAATGCGCTAAGCCCCGATAATCGAATTATTTGGAAGCAAAATGCGGAAAAAACAGAGGCTTAGCATGGTCCGACCCCGGACCCCACGCTCTAGACCGGGACCATGCCAGACTTCTTCTCCAGGCCTGTTAGACACCGAGTAAGGATTTAGGTATATTGAGAAAACTCGTTGAGAGGTGATCCATGGGCGTACCAAAACCTCTGATCACTTGTTCAGATAAAGTCATGAGCGGCGCTGTGGTTTTTGCGGGCACTCGGGTCCCGGTACAGACCCTGATTGACTATCTTGAAGAGGGCAGCCGCATTGATGATTTTCTTCAAGATTTCCCAACGGTTAGCCGGGAACATGCGGTGGCGGTTCTCGAACTCATGAAGAACTCCGTAATGTCGCATGCGAGTACTGCTTGACGAATGCGTTCCCAGTCGGCTTCGCCGGGAATTTTCCGGACATGAGGTACGGACCGTACCCGAGATGGGGTGGGCTTCCAAGGAAAACGGCGAACTCCTTCAACTTGCTTCCCCGGGTTTTGACGTTCTAGTAACCACCGATCAAAAGCTGAGCTATCAGCAAGACGTGGCCAGCTTCAATATCGCAGTCATAGTTCTTGTGGCCAGAAGGGCCAAGCTGGAGTTTTTGCGCCCGCTTATCCCCGAGGTTCAAACTGTATTGACAGAAATACGCCCCGGCGAAGTGAAAAGGATCGGCGTTCATTCTCCTGCTTGAGACGGACCCTATCCTGATCTCGTAAAATACGATTGCAAAAATTGATCGCCTGCTCCGTGGTCAAGAACATTGATCGACGAAAAGGTGTATGTCCCCTTTTTCGTGCTGTCCGTCCTGCTCGCTGCCAGTTCATAGCCGGACCTGCCCGCGTTGGACCTCGCCAGATGCCGATTCCGCAAAATAAAAATGCGACAGCACCTAACCCCGCAGCCATATCGGGATTTTGCCGGTCAGCCATAATGGAATTATGCAGACCAGTATTTGTCGCCGGCTCGATCCGGGCAGTCTGTTGACAAGTACCCGAAAAACTAAGAAAATCCCTGAAGATTTTACGGTTCCGGAACCGTACCATCCTGGTCAGGTGATTTAATTTAATAGATGCGCCGACGCTCGCGGCCTTCGCTTTCCTCAGGCGGCTCGCCATCGGCGCATCGCGGCGGCGGCTTTACCATTCGCCCGCCGCGTTAGGCGGCGAGGAAACCACGAAAATCAGCCGTGACAGTCGACGCCAGGAGGTTCTATGACTCAAGATGACGCGGAGATGATGCTAGAGGCGTCGGTGGGCGAGCTCAGACTTCTTGACCATGTCGTCAGCGACATCATAGATGCCAGCCGCGGTCCGGTTGAATATGAGCTTGCCGTCACGGCTGGACGATCCGGTGGCTTATGGGCAGCGCTCGGCCGCCTCGTCATTCTGACAAGCTATACCGCAATGGAAAGGCTACTCATTACGTTTGCGATCGAACGGCGCATAAGTGACTCCGCATTGCTGAGCTGGTTCCGAGATCCCGTGGACGAAGAACCAAAAGAAACTCCCAGGATGCCGCAGTTGAAGAATAGAATCGAGGGCCGACGATCAGGGGATTCGTTCGAACAACTTGAGTGTCGTCTCCTGGAGTCGCTTGGGCTTGGGGGATTTAAAGTCGATTCTAATTTGGCAAAGAGGATCGTCGCGTTGAAGACTCTTAGGAACGAGTATGCACACGTGCGGCCATCGCGTGCAGAAGAGCGCGGCTACCGTGCCGCTGCGGGATTTTCGGAGTCGGTGTTAGTCCTCCGCCGAGACGATGCTATCTTAGCACTCCGAACTCTTGCAGAAATCATTGATGTCTTCGGCAGGACTTGGTTTCCAGAGTACCTGCTCACAGAAAACTTAGGAAAGAAGCCGAAGATGCGACTTCGCATTGACTTGATGTCGGACCTGCCAATCTATTTACAGACAATGATCGATCGTCTCGAAGCGGGCCGTAACGTTGGCAGAGATGCGTAAAGGTATATTAACGGTTCCGCTGCGTGGTGGCCAGGCGCCTTGTAAAAGTGTCGCCTAACAATCGGCTTGAGACGGATCTTCGGGCCCGCTCGCTTAGCTCGCTGGCCTCGTCCGCTCAGCCTTAGCGTTATTTGAAACTACCATGGCGTGGTACATATCTTTGACTCTTCGCTGGACCGATCTCGAGGGTCCGATTGGTCGCTTTCTTGACTTTTGCTCGACGGCGTCTATTCTCTCCCATCACAACCGGATTCCTCAAAAGTCTCTTCATTCAACGCTCTTCGCCGCAGCCAGGATAAGGTCAGTTTGTCCACCGTGCGCCTCGATGCATGAGGGTGCACGTGCCGTTCTTGACGAAATGCGAAACGCAAATATTGTCCCATCGCTGGCTAATTTGCCACTTTTTCGACTCAGGCCCTCGCTTCTTCAGCACTACACCAATAATACGACGATTCAGTTCGATACTGAGGAGAATTCGTCACTCCCCCAACTGCGATTAGCAGTCTCTGGGGTGTTTGACGGAATCCAAATTGACGTCAATTCGGTCTGCTTGGACTTTCCGTTTAATGGAGGCGCAAAGAATTCTGGAAAGGAGCTTTTCGGAGCAATTGCACGAAGTCCCGCTCCTGCTACGGAGGATCAACTCCAGCAACGCATCACTTTGCCTGAATTCGCTGATTCGTGGTTTACTGCTCGCACGGCAATTTTCACTATATCTGACGAAGCGTTGACTAACATACTGGAATTAGACGATTTCAACCTGATGGAGATGAAGTAGGAAAGGTCAAATAACAATCCGAATTAGGGGACGTTGCAACTTTATTGGCCTTTTGACAACGGATCAATTTATGCCACGTGGACCTCGCTTGGATGCGTCGGGTGTCTTACAGCACGTCATGGCACGCGGCATCGAGCGGCGCAAGATTTTTCGCGACAGTCACAACCGGGGTGATTTGCTGGTGCGAACCGGATCGCACCCATTGGCGATGAACGTTGTAACCTCCTCGATTCCGTCGCCTGTTTTGTTTGATACCAAACCGTACCCTCTGAAGGGGGCATCAACGAGTATCACCCGGTTCAGACCGATGCCAAGGGTGCTGCTGAGCATTGCCGGCGGCCGAGGACTGGCCATTCAAGGAGAAAAGGAATATGCTTTGGTAGGTGGCAGATTACAGGTTCACGGAGTATTTCGAAAAAGAGGTTTTGCGCAAGCGCCCCTATCTCAAAAAGCATTGGTGCATTCGGGTTCTGGAGAACCCGCTGAGAAGCGAACCTCAGGAGGGAAACCGGCACCGGTTCTGGGGTAAAATCGAGGAAGGAGTTTGAGGGACGAATTTTGAGAGTCATCACTTTAGAGGACAAGGTTACGATCCATAATGCTTTCCCGGACAGAGGGTTCAAGCCATGAAGCTCAATTATTATCCGGACACCGACTCGCTTTATATCGATCTTTCCGAGCGGCCAAGCGTGGATAGCCGGGAGATCTCAGAAGGGGTTGTTCTTGATTACGACGCTCAAGGCAATCTGGTCGGCATCGACATCGACAATGCCAGCCGGAAGGTCGATCTCAAGAAGCTCACTCTGAACAAGCTACCTGCAATTATACAAACCAACTCCGCCTAACATGCTGCTGGAGTAGGATGCGCACAAAGTTGCGCGCCTCTCAGCATCGCAAGGGGTCACCTATGAAAAACGCCGTCAAATTAGGGGAATTAGAATTAGGGGACGTTGCAACTTTGTTGGCCTTTTGACAACGGATTAATTCATGCCACGTGGACCTCGCTTGGATGCGCCGGGTGTCTTACAGCACGTCATGGCACGCGGCATCGAGCGGCGCAAGATTTTTCGCGACAATCACGACCGGAATGATTTTTTGACACGACTGGCAGCTCTGAGGGAAGCCGGTGCTCTGGCCGTTTATGCGTGGGCACTGATGCCTAATCATTTCCATCTGCTGGTCCGAACCGGCTCGCCCCCACTCCCCCGCAGCATGCGCTCGCTTTTAACCGGCTATGTGGGAAGCTTTAATCGACGTCATCGTCGTAGCGGCCACTTGTTTCATATTTCATAACCGATTCAAATCGATTGTGTGTGAAGAAGAACGTTATTTTTTGGAACTGCTGCGCTACATTCACCTCAATTCACTTCGGGCGCGTCTCGTCAGAAATCTGCGCGAATTGGCATGGTATCCGTTCTGTGGGCATACGCCGCTGGTTGGGAAGGGGCAATACCCGTGCGCTTTCGCTTGAGACAGTGGTCGCGAAGGTATGCAAGGAGGCGGGGCTGAGAGTCCAGGAAGTGGCAGGCGGCGGTCGCCGGGCAGTACAGAGTCGTGTGCGGGAAGGAGCGGCTTAGCTGTGGATTGAGTGGTTAGGGCACAGTGGGCCGGCGGCCGCTCGAGCGGTTGGGATTCGGCCGGAGGGAGTTTATCGGGTGGCCAAGCGCGGATGGCAACGTGCCCAATACTGGCAACGGGTATTGGATCGGTAGCGACTAGGCTATGAAAGTTGCAACGTCCCCTATTCCGTCCCCTATTCTGGACTGGACCGAAATGGGCGCGTCGCCGCCTATGGCAACATTGCCGAGTTGAAGGGGACGGGTTTTTCTCCTTGCAAACACTACCTAACTATAAAGGAGCAGGTGAAGAGCGTTAACAATAGCTTTTGGCAGGGCGGACTTTATTGATTTCCTTAGCAAACCCGTCCATTGCCCGGGTGGAATTAAAAGGGGAAAAAATAATTGTCAAAGTCAAAGTCGGGACAAAAGTCAAAAACCTGTTGACACAAGAGTCAGGCCTTAATACTTTCACGTCTCATCTCTGGGACATCCTACTATGAGGGTGGCCAGATAGATATATGAGCCTGACAAGAAATATCGCTATAGGTGCACGGGCTATAATTCTACTGGTCGTTATCTTTGTAGTAAATTGTCTGATTTTTCCTGGTGGAGTTGGGGCCCAAGCCTCCGCTTCCCCTAAGCAACTTAAGGTTAACGCGATTGCGGCACTTAAGGAGATCTCGACCACCGACAGAAGGCTTAAGCAAACGCTCGACAAAGTCATTAGGGACATTGGTCGAAGCCTTTCCTATAGGGGTCGCGCTCTCTTTATCGACAACCAGCGAATTTTGCCGCCGCCCGACGGCGAAAGGGTCTTCCATGAGGAGCGGAAAGCCGTCGAGAGGCTGTTAATAGCCGTAAAACGCAGACGTACCCCTGACAATATCAAGCCCATCTTACAACGAGTCGTCGGCCGCCTAATTGAAGCGGATCGAAGGATTACCGAGCACTCCATTGCCACTGCCCAGAGGCTGGTTCAGGTAGGGGAGGGCAGCCGTAGAAAAGTAGCAAAAGCTCAGCGGGAGTTGGAGAAGGCCTTGAGGCAAACCGATCCGGCAAAAGCCATACGCGGTTTTGAGGAGGCCTGGAAAACCTCCCAGAAAACGGTCGAGGGCAGAGAGCTTGTGATTAAGAGCTTTGACGACTCTCCTGATCCTTTATTTGTAAGCGTAGCAAGCAATACGCTTTCGGCGACTTTCCAGATTTACAAGAAGGGCAGACTCTCTAAGGAGAAACATCGTGGTAGGCAACTCAACCGGAGCGACGAGGACGATGATCGGGGTAAGAAACACCGTTCAAGATACAAAGACAGTGATGAAAAGGAAGAAGACCACCTTTTTTTTGAATTCGTAGAAGTCATTCAGAATTCCTCTGGCACCATTGTTAGGACTCTCACTACGGAATATCCTATCCCACCTCCGTCCAGGGATCGCAAAGACCGATTCGTGGAGTTAAAAGTCAGTAGCGTTTGGGGCGCGCGGGACGAGGAGGGGAGAATTGTACCGGCCGGCACTTATTCTTACGTTGCTTTCGGCCAAATCGTTGAAGTTCGTTCAGACCGGAAAAAACATGGATATCGTTCAGAGCGGCGAAGGCATAGGTACAGGCAGTCGAGGTATGGTGGGGGAACCCATAAGAGTGAGATTGAGGCTAGATCGTTTCCCGTTGCGGGTACCATCTCTGTCGTCCAATTGGGTGTAGAAATTACATCGCCGCTACCTGGCAGCGTAGTTAATAGTTCCACGGTATTGGTTGAAGGTTTCATTGACGCTTTACCGGGGACAGAAGTGGGGGTGACGGTGAATGGCGTGGTTGCGGAGATAAACAACGGGGCGTTCGCAGCGTTTGTCGGGCTCGGCCCTGGAAACAACGTGATTGCAGCCAAAGCGGTCGATCCGGTTGGAAATAACGCCATGGACTCCATTACGGTGGACGTTGTCGACCCGCAGGATGTACGGCTTCGGTTACTCGTAAGTCCAGAGATGGGGTTGGCTCCATTAACCGTTGAATTGAGACCTTCCAGCCTGCTCGACCGGCCAATTGTCCTTTTTGGGTACGATTTTGAAGGGGATGGAATTGTGGATGTATCTTCAGCTACTCCCGACGCCGTCTCTCATACTTACAATCAAGAGAGGTTGTTTTTTCCTACCCTGACCGTTACCGATGATCAGGGAAATCAAATTAGTACCACTACAATCGTGAATGTCTTTCCGCTCCCCAATCTTGTTGCCAAATGGAACGCTGTGAAGGATGCTCTGAGGATAGGAGATATTATTGGAGCATTAAGTTTTATCGCTGAGGAATCAAGGGGCAGATATCAAGAGATCTTTACCGTGATCAGCCCTGACCTTTCTCAAATTGACGCGTTTCTCACGAATATCAATTTACTGACGGTGGAAGGTAACCAGGCGGAATTCGAGATGCTACGGATGAGCGAGGGGGTACAGTTATCTTTTTACGTTCTGTTCGTACGTGACAATGACGGTATCTGGCGGCTGAGGACGTTTTAGGGAAGGGGTAACAGGTGAAGAAGAAAAGGTGGCGAGTCATTGTAATAATTTTGGGTGGGTTGATGCTTCTAGCGACGGCATATAGAGGCAAGGTCATAGACAAGGAGAGCAAGCAGCCTATTGGGGGGGCTGCCGTCGTAGCGGTGTGGTGGATGGAGACTTTTACTTTTGTTCAGGCAATGATCTCTTTCTATGAGGCACACGAGTCGGTCACGGACCAAGAGGGGAACTTTACCGCGCCGTGGGTCTGGGGAGCTTCGATCAATCCCCTGAAAAAGGTTAGGCGTCCCCTATTTACGGTCTTCAAGCCAGGTTACGAGGCATACAGTGAGAGACACTTAGAGAGACCATTGGGATGGTCGCGAACGGTAGTCGAGTTGCGCCGGCTAAGCAGTCAAAAAGAGCGGTTAGAAAATTTGACCGCGGCTTATCTTGGACCGCTAGTACCAG
>Ga0326597_10003798_pt1 | contig 21529 bp, 34 predicted proteins | sample RVTome_12_FD_203789 | JGI IMG/M metagenome (GOLD analysis project Ga0326597, IMG submission 203789) | Soil microbial communities from uranium-contaminated site in the Upper Colorado River Basin, Wyoming, United States - RVT100D185 | ecosystem: Environmental > Terrestrial > Soil > Contaminated >...
CTGAACATCGGCGCGCAGCCGCTCCTCGATGCCATCCTCGACTACCTGCCGTCGCCGCTCGATCGCCCGTTCAAGGGCGTCGACGCGGGCGGCGCCGAGGTGCGGCAGAAGGCCGACGACAAGGGGCTGGCCGCGGCGTTCGTGTGGAAGACCATCGCCGATCCGTTCGCGGGGCGCATCACGATGTTCCGGGCGATATCGGGCACGCTCAAATCGGACTCGACCATCCTCAACAAGACGAAGGACGCGCCGGAGCGGCTCGGCCACCTCGAGCTGCTGCAGGGCAAGACGCAGACCCCGGTGCCGGAAATCAAGGCCGGGGATCTGGGGGCGGTGGCGAAGCTCAAGGACACGCTCACCAACGACACGCTCGGCGACAAGAGCGGTTCAGTCACGTTTCCGGCGATTGCGTTTCCCGAGCCGGTCCTCTCCTACGCCATCGAGCCGAAGAGCCGCGGCGACGAAGACAAGATCAGCACCGCGATGCACCGTCTGGAAGAGGAGGATCCCAGCATCCGCTACAGCCGCGATCCGCAAACCAAGGAGCTGCTGCTCTCGGGCCAGGGGCAGCTTCACATCGAGGTGACGGTCGCCAAGCTGAAGCGCCGCTTCGGGGTGGATGTCATCCTCAAGCCGCCGCGGATCCCCTACCGCGAGACCATCAAGGCGTCGACCGAGGCGCACGGCCGTCACAAGAAGCAGACCGGCGGCCATGGCCAGTTCGGCGACTGCAAGATCCGGGTGGAGCCGCTGGCGCGGGGCGCCGACTTCGAGTTCGTCGACGACATCTTCGGGGGGTCGATCCCGCGGCAGTTCGTGCCGGCGGTCGAAAAGGGCATCCAGGACGCGCGCACGCGCGGCTATCTCGCCGGGTACCCGATGGTCGATTTTCGCGTCACGGTGTTCGACGGCTCGTATCACGACGTCGATTCGAACGAGCTGTCGTTCAAGCTGGCCGGGTCGCTGGCGTTCAAGGACGCGATGACCCGCGCGCGGCCGACGATCCTCGAGCCGATCATGAACGTCGAGGTCTACGCGCCGGCCGACTTCGCCGGCGACCTGATGGGCGACCTCAACGGCCGCCGCGGCCGGATCGGCGGCATGGACACGCGGGGCGGGACGACCATCATCAAGGCGCAGGTGCCGATGGTGGAGATGCTGTCCTACGAGCAGCACCTCACCTCGGCGACCGGCGGGCGAGGCTCCTACCACATGGAGTACTCGCACTACGAGGAGGTGCCGGCGCACCTGCAGACGAAGATCATCGCGGCCGCCAAGGCGGAGCGGGCGGGCGTGGAGGTCGAGGAGGTCTAGCTTCCCCTCGGGCCTTGCTTCTTGGGCCGCGCCTTGGCGGCGCCGCCGCGCTTGCCGGCTCCACGCGTCGGCGCCTTCTCGTCGGCGGGCGCCGTCTCTTGTTCCTTCTTCCCCCGGAGCCGATCGGCCGCGGCGCGGAGCCGGCCGCCGACCCCCTTGGTCTTGGGCTTGGCGGTCTCCGGCGCGGCTTCGGCCCTGGCCTCGATCTCGGCCTGCTCGCGCGGGTTGAACTCGCTGCCGACGAGCTCGACCTGCGCGATTTCGGCCGCATCCCCCCGCCGGAACCCCAGACGCAGCAGCCGCGTGTAGCCGCCGGGGCGGCCGGCGAAGCGCGGCGCGAGCGTGTCGAACAGCTTGGTGACCACCTCGCGGTCCTGCAGATCGTGCATGACGAGCCGCCGCGCGTGCAGCGTCCTGCCGTTCGCGGAGGCGCCGTCGGACACGCCCCGCTTCGCGATGGTGATCAGCCGTTCGACGAACGGCCGCAGCTCCTTGGCGCGCGGCACCGTGGTGGTCAGGTGCTCGTGCCGGAGCAGGGCTGTGGCCTGGTTACGGAGCATCGCGATCCGATGCGGCGTGACGCGGCCCAGCTTACGATGCGCAACTCGATGTCTCATGGCTCCGGCCTACTCCTGCGACGCGGCGGCGGGCTGGTCGACACGCATGCCGAGGCTCAGCCCCATCGTGTGCAGGATCTCCTTGATCTCGTTCAGGCTCTTGCGCCCGAAGTTCTTCGTCTTGAGCATCTCGCCTTCGGTCTTCAGCACCAGCTCGCGGATCGTGCGGATGTTCGCGTTCTTCAGGCAGTTGTACGACCGCACGGAGAGCTCGAGCTCCTCGACCGACTTGTCGAGGTTCTCGTTGCCGATCCCGGCTCGCGGCTGATCGCCGGCCAGCTCGATCTGGGCTTCGGCCCCCTCATCGAGATTGATGAAGATGTTCAGATGATCGCGAATCAGCTTGGCCGACAGCGACACGCCGTCCCGCGCCGTGATCGATCCGTTCGTCCAGACGTCCACCGTGAGCTTGTCGTAGTCGGTCGTCTGGCCGAGGCGGGCCGCCTCGACGAGATAGTTCACTTTCTTGATGGGGGAGTGCACGGAGTCGATGGGAATCCACCCGATGCCCAGGTCCTCGTCGAAGTTCTTGTCGGCCGCCACGTACCCGCGGCCGCGCTTCATGCGCATCTCCATGTGGAGCTTGCCGCCCTCGGCCACGGTCGCGATGTGCGTGTCCGGCTCGAGGATCTCGACGTCGCCGTCGGCCTGGATATCGCGCGCCCGCACCTCGCCGGGTTTGTCCACGCGGAGCGTGAGCGTCTTGGCCTGGTCGACGTGCAGCTTCAGCGGAATCTGCTTCAGGTTGAGGATGATGTCCGTCGCGTCCTCGACGACCCCGGGGATCGGCGAGAACTCGTGCAGCACGCCGTCGATCTTCACGGCGGTGATGGCCGCGCCCTCGATCGACGACAGCAGCACGCGCCGGAGCGCGTTGCCAATCGTCGTCCCGAAGCCGCGCTCGAACGGCTGGGCGTAGAAGCGGCCGAACCGATCCGTCAGCGTCTCGCGCTCGAACTCCAGCCGCTTGGGCCGTTGAAAACCTTTCCAGAGCATGGTGTGTCCTTTCGCCGTTGGGCCCGCAGACGGGCCTCCAGACCTGCAAGTGACCGCCGACCTCCCGCCGCAGGTCTGCATAAGGCTGCGGGTCGGCGGCTGACGAACGAGGGTGCCGCTACTTCGAGTACAACTCCACGATGAGCTGCTCCTGCACCGGCAGGTTGATCTGCTCGCGGGTCGGCATCGAAACGATGCGGCCGGTGATCGACGACGCGTCGAAGCTGAGCCAGGCCGGGATCCCGCGGCCCTTCACTTCCTCCATCGCGTGCTCGATCGTCGGGTTCTTCTGGCTCCGGCCGAGCACCGTGATCACGTCGCCCTGCCTTCCCGAGTAGGACGGGATGTCGACCTTCTTGCCGTTGACCAGGAAGTGGCCGTGGCGCACCAACTGCCGCGCCTGGGGCCGCGACGTCGCGAGGCCGAGGCGATACACCACGTTGTCGAGCCGCCGCTCGAGCAACTGCAACAGCGTCTCGCCCGTGATGCCGCGCGTGCGTTCCGCCGCCTCGAAGTACCGGCGGAACTGGTCCTCCAGGACGCCGTAGATCCGTTTGACCTTCTGCTTCTCGCGAAGCTGCAGCCCGTACCCGGCGAGCTTCGCCTTCCGCGTCTTGCCATGCTGCCCGGGTGGGAAGTTGCGCTTCTCGATCGCGCACTTCTCCGTGTAGCACCGCTCCCCCTTCAGGAAGAGCTTCATCGCCTCACGGCGGCAGAGTCGACAGACCGGACCGATGTAACGAGCCATCAAATAACCTTTCGCTGAATATGGGCGTCTCCGACCAAGCCGAGCTAGACCCGCCGCCGCTTGGGCGGCCGGCAACCGTTGTGCGGAATCGGCGTGACGTCGCGGATCGACTTCACCTCGAGGCCGACCGTCTGCAGCGCGCGGATCGCCGACTCGCGTCCGGACCCCGGTCCTTTCACGCGCACGTCGAGCGAGCGCATGCCGACCGTCTTCGCGGCGTTGCCGGCGTTGAGGGCCGCCTGCGTGGCGGCGAACGGCGTCCCTTTTCGCGAGCCCTTGAAGCCGATGCCGCCGGCGCTCGACCACGCCACGACATTGCCTTCCGTGTCGGTAATCGTCACCGTCGTGTTGTTGAACGACGCGTGGATGTGCGCCAGCCCATGGTGGACGATGCGCTTCTCGCCGCGCTTCTTGAACGTCTTCTTCCGCTTCCCGGCCGCGCCCTCTTTCTTCTCGGGTAGCGCGCTCTCGGGAGTCGCCGCCGCGTCGCTTTTCGCCATGCTGTTCTCTTCTTCTTATGCTCGCGGGGCCCCACCCCCGCTCGACGTCACGCTGCTTTCGTACCCTCGGCCTCGAGCGTAGCCTCTCGGCCTCGGATGTCTCTAGCGGGCCCTATCCCCGCTCGTTATCCCGCCGCCTTTCGCACCCCTCGGCCTCGAGCGTCGCCTCTCGGCCTCGGACGTCTCTAGCGGGTCCTATCCCGCTCGTTATCCCGCCGCCTTTCGCACCCCTCGGCCTCGACCGTCGCCTCCCGGCCTCGGACGTCTCTGGCGGGCCCTATCCACGCTCGTTATCCCGCCGCCTTTCGGACCCCTCGGCCTCGACCGTCACCTCCCGGCCTCGGACGTCAGACGGTCTTCTTCTTGGCGATGGCGCCCTTGCGCGGCCCCTTCCGCGTCCGCGCGTTGGTGCGCGTGCGCTGGCCGCGGACCGGCAGGCCCCGGCGGTGGCGCATGCCGCGGTAGCACCCGATCTCCATCAGTCGCTTGATATTCATGGAGATCTCCTTCCGGAGATCGCCCTCGACGCCCCCCTGCTCCTCGATGACCCGGCTGATCTTCCGGACATCGTCCTCGGAGAGGTCCTTCACCCGGATGTCGGGACTCACCCCGGCGTCGGTGAGGATCGTGTTCGAGCGGACCCGCCCGATGCCGTAGATGTACGTGAGTCCGATCTCGACGCGCTTGGTGCGTGGAAGATCGACGCCTGCGATGCGTGCCATAACGTTTGTCCTTCGTCCTGGGGCCCGCACGCCCGCGGCGGGGGGACCCCTTCGTCGTCAGCCCTGTCTCTGCTTGTGTTTCTGATTCGAGCAGATCACCCGCACCACGCCGCGGCGGCGGACGATCTTGCACTTGTCGCAAATCCGTTTGACCGATGCCCGGACCTTCATTAGTGAACCTCGGAGATCTTTGCCACAATCCGCCCGCGGCCCGCGTCGACCGGCGAGAGCTGCACGCGCACCCGGTCGCCGACCAGTACCCGGACGAAGTTCCTGTCCAACATGCCGCCGACATGCGCCAGCACGTGCGCCCCCTCGTCCAGCCGGACGCGATACATCGCGCTCGGCAGAATTTCCATCACGACGCCGACGAGATCGCTCACGAGCGCCTTCCCTTGACCGACCGCAGGCGCCGCGCCCGACTCCATGACGGGTCGGCTACTGGCGCGCCGCAACCGGCACCTCGCGCGCCGTCAGAATCCACGGCTCGCCCGCGGTCACCGCCACCGTGTGCTCGAAATGCGCCGACAGGCTCTTGTCGCGCGTCACAGCCGTCCAGCCGTCGGGCAGCACTTTCACCGCGGGCTTGCCCGCGTTCACCATCGGCTCGATCGCGAGGACCATCCCCTCGGCCAGCCGCGGGCCGCGCCCCGGTTCGCCGTAGTTGGGCACCTGGGGCTCCTCGTGCATCCGCTGCCCGATGCCGTGGCCGACGAACTCGCGCACCACGGAGAAGCCGTACGCCTCGACGTGCCGCTGCACCGCATGGCCGACGTCGGAGACCCGCCCGCCGGGCCGCACCTGCCCGATCGCCTTGTACAGCGCCTCTTCGGTCACGCGCAGCAGCGTGGCGGCCTGCTCGGAGACCTGGCCGACGGGCAGCGTGATCGCGCTGTCGCCGTAGTAGCCGTCGATCGACGCACCGACGTCGATCGAGATGATGTCCCCCTCCTGCAGCACGCGGCGACCCGACGGGATCCCGTGGATCACCTCGTCGTTGATCGAGGCGCAGATCGTCGCCGGATACCCGTGATACCCCTTGAACGCCGGCGTGGCGCCCGCCCCGACGATCCGCTTCTCCGCGAGCTCGTCGAGCTCCGCGGTGTTGACGCCGGGGGCCACCCGCGCGGCCAGCTCGGTCAGGACCTCTCCCACCAGCCGCCCCGCGGTGAGCATCCGCTCGAGCTCGGCCGCCGACCGGCAGACGATCACCGCGCCGATCCTCCCGGCGAGACGGCACCCAGGCCTGCGTTGCTGACCTCCTCGATGGCGGCGGCGAGCGCGGCCGCCACCTCGTCGGGCGCCTGCGCGCCGTCGACGGCGCGGAACGTGGACCGCGCCCGATAGTAATCGACCAGCGGCTGCGTGTCGCGACGATACACCCTGAGCCGCTCGCGGACGACCGGGTCGTTGTCGTCGGCGCGCTGCGTGAGGCGGCCGCCGCAGCGGCGACAGACGGTCTCGCCGGCCTCGGCGTTCACGCCGCAGGCGTCGCAGATGAGCCGCGATCCGAGGCGGCGCACCAGCTCGGCCTCGGGCACCGCGATGTCGATCACGATCAGCGGATCGCGGCCGTGCATGATGCCGTCGAGCGCCGCCGCCTGCGCGACGGTCCGGGGGAACCCGTCGAGAATGAAGCCGGCGCGCACGTCGGGGCGCTCCAGCCGTTCCGCGACGACCCCGATCATCACCTCGTCGCTGACCAGCTCGCCGCGATCCATGATCGCTTTGGCGCGCAGCCCGATGTCGGTGCCCGCGTGAACGGCCTCGCGCAGGATGTCTCCGGTCGAGATCTTCGGGATCCCCCGCGCGCGCGCGACGCGTTCGGCCTGCGTCCCCTTGCCCGCGCCCGGAGGGCCGAGCATGATGAGATTGAGCGCCATCACCCGCGCCGTCCGCGAATCCGCGTCTTCTTCATGAACCCGTCGTAGTGGCGCATGATCAACTGCGACTCGACCTGCTGGACCGTGTCCATCGCGACGCCGATCACGATGAGCAACGACGTGCCGCCGAAGTAGAACGTGATGCCGAGCCCCTCGGTGAAGAAGCGCGGCAGCACGGCGTCGAGCTGCTCGCCGAAGAAGGGCAGCGGCGCGACCTTGAACCCCATCAGCAGGAATTCCGGCAGGATCGCGACCAGCGCGAGGTAGACCGCGCCCGCCGCCGTGATCCGCGAGAGGATCGTGTCGATGTATTCGGCCGTGCGCTTGCCCGGCCGGATGCCCGGCACGAAGCCGCCGTACTTGCGCATGTTCTCCGCGACATCATCGGGGTTGAAGATGATGGCCGTGTAGAAGTAGGCGAAGAAGATGATGCCGGCCACGTACGCCAGCACGTAGAGCGGCATCCCCTGGCCGAGCTGCGCGGTCACCGAATCGGCCCACGGGTTGCCCTGCCACGCCTGGGCGATGGTGACCGGAAACGCCAGAATCGACGAGGCGAAGATCACCGGGATGACGCCGCCCGTGTTGACCTTGAGCGGAATGTGCGTGCTCGATCCGCCGTACATCCGCCGGCCGACCACGCGTTTGGCGTACTGCACGGTGACGCGGCGGTGCCCGCGCTCCACGAAGATGATCACGCCCACCACGAGGACCATCATCGCGAGCAGGATGATCACCCGGATCAGCCCGATCTGGCCGGTGCGCATCTGCTCCATCGTGATGATGACCGCGCTCGGCAGGTTCACGACGATCCCGGCGTAAATGATGAGCGACATGCCGTTGCCGATGCCGCGCTCGGTGATCTGCTCGCCCAGCCACATGACGAACGTGGTGCCGGTCGTCAACGTGAGCACGGTCATGAGCCGGAACGACAGGCCCGGCTCGTACACCAGCGGGAGGCCGCCGGCGATCTCGGTCTGCCGCTCGAGGAACAGCGCGATGCCGAACGACTGCACGACGCTCAGGAAGATCGTGCCGTAGCGCGTGTACTGGGTGATCTTGCGGCGCCCGAGCTCGCCCTCCTTCGAGAGCCGCTCGAGGTACGGCCAGACCACCGTCAGCAGCTGCAGGATGATCGACGCGCTGATGTAGGGCATGATGCCCAGCGCGAAGATGGTCACCTGCGACAGGTTCCCGCCGGAGAACATGTCGTAGAGCCCCAGCATGTTGTTCTGCATCTGCCGCGCGAGCTCGGCGAGGGCGTCGGTGTTCACGCCCGGCGTCGGGATGTGCGAGCCGACGCGGTACACGCCGAGGATCGCCAGCGTGAACAGCACGCGGTTGCGCAGTTCCGAAACGGCGAAGATGTTCTTGAGGCTGTTTTCCATGAAACTGCCTTTCGCCTAGACGATCGCTTCCGCGGCTCCGCCCGCCGCCGCAATCTTCTCCGCGGCCTTTCCGCTGAACTTGTGCGCGCGCACCGTGAGCGCCTTGGTCACCTCGCCGCGCGCCAGCACCTTGACCGGGCGGCGGCCGCCGCTGACCATGCCGCGCTCGCGCAGCAGCTCCGGCGTGATCACGGCGCCGGCCTCGAACTTCGCCGCCAGCGTGTCGAGGTTCACGACTTCGTACTCCACCCGGAACGGGTTGTGGAACCCGCGCTTGGGCACGCGCCGGTGCAGCGGCATCTGGCCGCCCTCGAACCCGCGCTTGAACTTGAAGCCCGACCGCGACTTCGCTCCCTTGTGGCCGCGGCCCGCCGTCTTCCCGTTGCCCGAACCCTGCCCGCGGCCGACCCGCTTCTTCGCGTGCTTGGCGCCCTTGGGCGGCTTGAGATTGGAGAGATCCATACGTGTGCTACTCCACCGTGACCAGGTGACGGACCTTGTGAATCATTCCGCGGATCGCCGGCGTGTCCTTCAGCTCCACGGTGTGGCGGATGCGCCGCAGGCCCATGCCGCGCACGACCACCGCCTGGTTGTCCTTGAATCCAATCGGACTCTTGACGAGCGTCACCTTGACGGTGCCCGATCCTTTGGAATCCGTTCGCTGATTGGCCATCTCTTCCCTATTTTCTATGGCGCCGGCGCCAGGCCCCGCGCGCTATGCCGACACCCGCGTCAGCTCCTCGAGACTCTTGCCGCGCATCCGCGCGATCAGCGCCGGATCCTTGAGCGAATCGAGGCCCGCGATGGTCGCGCGCACGACGTTGTGCGGGTTCGCCGATCCCAGCGACTTCGTCAGGATGTTGGCCACGCCGGCCGACTCGACCACCGCGCGGACCGCGGCACCCGCGATGATGCCGGTGCCGTCGGGGGCCGGCTTCAGCAGCACGCTGCCGGCGCCGAAGTGGCCGACAATCGCATGCGGAATGGTCGTGCCCTGCAGCGGCACGCGGATCAGGTTCTTCTTGGCGGCCTCGATCCCCTTCTTGATGGCCGACGGCACTTCCTTCGCCTTCCCGATCCCGAAGCCGACCACGCCATGGCCGTCGCCGACCACGACCAGGGCGCTGAAGCTCAGATTCTTGCCGCCCTTCACCACCTTCGTCACGCGGTTGATGGACACGACGGTGTCCTTGATGTCGAGCTGGCTCGGGTCGATTCGTTCACGTGTTCGCATGTGTTTGCTTGCCCTTGGCGCTTCGTTCAGAACTCCAGGCCCGCCTGGCGGGCCGCGTCGGCCACGGCGCGAATGCGGCCGTGATAGAGGAACCCGCTGCGGTCGAACACCACCCGCTTGATGCCCTTCTCGATCGAGCGCTGGGCGATGACCTTGCCGATCGCCTCGGCACCCTTCTTGTTGCCGCCCCGCACCTCCTTGCCGAACGCGCCTTTCAGCGTCGGCTCGAGGCTCGACGCGGAGACGAGCGTCTGCCCGGTCATGTCGTCGATGACCTGCGCGTAGATGTGCGAGACGCTACGGAACACGCTCAGCCGCGGCCGCTCGGGCGTGCCGGAGATCCGCTTGCGCTGCCGCAACTGAATACGATGGCGACGGTCCTCTTTCGTCTTGATCTTCATCTACTTGGCCCCCGTCTTGCCGGCCTTCTTCTTGAGCACCTCGCCCGTGTAGCGGACGCCCTTCTGCTTGTAGGGGTCCGGCTTGCGCAGGCGGCGGATGTTCGCGGCCACCTGCCCCACCAGCTGGCGATCCACGCCGGTCACCGTGAGGTGCGTCTGCTTGTCGATGGCGATCTCGATGCCCGCGGGGATGTCGAACACCACCGCGTGCGCGTAGCCGAGCGCGAAGATCACCTGTTTGCCCTTGAGCTCGGCGCGGTAGCCGACGCCGACGATGTCGAGCTCCCGCTTGAAGCCGTCGGTGACGCCGGCGACCGCATTGGCGACCAGGCTCCGCGCCAGGCCGTGATACTTGCCGAGGTCCGGGTCGTCGCCGACCCGCGAGGCCACCAGATGGCCGTCGGCGACCGCGAAGCGGATGCCGCCCGGGAATGCCTGTTTCAGCTTCCCCTTCGGCCCCTGCACCTCGACGGCGCCGTCGAGCACCTTGACGACGACGTTCTTCGGAATCGCGATGGGTTTCCTGCCTATACGGGACATCGTCTACTTCCTGTCAAGCGGGACGTCTGACGTCCGCAACCGCGCGGCGCGCGCCGGCGCGCGCCGCCGCCCTACCAAATGTTGCACAGCACTTCCCCGCCGACGCCGGCCTTCACCGCGGCGCGGCCGGTCATCACGCCGCGCGAGGTCGTGAGGATGCTGGTGCCGAGGCCGGCCAGCACGTCGGGCACGTCGGCGCGGCCGAAGTACACGCGGCGGCCCGGCCGGCTGATGCGCTCGACGCCCGTGATGAGGCGCTCCCCGTGCGGCCCGTATTTCAGGAAGAGCCGCAGGGTCTTCACCGGGCCGGCCGTCTTCGCCGCCTCGTCGAGGACTTTGAAGCCCTGAATGTAGCCCTCGTCCTGCAGGATCTTCGCGATGTCGGCCTTGATGCGCGACACGGGCATGTCGACGCGCGTGTGCTTCGCCGTCACCGCATTGCGAATCCGCGTGAGCATGTCTGCGATTGGATCGGTCATAGTTCACTTCGCGCCGGGGCCCCACCCCCGCGCCTGTCGCGGCTCGCGCGTTCGCTCGCCGCGGTTGTTGTCGCAACTGCCGGCCGGGTGCGGCACGGATCGGGGCGCACCCGGCGCTCGGCCGTTGATTCGGAGCCGTCCTACCAGGAGCTCTTGGTCACGCCCGTCACGTCCCCTTCGAGCGCGAGCTTCCGGAAACAGAGGCGACAGAGCGCGAACTTGCGCATGTACGCGCGCGGGCGGCCACACAAGTGGCACCTGTTGCGCAGACGGACCTTGAACTTCGGCGTCTTCTGCTCTTTGGCGATCTTCGCTGTCGTGGCCATCTCGTCCCTTCACCCTCGGTCGGTCAACCCTGATCAGCTCTTGCGGAACGGCATCCCGATGAACTGCAGCAGCTTGCGCGCTTCTTCGTCGGTCTTCGCCGACGTCACGACCGAGACATTCATCCCGCGCGCCTTGTCGACCTTCATGTAATCGATCTCGGGGAACAGCAGCTGATCGCGCAGGCCGAGCGTGTAGTTGCCCCGACCGTCGAAGCCGCGCGGGGAGACGCCCTTGAAGTCGCGCACGCGCGGCAGCGCGATGCTCATCAGGCGATCGAGAAACTCCCACATGCGCTCGCCGCGCAAGGTCACCATCGTGCCGATCGGCATCCCCTTGCGCACCTTGAAGGCGGCGATCGACTTCTTCGCCCGCCGGGTGACCGGCTTCTGGCCGGTGATGCGCGCGACCTCGTCGGCGCCGGTGTCGACGATCTTGGCGTTGCCCGTCGCCTCGCCGAGGCCCATGTTGACGACCACCTTGCGGACCCGGGGCACGGCCATCACGTTCTTGTAGCCGAACTCCTTGGTGAGGGCCGCCACGACTTCCTTCTGGTACCTGTCCTTCAACCGGCTCATTTGTCGACCACTCCCTCGCACTTGCGGCAAATGCGGACCTTGCGGCCGTCGCCCAGGATCCGGCGGCCGACGCGCGTCTGGGCGCCGCACTCGGGGCACACCAGCTGCACGTTCGACGCGTGCACCGACGCTTCGCGCTCCACGATACCGCCCTTCACGTTCTTGCCCGGGTTCGGCTTCGTGTGCCGCTTGATCATGCTCACGCCTTCGACGACCAGGCGGTTCTTCGCGGGCAGGACCTTGAGCACGCGGCCACGCTTGCCGCGGTCCTTGCCCGTGACGATGAGCACGTTGTCGTTCTTCCGGATGGGCGTAGCCAGGCGACTCATTACAGGACCTCGGGCGCCAGCGAAATGATCTTCATGAAGCGCCGCTCGCGCAGCTCGCGCGCCACCGGTCCGAACACGCGCGTCCCGACCGGCTCGTTCTGGTCGTTGATCAGGACGGCGGCATTGCGGTCGAACCGGATGTAGCTGCCGTCGCGCCGGCGCTGCTCCTTGACGGTCCGCACGATCACGGCCTTCACGACCTGCCCCTTCTTCACCGTCGAGTCGGGCGTCGCTTCCTTCACCGAGGCGGTCACGACGTCGCCGAGGCGCGCATAGCGGCCCGTCGCCCCGCCAATCGGGTTGATGACGGCGATCTTGCGGGCGCCGGAGTTGTCGGCGACGTCGAGAATCGATCGCATCTGAATCATGGCTGTCTCTCCTGGGCGCCGCGGGGCGGGGCCGTCACTAGACCTGCACCGCCTGCCGAACCACGCGCTTGAGCGCCCAGCGCTTGCGGCGGCTGAGCGGCCGCGTCTCGACGATCTCCACGGTATCGCCCGGCTTGGCCTCGTCCTTCTCGTCGTGCACCATGAACTTCGACGTGCGCCGCTCGGTCTTCCCGTACAGACCGTGCCGCACCTGCCATTCGACGGCAACCACGATGCTCTTCTGCATCTTGTTGCTGACGACCACGCCGACTTTTTCAGACTTCAATGCCATATCGGTCTACTCTTCACTGGCGCCGGGGCCCCACCCCCGGCGCGAACTGACGCCGATGCCTCGCCTCGGCTTCCCTGGCCTCGGCTCGGCATGGCCGCAGGCGCTCCTGCTTCCCTGGCGCCCCTATTTTGCGCGCTTCTGCCGCAGCACCGTCTTCACGCGCGCGAGATCGCGGCGCACCATCCTGATCTTCTCCGGCGTCTCGAGCGCGCCCATCGACTTCTGGATGCGCATCCGGAACAGCTGGTCGAGCAGGTCGCGCTCGCGCGCGCCGAGCTCGTCGGGGCCGAGCTCGCGCAGTTCGATGGCCTTCACAGCATCTTCTCCTGCGCGAACCGCGTCGCGAACTTGGTGAGGATCGGCAGCTTGGCGGCCGCCAGCCTCAGCGCCTTGCGCGCGTCGATCTCGCTCACGCCTTCCATCTCGAATAGCACCCGGCCGGGCCGGACGACGGCCACCCACTGATCCGGGGCGCCCTTCCCCTTGCCCATGCGCGTTTCCTGCGGCTTCTTCGTGATCGGCTTGTCGGGGAAGACCCGCACCCAGATCTTGCCGCCGCGCTTGATGAAGCGCGTCATGGCGACGCGCGCCGCCTCGATCTGCCGGTCCGTCAGCCAGCACGGCTCGAGCGCCTTGAGGCCGTAGTCGCCGAACGACACGTCGGAGCCGCGCCAGGCCTTGCCGGCCATGCGCCCCCGCTGCTGCTTGCGGTACTTCACTTTCTTCGGCATCAACATCGTTTGATCTCTCGCGGGGCCCCACCCCCGCTCGCCGACCCGCTCGCACCGTCGTGCTCGCGCGTATCAAGGACAGGACGTCGCAGCGATGTTTCCGTCTCCCCGACCCGGCCCACCCTGCTTCTGCTACGCGCGCCCCGGCGGCCTTCTCGGCGGCCGCTCGCGGTATTCTTCATCGCGGCCGCGCTGCGGCACGAGGCGCTCCCCCTTGTAGAGCCACACCTTGATCCCGATCTGGCCGTAGGTGGTGTTGGCTTCCGCGAAACCGTAGTCGATGTCGGCGCGCAGCGTCTGCAGCGGCAGCTGACCGTGCAGGTACCATTCCGAGCGCGCGATTTCCGCGCCGTTCAGCCGCCCCGAGACGCGCACCTTGATGCCGCGGGCGCCGAACCGCAGCGCCGACTCGACCGCCTTCCTCATCGCGCGGCGGAACGCGACGCGCTTCTCGAGCTGCATCGCGACCGATTCGGAGATCAGCTGGGCGTCGAGCTCCGGCTTCTGGATCTCCTGAATATTGATGAACACCTCGCGGTTGGTGCGCTTCTGGATCTCCTGCTTCAGCTTGTCGACCTCGGTCCCTTTGCGGCCGATGATGATGCCCGGCCGCGACGTGTAGATGTCGATCTTCAGCTTGTTCGCGGCGCGCTCGGTCTCGATCTTCGAGACGCCGGCATGCGCGAAGCGCTTCTTCAGAGTCTGCCGCAGGTTCACGTCCTCGTGCAGCAGCTTGGCGTAGTCGCGGTCCGAGTACCACCGCGACCGCCAGGTCTTGTTGAAGCCGAGCCGGAATCCGTACGGGTGAACCTTCTGGCCCACGGCTATTCCTTCGCTTTCTTGGTGGCGCGCTTGGCCGCCGATGTGGACTTCTTGACCGCCCCGGCGCGCGGACGCCGTTTGGGCTCGCCGCCCTCCGCGGTGACCACCGCCACCGCCTTGGCCGGCCGCTCCGCCACCTGCACGGTGAGGTGCGCCGTGCGCTTGAGCACGCGGAACGCCCGCCCCATCGGCGCCGGCCGCACGCGCTTCTGCGACGGCCCCTGGTCGGCGTAGCAGGCCGCCACGTACAGCCGATCGACGTCGCCGCTGAAGCCGTCTTTCTGCTGCGCGTTGGCGACCGCCGACCGCAGCAGCTTGACCACGTCCTTGGCCACCGACTTCCGGGTGAACCGCAGCGTCGCCAGCGCCCCATTCACGTCCTTGCCGCGAATGAGGTCGAGGACGAGCCCGGCCTTCTGCGCCGAGGTCCGCACGTAGCGAGCCGTCGCGTGCGCCTGGATCATGACGAGCTCCCGGCGCCCGCGGCCTTGGGCGCGGCCGCGCCGGCGGCGGGCGCCGCGCCGGGGGCGCCGGCCACGGCGGCCGCCTTCTCGGCGACCCTCGTCGTGTGCCCCTTGAACAGCCGCGTGGGCGCGAATTCGCCCAGCTTGTGGCCGACCATGTTCTCGGTGACGTACACGGGGATGAACTTCCGCCCGTTGTGCACGGCGAGCGTGTGTCCCACGAACTCGGGGATCACGGTCGACCGCCGCGACCACGTCTTGATGACCTTTTTCTCGGACCCGCGGTTCATCACCTCGATCTTCTCGAGGAGCGAGGTGTCGACGAAGGGTCCCTTTTTCAGTGAACGGCTCATATCGAATCCGCTTTCGCGCTACTTCTGCCTACGTTGAATGATGAACTTGTCGGTGATCTTGCGGTTGCGCGTCTTGTAGCCCTTGGTCGGCAGGCCCCACGGCGACACCGGGTGCCGCCCGCCCGAGGTCTTGCCTTCCCCGCCGCCCAGCGGGTGATCGACCGGGTTCATCGCGACGCCCCGGACGTGGGGTCGTTGGCCGAGCCAGCGGCTGCGGCCCGCCTTGCCGATCGACACGTTCTCGTGGTCGAGGTTCCCGACCTGGCCGATGGTCGCGTAGCACTCGCTGAAGATCTTGCGAATCTCGCTCGACGGCATCTTCACCGACGCGTAGTCGCCTTCCTTCGCGACCAGCTGCACGGCCGATCCGGCGCTGCGGGCGATCTGCCCGCCCTTGCCGGGCCGGAGCTCCACGTTGTGAATGAGCGTGCCGAGCGGAATGTTCTTCAGCGGCAGCGCGTTGCCGGGCAGGATATCGACGTTGGCCCCGGCCACGATCGCGTCGCCCACCTTCAGGCCGATGGGTTGCAGGATGTAGCGCTTCTCGCCATCCGCGTAGGTGACGAGCGCGATGCGCGCCGATCGGTTCGGGTCGTACTCGATCGTCGTGACCTTCGCCGGAATGTCGTGCTTGTCGCGCTTGAAATCGATGACCCGGTACATGCGCTTGTGCCCGCCGCCGCGCCACCACGAGGTGAGCTCGCCGCGGTTGTTGCGGCCGCCCGATCGGTGCAGCGGCTCCACGAGCGGCTTGTGCGGCTCCGTCGTGGTGATCTCGTCGAACACCTGGACGGTCTGGAACCGCTGGCCCGGAGACGTCGGGTTGTACTTGCGAATCGCCATGTGAACCAGCCTTCTTAGGAGCCTTCCATGAATTCGGGCATCTTCTCGCCCTCGCGCAGGGTCACGTAGGCCTTCTTCCAGTCCGGCCGGCGGCCGGCGAAGCGCCCCTGCCGCTTGACCTTGCCGTGCGCGATGCTCGTCCGGACGTTCGCCACCTTCGACCCGAGCAGCTGCTCGATGGCGTGCTTGATCTGCACCTTGTTGGCGGCGCGCGCCACCCGAAAGACGAGCGTCTTGCCGTCCTCGCGGAGGATCGACGTCTTCTCGGTGATGAGCGGCCGCCGAATGACGTCCGTGACCTTCAGATTCATGCGAGTGCCTCTTGGAGCTTCTCGAGCGCGGCCTTCGTCGTCACCACCTGTAGGGCGCCGACGACGTCGCGCGCCGTCACCCGGCCGCTCGCCAGCATCGAGATGCCCGGCAGGTTGCGCACCGATCGCGCGAGCTTCTCGTCGGGCGCGACGTCGATGATCACGGCCTTGCCGTTCACGCCGATCCGCCGCAGCATCTCGGCGGCCGCCTTCGTCTTGATCTCGCCCGCGGTGAGCGCATCGACGACCACCACCTCGCCCTCTTTGAGCTTCTGCGCGAGCGCCGCGCGCAGCGCGCCGCGCTCGACCTTCTTCGGCAGCGCGTAGTCGTAGCTCCGCGGCTGCGGTCCGAACACCGTGCCGCCCTTGCGCCACAGCGGGTTGCGGATCTCGCCGACGCGGGCACGGCCGGTCCCCTTCTGCTTCCACGGTTTCCTGCCGCTGCCGCTGACGTTCGCCCGGTTCTTCGTCGCGTGGGTGCCGCGCCGATCGGCGGCGTTCGCACGCACGACCGATTCCCACACGATGTCGGCGTTGACGCGCCCGCCGAACACATCGTCGCGCACGTCGACCGCGCCGACCTTCTCGTTGTTCTTGTTGACGACGTCCAGCTGCATAAGGCCTACTTCTTGCCCTTCTTCGGCTTCTCCACCTGCGCGACCTTGATCTTCTTGGCCGCCACCGCCTTGCGGACCACCACGTACCCGGTCGGCGCGCCCGGAATGCCGCCTTCGAGGATCAGCAGGTGATTCTCGGGGTCGACGCGCAGTACCTTCAGGTTCCGGATCGTCACCTGCCCGCCGCCCATGCGGCCCGCGGCCCGCATCCCCTTCACGACGCGCGAGGGGAACGACGAGGCGCCGATCGAGCCCGGGGCGCGATGAAACATCGACCCGTGGGTCGCCGCGCCGCCGGCGAAGTGGTGGCGTCTGACCACCCCCTGGAACCCCTTCCCGCGGCCCCGGCCGACGACATCCACGCGCTCACCGTTGGCGAAGATCGAGACGAGCACCTGGTCGCCCGTCTTGAGCGGGTCGCCGCCGTCCGCCAGCTTGACCTCGCGTCGCACGCGGGTGGGCGGCGCGCCGGCCTTCTTGTAGTGGCCCGCCAGCGGCTTGCCGACCTTCGCCGGCCGCTCCTCGACGAGGCCGAGCTGCACGGCCTCGTAACCGTCGGTCTGCGAGCTCTTCGCCTGAACGACGACGCAGGGGCCGGCCTTGATGACGGTGGCCGGATGCACGGTGCCGTCGGCATCGAAGATCTGCGTCATGCCGACTTTTCTGCCGATGATGCCTGTAACCATTGCGTGTCTACTTTTGTCACGGCGCCGGGGCCCCACCCCCGGCGCGTTCTTGCGCCGATGCTCGCCCTCGGCTCTGCTTGGCCTCGGGCTCGCATGGCCGCAGGCGCTCTTTCCCTGGCGGCCGGGGCCCCACCCCCACTCGCCAACGCCCTCGCGCCGCTGCGCTCGGGCGTCTCCAGAACAGGGCGCCGGCGATCAGCGCCCGGCCTACCGGACCTGCCCTACCCGGCCGAGATGCCCCACTCGCCAACGCCCTCGCGCCGTTGCGCTCGGGCGTCTCCAGAACAGGGCGCCGGCGATCAGCGTCGGCCTCCTGGGCCTCGCAGTCCTGGCCGGCCCGTCTGCTCTACTTGTGCTCCTTGCCGAAGGCCTTGATCTCCACGTCGACGCCGGCGGGCAGATCGAGCTTCATGAGCGCGTCGACCGTCTGCGGCGTCGGCTCGAAAATGTCGATGAGCCGCTTGTGCGTGCGGATCTCGAACTGCTCCCGCGACTTCTTGTCCACGTGCGGCGACCGGAGCACGGTCCACTTGTTCTTCGCCGTCGGCAGCGGGATCGGCCCGGCCAGCCGCGCGCCCGTCCGCTTGGCCGTCTCGACGATCTCGCTGGTCGACTGATCCAGCACGCGGTAGTCGTAGGCCTTGAGACGAATTCGAATCTTGTCGCTGAATGCCGTAGCCATCATCTACTTTCTCGCGGGGCCCCACCCCCGCTCGCCGACACCTTCGCGCCGTTGCGCTCAGGCGTGTCCAGAACAGGACGTCGCAGATCAGCGCGTGACCAACCTGGCCTACCCGCCCCGCCCGCCGGCGCCCGCGCTCACTTGCCCTGCATCCTCGCGACGACTTCCTCGCTCACGTTCTGCGGGGCCGGCTCGTAGCGATCGAAATGCATCGAATAGGTGGCGCGCCCCTGCGTGCGCGACCGGAGGTCGGTCGCGTAGCCGAACATCTCCGCGAGCGGCACGCGCGCGGCGATGATCTGGGTGCCGCCGCGGTCTTCCTGCGACTGGATGTGCCCGCGCCGGCTCGCCAGGTTGCCCATGACGTCGCCCATGTAATCCTTCGGCACGACGACTTCCACGCGCATCACCGGCTCGAGGAGCACCGGCTTGGCGCGCTTGGCCGCGTCCTTGAACGCCATCGATCCGGCGATTTTGAACGCCATCTCCGACGAGTCGACGTCGTGGAACGACCCGTCGTACAGCTCCACCGCCACATCGTCCACCGGATAGCCGGCGAGCACGCCGTTGGTCATCGCCTCGCGGATGCCCTGGTCGATCGGCTTGATGAACTCCTTCGGAATCGAGCCGCCGACGATGTCGTTGACGAACTCGTAGCCCTCGCCCGGCTGGCGGGGGGTCAGGCGGATCTTCGCGTGGCCGTACTGCCCGCGGCCGCCGGTCTGCTTGATGTAGCGCCCCTCGCCCTCGGCGGGCCGCGTGAGCGTTTCCTTGTACGCGACCTGCGGGCGGCCGACGCTCGCCTCGACGTTGAACTCGCGCTTCAGGCGGTCGACGATGATCTCGAGGTGCAGCTCGCCCATGCCGGCGATGACGACCTGGCCGGTCTGCTCGTCGGTCTTCACGCGGAAGGTCGGGTCTTCGGCCATCAGCTTGCCGAGGCCCATCCCGAGCTTCTCCTGGTCGGCCTTCGTCTTCGGCTCGATCGCGAGCGAGATGACGGGCTCGGGGAAGTCCATGGCCTCGAGCACGACCGGGTGCTTCTGGTCGCAGACCGTATCGCCCGTCGTCACGCTGCGCAGGCCGACGCAGGCCGCGATGTCGCCGGCGTAGACCTCCTTGATCTCTTCACGCTTGTTGGCGTGCATCTTCAGGAGGCGGCCGGCGCGCTCGGTCTTCTGCTTGGTCGCGTTGTAGATCGTCGAGCCGGTCGCCAGCACGCCCGAGTACACGCGAATGAAGCAGAGCTGGCCGACGAACGGGTCGGTCATGATCTTGAACGCCAGCGCCGCGAACGGCGCCTCGTCGGCCGAGGGGCGCTCCACCTGCGTCTCGGCGGCCTTGCTCGGATCGAGGCCGATGATCGGGGGAATGTCGAGCGGCGACGGCAGGTAGTCGACAACGGCGTCGAGCAACGGCTGCACGCCTTTGTTCTTGAAGGCGGAGCCGCAGATGACCGGGACGAACGGGGCGCTCTCGTGCCGCACCGACTCGATGGCGCGCTTGCGCAGCGCGGCCTTGATCTCGTCCTCGCTGATGGGCTGCCCGTGCAGGTACTTCTCGAGGAGCTTGTCGTCGGCTTCGCTGACCTTCTCGATCAGCTGCTCACGGTAATGCTGCGCGTCCGCCATCATGTCGGCGGGAATCTCGCCGACGAGGTAATCGGCGCCCATCGTCTCGTCTTTGTAGGTGATCGCCTTCATCTGCACGAGGTCGACCACTCCGATGAAGTTCGCCTCGGCGCCGATCGGCAGCTGAATCGCGACCGCGTTGCCCTGCAGCTTCGTGCCGATCTGCTCCAGCGTGCGCTTGAAGTCGGCCCCGATCCGGTCCATCTTGTTGACGAAGCAGATCCGCGGCACGCGGTACTTGTCGGCCTGGCGCCAGACGGTCTCCGACTGCGGCTCCACGCCCGCCACCGCATCGAAGACGGCGACGGCGCCGTCGAGCACCCGCAGCGACCGCTCGACTTCGGCGGTGAAGTCGACGTGACCCGGCGTGTCGATGATGTTGATGCGGTGATCGCGCCAGAAACAGGTCGTCGCGGCCGACGTGATCGTGATGCCGCGCTCCTGCTCCTGCTCCATCCAATCCATCACGGCGGTGCCTTCGTGCACCTCGCCAATCTTGTACGTAATCCCGGTGTAGAACAGGATCCGTTCCGTGGTGGTGGTCTTCCCGGCATCGATGTGCGCCATGATGCCGATGTTGCGCGTCTTGTTGAGGGCGACTTGCCGGGGCATTGGAGTCGTTACCAGCGATAGTGCGCGAACGCCTTGTTGGCCTCCGCCATCCGGTGCGTGTCTTCGCGCTTCTTCACCGCGCCGCCCCGCAGGTTCGCCGCGTCGAGCAGCTCGTTCGCGAGCTTCTCCTGCATGGTCTTCCCGTCGCCGCGCGAGGTCGCGTAGCCGACGATCCAGCGGATGCTGAGCGACAGACGGCGGTTCGGGTTCACCTCCACCGGCACCTGGTAGTTCGAGCCGCCGACGCGGCGCGACTTCACTTCCAGGCTCGGCTTCACGTTGTCGATCGCTTTCTTGAAGACCTTGAGCGGATCGTCGCTGGTCTTCTCCTTGATGATGTCGAAGCTCTTGTAGAGGATGCGCTCCGCCGTGCTCCGCTTGCCGCCCGTCATCACACAGTTGATGAACTTGGTGACCAGCGGGCTGTCGTACAGCGGGTCAGCCGCGATGTCGCGCTTCGGAACTTCCCTTCGTCTCGGCATCTCTGAATCCTCGCTACGCCTTCTTCGGACGCTTCGCGCCGTACTTGGAGCGCCCCTGCATGCGGCCCTGCACGCCGACGGCATCGAGCGTGCCGCGCACGACGTGGTAGCGGACGCCCGGCAGGTCCTTCACGCGGCCCCCGCGAATGAGCACCAGCGAGTGCTCCTGCAGGTTGTGCCCCACGCCCGGAATGTACGTGGTGACCTCGATGCCGTTCGTCAGCCGGACGCGCGCTACCTTGCGGAGCGCCGAGTTCGGCTTCTTCGGGGTCTGGGTGAACACCCGCACGCACACGCCGCGCTTCTGCGGGCTGTTCTGCAGCGCCGGGCTCTTCGTCTTGCTCACGATCTTCTTGCGGCCCGAACGGACGAGCTGGCTGATGGTCGGCATAAGTCTTTCGACGGCAACACGAAACGCACCGCGGACGCCTCGCGGTGCCGATGGCACTCCGGGGATCCTCCCCGCAGTCGCTCCAGGCCTGAAAGCCGCGAGGCTTGGCGCCTGAAAACCTTGTTACCCTATGCTCGTAATAAGTCGCGCGTTGGACGGTCTTCCCGAAAAGGGTCGGGATCGAGACACTT
>Ga0326597_10003800_pt1 | contig 21524 bp, 16 predicted proteins | sample RVTome_12_FD_203789 | JGI IMG/M metagenome (GOLD analysis project Ga0326597, IMG submission 203789) | Soil microbial communities from uranium-contaminated site in the Upper Colorado River Basin, Wyoming, United States - RVT100D185 | ecosystem: Environmental > Terrestrial > Soil > Contaminated >...
CTCCTGCTCTTCTCGTTTCCGCTTGCCCAAAGCCATCGTCATTCCTCATCCATGAGTCACAGACCTGTTCTCATCCATGCGCCATTACCTTACCATGTCCGTCAAGGACTTTTTCAACGGACTGCTAAGGGAGGAGGGGGACTTTCGGGCGGATGCTTTGCGGGGCATGGGGAGTGAATAACGCGCCTAGGCGCGAGCGTCAACGACTCGGCGTCATGGACGCATTAGCGCCGCAGGGTATTGATCGTCCGTTTCTTCACGGGCGCAGCGGCGGGGTTTGCCTTGGGCGGGGACGCGGGGTTTGGTCGGCTCCGCGGGTTTGGGTCGGTCGGCTCCTCCTTGGGGACGAAGACCGGGGCCGCGAACAAAACGGACTGCCGCCGCCCACTCATCCAATGGTCGCAGCCGTGGGATGAAGAAGATCAGTGAACTTGCCTCAGCAACCGATGGGCAGGGTGCGGCACACAACCCCCCGACCGCCCGAAGAAAGAGAATGCCCCTTGGTTCTCTTCGCGCAGTTATCTCAGATTACCGGCACGCCCCCGCGCGGCACCTGACGGAGCAACATTGGTCGTCCGTGCTGCACGTGGTGCTCCTTGGCCGGCAGCAGTTCGGATCACTCGGATAGCTGCATTCCGGTCCGCAGCAACCGTCGTCCAGTCCGCACGCCGGCCAGGTGATCGCACAGCCGGAGGCGGGGCTGCACGAATCGGCGGTGCAGGCAATGCCGTCATCGCAAATGACCGGGGTGTGCGTACACCCGGTTACCGGGTCGCAGCCCTCGGCGGTGCAGGCGTCATTGTCGTCGCACTGAGCCGTGTTGTCGACAAAGACGCACCCCAAAGCGGGATCGCATGAGTCATCGGTACAAACGCTCCCGTCGTCGCAAACGAGCGCCCCGCCGCCGAGGCACACCCCCTCCGCACACTCGTCGCCGGTCGTGCAGGCGTCGTTGTCGTCGCACGAAGCGGAATTGTTGACGGCGACGCACCCCGAGGCGGGATCGCATGAGTCATCGGTGCAGATGTTCCCGTCGTCGCAAACGAGCGCTTCGCCGCCGCACGCACCGTCCGCGCAAACATCGTCCGTGGTGCAGGCGTCCTCGTCGTCGCAGGGAGCCGAGTTGTTGACAAAGACGCATCCCGAGGCGGGATCGCACGAGTCATTCGTGCAGATGCTCCCGTCGTCGCACGGAATTGGCGAGCCGGTGCAGGCACCGCCGGAACACACGTCGTCGGACGAACACGCGTCGCCATCGTCGCAGGCGGAGGCGTTGTGCAGGTGAGTGCAGCCTTGGGCGGAGTCGCAGGCGTCGTCCGTACACGGGTTTTGATCGTCGCAGTCCGGGGGGGGGCCACCCACGCAAGCCCCGTCCACACAAACATCGGCGGCGGTGCAGGCGTCCTCGTCGTCACAGGGAGCCGAGTTGTTGACAAAGACGCATCCCGAGGCGGGATCGCACGAGTCATCGGTGCACGCGTTGCCATCGTCGCAGGTGATCGGCGAGCCCGCGCAGGCGCCGCCGGAACACACGTCGTTGGACGAACAGGCGTCGCCGTCGTCGCAGGCGGAGGCGTTGTGCAGGTGAGTGCAGCCTTGGGCGGAGTCGCAGGCGTCGTCGGTGCACGGGTTGTCGTCGTCGCAGTCCGGGGGGGGGCCACCCACGCAAGCCGCGTCCACACAAACATCGACGGCGGTACAGGCGTCCTCGTCGTCACACGGGGCCGTATTGTTGAGGTGCCCGCAAAGACCCGCCTCGCAGGCGTCGTCGGTGCACGGGTTGTCGTCGTCGCAGTCCAGAATCGTGCCACCCCCGCATGCTCCATCCGCACAGGCCTCGCCGAACGTACAGGCGTCTCCGTCGTCACACTTGGCCGAATTGTTCAGGGCGACACAACCCGACGCACGATCGCATGAGTCATCGGTGCACGCGTTGCCATCGTCGCAGGTGATCGGCGAGCCGGCGCAGGCACCGCCGGAACACACGTCGTCGGACGAACAGGCGTCGCCGTCGTCGCAGGTCGCGGCGTTGTCCAGGTGAGTGCAGCCTTGGGCGGAGTCGCAGGCGTCGTCCGTACACGGGTTGTGATCGTCGCAGACCGGGGGGGGGCCACCCACGCAAGCCCCGTCCACACAAACATCGGCGGCGGTGCAGGCGTCCTCGTCGTCACATGGGGCCGTATTGTTGAGGTGCCCGCAAAGACCCGCCTCGCAGGCGTCGTCGGTGCAGGGGTTGTCGTCGTCGCAGTCCAGAATCGTGCCACCCCCGCATGCTCCATCCACACAGGCTTCGCCGAGCGTACAGGCGTCTCCGTCGTCGCACGTCTCGACGTTGGCGCCGTGCGTACATCCGTTGACCGAGTCACAGCCATCCGTCGTGCAAACGTTATCGTCGTTGCAGTCCAGGGCGGGTCCACCCTTGCAGGCGCCCTCCAGACATGCGTCGGCGACGGTACACGTGTCGCCATCGTCGCAGGCGGCGGCGTTGTTGACGTGCAGGCAAGAGCCGCCCTCGCAGGCGTCGTCGGTACATGGATCGGCGTCATTGCAATCGGGCGGCGGCCCGGGAACACAGGCGCCGTCGGCGCACACATCGCCGACCGTGCAAGCGTTTCCATCGTCGCACGAGTTGGCGTCGTTATTGTTGTAAACGCACCCGAAGGCCGGCACGCAAGAATCGTCGGTGCACGCCATTTTGTCGTCGCACACCACGGCCGTTCCTTCAACGCACTCTCCGGCGTTGCAAGTTTCCTCTCCGTTGCAGACATTCCCATCGTCGCACGAGTTGGCGTCGTCATTGGCGTAAACGCACCCGACGGCGGGATCGCAGGAATCGTCGGTGCACGCCTTACCGTCGTCGCACACCATGGGCGTTCCTTCTGCGCAGACTCCGGCGTTGCAAGTTTCCTCTCCGTTGCAGATATTCCCATCGTCGCACGAATTTCCGTCGTTGTCGGTGAATATGCAGCCGCTGGAAGCGTCGCAGGAATCATCGGTGCAGGGATTCCCGTCGTCACAAGGGGTGGCCGGCCCGCCGATGCAAACCGCGCCGGAGCAAACGTCATCGGACGTACAAGCATTACCATCCTCACAGGCGTCTGTGTTGGGCTGGTGCCGGCACCCGGCGGCGGGCTCACAGTCATCCATCGTGCACACGTTGCCGTCGTCGCAATCGAGCACGGCGCCGCCGCAACTACCCTCGCTGCAACGGTCATCGATCGTGCAGACGCTTTTGTCGTCGCAAAAGACGTTGTTGTTGATGCCTACGCACGCGCCGCCCACGCATGCATCGTCCGTGCACAGATTTCCGTCGTCGCACGCCATCGGCGTCCCCGGTTGACAGACGCGGGCGATGCATTTTTCCTCACCGTTGCAGGGGTCGCCGTCGTCGCATGAGGGGTCATCGCCGTCATCGCACGAGCGCAGGTCCCAGGGGAGCATGGCGTAGTCGATCAGGTCCACTATTTGGTTCCCGTCGAAGTCGAAGACGCACAGACACGTCTCCTGCCACGCCGGACCCTGAGCCGGGTTGACGAAGCACAACTGGAACATGGCGAAATCAGCAAGGTTTGCCGCTCGATCGGCGTTGAAATCGCCGGGTGTTTGCAGGGTGACCGATTCGTGGGCGCCCAGGTCCACGCGGCATCCCACGAGACGAGGCGATCCAGACAGGTCCTGCTCGCCCGGACCGGGCACAAACGCCGGATCGCCCGCATTGATCCCCGGCGAACCGCGGCTGAGCCTCAAATCGTCGTCCTCGGTGCCTACGATGTCGTCCGGTCCGTCGGCATCGACGAACAGCGGGACCGCGTTGATGTTCCCCGCGCCGGTGAGGCCGCCCTGGATGTCGCTGTAAGTCGCGGTCGTAGCACCCGACCCGCCTAAGGTGCCGCCGACGGGGTTCCAGAAAATGGAGTTCGTCAGGGTTGCACTACTCTCACTGTCGTTATCGAGGGCGCCGAACGTGGGCATGGCCGTGTTGGCGTAGAACGTACAGTTATAAAACTTCGGACGGGACAACTCCGAGTTCGCGATTGCTCCGCCTAGGCGCTGGGCAACGTTTCCGGAAAACAGGGAGTTTCGCAGCGTGGGGCTGCTTCCCTCGACGTTGAATATGGCGCCTCCGTCTCTGAACGCGGTGTTGCCGAAGAACGCACAACGGTCAAACGTGGGGCTGCTCAACCGATTGTGCATGGCCCCGCCATTGCCCTCAGCGGACGAATTGTTCGAGAAGACACACTCGGTCAATAGCGGATTGCTGCCGAGATTTCGCATCCCGCCGCCATACAGCACGGCCGTGTTCCCCCGGAACGTGCTGCCCGTGAGCGTCGGCCTGCCTTTGGCGTTATATACGCCTCCGCCCTGCCAGCTCGCGCCGTTTTCGACGAACAGACAATCCGAAACGACCGCGTCGCTGGAAATGGCATAGAGCCCCGCACCATCCTGCCCCGTCGTATTGTGGATGAAGGTGCAACCGGTGATCGTCGGCTTCGCTCCCAGGGTGGCATAGAGGCCGCCGCCGAACAGAGCGTTGTTTCCATCGAAAACGCAGTTATTGAATGTAGCCGTGCTAGGCCCGCTGCAAGTCGAATCGTCGTCTCGGCCGACCCACGCCCCACCGCCGTTGCCGGAACTGTTATTATGGACGAAAGTGCAGTCGGTGATGGTCGGACTTCCGCTGTGGATTTGCAGACCGCCGCCCTCCGCGCCCGAATGGTTATCGCGGATGATGCTGTTTTCGATGACCGTGCTCCATCCGTGATCATTGACCGCCCCGTGGTGGGCGCCCCAGTTTTTCTCGACCACGCAATGCCGGATGGTCGGTCCGCCGGGCAGGCACTTGACGAGGCCGTTGCGGATGTGGATCCCTCCGCCCTGATTGGTCAGCGCGGTGGGCCCGTTGGCGTTGCCGCCCGAAATGGTGAAGCCCTCCAACACGACGCCGGTGGCGGCGGGATCATCATAGGTTACGACGTGATAGCTGTTGTCCGAATAATTCGCGAAGTTGGGGCCATCGTTGCCGTTGAGGTCGCCGGAAAGGGTCGCCTTGTACACGACGAAATCGCGGGCCTCGGGATTGACCGCCCCGCATCCCGCGAACCCGCCCTCCAAGGAAACACCGCTCTTGAGTTTGAATGTGGCATTGCGCGGATCGGTCAGTCCGGACTTATCGGGTCTGTAAGCTCCTTGGGCAACTCGAATCCGGTCGCCGGCCGCGGCGGCACCGAGGGCTTCTTGGATCGTAAAAAAAGCGCGGCACCACGTTGTGCCGTCATGGATAGGACCCGCGGAACCGGCATCGACATACCACGTCGTTTGCCCGAAAACGGCGGACGCATAGCTTATCCCGAGCAGTGCAGAAACCACGAGACAAGCCGGTCTGAGGCCGTGCATCATGCAATCTCCGATGACTTGGTGTGCAAGCGGTCTGAGGACAATGCGATAGGCTTCTCCCCATTTGCCCCGCACGGTCGCCTGACGACCCTTCTGCGGCTGTACTTGACACCAGCACGGTCGCCATTCTACCACAGTATCGGATCAACCGACAGCCTCGATGCCGCGGAGTTTAGCGTTTTTTCCCGAAAAATTGCGATGGGCGCGAAAAAACATGCGCGTAAGTCCCCTAACCGGCGGCGTTTAGGGAATCAAACCCCAGGAACAGGGATTCCTCACTTGGCACTTGCTTGTACGACGTTCGCGGTCCACCCAGAGTTCGTGCTTGGACCGACCTTTTATTCACAACCCTTTAGCAACTTTCACCTTGATGGATCGCCGCTGCTCTCGGCTTTTACAAGCGGCGCGAGATGGCAGCGTTTACAGAGAACGTCCGTGGGCCGCGAACGGACGCACCGTCGCCTTCCTTGATTCCTCTCCTCCAGTAGGGGCTCAAACCGAATGGTGTTACCCGTTCATTGGTGACGAATCTTGATTGCGGACCGCGTCTCTATGATTACCGAGCTACCGCAGCCGATTGACTGACGATCGCAACGATCGGCGGACGCTTCGTGCGATTCTCGAAGCCTCCGCCGTTACTCGGAGAGGAGCACCTGGCCGCGAATCTCACCGTCGGGATAGGCGTCGGTATGCAGATTGACGTAAACTCGACCCGCGCGAATCTCCTCGACTACGTTTTCGATAGACCAATCGGCAAGCAACGAGGCGCCGGCAAGGGCAACGTCTTGGTCGACCTCCGTCAGGAACGGCGCTAAATCGAAGACCGCGGGTCCGGCTGTGGACGCCGGAGCGTTATGGAAGTGCGCCGCCGTGACGGGACCGGTCAGCACGTAGGCGGTGATGATGAAGCGGAGTTCCGTCTCGTCTGCGCTCAGCTCATACCGTCCAAAACCGGAACCGAACGATTGATTCGGCGGGACCTCCTGAAGTCCGGACAGCTCGCGGAGATCTGTTGGGCCGTTGAAGGGGACACATCCCGAGCCGCCGCCTTCAATAACCGCAATCGACGCAGCCCAGACAAGGACCGCGGCCGCCGCGCTCCGTGCAAAGATCATCGTGATTCTCATATCCATCTCCTTATCGCATTTTACCGGTACATCCAACGACGGAATCCGACCAAGCCATAGGGGTTGACGGCTATTCGTGGCGCGCGTTGAGTCCGGACGACCCGCTCACGGTCGGCTTGGATAACCTTCGCAGCGCCCTTCTACCTCATTGCACACCAAGTCCGGCGCATCAGGGAACGGACGGCAAGGCAAGTTTCCCTCCAAGCACAACCCATGAATACAGTACTCCTCGCCGTTGCAGAAGATATCATCGGAGCAGTCAGCATCCGACGCGCATTCATTACCCTCCTCGCATTGTCGAGTTTCTTCGTTGCATAGTTCTGGGTTGACTATCGCGCAACCTGGATCGCCGCCATCCCGGCAGCACGCGGGTCGCCCCGCGTCGCAAAAGTTCCCAGGGCAGAAGGTCTCAGGGGAGCAGAGGATATTGCAAACCTCTTCGCCGTTGCACCAAACCCCATCATCGCAGTCGGCGTCCGCCTGGCATTCATCCTTCAGCCGCTGCTGCAGGGCAAGGAGTTCAAAACAGCCCGGCAATGCCATCGATGAAACAATAAAGGCGACGCGACCCAATCGTCTAGCCATCTGCGAATCCTTTATAGCGAGGCAATTGACCAGCAACCTTACCGTAACAGGTTCCCTCTCGTCACTGTCGAGGATGGCTGCGAACAACTCCCGCCGTTCGGGGAGATTTTCTATCCCATCGTAATTGCCGGCGCGGCGCGACGACATCGAAGCCGGCGGACGATCCATACGCAGCAAAGAGCGGCGCCTAGCGCCGAAATCACCTGGGCCGTCGTCAAGCCGCCAACGCTCGCCGTCGCGCTCCCGCCGACGCGAAAAAACTCGACAACGAAGCGGATGATGAAATAACCTACCAAACAGTTCAACGCTGTAAAGCCGCTGCCGGCCTGTCCGCGAAAGCGTCGCGGGAGTCGATGGACAATGGCGAAGGCCGCCAGGCTTAGGGCGGCCTCATACAGCGGCGTTGGATGCCTCGGAGCGGTCCCCTGGGGGACGATTGCAGCCGAGATTTGCACGACCCGAGGGTTCGCTATGGTATCACCAAAGCAGCAACCGTGAAGGAAGCACCCGATCCGGCACAGGAAACTCGCCAGGAAAATTGCCGGCGCCGCCAAGTCCGCGGTGAGAGCGAAGCCAACACGGTGGAACCACGCGGCCAGCAGGAACGCGATGGTTGATCCCAGCAAACCTCCGAAAGACAAGTAGCCTCCGCTCCAACCGCGCCGCGTGAAGAAAAACTCACCGAGATTGGACACGGGGCCGTCGAAGAGTGCGGAGAGCAGATGGGCGAACACCAAGGACAACGGAACGGATAGAAGCACGGCATCGACGGCCAAGGCAGCGGGCAGACTCCTTCGTTTTGTTTGCCACAGAAAATATGCCCCGGCCGCAAGCCAAGCGAGAGAATAGAAAAGCCAATAGAAACTCATCCCAACCATGTCCACCAGGTACTGAACAATGATGTGGTGAGTATGCGCCGTTTCAAGGTATCATCCATTCCGGCCTGGTCGTAAGCGTCTTCGTGTCGCCAATTCGTCACCGTAGCCGATCGTCCCTTGCTTTGGGTTTCCGAAGCATCGTTAGAGCGTGCCTTTGGGAATCTCCCTGTGGTAGGACATGCCCAAACGTTCGGCAAAGGCGCGGACATTAACCTCTTCAATATCTCCAGCGAGGAGCATGGGCTGGGTGAAGGCGTCATGCCATTCCAGGAGCACCCTTCGCTTGGCATACACGTGAAAGTGGATTGCAAGCTCTGGCTCGGCGCAGGATTCCGCGATTTGCTCAAGACGTATCAGGTTGCGCGCCGTCGCCGGCACGTGGACGATTTGGGGTCGAGGCCAAATCGTTCCTATCCCAATGTGACAGAACTCTGGGACGGCTGCCTCCGAGAAGAAACGCTTCGTTGGGTCATTCGGAAAGCCGCCTTCGAAGTACAGGATGCTTTCTTGGCGTAGGATCTCGGGCAGGGCGCGGAATAGGACGGGGAACGTGGTCTTCCCATCCAATTCCCAGAAGGGATGAGTCAGGTCGAGGTGGAGACCTTCGCGTTCGTGACGCGGCACAGCTCCAAGGAATCGCGCGAGCCAGCCCATTCTCACTTATCCTTGCGGGAGGGATTATTCCGGTTTTCCCGATCGCGCCGCTTCCAAGTGCCGCTTTCGGTATCTTCCACTATAGCCGGTTAAACGGGATAAGGCGCCGAATGCGCTGGTGCTCGCGCGCCACACACGATGAACGGTGCGACCATATGGCGTAATCATCGAGTTCATCGTGTTTTGCGGGCTCGGCGGCGGGGTTTGCGGCGGGCAGGGACGCGGGGTTCGGTTGGCTCCGTGGGATGGCGGCGGGCGACGGCTGGGGTCTGGGAGACCTTGACCCAATAGAGCCAGGCGCGGAGGACGGCAGCGCCAAGGACCGTGCCCTCGGGATACCGGCCGTCGGCGTCGCGTTCACCGGCGGGTTTTAGGGTCAGACACTCCAACGCTTCCTGCACGGTATTCACGGCGTAGACGTGGAACCAACCCGCGGCACAGGCCTCTACCACGTCCTCGCGGAGCATTAAGTCACCCGCGTTGGCCCCGGGGATGATGACGCCCTGGGCGCCGGTGAGCCCGACATCGCGGCAGGTGTCGAAGAAGCCCTCGATCTTCTCGTTGACCGCTCCGACGGCGAGGATGTGGCCGACCTGGTCGATGGCCCCGGTCATGGCCAAATCCTGGCGCAGGGGAATCTCCGTCAAGGAACTTAACATGCAGCAGATTTCGGCGCCGGAGGCGGAGTCGCCGTCGATGCCGCCGTAGCTCTGCTCGAAGGCGATCGAGGCGTCGAAGACGAGAGGGTGGACGGTGCGCAGGAGATGGCGCAACAACCCGCCGAGAATGTAAAACCCTTTGGTGTGGATGGCGCCGCTCAAAGCGGATTCGCGCTCGATGTTGATGACCCCCGCGGTTCCGGGGCCGATGGTGGCGGTGATGCGGGCGGGGAACCCGTAAATGAGCGGACCGGCGCTGATCACCGCGAGGCCGTTGATCTGGCCGACGACCGTGCCGGATGTTTCGATGCGGATGGTGCCGTCGGCGATCAACTCTCGGAATCGTCGAGAGGGAAGGTCGGCCCGCTGTTTGGTACGGCGGACGGCCTCACCCACGTCGTCGCCGGTGACGCGCCGTGAGCCTTCCTTGCCGCAGATGAAAGCGGCTTCCCGTGCGATATCGGCAAGACGGCCAAAGCGGGTGGTGAGCTTGCCGCGGTCGGCGGCGATGCGGGCGCCGTGCTCGATGAGCGCCGCGACGGCGGTGCGGTCGAAGGGAGGAAGGGTCTCCTCTTTGGCGATCCGGGCGAGCACCCCCGCGTACTGGGTCAATCCGCTTTCGTCGTGCGGGACCACGCGAGCGAAGTCGGCCAGCACCTTGAACAAGTCGGGAAAATCAGGGTCGTAGGCGTCGAGCATGTAGTAGATGTCGGATTCGCCGAGGAGGATGACCTTGAGGTTGACGTCGATGGGCTCGGGCTTGAGCGATGGGGCCGCCCAGGGGAAGACCATTTCCAGGGGGACGATTTCCAATCGGCCCGTGCGCAGCGTACGCATCAGGACGTGCCAGGCGCCCGGCTCGCGAAGGACGTCGCGGGCTTCGAGGACCAGATAGCCGCCGTCGGCGCGAAGCAGAGAGCCGGCGCGGATCATCATGTGGTCGGAGTGCGGGACCTCGCCGCGGGACGACGTGTGGTCGATCGACCCGAGGAGGTTGGTCATAGTGGGAGTGTTTTCGACGATGATTTCGCAGGCGGCGTCATCCTCATGGGCAAGGACGGGGTTGACGCGGTAGACGCGGGTGAAGTCGGATTCCTTTTCGATCGCGCGTCGGCGGCGATGGACCACGTCGTCGACGGTCTCGTCCAAGAAGCGGCGGACTTCCGTTCCCCGGTAGTCGCGGGCAATCCCGTCGGTCATCGGGGTTAGAATGGATCGGACCTCGTCTTTCCAAAGGGCGTTCAACGTCTCGGTGTGGGCGTTGCGGATTTCGTTGATGCGGGCCGCGGTTTCTTGAAACCGCGTTTGAAAAGCGTTGTACGCTTCCTTGAATGCCGCGACCTGCACGTCGGTCACTTGACCGGCAGCGTGCATTTGGGCGAACTCCTCGGGCGCGACGGGCTTGCCATCGACCCGCGGCACGAGGTCGGATTGAACCACGGGTCCGACTTGGAAAGTCATCAATGCCAGGCCGGCATCGTGCAAGGATTTTTCGAAAGGGTCGATGGTCTGCCCGACGCGCTTTTCCAACTCCTGTTCGAGGGTCGTTCGTTTCGCAATCAAGGTCTGAGAGGAAAGGGCGGTTTTCAAATCATCGCGGATGAAATCGGCAAGTTCATCCATCCGATGCTGGAACGGTTTTCCCTGGCCTCGATAGAGGGTGAGCAGGCGCGGTCGATCGGGGTGGACAAAATTGTGGATGTAACACCGGTCTCGCGCCGCGGGACACGCGAGGCGAATCTGTTCGAGCATCCGGCGGATGAGGGTCATGCGACCCGTGCCGGTGATGCCGCGGACGAAGACGTTTTGGCCTGGGGCATTGGTTTCGAGGCCGAACTTCAGGGCGTCCACGGCGGAATCTTGTCCGATCACTCCGCTGATGGGCTCGATGTCCGCGGTGGAGTCGAAGGGAAGGGCCTTGGGGTCGCAACGCCAACGAAGTGCCGCCGCGGGGAGAGAGGCGACGCGGGGCTTGAAGGCATCAAGCTTCGCCGCACGCTGCCTTTTCATTCTGTGACGCGGACGAGCGGGGCGTTTCTTCGCTTTTTTGGCCATGAACCGTTCCTTCCGGGGTGGATTATGCCAGAACCAGCCCGCGCCGGGAACCGGCGCGGGAGGTACGAGGTACCAGTTACCAGTTACGAGTTACGAAAGAGTCTGCACATCCCGTTTGATGGCGGCTTTCGGACCGCTTTTTTGGTAACTCGTAACTTGTAACTCGTAATTGGTGTGAGCTTGTCGCATCCGGTTGCCGGGACGATCATCTTGTCCTGCTGACGGCTCAACCCCGCGCGGGGTTGACCTTGTCGCGACCTTCGGACGGAGTCCTTCTTATGCACCAATCACACGCGCTTCGTGAAGTGATCGACCTTACCGACCCCATGCGCAACGTTTTGTTCAACATGCCGTTGGACGAGGCGCGGCAACGGTTGGCCGACGGCGAACCGGGGGGCGTTCGGGCGATCGACGGACACTATGCGCTGGTGGCGCGGAAAGGCGAGACCGTGCGCATGGCCCGGTCGTTGTCCGTGCCGATGCGCTACTTCATCGTCAAGCGCGTGGACGGGCCGGCGCTGGTCGTCGCACATCGGATCGACGCCATCGAGCAGTGGCTACGAAACGAAGGGCTTGCAGATCAATTCCATCCGACCTACACGCGAATGGTTCCGGCGTACTACCTGACCGAGATCGCGTTGGTGGGCTGTCCCGATCCGAACCCCAAGTACGTGCGCTATTTCACACCACAGAGAGAGGTGCTGCCGCCCGATCGGAAGGAGATTGGAACGCGATACATCGGCGCGGTCGCGGACGCGATCGAAAAGCGGCTGCGACGCCTGCCGGAGCGCGATCCGATCGGGGTATGTTTTTCCGGGGGCATCGACAGCGGGGCCGTGTTCCTGCTGACCTATCACCTGATGTTGAAACCGGGTTTCAACCCCTCGCGGCTGAAGGCGTTCACGTTGAGCATCGACGGCGAAGGATCGGACCTCGACCAGGCGCGGCGGTTTCTGGAGGCGATGGATTTGCAGTTGTTTCACGAGCCGATCGACGTACCCGCGGAATGGATTGACTACCAAGAGGCCGTTCGGGTGATTGAGGACTACAAGCCGCTGGACATCCAGGCCGGTGCGATGTTGCTTGCCCTATGCCGCGGCGTTCGGGAGCGTTACCCGGAGTGGCGACACCTGATCGACGGCGACGGGGGCGACGAGAACCTGAAGGATTATCCGATTGAAGAGAACCCGGAGTTGAGCGTCCGTAGCGTGCTCAACAACCGGCTCTTGTATCACGAGGGTTGGGGCGTGGATTCGATCAAGCATTCGCTGGTTTATAGCGGGGGGCTGAGCCGCGGATGCACGCGGACGTATGCTCCGACTACCGCCCTGGGCTTCGAGGGTTTCAGCCCTTTCATGCTTCCCAGCGTGGTCGAGGTCGCGGAGGGCATTCCGTTTATCGCTCTGACGGATTGGCGGCACGACCGCCTGTATCGTCTGAAGGGGGAAGTTGTGTCGGCGGGGGTGAAGGCGATTACGGGTTGGGACATGCCGGTGTTCGCGAAACGGCGGTTCCAAGAAGGGGGCGGCAGTCACGAAGCGCTGGCCTCGCGCCTACCCGCGTCGGAGGACTTCTATCGTCGGGCGTTCCAAGAAATGTTTCATGATTAAGCTGCGGACTCTGACGAACCGGGCAGTCCTCACCCAGCGTGGACCGCGCAATCCCGTCGATCCGTCGAGGCCGTACCTTTGGTTCACGGAGCGGGAGCGGACGGCGGATGGCCGGATCGAAGATGTTACGGCCATCTTTCTCACCAACAAGGAATGCCCCTTTCGATGCGTGTTCTGCGATTTGTGGAAGAACACCACAGAGGAACGGGTTCCTCCCGGGGCGGTGGCGGAACAAGTGGAATTCGCGCTGGGGCATTCCCCAGGCGCGCGGAACGTCAAGTTGTATAATTCGGGGAACTTTTTCGACGATCAAGCCGTGTCGCGAAGCGATCGTTGGCGTATCGGTCAGGTGCTTTCCGCTTTTCGTACGGTCGTTGTAGAGTGTCATCCGAAACTCGTGGACCGGCGATGTGCGGAATTCGCGGAGGCATTGGCGCCGGCATTACAAGTGGGGATGGGGTTGGAAACGGTTGACCCGCACGTGCTCCCACGATTGAACAAACGAATGACGCTGGATGATTTCGCCGGAGCGACGGAGTTCTTGCTCGCCCACGGGATCACGGTGCGGGCGTTCATCATGCTGCGGACGCCGTTCCAGAGCGAGAAGGAAGGCATCGAGTGGGCGCGGCGTTCGATCGAGTTTGCGTTTTCGATCGGCGTGGAATGCTGCTCCCTGGTCCCGGCGCGGGCGGGCAACGGCATGATGGACCGCCTGCAAGCACAAGGGCATTTTCACCCCCCGTCGCTGCGGTCGATGGAGACGGTTGCCGAGTACGGCGTCGGACTACGGCGTGGCCGGGTTTTCATGGATTTGTGGGACATCGAGCGGTTTTACACTTGCCGCACCTGCGGGCCGTCGCGCGGGGAGCGATTGCGCGAGATGAACCTTACGCAAAGCGTGCCGCCCCGCGTTTGCTGTGCCTGCGGTTCGTAATCATGCGTCAGGCGCATCGCCCCTGAACGATGCGGCGAGGAGTTGGCCGGCAACATGGACGCGGACGTTGCCATCATCGGGGCCGGGTTCGGCGGAAGCCTTACGGCGCTGATCTGCGAGCGCATCGGGTTGCGCCCGGTGCTGATCGAACGAGGGACTCATCCTCGTTTTGCGATTGGCGAATCATCCACGCCGATCGCCGACCTGGTGCTGAGGTCGCTCGCGGAAAAGTACGATCTGCCGCGGCTGACGCCGTTGTCCCGCTACGGCTCGTGGCGGCGCACGTACCCCGACGTCACGTGCGGTCTGAAGCGCGGGTTCAGCTACTTTCATCACCGCACGGGCGAACCGTTTGCCCCGCATGTCGACCACTCGAACGAGCTGTTGGTCGCGGCCAACCCCGATGATGAGCACGGCGATACCCATTGGTACCGAGCGGACGTGGATTATTTCTTCGTGCGCGAGGTTCAAGCCGCGGGGATTCCGTACTTTGATCGTACGCTGATCGAAAGCATCGAGGATGGGGAAGTCTGGCGCATCGCGGCCCGACGCGACGGCGAGGCGATACGCATCGCGGCGCCGTTCGTCGTCGATGCCTCGGGGCAGGCCGGCGTATTGTCCCAAGCACTTGGCATCAAACACAGCTCGGAAGAACTAAAGACGAACTCTCGGACGCTCTACGCGCATTTCCGAGACGTTCGCCGGTGGCACGACGTTTATGCCGAAGTCGGCGGGAACACCGACGATCATCCCTTCCCCTGCGACGCGAGCGCGTTGCACCATGTGTTCGACGGCGGCTGGATGTTTGTGTTGCGCTTCGACAACGGCGTGACCAGCGCGGGGTTCGTGCTGGATCGAAACTCGCCCGAATTCGCAGCGGCAGACGACTCTCTCTCGTCCACGGATGAGTGGGCGATTCGGCTGCGGCGTTTTCCTTCGATCGCGCGGCAGTTCGAGGGGGCAAGAGTGGTCGAGCCGCTTCGGCGCACGGACCGTTTGCAGCGGCTTGCGTCACGGATCGCCGGTCCCAACTGGGCGATGCTGCCGCACACGGCTTACTTCCTCGACGCTCTGCACAGCGCGGGCAATGCCCATACGCTGTGCGGGATTGAGCGGTTGACGGCCATCCTCGGCGGCAGCCGTGACCCCGCCGATCGAGCACGACGCCTCGGCGAGTATGAGCAAACGATGCGCCGAGAAGTGGCGCTGTTGGATTCGCTCATCCACGGATGCTACACGGGGTTCGCGCGGTTCGAACTGATGACGGCATTCACGATGATGTACTTTGCCGCAGCGACCTTTAGTGAACACCGTCACCGCTTGGGTCGAAACGATCCTGCTAGCGCATTTCTTAGTGCGGATGTACCTGGGTTCACCGAGGCGGTAACGACGGCATACGCCAGGGTTCGCACGTTGGCGGGAACACGAGACCTCGCCCCGCAAGATGTATCCGCCTACCAGCGCGAGGTCGCGGACCTCATCGCTCCATATAACGTGGCCGGGCTGTGCGACCCGGCCAGGCGTAACATGTACCCTTATCTGGAAACGTCCCCGACTTGTTAATGGACAGCCGCATGAGCAAGCGAGCCGCGGTCATCTTCGACCTCGATGGGACGCTCACCAAGCCCTATCTGGATTTCGACGCGATTCGCCGGGAGCTCGGCATCGAGCGCGGGCCGATTCTGGAAGCGATCGCGAAGATGGATACCGCGGCGCTGCGTGAGGCTGAGGTCATCCTGTTGCGACATGAATGGGAGGCCGCGAAGAACGCGACGATGTACGAAGGGGCGGTGGAGACGGTGGCTGAGTGTCGAGCGCGAGGCTACGGCGCGGCGATCCTCACCCGAAACGCGCGGGCCGTCGTGGACTTCATCCTCGCTGAGCATGGCTTCGTCGTCGATGCGATCCGCACGCGGGAGGACGGGGCGATCAAGCCGTCGGCGGAGCCGGTGCTGTCGATTTGTAGGCAGTTGGATGCCGAGCCTTCGCGGAGTTGGATGGTGGGCGATTACTTGTTTGATATCCTATCGGGAAAAGCCGCAGGCACGCGCACCGTCTTGATGATCGGGGATTCCGCCGAGCCTGACTATGCAAAACAGGCGGATTACGTGATTCGCGGCTTGTCGGAACTACTTACGCTGATTCCATAAATTACAAGTTACGAGTTACAAATTACGAAAAGGGTTTTCGTCGCACCCCATAGGTGCCAGGTTTCGTAACTTGTAACTTGTAACTCGTAATTCCGTCATGGTTTGGGCGCGGCGGTGGTTTCGCTTTCGGTCGGTTCATGAGGTGTCGCGGCGGCGGCGCGTTGCTCGACTGTAGGGAGCTTTTCCAGTCTCGTCTGCAATTCCTTGAACATGTCGTCGATCGGGCCGTAAAGTTCACTGAGCTGTCTCTTCAATTCAACCAAAGGGGCATCGGCGGCGGTGTTGTGTTCGATGCGGTACTCCAAGCGGATGATGTCCTCGCGGCGCCGATCGCGGTGGGCGATGGCGCGTTGCTTCAACTCAGATAAGCAGGAGACGGCGGTGGTGCGTTGGCCCTCGTTTAGGTTGAACATCTGTACGAAGTCGGCCACGTACTTCTCCCAGCGGTCAAGCTCGGCAACGATTTGATCGACGGGCGCGGGAGGCGATTCGGTTTCGACCGATTGTTCACGCTCAGACCGGCGGCGGCGACGCTCCTCGCGGCGCTGCCGACGGTCGGCAGGCAACGGCTCCCAAAACACGTCCCTGTCGACCTCGCCTTCTTTCCACGCTTTCAGCTTCTGTTCGGCGACGGCCATACCGGCGCTCATTTGGAGGGCGTCCACCTCGAACTTGGCCCGTTGCATGGGGCGGAGCACCTTTCGGAATTCGTCGTTGCTTTCGCGGATTTGGTCGCGGGACTTCTCGAACACCGGCAATGCCCGATCGGCCCAGGCCTGGACCCGCTCCTTGGACGGAGGCTCCAGTGTCATCCGCATCTCGATGAATTCGTTGGCGAGCGGCTGAATCTGCGAACGGTTTTCAGCGAGAAAGCTCTCGAAGCGCTTGACTGTAGTTTCACGGACCTTGACTCGTTGGTCGGCGTCAAGGTCGTATTCCTCACCCGCCTCCTCGGCCCAACGGAGGAGCATCAGGTTGAGCAGCTTCGGTGACGGCCAGAGTCCTTCCTCCGCGGCCGCGTCGTTGGGCGAATCGACGACGCCGCTGCCTGCCTTGGCTGGGTCCGTAGACGATTGTGCTACACCGACGGTGAATAGCAACAGGGCAAGGTTAACAGACATCGATCGCTCGCATCGTGGAGCCGCTGGACCGGTCGCTTGCGCTCTCGGCTCTGATGGCGATTGCCGGACCGAACCCACTCATGAATTCAAGTTCCACGACGAACCGCAGGGCGAGCACCATCCTAGCCGATACAGACAACGAAGACCCAATGGACGCCATACCGATTGTCTCCATTGTCGTGCCCACGTTCAACCGCTTTGCGCGGCTGCGACGTTGCATTGACAACATCCGACAGAACGTCCCCCACGCCAAAGAAGTCCTCGTAGTGGACGGCGGATCGACCGACGGGACGCGCGAATGGCTCGGTCGCCAAAGCGATCTGCGGGTGATCCTCGAACCGCATCGGGAGGGGGCGGTGGCGGCGTTCAACAAAGGCTTCCGGGCCGCGACGGGACACTTCGTGCTGTGGCTCAACGACGACGCCTACCCTTTGCCGGGCAGCGTGGAGGCGGCGATCACCATGATCGAACGCCCGGACCTCGCCGACGTGGGGATGGTCGCCTTCTACCATAATTGGCACAACGAGCGAAACGTCCTGGATCGCGTCGAGCACGAGGGGATGAGCTACGAACTCTGCCATGTCCGGGGCTACCCCTATGCCAACTTCGGGTTGATCCGGCGGTCGCTGTTGGAGCGGATCGGCTACGCCGACAATCGCTACTACTTCTTCGGATTCGATCCCGATCTGTCGTTGAAGGTGCAGATCAACGAAGGACTCAAGGTCGTCGGGTGCCGACGGGCGTTGATTCACCACGACGAGCACCAAGACGATAGGAAGCTCGCCGATCTCGCGGTCGGCGCTGCGGACAACGCCAAGCTGTTCGCCAAATGGAAGCTCCCGATGCCGGGGTGTTATCCCGATCCAACGCCGACCTATCGGAAAATGTTGATCCAACGCGGGCTCTAGGCGCCGCGTTGGGGCGTATGCCTGCCTGTCGGACGGCCTTTCCCGCGGCGGCCGGAAGATAGAGTCTCAGTACCCGAGTCGTTTGCATTCCATCGTCGCGGCGGCCGGAACGACGGCTTCGGATTACGCTGCACGGCAAAATCTCGTGCGAGTTACGGATCGCAACTGAAACGGAACGAATCGTCCAGGTCGAGGGGCAGTACCAAGGTACGGAAGCTGCGGGCAAGAGCATCCGCACACATCCCCGCTCGCGCATTTGCGTCATCGACGAATGAGTCGGCGTATTCCGCGTTGAACACGGGCTTGCCGGCGTCGATGAAAGGTTGCAAAGCGTCGCATTCGTCAAATTCGTGACACTGTTCGTTGACGCTCAGGTCAAAGTAGTCGACCAGTTCAGGGATTTGATCCAAGTCATTCTTGAGGGCGACGGCGAGATTGCGGTTGTGGGCTTCATTGGCGAGAAAACGATTAAAGGCCAATTGATCCGACGCCGCAAGGTCGAAACCCGTATCATTGATAAAGCCATCGACGTTGTCCGGCTCCACGCCGTCGCAACCCCGTTGCGCGGCCAGATCGAGGCGATCCAGCATGATGCGATGTACGTTGCTCGACCGGATGTCCAGCCAGCGTTCGTCGGCGAAGCCGTCGAGCGTATTACCGAGGTCGGAGGAGAGGAATTCTCCGGCGTCGTCGCGGAAATCCTCAAAGGACCCAGCCGAGAAATAACAAATCACCTTCCGACCGCTCGCGTGCAGTTCAGCAATGACGGCATCCGCCGCGTCGAAAAGATCAATGTCATAAGTATCAACTAGGTAGGATGTGTTGATTTCACCATCGGCGTTCGTTTGGAGTTGCCATTGCCATGTGGTCTCCACGGTCGGACGATACCAGTCGCCCTCGGTGATCGGTGGGGCATTGGGGTCGAGGGGCTCCGTGGGTTCGGCGTTTCCGCCGGATTGTACGCAGATCTCATCCACGACGGTCCCATCGACGGTCACGAAGGCGACGCTCAGGCGATTCTCAAACACTTCGACGCGCATGGCCCCGTGGGCGTCATTGAAGCGCACGATGCTGCCGTTCACCGGGACGTCCACGAAGTCGTGTCGATCGACCCCGCCGAGTCCGTTGACCACATAAGTTACGCCGTCGCGTTCGATGCGCTCATAGATGTGGTCGTCGCCGGAGAGCACCAAGTCAAATCCCCACTCCTTCCATGGCCAACGCATGTGGGCACCCTCGTCGACGTGTCGATCACCGGACGAGTAGGGAGGGTTATGGAAATAGGCTACCTTGAAGGCGGCGTCGGATGCCAATGCCGCGGCCTGAATCCACCGGCCTTGAACGGATAACGGCGTTACCCCGTCGGGCTCACACTCTTTGAGGCTGTGGATGGAGAAAAAATGCACGGGGCCGCGGCGGAAGTCGTAATACCGCTCGTTGCCGGAGTTTTCGCCGGGAAGCGTGAAGTAGCTCAAGTAGTCGTCCAGACCCGTCGGATCGTCACAGGTGTCGCCCCAGTCGTGGTCGCCGGGAGTCGGAAAGAAGCGATTCTCATTTGATCCCGGACCGAATTCGCCTTGGTAGCCACCGATGAATTCGTGGAAGTACTGTCCGACGGCGAGCTCGAGGCCTTCAAAGGTGCCTTTGTAGGCGCCGTCGCTGTAGTCGTTGTCGCCGGTGGTGAGGATGAACTCGGGCTCCCAGCCGCGAATCCGCTCGGCCACTTCGCGGGTGTCGTCGTCGTCATCACCGTAGTCGCCGATTACCGCGAAGGTGAATTGAGGCGCGGCGGCCCCGTCGACTTGCGGACAGGCGCCGCCGTCGATCCCGTCGGGCGGACTCGTGTTGTCGTTACCGTTGTCGTCGATTACCGCGGTACATCCGGTCGTCCCAACGGTAAAGACCGTCAGGAGCGACGTGGGCAGCGACAAGCAAATAATCGCGGCGCACCATCGCGCGCTTGGAGCATTCATTCGTATTGGGGAAAGGTACATGATGTTGATTCCTCCGTTCCGAGCGTCTGGGAAGGGCCGGGGACGGTCAGGCGGCGACTGGCGCGTTTTCCCGGCTCGATGCAATTCCACAACCATTCTGCCCCCTAGCCCAAACCCTGTAAAGAGTCGCCGCAAAATAGCCATCCACACGACGGACGCTTCCATTTCGGTCTCGGGCGTTTTCCGACCGGCCGGGACGCGGGCAGCGTTACCAGACGCCGATTTTCGTGTCCGCAAACGATCGTCCATCGACAGCCGCCGGTCTCCAATCTACAATCCGGACCCCGGAGAACGCCAATGCCTGAAGATTTTGTCATCGGACCGAAGTTGGGCGAGCTGGTCGAGCGCGTCGTCGCCAGCTACCACGCCGACACGCGCACCCAGCACATCGACCGTGTCTATCTGCCTTCGCGCAGCGAAATTATCCAACTCGTCCGCGATCTGCTTGAGCTGCTCTATCCGGGCTTCATCGGTCGCCAACGATTGACGCGGCACAACGTCGCCTTTCACGTCGGCGACCTGCTCCCGCGAATCGGCGAGGCCGCCTTTCGGCAGATCCACATGTGCCTCCGATACGTTGAGGAGGTCGTGCATCCGGAACGCTCCAACGATCGACCGTCCGACAAGAGAGCGCGCGAAGTCGCCCTCGCGTTCCTGGAAGGAATCCCCGCCATTCGTGAGAAGCTCGCCGGCGACGTGCAGGCGGCGTACGACGGCGATCCCGCCGCTCTCAATCTCGACGAAGTCATCCTGGCCTATCCTGGGCTCCTCGCTATCAGCGTCCAGCGACTTGCCCATGCCCTGTACGAACTCGACGTGCCGCTGATGCCGCGGATCATGTCCGAATGGGCCCATGCGCAGACGGGTATCGACATCCATCCCGGGGCCCGAATTGGACGAAACTTCTTCATCGACCACGGCACGGGCGTGGTCATCGGCGAGACCACGGACATCGGGGATAACGTGAAAATCTACCAGGGCGTGACGCTCGGTGCCTTATCCTTCCCCAAGGACGAACGAGGCCGGGTGATCCGCAAGGCCAAGCGCCATCCCACGGTCAAGGACAACGTAACCCTCTATGCCAACGCGATCGTCTTGGGCGGCGACACCGTGATCGGCGAAAACTCGGTGATTGGCGGCTCGGTCTTCGTGACCTCCACCGTCCCACCGAACTCCGTGGTCACCTTCAAGCCGCCCGAGCTTCGCCTCAAAACGAAGGGCGAAACCGACGGCCGGGCCAAGCCCGCCCCGCCGCCCCAGCCCGAATCCACCCCCGAACCCGACTCCATGCCCGATTATGCGATTTAGCATTACCCCTCCCTCCAATGAGGTGTCGGGAGGGTGGCCCACCTCCTTTGGAAGATTGCGCATGAAGGACTTTCATGCGACTGATTTCCGGCACCCTAATCTCGCATGGTAGATGATGATCTTCGCGGTAATCCAGCGCCGAACTCG
>Ga0326597_10003802_pt1 | contig 21518 bp, 16 predicted proteins | sample RVTome_12_FD_203789 | JGI IMG/M metagenome (GOLD analysis project Ga0326597, IMG submission 203789) | Soil microbial communities from uranium-contaminated site in the Upper Colorado River Basin, Wyoming, United States - RVT100D185 | ecosystem: Environmental > Terrestrial > Soil > Contaminated >...
CGGCTGCCCAGCCTTCGTGTGTGCCGACGATCTCTCATACCTGATCTAGAAAATGTAGATTGACGTGCCAATCCTCGTTGCGGCGTACAGCGCACGGAGATCGTCGCGTCCGAGCCTGACGCAGCCGTGCGACACGCTGCGTCCGAGGAGGCGCTCGTACAGCGTGCCGTGGATCAGGTAGCCGTCGCCGAAGTACAGACCGAATTCTCCGAGTTGGCCGTACTCGAAGCGTTCTCCAGGGTCCGTTGGAAGGGGGTTACCCTCTTCAATGAACGCCCAGTCCGGCTTCTTCCACACGGGATTGCGAAGCTTCGACAGGACCTGAAACCGCCCTCGGGGCGTCGCAAACGTCCAGTCGCGGCTTCCACCTGGCTCGGCGAGGAACGCACCGGACCCGACCGAGCAGATCGCCTGCAGCGCCGTCTCGCTGTTGGTCTTCAGGAACAGTCTGTTGTGGGTCCGGTCGACGACGATAAAGGGTTGCCGCGGTTCGGTACGCGCCAGTTGCCTCCTCAGAGCTTTCTGGCGCTTCGTCAGCGTCTGCGTATCCTCCTCGGACGCACCGGCCGTCGCGGGCTCGAGCGCTGCCGGCGCGTAGGCGTACCCTGTGCCTTTCCACAGCACACCCAGACCGAGCGTGACCAACAAGACGCACGCCATGGTCACCCCTTGAGTGACGCGCGCTCCCGCGTGCGCAGTGAGGTGCCGCGAGGCGACACGCACGCCGATCGTGCCTAGCGCTTGTCGTATGAGAGCCAGCCAGTGCCTCCTCATGGATGTCACCTCAGTCACGGGCTCCAGCGGCCGAGAGCCTCAGATCATCAACGGTGCGAGCCTCGGTCGCGCCGATGATCGTGACGGGCGTGCCGACCGGTACACGTGCGAACAAGTGGTCCATCTCCGAGTTCTGGAGCGCCACGCATCCGTTCGTCCAGTCCTGCCGCTGTCCGCCGTTGCCGTGGATTTCGATGAGCCCCCCGATGCGGGCCGAGGCGTGAAGGCGGCCCTCGCGTCTGGCCTCGGCGAACGCGCGACGGTCGGCAGCGTTTGGATAGTCCAGCAGGAGCGCCTTGTGGTACAGGGACTGCCCACGGCCCTTCTTGGCTGTCACGTGATACCGGCCTTCCGGTACCGCGCCATCGCCGGCGTGTGACTTGTCGGCCACCCAGTTTCCGCTCAGGTCGACATCGAGGTGCCGTACCGCGCGTCCGTCGACGTACAGGGTCAGTCGATGATCGACCTTCGACACCACAATGGCGGCCTTTCCTGTCCGTCGCGACCAGGCGATGGTGTCGTCGGCAAGCCGGCGCCAGGCGGCCAGCTGCCCCTCGTCGGTGTACCGGCTGCCGATCTCGGCGATCCGCGCGAGGACGTCTTGCGTGAACACACGTGCTTCTGTCGCGCGGGCAAGCGCAAGCTCGTATTCGCCCTCCGCGTAGAACAGACTCGCCTGTTCGTAGGCCAGCCGGGCACGCGAAGCTGCGCGCTGCGCCTCCACACCGAGGACGCGCGCACGGACGGCGTGGCTCCCGATGGCGCTCCCGGCCTCCTCGATGACATCGCGGGCCTCCGTTCGGGCCTCCGCCTCAAGCCGCCCGGCGAGAAGCGCGGCGTGTTGCGCGGCGGTCGCGGCGATGGCCAGGTGGCCCCTCGCGACAGAGAAGTCGGGCAACGGCCAGAGGGACGCATGCTCACGCTGTTCCGCGCGGAGCGCAGCGCGGCGCGCATCCTCCGCCTCTGCCCAGGCATCGGGCGCCCACCGTTGGGCCCTCGCCTCCGCCGCCACCGCGAGCGCGCGGTCGGCGGCCGCACGGGCCCGATTAAGATCGTCCTGGCGCATGGAGGCGACCGACCGCACCGCGGCTACGCCAAACGACGTGCTGGCTACCGCCAGGACGACCCCGGCCAGCAACCAGCGGCGTAAATGCGTGATGGGCACACCTCGGCGTCAGGCTCGGGGACGAATCCCGCGAGTCGCCATCGCCTGCTCGACGGCCGTGCGCACCTGAGTTGCGGCCTGCATCGCGGCTTGCGCTTTGTTGCGTGCCTCCGTGTAGTTGTTCGCGGTCAGGGCGGTCATGGCCTCGGCGAGGGAGATGTCCGCGGTGTCCAGGTCCGACTTCATGCCGGCCAGGTCGGCCTCGGTGCCCTTGCCGGTCGGCGCGGACGCCAGGATGGTCCTGGCTTCCTCAAGCGCGCTCCTGGCACCGGCCAGCAACTCCGTGGCTTCGTTCCGCACGCGCTCTCTCTCCTGCGCGGCCTGCTGCTGGGCCGCCTGGGCCGCCGACGTGGCTGCGGCGGCAAGCTCGGTCGCCCGGGCATACGATCGCAGCGGCGCGAACTTGCCCTCCTGGGCCGTCAGCTCCGCCTGCAACTGCGCCCTGGCGTCCTGCGCGGCCGTGTACGCGGCGGGCGCGTAGGACGGCGCCTCCGCGGTCTCGGCACCGGCGACCGCGGCGTCGGCGGCGCTGATTTCCGCCCCTGGCGGCGCGGCGCAGCCGGCAATGAACATCGATCCAACCACGACAGGTGCCCACACGCTCGTTCGAATCATGACAATAGCCCTCAATCCTTCTTCGTCACCGCGCATCCCACGCAGTGGCCTGGTTGCCCGGATGGCGTTGGCGCGACTTCGATACACCTCGAACCACCGGGACGTTCTAGGATTATCTAAGAAGCAAATCTATTGCCAGCGTGTTCAGCGTTGAGGTTTATTAGAGTAAATCACGTGGTATCAGTTATTTATAGAATTTACTACTTGGCTGGCACGGGTGGGGTATATCGCCTGAAGCTTAGACAGGGTAATATTGCCCGCAATAAACGGGTGATATGACCCGACGCTATCTAACTTCTCTCCTTGAACGCTTCCTTGCTGAGTCCGTGCCTGCGCATGAGTCCGTACAGCGAGCGGGTATCCATGCCGGCGCGCCGGGCCGATTCACCGATCCGTCCGCCAGTCGCGCGCAGCGTTGCCACGAGGTACTCGCGCTCGAACCGTCGCAACAGCTGAAGGCGCGCCTCGGCGAACGACTGGTCCATCAGCACGGGTAGGGTGCCGCCGCGTCCGATGGTCGCACCATCGGGCCCGTCGGCACCGGGGCCGTGGTCGACGAGCCCCGACGGCAGGTCGGACAGATCGACTTCCGTCCCGTGGCTCAGCAACAGGGCCCGCTCGATCACGTTGATGAGTTCTCTCACGTTGCCGGGCCAGGCGTAGCCGACCATCGCGGCCATCGCCCTGTCGGTGATCGACGTGACAGGTTTGCGAAGCACAGCCGAGAAGTGCTTCAGGTAGTTGTCGACAAGGGCGGGAATGTCCTCTTTGCGCTCGCGCAGCGGCGGCAGATTCAGTGTCACGACGGCCAGCCGGTAGTACAAATCGAGCCGGAACCGTCCCGCCTTGATCTCGGCGGCGAGGTCGCGGTTGGTCGCGGCCATCACCCGTACGTCGATGCGGACCGGGCGCTCTCCGCCGACGCGCACGAGTTCGCCTTGATCGATCACGCGGAGTAACTTGACCTGGACGTGCGTCGGCATGTCACCGATTTCGTCCAGAAGCACGGTGCCCTGGTGCGCCAGCTCGAAGTACCCCTTTCGCGAGCGCGTCGCCCCGGTAAAGGCACCCTCCTCATGCCCGAAGAGTTCCGTCTCGAGCAGTGATTCCGGAAGGGCACCGCAGTTCACCGCGACAAAGGGCTTCGGGGCTCTCGGGCCACCGGCGTGGATGGCCCGGGCCAGCCATTCCTTCCCAACGCCCGTCTCGCCGAGGATTAGGAGCGTGCTGGTCGTGGGCGCCACTCGACGCGCCATGAGCATGAATTGCTGCATGGCGGGACTCGTGTACACAAAGTCATCGAGGGTCGAACGCACCTCTGGCCGATTTTTCGCCAGGCGGTTGCCGTCATCCTCGCCTCGGCGGTCGACCAGCGCCTGGAACGTCCGGGCGAGGGCAGCATCCGGCAACCCCTGCCAGAGCACGGCCATGCACCCGGCGGCCAGCAGTTGCGCGCGCTCTTCAGCGTCTTCCCGGGGGCGGAGCACGACGACCTCTGGGCGCTCGGGTAGGCTACGAATCGAACGGATCAGGCCCTCCGGCTGGGCCGGCAGGATGGGTGCGGCGACAACCACCAGGTCGTAGTCCTCGTGGGTCAGCCGCTCCCAGAGAGGCTGCCCCGCGCCCAGGCTCGCAGGGTCGAGTCCCTGCTGTCGAAAGAGCAGCTCCAGGCGGCGGCGCAACGGAGCAGCAGGGATTGCAAGTAATACGCGGAGCACGATTCGGATAAGAATACCCGATGTAAATCGGGTCCTGAGACCTTATCTACAGCGCTTGAGCTGTTCGCTCTCCATGGGCACACAAGATCAGGCGCAAACCTGGATGCCGGCCCACCAGAAGCCACGGCCGCAAGTATGCAAACACTGGCTGCAAGCGTCGGAGATTCCCGCCGGTGGGCGCTGGTGGGATGGCCGACATGTTGTGGGAAGGGAGTGCGGCGATGGGACTGTTAATGGGGCGCGCGAGGGCTCTGACGAGCCACCCGCGACACGCGTGCGTGATGGCCTTCCTGATAGTCGGCCTGTGGCCCGCTGGCTCCCTGTCGGCGCAGGCGCCAGCTGACCTCCTCCACGGGGAGTCACACATCGGTAGCCATGGCGACTACGTGCTCGGTCCCGGCGACCTGCTCGCCATCGGCGCCCTCAACGAACCGAGCCTGACGAGCACGGTCGAAGTCGAGGCCGATCTGACGTTCGCCTACCCACTCATTGGACGCGTGCGTGCCGGCGGAAGGACCCTGCGAGAGGTAGAGGCCGAGATCACCGACGAGCTCACCGGGAGCGGACTCTACGAGGACCCGCTTATCACGGTGACCGTCGAACGGTACCGGAGCCAGAAGGTGACCGTCGTGGGCGAGGTGCGCACGCCAGGAATCTACGCCTCGTCCGGGTCCATGTCTCTCATCGACGCACTGGCGATGGCTGGCTGGGCGCTCCCATCGGCTGCAGGCGAGGCAGTGATCGTGCCAGCCCGGCACGAGGGCATTGTCGTCCTATCGTCCGTGGACGTCGAACGCGAATCGGAGCGCGCTGCGGGTCCGCGCAACACGGCTGTCAGGCGGATCAGGTTCGACGCACCGGACAGCGACGTGCGGTCGGTACAGCTCACGCTCAATGACGGCGACACCGTCTTTGTCCTTCCGGCCGGGAAGCTCTATCTGCTCGGGGAGGTCACCAGTCCCGGCGGCTACGCGATGGGCCGGGATACCAGGACGGTCCTGGATGGCTTGGCGATGGCCGGCGGCGCCACCAATCTGGCCGCCACCTCACGAATCGAGATCGTGCGAATCGTCGACGGTCAATCAAAGAAACTGAAAGTCGATCTCGGCGCCGCTGTGTTGCCGGGAGACAGGATCATCGTGCCCCAACGGCGGTTCTAGATCCCGCCAAAGGAGACTCCTGACATGTCACCTGAGCCGCCATCGCCGACAACCCCCGCGAGTCCCCCTCCTGCGTCACGCCCGGCGCCCGCTCCTCTTGTGCCACGTCCGACATCCCTCCCCCCGTCACCAAGGCGCTGATCCTCCGGCGGCGACGAAACATCCGGGATACTACCCGGTGCTGTCTCTGGAGGCACAATCGGATCTCTTCACCCGTTTGTAGACCCTTCGCCGGGTCGATCGGTCCGGTCCGGTTCAAGGGGTGCGCGAACACGAGCGACGGGCATCGTTGTCTGGCTGTCTGACTCCGCAAGTCTTTCAACACGTGGATGTTACATCCGAACTCTATGCCAGTAATCGCGTCGCGGTGGTGATACCGCCAACCGCCGTTCTTGATGGCAGATGCTTGGCTCTCAGACTCGTCACGAAGTCATGCCCGTACCCCTCAGGGGCCCCGGTCATCGACCGGGGTCCCTTTCTTGATACACGCGGTTGATACGCGGCGACGATTGCCTCAACCGTCGGTCGCCTCATCCCACCATGGCGAGCAGGCTCTCAGTAAGGGCATCGATCGTCCGGCGCCTGGCGTCGCCGGGGGCCGCGACGAGCGTCTGGCTCACCTCCAGTTCGATCGCCACGTAGCGCTGCGGCCCGAACTGCCGCCGCAGATAGGTCACAAACCCGTCGGAAACGCCCCGATACGGATAGTTGCGGCGGACGCGCAGTCCTGGTGCCAGCTCCCTCAGGCAGGCCCGCCATTCCGCACACAGGCGTCGCTCCCCGGGGCGTGCCGGATCGTAGAGAAGGCCGATGTCCACGTCACGCGCCCGCCCTTGCCACGTGCCAACGAACGTGTGTACCGAGAGGTGCAGCACGATGCGTCTGGTGGCGAGTCGCAGACTGATCGCCCGCTCGACACGGTCACGGTACGGATAGTAGTGGGTCGCGAGTAGCGTCGCGCGCTCGTCACGGGACAGCACCGCGCTGAACTCAGAAAACAGACGCGCGTGATGCGGTGAGCGATTCAGTTCGACGAGGAGGCGCGTGGTGCGCGCCTCGTGGAGCGGCGCGCCTGTCTGACGTGCGAGAGCGCACGCCACGTCCAGCGCGCCAGGGTCCCAGCCGCGGTGCGATCGCAACGCACGCTCGGCGCCGCCTCTGACAAACAGGTGACGACAGTCAGCCGGTATGCGATTTCCTCCGTGTTCGCACGTGATCAGCAGGTCGTCACACGTCATCGGCCCGAAACAGCGCACCCTCGTGCAGGCAATCCGCCAGCCGCCGATACACCTCGGTCAGCCGCGCGCGCGACGGGGACGCCCCCGTCGCCGACCGGATGCGGCGCGCGAGACAGCCTTCGGCCAGGATCAGCTCACGCCACGGCTGCCACTCGGCATCGGTCGATGCGCTGGTCGTCATCTCGACGAGGTGCTGCCACAGTTCTCCCATGCGGCAGGGCGTCGGGCCGGGCCACCCCAGCGCGCGCAGATATGGCTCGTCGTGGACGATCGCCTGGTCTCCATCGCGGAGCGCGTCGAGGAAGATAGCGGCGAGCGCCGCTTCGTGCCAGTCCCTCTGAACTGCCTTGCCTGCCAGTCGGCCGTCCACCAGCGCGCGCACCGCGCCGACGACCGCCGCCGCCACGGCGAGATCGGCCGCCGGGCATTCCTGCACGTCGAGCACCCGAATCTCGAGCGCCATCCGGTCGAACCGGGCGATGCACCCGCGTGCGTTCGCCCACTCGTGTCGAAGCACTCCGGCAGGATCGAGCGGGGCCAGGTCGTCGTAGAGAGGCTGCAGGATGCGGCGCTCGTAGTCCGCCTTGGTGAACACGGCCTCGGGCACGATCTGGCCAGCCACCGACGGCACCCTGTCGGCGTTATGACGATAGACGTCGAGCCGCGTGTCCATCAGCCCCGTCAGTTCCCCATCTGCCAGCGGTGAACTGGCCGCCAGTCCCGGCAGAATAGGCAGTATCAGCCTGATGGCCGCATGGAGAAGGCCGAACTCCTCGTCGTTGGCGAACGGCAGATTCAGATGAACGCTCTGCAAGTTCGCCCACCCGTGGCCGCGACAATCGAAGATGCGGTCGAAGGCGGCGTAGATGTCGTCGTGCTCATGGGGCCACAGTCGCAATTCCAGATGGGGATCCATCCAGGGGTGCATGCCCGTTGGCAGCAGCCGCGCGCCCAGTGGCTCCAGCTGCCGCTCCACCTCCGCCACCTGCTCCTGGAAGGCCTGACCCAGCCCGTGCAGGTACGGCACGGGCGCCGTCGTCTTCAGTTCGATGACATGCAACGCCAGCTCGTTCGACCAGCTCATGAGGCCCCGGTCCACCTCCATGTCATAGCCGCCGCTGACCGACTTGAGCAGCTCGTCTGCGATCGGCCTGACCGCCAGCGTAGCCCGGTCGACAATCATGTACTCGAGCTCAACGCCCACACCCTCGAAGAGACCGAGCGGAGGGGGCGTCACCGGTCGTGCGCCCGTCGGCTCTGCCGATCGAGGCGGTCGAGAAAGACCTGCATCACCGCCTGGTACAGCCCGTCGCCCACCACCGCGTCCTCGTAACCCGCGTCGATATTCGGGTTGTCATTGATCTCGATGACGAGAAAACGCCCCTTGGCCTCCTTGATGTCGACGCCGTAGAGACCGTCGCCGATGAGGCCGGCCGCGCGTACGGCGACCGCGATCGCCTTGGCGGGCGCGGCATCGAGCGGCACCGACTCAACCTTCCCGTACCGCCGCCGCGACGGCCCCTCGGACTGCTGAATCTGCCAGTGCCCGCGGGCCATGTGGTACCGCGCGGCGTACAGGGCGCGGCCGTCGAGCACGCCAACACGCCAGTCGAACGCGGACGGCACAAATCCCTGCGCCACCACCAGCTCGGACGTCTCGAAGAACTGCGCCAGATAGACCGCCAGAGACGCCTCGTCCTCGGCGCGGACGACGCCCTGGGAAAACGAGCTGTCCGGACGCTTGAGCACAACGGGTAGGCCCAGTGCCGGGACAACCTTGTCCGTGTTGTCGCGATGCACAATCAGCGTTGGCGGACACGGAATGCCATGTCGTTCGAACAGTTCCGCCTGGTACACCTTGTTCGAACACCGCACGATCGATGTCGGGTCGTCGATGACCACCAGACCCTCGGCTGCGGCACGGCTGGCGAAGCGATACGTGTGATGGTTCACCGACGTCGTCTCGCGAATGAACAGCCCGTCGAATTCGGCGATGCGCCCGATGTCCTCCTTGTCGATCATCGTCAACTGAAGACCCAGGCGCCGGCCCGCGCGCACGAACCGCAGGAGCGCCCGTTCGTCGGACGGGGCGTCGACGGCCTCACGGTCGACAAGAACGGCCACCTCGTAGCGGGGCGGTATGCGAGTCGCCACCCTCGGGCGGGCGAAGAAACGCTTGGCCTGGGCGATGACGAAGTCGCGATGCGAGGCCGGGATGTCGCCGGAGGAGATCGGCTTGAGGCTGTGCAGCCGCCACTGGTCGACGTGCACGAACTCGGCCCTCAGCAGCGGCGATGGAAAGTAGTTGAACAGCGCCTGACAGAGACGATCGTACCGACGGGCAAGGTTCCGACCGAAGTAGATGCTGACCGTGAACCGATCGGCCTTGATATGGGCCAGCGCCCGCTGCACCAGCGCCTCGAGATCCTCGCTGACGATCCGCACGATTGGCGATTGCCGCAGATCCTGCAGGGTGGTGACCGAAGGGAGCGGCTTGTGCCCGCGTGCCGCGGCGAGCAGCGACACGTAGTACCCCACGCTTTGATAGCCCTGCGTGCGGCACAGATTGAATACCGTGGCCCGCTTCTCGTCGACGAATCGCGAATTGGTGAGGTACTCGCGTCCGAGCACCACTTCGGTGTCGGGGAAGTTGAGCGGCCAGAGCTTGGGGTTGTCGACGACGATGAGGACGGACATGTCAGGTGCTTCTGTTCGACCGGGGCGTGATGACGAGCAGGTTGGCATCGTAGGTGACGATGCTGAGGAGCACCGCACCGATCAGGCGGCTGAGCCCCACTCTGTAGAGCGAGGACTGATACCGGGGGTTGTCGTGCAGCGGATCGGCGACGAGAACGTCCCGCGTCTTCGTGTCATAGCCGCTGATGACCACGAAATGGCCGGCCGGCGTGCCGCCAATCGAGTCGTAGTCGTCGTCGCGCTCGCGGGCACACCCGTAGAGGTAGGTTGCGCTCAAGCCTGTCAACACCGGCACGCCACGCTTCAGCGGCCGGCGAACCAGATCGGCGGTGAGTTCTTCGTAACGCAGGGCGCCGCCCAGTTCAAAGAAGTCGAGGTAGGCGCGCGTCGCCAGCTCCAACTTGCGGTCGGGCTTGGCGCGCAACTGCTCGGCCAAGAGCTGCGGGATGTTCGAATTGCTCTTGGTGAACCATGTTGGGTCGAACAGTAAGAGGTTATAGGTGTAGATGGTGGCGTCGTAGCCACGGCGCAGTGCGTGACACGCCAGGGACACGGCCAGCGTACCGCCCCCCGGTAACGTGGTCACCTCGTCCACCAGGGTTGGCAGTTCGATCTCGTCGCCGTAATAGCGATAGATGGCGTGCAGGCAGGTAGGTCCGCACGTCGTGTCGTCGGGTTGTGGCAGGATGGCGAGTCGGAGTCGATGATGCTGGTGCGCCCGCCGCGTTCTTCCGATCACGAGATCAGCATACCCGAATGGCCCGGGGTGCGAATCACTCGCGCATGGCCGTCACGCCGACCCCGCCAGCATCCTGCCGCCGTTGACGTCTGCAAGCCTTCCTCCAGCAGCCTTCACACCTCGAATCTACAGCAGGAGTACCTCCACCCGGTACGCGAGCACAGCGTCGTCACTCGGCGACCACGAGAAGATGGTGAATCGCCCGTCCTGCGAAGCGACGAGCGCGACCGCGCCAGGTTCGTCGTGGACGAACTGTGCCGCGGAGAGATGGCGTGTACCGCCGAGCTGTCCTGGGTGCATGCGTTCAGGGACGTTCCCTTCGATCGGCTCGGTAACGATCACCTGTTCCACGGCAGCAGCGCCGCGGCGGCGTGTAATCTTGGCGCCAAAGGCCAGCAGTTCGTAGGTGGTGGTCACGACGGTGGCGCCATCGACCGCCGTCAGTCCGGCCATCGCGTCGATCGCCTGTGCCGTCGAGTCAGTCCATTCGCGATCGACCATGCCGCCGTGCCGGGCAAGTAGATCCGCCAGTTCGCGGAACGCCGGCTGCACCGCGTAATTGATCGGATGCACGATGGACTGTCGCCAGGTATCGGTGCCGGGCGGAACGAGCAGCAGAATGCCCCCACGGCGGTGGCGGCGCATCGACAGCGCGAGCTGTACCTGCACGTTCAACGCGTCGTCATTCATCATCGTCGCGTCGAATCCCAGCATGGAGGCCAGCAGCGCTGGACAGTCGCCGATGCCCGCCGCGCACTCGTCGACGATCTTGATCTGGTCGCCTTCGAGCACGGCAACGTTGACGAACTTGCGAGACTCGTGGCGCGGCCGGTGCTTCAGCACCAGGAGTCCCGGTGCACTCACCTCCACGACGAAACAGAACGGGGGAATCGTGTGCGTCGTGCCCCAGACCATCAGCGGGTCTGGCCAGACACCAAGGTGGATGCCCGGCCGTTCGACCGCCGCCGCCAGACGTGTCAGCGCGCTCGGCTCGAGCGGAAGCGGTCGCTCGAAGAGCAGCGGACGAATCTTCTCCGCGGGCCTGAGAAAGGCGAGGGAGAGCTTCGGAATGTAGCCTTCCTCCCGCCGAACGCTGGCCCAGAAGGCCGTGTCGATCATGGCCTCGATGGTGTAGCCGTCCGGCAGCAGCTCCAGCGGTGGTTGCAGGGGGTCGAGCGGAGGTAGCGAGTCGCGATGGAGTTGCAGATGCTGCGCGATCGTCGGCGCGACGATGCGCGCGACCGCGTAGGCTGAGCGGCTCACAGCTCGCCTGGCGGCTGCGGTGCGGGCTCGGAAGCGTCCTCGGCGGCGGGGGAGACGGCGGTGGGCTCGATATTCAACAGCGACCGCAGCTCAGCGCCTTCCATCACTTCCAGTTCGAGCAGTCGGCGGGTCACGATCTCGAGCATGTCGCGATGGTCGACGAGAATGCGATGCGCCTCATCATGCGCGTCGGTCATGATCCGCTTCACTTCGGCATCGATCTGCCGGGCGGTGTCTTCCGCGTAGGCGCCGCGCTCAGGGCCGATCGGCATGTCCAGGAACTTGCCCCGCTTGTGGCCGTCGTAGTTGACGGCGCCGAGCACATCGCTCATGCCCCACTCGGTGACCATGGCGCGCGCCAAATCGGTGGCGCGCAGCAAATCGTTCTGTGCGCCCGTCGAGATCTCGCCCAGAGCGATTTCCTCTGCGGTGCGTCCACCGAGCAGGACGGCGAGCTGATTGAGCAGATCGCGCTTTTGCAGCAGGTAGCGATCCTCGAGCGGGAGCTGCATCGTGTAGCCGAGCGCGCCAAAGCCGCGCTGCACGATGGAGAGCTTGTGCACCGGATCCATGTCGGGCGTGAGCGTGGCGACGATGGCGTGACCGGATTCGTGATACGCGACGATCTCACGCTCCTTCTGGCTCATCACACGTTTCTTCTCGAGCCCGGCGATCAAGCGGTCGATTGCCTCCTCGAAGTCAGACATCTCGACAGTTGTCTTATCGTTGCGCGCAGCGAGGAGCGCTGCTTCGTTGACCAGGTTGGCGAGATCGGCGCCCGCGAATCCGGCCGTGCGCGCCGCAACGACCCTGAGATCGACGCCGGTCGACAGTTTCACCTGTCGGCAGTGGATACGGAGCACCTCTTCGCGTCCCTTGATATCCGGCTTGTCGACGAGCACCTGTCGATCGAAACGCCCGGGACGGAGCAGCGCCGGGTCCAGCACCTCGGGGCGATTGGTCGCGGCCATGATGATGATCGCCTTACGCGAGTCGAAGCCGTCCATCTCCGAGAGGAGCTGGTTGAGCGTCTGTTCGCGCTCCTCGTGGGTCCCCATCGGATTCGCGCCCCGCGCGCGGCCAAGCGCGTCGAGCTCGTCGATAAAAATGATGCACGGCGCTTTCTGTTCCGCCTGGGCGAAGAGGTCGCGCACGCGTGCGGCGCCGACCCCCACGAACATCTCGACAAACTCGGACCCGCTCATGCTGAAGAAGGGGACCTTGGCTTCGCCGGCCACCGCGCGCGCCAGCAGCGTCTTGCCCGTGCCAGGAGGCCCGACGAGCAACACGCCCTTGGGAATCCGTCCGCCGAGCGCGGTGTACTTACCGGGCGTCTTCAGGAACTCGACGATCTCCTTCAGCTCCCCCTCGGCCTCATCCACCCCCGCCACGTCCGCGAAGCTCACCTTCACGTCGTCTTCGGCGAACACCTTGTGCTTGCTGCGCGCAAAGGACATGATGCCGCCCTCGGCGCCGCCCATACGCTTGAAGACGAAGTTCCACACGGCGAAAATGAGAAGGAGGGGGATGACCCAGCCGATGACTTCCGGCAGCCATCGGTTCACGAGCTCGCCCGTGTACTCCACCCCGGCCGCGTCAAGCTCCTCGACGAGCTGTGGATCGTCGATACGTGCCGTGCTGAAGGTCTGGGCGCCGTTGACGTTACCACTATAGGTGCCGCGGATCGTCTGCTCGCCGACGACGACCTCGGTGACCTGCCCGCTGCGGATAGCGGCCTTGAACTCGCTGTACGAGATCTGGCGGCCGGCGGGCGTAATGAACCATGCCTGCATCAGTGCCATCAACATCAAGAAGCCGAGCACGTACCAGATGGGGCCTCCCGGCCGGCCTGGTACCATGAAGCTCCGTTTTTCGCCGGGACGCTTGTCCCGCGGGTTCAAGCCTGGAGGAAGTGGGGTGTCTGCCATCAGTGGGTGGATGTGACCTGTGATTCTTGACCTTTGATCTCGAAGGTCAACCTATTGTCTCCCACGTCCACGGCTACGTGGTCACCCTCGCGGAACTCGCCCTCGAGCACGCGCATCGCCAGCGGGTCGAGCACGCGACGCTGGATCATCCGCTTGAGCGGTCGCGCCCCGTACATCGGATCGTACCCTTCCGACACCAACCACGCCTTTGCCGCATCGCTGAGCTCGACATGGATCTTACGGTCCTCGAGCCGCTTCAGCAGGCCGCGAATCTGGATGTCAACGATCGTCTTCATGTGATCGAGGCCGAGCGCGTGGAAGAAGATCACGTCATCCACCCGGTTAATGAACTCCGGACGAAAATGCTCCCGCAGCGCTTCGGTGACCTGGCGCTTCACGCCCTCGGTCAACTGACCGGCGTCCTGCCCCGAGTCCGTGGCTGCCTCCGCGATGTACTGGCTCCCGAGATTCGACGTCATGATGACGACCACGTTCTTGAAGTCAACCGTGCGACCCTTTCCGTCGGTCAGCCGCCCGTCGTCCAGGAGCTGCAAGAGGACGTTCAGGACTTCGGGATGCGCCTTTTCAATTTCGTCGAACAGCACCACCGCGTACGGACGCCGGCGCACCGCTTCGGTGAGCTGGCCGGACTCGTCATACCCGACGTATCCAGGGGGCGCGCCGATCATTCTCGACACGGTGTGCTTCTCCTGGTACTCCGACATGTCGATCCGGATCATCGAGTGCTCGTCGTCGAAGAGAAACTCGGCGAGCGCGCGGGCCAGCTCGGTCTTGCCGACGCCGGTCGGCCCGAGAAAGATGAAGCTGCCGAGCGGCCGGTCGGGATCCTGCAGCCCGGCCCGGGCGCGCCGGACCGCATTGGAGACCGCCGCAATCGACTCGTCCTGCCCGACCACGCGCTGGTGGAGGCGGTCCTCCATGTGGATGAGCTTCTGGATCTCGCCCTCCATCAGCCGCGTCACGGGGATCTTGGTCCACTTGGCGACGACCTCGGCGATGTCCTCCTCGTCCACCTCCTCCTTCAGCATCCGCTGGCTCTTCTGCAGATCGGCGAGCCGTGTTTCCTGGTCGCGGATGCTCCGTTCGAGCTCGGGAAGGCGGCCGTACTGGAGCTCGGATGCCGCAGCGTAGTCGCCCGACCGTTGCGCGTGCTCGATTTCGAGACGCACCTGCTCGAGGTTCTCTTTCAACGTACGCGACCCCTGGATCGTTTCCTTCTCCTGCTCCCAGTGCGACTGGAGGCGGTTCTGCTCCTCCTTCAGGTCGGCGAGCTCCTTCTCGAGCTTGCCGAGCCGCTCGACCGATGCCTTGTCCTTTTCCTTCCGCAGCGCTTCGCGCTCGATCTCGAGCTGCATGATTCGGCGGCGCGCTTCGTCGAGTTCCGCCGGCATCGAGTCGATCTCCATGCGCAGCTTCGACGCCGCCTCGTCCACCAGATCGATCGCCTTGTCGGGGAGAAAGCGGTCGGAGATGTAGCGGTGGGAAAGGACTGCGGCGGCCACGAGCGCCGCGTCCTTGAACGTCACGCCGTGATGGATTTCGTACCGCTCGCGCAGGCCGCGAAGAATCGAGATGGTGTCTTCCACCGTCGGTTCACCGACGAGGACCGGCTGAAACCGGCGCTCGAGCGCGGCGTCCTTTTCGATGTGCTTGCGATACTCATCGAGCGTCGTCGCGCCAATCGTGTGCAGCTCGCCCCTGGCGAGCATCGGCTTGAGCATCTGCGACGCGTCCATGGCGCCCTCGGCGGCGCCGGCGCCGACCACCGTATGCAGTTCGTCGATGAAGAGCACGATTCGTCCTTCGGAATCGGCGATCTCCTTGAGCACCGCCTTCAGCCGCTCCTCGAACTCGCCGCGGTATTTCGCGCCAGCCACCAGCGCGCCCATGTCGAGCGCGAAGATTTTCTTGTTCTTCAGCCCTTCAGGGACGTCGCCGCGGACGATCCGCTGGGCCAGCCCTTCCACAATGGCCGTCTTCCCGACGCCGGGCTCGCCGATGAGGACCGGATTGTTCTTCGTGCGACGCGAGAGCACCTGGATCACGCGGCGGACTTCTTCATCGCGGCCGATGACCGGATCCAGCTTGCCCTTTCGGGCTAGCTCCGTGAGGTCGCGGCCGTATCGGTCGAGCGCCTCGTACGTGACTTCTGGGTTCTGGGAGGTCACCCGCTGGTTGCCGCGGACCTGCGTGAGCGCCCCGTAGAGGGCATCTTTCGTGGCGCCACTCTGCGTTAAGAGCTGTGCGCCAGGGGAGCGGCCGGTTTCGGTCGCCAGCGCCACGAGCAGGTGCTCCGTACTGACGTACTCGTCCTGGAGCCGCTGGGCCTCGGCCTCCGCGGAGTCGAAGATCAGCTTCATGCGCGGCGAAAAGCGCACATCGGCGCCGTAGGTCTTCGGCAGGGCCTCGAAGAGTTTCCGTACGTCCGCGGCGATCTGCGCGGGATCCACGGTCAGCTTGCGCAGCACCGACGGGACGACACCGCCCTGCTGCTCAACGAGCGCGACGAGCAGGTGCTCGGGTGTGACCTCCGCGTGATTGAACCCCGTGGCGAGGTGCTGAGCGGCGACGACCGCCTCCTGCGCCTTTTCGGTGAATTTATTGAGATTCATCCTTTGTCCCCTGGCTTTGGGCTTTCGGCTCTTGGCCCTCGGCTGAGCCTAAAGCCCAGAGCCCACAGCCTTCTTCGTCACGCCGCGCTATTGTTTTTCGCGGCGCTCTGCAATTTCGCCAACGCCTCGTAGTGTTCACGCTCGGCGGGGGAGAGCGTCGTCGGGAGCTCCACCTCCACACGCGCGTAGAGATCGCCCTTCTCCTCCGGATGCCCGACCTTCGGCATGCCGTACCCCCGCAGCCGGAGCACCTGGCCGTTCTGGGTCAGCGGTGGGACGCGGAGCCGGACGGGCTTGCCGGTGAGTGCCGGCACTTCGGCCTCGCCACCCAGTACCGCGGTCGCCACTGGCAGCGGTACCTTCACGTGCAGATCACGCCCCTTGCGCTCGAACACCGGATGCGGCCCGAGCCGCACCCGCAGAAACAGATCGCCGGCGGAGGCGTCGCCGACACCGGGCTCCCCCTCGCCAGCGACGCGGACGCGTGAGCCGTCACCCACGCCTGGAGGAATCCGCACATCAACGGTGCGCGCATGCCCGTCGTGCTTGAGTGAGAGACGCCGCGTCGCCCCGTCGTAGGCGTCTTCGAGCGTCAGCTCCATCTCGTGCTCGACATCACGGCCGGCGCGCTGGCGGCGACCCCGAGAGCCGCGCCGCGTGTCGGGGCCGCCCGGCTCGGCGCCCCCAAAGAACGTCGTGAAGAAATCGGAGAAAGGATGGGCATCGCCAAACAGGTCCCCCATCTCTTCCTGCGTCATCGTCCGGTAGCCGCCACCGGCACCACCGGCGCCCCCTCCACCCATGTTGACGTTCCATCGACCGGCAAACGGGTTTGGCCCGCCCTGGGCCTCGGCCTGCTCGTACATCCGCCAGTTGGCGCCAAGTTCGTCGTATTTCTTGCGCTTGCCCGGGTCGCCAAGGACCTCGTACGCTTCGTTGATCTCCTTGAAGCGCATCTCCGCCTGCTTGTCGCCGGGGTTCACGTCCGGATGGTGCTTACGGGCGAACTTCCGGAAGGCCTGCTTGATCTCCTTCTCGGTGGAGGCCTTCGTCACGCCAAGCGTCGCATAGTAGTCCTTGAAGTCCATATGATCTAGTGTCCAGTCTTTCGTCTCTGGTCCTGATTAGAGACCAAAGACAAGAGGCCAAAAACCTTCATAGCCCCAGCGCCTCGTTCAGCCGGCCGATTTCGTCCAACAGCAGCCGCCGTCCGGCCCGGGTGTTGATCGCGGTTTCGTCCATCAGTGGACGGATGCGATCCATGACCTCGACGATCGAGAGCAACCGCTGAACCCCGGCGAGGTTGATGCCGGCCTCATCGACCAGATGCTTGATGAGGCGCAGGCGGTCGATCTCCTCGCGCGAGTATTGGCGCATGCTCCCAAGCGTCCGTGACGGCTGGATCAGTCCCAACCGCTCGTACTTGCGGAGGGTTTGGGGGTGCATACCCAGCATCTCCGCCGCTATGCTGATGAAGTAGAGTTCCTGTTCCACGTTGGCCCTATTCGAGTGTAACCCTGATACAGATCATATCAAGGCGTCCCGAAATCTCCCACGCCGCGGTGCACCGAGCGCCGCAGGCGCGCCAGAGGATAAGAAAAGATCTTGGACATTCAGGCTGCTGATCTCGTCACTGTCGCGCTACTCGTCGCGCTCGAAGGCCTGCTCAGCGCAGACAACGCGATGGTTCTGGCGGTGCTCGTTCTGGGGCTACCCAAGGTCGAGCAACGCAAGGCACTTCGATACGGCATCCTTGGCGCGTTTGCCTTCCGAATCACGGCGATCGTGCTGGCGGTCTATCTCATCCAGTTGCAGTTCGTGATGCTGGTGGGTGCCGCCTACCTGCTCTGGCTGCCGTACACCCACTTCGCGGGGCACGAAGACGCGGCCGCACGCCGTCGCCCGAAGAGGGCAGCCTCGTGGCTCGGCATGTCGCCGTTCTGGTCGACGGTCGTGAAGGTGGAACTCACCGACATCGTCTTTGCCATCGACTCGATCCTGGTGGCCGTGGCGATGTCCAACAAGCTGTGGGTGATCATCACCGGCGGTATTCTCGGCGTGATTGCCATGCGCTTGGTGATCGGGCAACTGCTCGTGCTGGTCAACCGGTATCCGACGCTGGTCGATGGCGCGTTCGTCATCATCGCGTGGGTCGGCGTCAAGCTGGTACTTGAGTACCTGCACGCCGTTGGCTACGTGGACTTCGAGATACCGAGGTGGTTGTCGCTCGGGTTGATCGTCGTGATTTTCGCGATCGCGTTTGTCTGGGCGCGCATCGAGGGTCCCGTCGAAGCGAATCAGTTGGCGGAGAAAGCCGAAGAGATCCTTGGCGCCGAGACGCACGGGAGCGACACCGACGTGACGAAGTGATCCCACGGCGTAGGCAGGGCGGGGCTTGGCTGATAGACCCGCCGGGGCACGTCGCACAGGTCTTGCCCTGCAGACCCGCCGAGCAGCGTGGACCCATCGACTAGCGTCGGGCGCCTGGCGTGAGCATCGTGTCGTGCCGCTCACCGCTACGCACGTACACGACCTTGACCGGCTGATCGACGCGGAGCAGTTCGAGCGCGTAGGTGTAGTCGTAGATGTTGGCGATCGTCTGGCCGGCGATCTCCACGATGATGTCACCTTCCATCAGCCCCGCCTGTTCGGCCGGGCCGCCGCCGATGACGCCTCCCAGTAGCAGCCCTTCGGCCTCGGTCGTGTAGTCGGGAATCGTTCCGGTGGTGACGCGGAGGCCCGCGACGGTCCCTCGCGAGACGGGCTGATCGACTTTTGTGAACTGCGGCGCCTGGTCATCGTTGGCAATCGATCGGACGATGGCCGTGGCCATGGTGACAACGCGATCGAGATCCTCGAAATTGATCTTGCCGGCCGTGTCCGACGGCTTGTGGTAATCCACGTGCGCGCCGGTGGAAAAGGCAAGGCTCGCCACGTCTGCCTGGTTGAAGGTCGCGACATCGGTCGGTTGATAGGGATCCGGCTGCACGACCAGGTCGAACCCGGCAGCTACGTTGGCACGCTCGAGCAATCGTCCCCACGAAGGGCTCGTGCCGGTTGCCAGGGCGATCAGCTTGTTGTCCTGCATCCGACCCACCATGTCGAAGTTGACGTACGCGGCGATTTGGTCGAGCGGCACCGGCGGCGCCGCGGTGAACGCGTTCGACCCCACGAGGCCGATCTCCTCGGCCGACCAGAGCGCGATCAGCACATGCCTGCGGCGCGGTTGCCGCGCCAGCGACTCGGCTATGGCCAGGACCGCGGCAGTGCCAGAGGCGTTGTCGTCGGCGCCGTGATGGATCGCGTCGGCCTCATCCTGCGAGGCCAGCGAACTCCCCTTGCCGCCGCGTCCGAGATGGTCGTAGTGGGCGCCGATGACGACCCACGGTTTCTCAACAGCATCGGCGTTCGTGGTCGCGGGCAGATACGCGAGCACATTGCGGGCGGTCTGCCGCTCGCGGGCCACGGCGGTCTTGAGCGTGAGTGTGATACCCGACAGATCGAAGCCGGCGACATGCGGGTTGCCCGAGTCGAGTTCCTGCTGCGCATCGCGTAGCGCAGTCGGCGAAGCCGAACCGTCCGACGAGCGCGGACTCGTCGGATCGCCTGGCGACCCGGCCCGCGCGGATGCAAAGAGCGCGTCGGCGACGCCGCCGCTGATGCTGGCGGCGGCGATGCCGGAGCCGGCAATCGCCGTGTCGAAGGTCATGGGCACCAATTCCCCCGCGTTGGGCGAGCGCGGCCCGGTCACAACGACGAGCGCCAGGGCTCCGCGCTGGCGGGCGGCCATCGCCTTGTAGCGCAGGTCCGCGTACCGGGCGAGCACGGCGCGTGTCTGCTGGTCCGCATCCTCTGGGAAATAGCGCAGGACCACCACGATCTTGTCCTTGACGTCGATCGTGGCGTAGCTGTCGTAGCCGATGTTCTGCGATTCGGGCACCACGAGGCCGTAGCCGGCGAACACCACCGGGCCGGTGACCTCGGCGTCGTCCGAAAACGACAGCGCACGGACCTCCGTCGAGTCAGAAAAGACGCGCGCCTCCGGCCGGGCGCCGGCCCCTGGGGCTCCGGCACTGGCGTCGGCGGCGATGACGACCTGGGACCCGACATCGCGACTGCCAGCCGTGAACTCGAACGGCATGAGGAGATCGGTGTCGCCAGGCAGCGGCATGGCACCGATCCGCGCGAGTTCGGCGCTGATGTAATCGGCGGCCAGCCGTTCGCCCGAAGAGCCTGCCTCACGCCCCTCGAGCGCGTCGGACGCTAGGAACTCGACATGCGCTCTTGTCGGCGACGCGGCCGGAGTCTGCGCGTGGCCAAGCCCGCCGGGGAGGACCCCGAGCGCCGCAACGAGGACAGTGAGTCGCGTTCTGGTCATATGCACAAGCCTTGGGTCGCGTTGCCGTCGCGGGGGCTGACCCCGGAGCCCCCACGTGTCGGGAAGTCGGACCCAGTCATCGATCGGGCGCGGCGCGCAGGGCGGCGAGCGCGCGGTCGTGGTTCCAGTCGGCGAGGAAGAGCTGTCCCTCACGGCCACCGGCTCGGTTGGACGTCCACACCAGGCGGCGGCCATCCGGAGACGGCACCGGCAGACCATCGAAGCCGTCGGTGTACGTGACGCGGACCGGCTCCTTCTTCCCCTCGACGTCCGCCATGAACAACTCGAAGTTTTCGAATCCGAGCTTGTTCGAGGCAAACAGCAGGTACTCACCAGATGGATGAACGTAAGGCGCCCAGCTCATCGACCCAAAGTTCGTGATCTGCCGCGCGTCGGTCCCATCCGGCTTCATCGTCCAGATGTCGGCGATGAGTCCCTGCGCGTCGAACCGGCGCCAGACAATGCGCGTGCCGTCGGGGGAGAAGAACGGCCCACCATCGTACCCAATCACTTCGGTGAGACGGTGCTGGCCGGAGCCGTCGGCACGCATGATGTATATCTCGGCGAAGTAGCTCGGATCGAGCTCGAGCTGTTTCTCCTCAGCAGCCGTCAGCGTCCGGTTGTACGCGTCCCGCATCGACGAAAACACGATCCACTGGCCGTCTGGGGAATAACTGGCTTCGGCATCGTAGCCTCGAGCGTTGGTCAACCGTGTGAATTGTCCGGACCCCTCGGACGCCGAGTAGATCTCGAACTCAGGGTCGTAATCCCACGCGTAGCGGCGTTCCTGGCCTGACGCGCGAAAGTCGAGCTCCTCCTGCTGCAGCATCTGCGAGCGGGGGTCGTGATGCGTGGAAGCGAAGAGGATTTGATCGTGACCGGGACGGAAGAATGCGCACGTCGTCTTGCCGTGGCCGGGTGAAATCCGCTTCGTGTCGCCCGTACCAAGGTCGAGGGTGTAGATCTGGTAGAAGGGATTGCCTGACTCGCGTTCGCTCTGAAACACCAGGCGCTGACCGTCGGGCGCCCAGTAGCCTTCGCCCGCGCGCCGGCCTTCGATCGTGAGCCGTCGCACACGCGACAGGAGGTCTCCCTCCTGCAGGGGTTGCTGACCGTGAGCGACCGTTGTGAGGACGCCTGCGAAAACGAGCAGCCTGACAAGCATGGACATCTTCGAGAGCGTAGCATCGGTCCCGCGCCGTTGCACGCC
>Ga0326597_10003803_pt1 | contig 21517 bp, 15 predicted proteins | sample RVTome_12_FD_203789 | JGI IMG/M metagenome (GOLD analysis project Ga0326597, IMG submission 203789) | Soil microbial communities from uranium-contaminated site in the Upper Colorado River Basin, Wyoming, United States - RVT100D185 | ecosystem: Environmental > Terrestrial > Soil > Contaminated >...
CACGATCATCGACAGCGAAGAAGATATCCACGGCTATCCGGTGCAGGCCGAAACGCACCGGGCATTCGATCCCGAGGCATGGGATCTTCGTTTCATGACGCCGCGCGATCCCGCGGTGCTGGACAGTTCGGCCAAGGCGAAAGGGACCTGAGCGGACCGCGCAATCTGGCGCTTCGCGGGGCGGAAAGCTAAGAAGAGACGACCGGAACCCGTCCTTACGGAATGCCCGTGACGCAAGGCAAACGCAAATCGTCTTCCTCTGCGGCGAAGGCCGGCGCGCCCAGTGCGCGCGCCGAGGCCCAACGCAATCGAAAGCGGCCGACGATCAACGACATCGCGCGGCTCGCCAATGTCTCGAAGAAGACCGTCTCGCGCGTCATCAACGATTCTCCTTTCGTCAAGGAGGAGACGCGCAAGAAAGTGAACGCCATCATCCACGAGGCCGGTTTCGCGCCCGATCCCCAGGCGCGTGGGCTCGCGTTCCGCCGCTCGTTTCTGATCGGGATGATCTACGACAATCCCAGCGCGCAATACATCGTTAACATGCAGCAGGGAATTCTCGACGCCATGCGCGGAACAAGCTTCGAACTCGTCATCCGCCCCTGCGACCGCGGCAGCCCCAGCTTTCTCGACGACATGCGGGCGTTCGTGGAACGCCAGAAGCTGTTCGGCGTCGTGCTCAGCCCGTCCGTGTCCGAAGACGAAAGGCTGGTGCGTCTTCTCGACGGCATCGAATGCCCGCTCATGCGCGTGGCGTCCGTCGCGCTCGGACCGCCCGAGACGATGGTGATCACGCACGACTACGAAGGCGCGGCCGAGGCCGCCCGTCATCTGGCGGGCCTCGGGCACAAGCTGATCGCGCATATTTCGGGCCCCGCGACCTTCCGCTCGGCGCACGAACGCCGCCGTGGCTTCGCCGAAGGGCTTGCCGAACGCGGCCTGACCCTGCAACCGAAATACGATCTCGAGGCCGCCTATACGTTCGAGAGCGGCCTGGCGCGCACCCAAACGCTGCTCGCCATGGTGCCGCGGCCGACCGCGATCTTCGCGGGCAACGATGAAATGGCGGCGGGCGCGTACAAGGCCGCGCGCGACGCCGGGCTCGACATCCCGCGCGATCTTTCGGTCGTGGGGTTCGACGATAGCCCGATGGCGTCGCGCGTCTGGCCGCCGCTCACCACGGTGCGCTTGCCGATCCGCGACATGGGGCGCATCGCGGCGGAAAAGCTCATCGGGGCCGGCAAGAAAGGGGCGAAAGCGGAATTGACCGAAGTCATTCCGACGCTCGTCGTGCGGGAATCGACGGCAAAACCGGCCGCCTGAAGCCAACCGCCTGAAGCGTGGCCGACCGCCGCACGGCTTGCGCCGCTCTTTGACACCGGTTACCACATAAGTGGAAGCGGCCCAGCATCGGGAAGTCGGCGATGTACAAGAAGGTCATTCACGCGACGCATCCGGACATGATGGTCGGAGCGAGCAATCGGAACCTGCGCGACCGGTATCTGATGATGGAGCTGTTCGCGCCCGACGCCGTGACGCTCAACTACACACATTACGAACGTTTCGTCATCGGCGGCGCCGCGCCCGTCAAACAGGCCGTCACGCTGCCGGCGCAGCGGGAGCCCGCGAGTGCGGCGGGCGCGCCGTTCCTGGAGCGGCGCGAGCTGGGCGTCGTCAATGTCGGCGCGGGCGAGGGCCGGCTCACCGTGGACGGCGAAAGCTATGCGATGAAACCGCGCGATGGGCTCTACATTCCGATGGGAACGCAAAAGGTGACGTTCGAATCGCCCGCTCCCGACAATCCCGCGAAATTCTATCTCGCCTCGACACCGGCGCATACGCGCTTCGAAACCGTGAAGATTTCGATCGACAAGGCCGTGCCGCTCGAACGCGGCGAACGCGCCACGTCGAACGAGCGCACGATCTATCAATACATCGTTCCGGCCACGTGCAAATCGGCGCAGCTTCTGCTCGGTCTCACGATTCTCAAAACCGGCAGCGTCTGGAACACCATGCCGCCCCATCTGCACGACCGGCGTTCGGAAGTATATTTCTATTTCGGTCTCGCCAAGCCCGAAGATCGGATATTCCATTTCATGGGCGAGCCGGACGATATCCGCCATGTCGTGCTGTCCAACGACGAGGCGGTCGTCTCGCCACCCTGGTCGATTCATATGGGCGCGGGCACGAGCAATTACAGCTTCATCTGGGCGATGGGCGGAGAGAATTTGGACTATACGGACATGCGCGTCCTGGATATCTGCCAGCTTCGGTGAGTCCCAAGGCCAGACCATGAGCAATCCGTTCGATCTCGCGGGCCGCGTCGGCGTCGTCACGGGAGCCAATACGGGCCTCGGCCAGGCGATCGCGGTCGCGCTTGCCGAGGCCGGCGCCGATATCGCCGCGGTCGGGCGGACGGCGCCGTCCGAAACGGCACGCGCAGTGGAGGCAACGGGCCGGAAATTTCTCGCGATCGATGCCGATCTCGCCTCTGCCGCCCCCGCCGCGCACATCGTCGACACGGTCTGCGAGCGACTGGGGCGGCTCGACATCCTGGTGAACAATGCCGGGATTATCCGCCGCGCGGACGCGCTCGAATTCAGCGAAGCCGATTGGGACGCGGTCATGAACGTCAACCTGAAATCGGCGTTCTTTCTTGCGCAAGCCGCGGCGCGGCGCATGGTGGAATCGGGGCTCGGCGGCAAGATCATCAACATCGCGTCGATGCTGTCGTTTCAAGGCGGCATCCGCGTCGCGTCCTACACGGCCAGCAAAAGCGGTCTCGCCGGCCTGACCAAATTGCTCGCCAATGAGTGGGCGCCCAAGCACATCAACGTGAACGCCATTGCGCCGGGCTATTTCGCGACCGGCAACACCGAGGCCTTGCGCAAGGACGAGGTTCGCAATCGCGACATCCTCGCGCGCATACCGGCCGGGCGGTGGGGCGTGCCCGCCGATCTGGGCGGCGCGGCCGTCTTTCTGGCTTCGCGGGCATCCGATTACGTTCACGGGGCGGTATTGCCCGTCGATGGCGGCTGGCTGGCGCGCTGATCGGGTCAAGCCATGCCGGCGATGCATGGCTCCTTGCGCCGCGCACAGCCGGAAAAAGTTGCGCAAATGCCGCGCTCTTAACCGAGATCGCAAATTGTGGCCCAAACAGCCTTGTCAAGGATGGGCAAACGGGGTTACGATTTTGCTACCGGTGTCATGAAGTAGGCAATACATTTCTGACACCGGTGTCATCGGTCACAATGAGTCTGATCGGAGCAACGAGAAGCGTCGGATAGAACGCAAGTCGATCGGGGCCAAAGACCGCCGAGGAAAACGAGCGAGGGGAGGAAGTCATGTCGAGGATCCAACTAATCGAGCGGCGTTTGCGCGTCGGCGCATCGGCGGCCGCAATGGCTGCGGCGTTCGCCATGCTGGGCGGCGAAGCGCTCGCGCAGGATAGCGGCGGAGCCGTCGAAAGCATCGTCGTGACGGGTTTCCGTGGAAGCCTGAACGAAGCGCTGAACATCAAGCGCAATTCGGTCGGCTCGGTCGATTCGGTCCTGGCCGAAGACATCGCGGATTTCCCGGACCTCAATCTGGGCGAATCGATTCAGCGCATTCCGGGTGTGGCGCTGGCGCGCGATGCCGGCGAAGGCCGTCAGATCACCGTGCGCGGCCTCGGTCCGCAATTCACGCGCGTGCGCATCAACGGCATGGAAGCGCTGAGCACGACGGGCGGCACCGACGCCGCCGGCGGTACCAACCGCGGCCGCGCCTTCGATTTCAATATCTTCGCTTCCGACCTCTTCAACTCGATCACGGTGCGCAAGACGGCCTCGGCGGAAGTCGAGGAAGGCTCGCTCGGCGCCACCGTCGATCTTCGCGCGTCACGGCCGTTCGACTATGACGGCTTCACGCTCGCGGCCTCCGGGCAGTACGGCTACAATGACCTGTCGGAGGAATACGATCCGCGCGGCGCGTTCCTCGTCTCCAACACCTGGAACGGCGGCAAGTTCGGCGCGCTGTTTTCCATCGCCTACGCCGAGCGCAATCTGCTCGAGGAAGGCGCCAGCACGGTGCGCTGGCAGAACAGCACGGCGGCCAACAACCGCTACGGCAGCGTGCTGGGCGCGTCTTGTGTCCCGGCGCAGACGGGGAATTGCGCGACGGTGAACAGCTCGTTCCACCCGCGCATTCCGCGCTACGACATCTACACCCACGCGCAGGAACGGCTCGGCGTAACCGGCTCGCTGCAATGGCAGCCGAGCGAATCCACGCTCGTCAGCGTCGACATGCTCTATTCGAAATTCTCGGGCACGCGCCAGGAAGTCTTCCTCGAATCGCAGGTGTTCAGCACCAATGGCGGCGCGGGACTCAACGATGTCGACGTGCTGGCCTTCGAAATCCAGGGCAACAGCCTGGTTTTCGGCCAGTTCAACGATGTCGATATTCGCTCGGAGAATCGTCTCGACGAGCTGTCGACGGAATACACCCAGATCACCGGCGAATTCAGCCATGAATTCTCCAGCACGTTCCGCATCGGCGGCTTGGCGGGGTGGGCGGAATCGGACCATCAGAATCCGGTTCAGACGACGCTGTTGTTCGACCATGCCAATGTCGATGGCTATGTCTACGATTATCGGCAGAACAACCGTCTGCCGCTGTTCACCTATGGCGCGGTCGACGTGACCGATCCGGCCAGTTGGACGCTCTCGCAGATCCGCCTGCGCCCGCAGACCGCCGTGAACACCTACACCGCCTTGCAGGGGCACGCGGAATGGGATGCGGACGATTGGCTGACCTTCAAGGGCGGCATCGAATGGAAGAAGTACGAGTTCGTCAGCACCGAACGCCGCCGCTCGAACGGCACGACGTCGAACCAGGAAGCCATCGTGCCCGCTTTCGCGGCCGCGACGCCGATCACGAGCTACAGCCTGCTGGCGACGCTCACGGGCCGCGGGCTGGATATTCCGGCCGGCAACACCAATACGTGGCTGATCCCGGATGTGGCCGCGGCCGCCGCGCTATGGGATCTTTACAACGAGGCCGTCTTCCCGATGGGCATCCAACCCGCGCTCGGCAACAACGCCTCCATCGAGGAGGAAGACACAGGCGGCTACGTCCAGGCCGATTTCGAGACGGAGCTCCTCGGCATGCCGCTGCGCGGCAATGTCGGCGTGCGCTATGTCGAGACGCAGCAGACCTCGACGGGCTACACGTTCACGTCCGGCGCGCCGCTGCTCGTGACCGTCGAGCGGACCTATGACGATCTGTTGCCCTCGGGAAACCTCGTGCTGTCGCTGTCCGACGATTTCCTCGTCCGCTTCGGCGCATCGAAGGTCATGACGCGGCCGGGTCTCGGCAGTCTAAGCCCGGGTGCGGCCGTCAGCGTGTCGGGCGCCAATTTCTCGGTGACGGCCGGCAATCCTCTGCTCGATCCGTTCCGGGCCACCGCGGTCGATCTCGCCTTCGAATGGTACTACGCGCAGGAAGCGCTGTTCTCCGTCGCGCTGTTCTACAAGGACATCGAGACATTGGTGCAGACCGTGCGGCAGACCATTCCGTTCACGGGCAATCCGCTCGGCCTGCCCGACAGCGTGGCGATAGCCGCCTGCGGCGCGGCGCCGGGGTGCAGCCCCGCGGCGATCTGGAACTTCAACATTCCGGCCAACACGCCGGGCGGCGAGCTGCAGGGCTTCGAAATCAGCTGGCAGCAGCCGTTCGATTTCCTGCCCGCGCCGTTCGACCATTTCGGCGCACTCGCCAACTACACCTATGTCGAAACCGAGGTCGCCTACGTCAACGCCACGGGTGCGGTGGTGGCGACCGACGATCTCACCGGCCTGTCGCGGCGGTCGTACAATGCGACGCTGTACTATGAAGACGACATGTTCAGCGCGCGCATCTCGGCGGCGTTCCGCAACAAGTATCCGACCACGATCCCGGGCCGGAACGGCAACACGATCGAGGCCGCGGCCGAGACGTTCAATCTCGACTTCGCGTCGTCGCTCGCCGTGGCGGAAAACGTCAAGATCACGTTCGAGGCGCTCAATTTGACGGATGAGGTCAACGATCAGTACCTCGATCCCGACAGCCGCTCCTCGTTCTATCACCACTATGGACGTCAATTCTTCGTAGGGTTCCGTTACACCAATTAGTGAAGTTCCCCTTTCCTTCCTATGGGCGCCGGGCATCACCGGCGCCCTCTTTTTTTTCGGGGAAGCCATGCGATGGGCCGGTCCGCCCGAAGCGCCGGCCGGCGTGTTCGGCAAGCGATGCTACCGCCGAAGGAAGCGAGCGCTTATGTTACGGACGAAATTCCGGAAGACGGGGCGGGCGATGTCGGGTGACGTCCTTTGCACGAAGAGGTGCGGGCGATGAGGTCGGACCGCATGGCCGTGCTGGCCGCGATGATGGAGCAGGGCGTGATCCCCGTCTTCTATCATCCCGATTTCGAGGTGTGTCGTGAGGTGATCCAGGCCTGCGCCGATGGCGGCGCGAAATGCGTCGAGTTCACCAATCGCGGCGACTTCGCGGCGCATCTCTTCCTCGATCTCGCGCGGCATTTCGCCAAGGCCGACGTGGGCGTGATCCTGGGCGTGGGTTCGGTGGTCGACGCGCCGACGGCGGCGCTCTACATCGCGAGCGGCGCCAGATTCGTCGTGGGCCCCGTGCTCAACGCCGAAATCGCCAAGCTCTGCAATCGCCGCAAGATTCCCTATAGCCCGGGCTGCGGCACGGCTTCGGAGATATCCCAGGCCGAGGAGCTCGGCTGCGAGATCGTGAAGATATTCCCGGGCGGATCGGTCGGCGGCCCCGAATTCGTGAAGGCGATCCTCGGGCCCATGCCGTGGACGCGGATCATGCCGACGGGCGGCGTCGATACGAGCGAGGCCTCGCTCAAGGCTTGGTTCGGCGCGGGCGTCGCTGCGGTCGGCATCGGCTCGAATCTGATCGCCAAGGAGCTTCTCGAGAAGAAGGACTATGCCGGCATCGCCCGGCGCGTGCGCGAAACGATCGCCACGATCCGGACCATCCGCGGAAGATAACCATGACCGACAATGTCCTGACCATCCGTCCCGCCTCGGACTGCAAATGGGATTGCGCGGCGCTCGGCGAGATCATGCTGCGCTTCGATCCGGGCTTCGGGCGCGTGCGCAACGCCCGGCAGTTCCAGGTCTGGGAAGGGGGCGGCGAATACAATGTCGCGCGCGCCATGCGCAAATGCTGGGGCAAGCGCGCCACCGTCGTCACCGCGCTGCCGGCGAACGATCTGGGTTGGCTGGTCGAGGACTTCGTCTGCCAGGGCGGCGTCGATACGTCCCATATCGTCTGGCGAGAATACGACGGCGTCGGCCGCAACACGCGCGTCGGGCTCAACTTCACCGAGAAGGGCTTCGGCATCCGCGCGGCGCTCGGCTGCTCCGACCGGGGCCATTCGGCGGCCTCGCAGATCAAGCCCGGCGAAGTGAACTGGGAAAAACTGTTCGGCGAAGAAGGCGTGCGCTGGTTCCACACCGGCGGCATCTTCGCGGCCCTGGCGTCGAACACGGCCGAGACCGTGATCGAGGCCGTCGAGGCCGCACACCGGCATGCCACGATCGTTTCCTACGATCTCAACTACCGCGCCTCGCTGTGGAAAGCCCAAGGCGGAAAGGATGCCGCGCAGCGCATCAACCGCCATATCGCGAAACATGTCGACGTGATGATCGGCAATGAAGAGGATTTCACCGCCTGTCTCGGCTTCAAGGTCGACGGGTTGGACGAGCACATCTCCGAAATCGATCCGGCCAATTTCAAGAAGATGATCGCCACGGCGGTCACCGAGTTTCCGAACTTCAAAGTGGCCGCCACCACGCTTCGCAACGCGCGGACCGCGAGCCTCAACGATTGGTCGGCGATCGTCTACGCGGGCGGCAAGTTCCACGAATCGATGGTGCGCGAGAATCTCGAGATCTACGACCGCGTCGGCGGCGGCGACGGTTTCGCGAGCGGATTGGCTTACGCCTTCCTCGAGGGGAAGGGTCCCCAGGCGGCCGCCGATTACGGCGCCGCGCACGGCGCGCTCGCCATGACCACGCCCGGCGACACCTCCATGGTCAACGCCACGGAGGTCGAGGCCGTCCTCAAGGGCAAGGGCGCGCGCGTCATTCGCTGAAGACGGAAGCGGCGGGAATCCGCCCTATCTGCGGTGATGTTTTATATATTAGTTTTGATATTTTGGATAAAGAAATGCAGAGAACACCCCCTATATTTCAGTCCTGAAGCGTTATAAACAATGTCTCAACCATGATCAGCGCGCAGCAATTGCGGGCCGCGCGGGCCCTGCTCGGTGTCGACCAACGCGAATTGGCGACGCGGTCGGGCCTGTCGGTTCCGACGATCCAGCGCATGGAGGCGAGCGGCGGCGTGATCCGCGGCAATGTCGATTCCCTGATGAAGGTGGTGCGTGCGCTCGACGCGGCGGGGATCGAGATCATCGATGAAGGGGGCGTCAGCCAGAGCGGCGGACGCGGGGTACGGTTGAAGGCATGAGCGCGCTGGGCGTGTCGGCCGCGACATCGGTCGTCGTCATTCTGTGGTGCGTCGCGGCGCTGATCGGCGTTGCGGTCTGCGCGATTCTGGCCAAGGGCCGCGCGGCGGCGACGGCCTTCGTCTACACGGTGTCGTTCGTCGTCACCGCTGTCGCCACCGCGATCGCCCTTAGCCATCTTCTCGAGGCACCGGCGAGCCCTGCGGCGACAGTCCTGCCGGCCGGACTTGCTTGGACGGGCGCGCATTTCCGCATCGATGCGCTCGCGGCTTTCTTTCTCGTCGTCGTCAATCTGGGCGGGGCGGCGGCCAGCCTCTATGGGCTCGGCTATGGCCGTCACGAGACCGCGCCCGAGCGCGTTCTGCCGTTCTATCCAGCCTTCCTTGCGGGGATGAATCTGGTGGTGATCGCGGCGGACGCCTTCACGTTTCTGCTGAGCTGGGAATTCATGTCGCTCGCGTCCTGGGCGCTCGTCGTCGCCCACCACCATGTCGCCGAGAACATTCGCGCCGGCACGATCTATCTCCTGATGGCGAGTTTCGGGACGCTCGCGCTGCTGCTTGCCTTCGGGCTGCTGGCCGGCGCCGAGGGCACCTATGTCTTTTCCGCGATCGCCGAACGCGGCGCGGCGCCACCGGTCGCGGCCCTGGTCCTCGCGCTCGTGCTGATCGGGACCGGATCGAAAGCAGGCCTGGTACCGCTTCACGTCTGGCTGCCGCTCGCCCATCCGGCGGCGCCCAATCATGTTTCGGCGCTGATGAGCGGCGTCATGACCAAGGTCGCCGTCTACGGCTTCATCCGAATCGTATTCGATCTACTGGGGCCGCCGGTGTGGTGGTGGAGCATGCTCGTCCTCGGGCTCGCCGGGATCACGGCCGTGCTCGGCGTGCTCTACGCGCTGATGCAGCACGACCTCAAGCGCTTGCTCGCCTATCACACGGTCGAGAACATCGGAATCATCTTCATCGGCCTTGGCCTGGCGCTGGCCTTCGAAGCGAACGGCCTCGCCGTCGCGGCTGCGCTCGCATTCACGGCGGCGCTGTTCCACGTTCTCAATCACTCGGTGTTCAAGAGTCTCCTGTTCTTCGGTTCGGGCGCCGTGTTGTCGGCGACGGGCGAGCGCGACATGGAGCACCTGGGCGGCCTCATTCACCGCATGCCGCAGACGGCGTTCGCGTTCCTCGTCGGATCGGCCGCGATTTCCGCGCTGCCGCCGCTGAACGGGTTTGTGTCGGAATGGTTGACCTTCCAGGCCATCCTGCTTAGTCCCGCTCTGCCGCAATGGGGCTTGCGGTTGCTGATTCCGGCGGTCGGCGCCATGCTTGCGCTTTCGGCGGCGCTCGCGGCCGCATGCTTCGTCAAGGCGTTCGGCGTCAGTTTTCTGGGACGGCCGCGTTCGCGCGCAGCGGCGCGCGCGCGCGAAGTGGACGGCTTTTCGATCGCGGCCATGCTCGGCCTTGCCGCACTGTGCGTGGCCGGCGGGGTGTTGCCGGGCGTGGTGATGGACGCTCTCGGCCCGGTCGCCCGCGATCTCGTCGGCGGCCAATTGGCGGTGCGGGCGCCAGACGCTTGGCTTCCGATCGTGCCGATCGCGGAGAGCCGCAGCTCCTATAACGGCCTCGTCATCTTCGCACTCGTTGCGGGTGCCGTCTTGTTCGCCGCCGCCGCCATCCGCATTTTTGGAACCGGCGCGGCGCGGCGAAGTCCGGCCTGGGATTGCGGGTTTCCCGATCCGAGCCCCGCGACGCAATACAGCGCGACGAGCTTCGCCCAGCCGATCCGGCGCGTGTTCGGCGGGATGATTTTCGCCGCCCGCGAACAGGTCGAGATGCCGCGTCCCGGCGAAATGCGGCCGGCGCGCCTGCGCGTTGCATTGCGCGATCCGGTCTGGGAAATGCTGTACGCGCCGATTGGTATGGCGGTTTCGCGCGCGGCCGACCGGTTGAACCCGCTGCAGTTCCTCACCATCCGGCGCTATCTCGGTCTCGTCTTTTTCGCCTTGTTGTCCGTGCTGATGGTGCTTGCGCTATGGCCATGATCCGCGAACTCGCGCCGTTCGGCGCGCAGATGCTGCTCGTGCTTCTGCTGGCGCCGCTGCTTCAGGGCATCACGGTGCGGGTGAAGGCGCGTCTCTTGCGCCGCCGGGGGCCGCCGCTGATCCAGCCCTACCGCGATCTCGCGCGGCTGCTGCGCAAGGAGGTCGTACTGGCCGAAAACGCGTCTTGGCTCTTCCGGGCAGCGCCCTATCTGATCTTCGCGCTGAGCTGGGTTGCGGCGTCTCTCGTGCCCACATTCGCGATCGATTTGCCGCTCGGGCGCTCGGCCGATCTCATCGCCATCGTGGCGCTGCTCGCCACCGCCCGATTCTTCCTCGCGCTCGCGGGCCTCGACGTCGGAACCAGCTTCGGCGGCATCGGCTCGAGCCGCGAAGTCATGATCGCCTCGCTCGCCGAACCCGCGATGATCATGATCATTTTCTCGCTGGCGCTGGTGGCCGGATCGACGGCGCTTTCGACGATCAGCGTCTTTGCGATGTCCCCAGAGGTGGGGTTGCGCGTATCGCTCGGGCTCGCGCTCGTCGGGCTCATCATGGTCGCGATCGCCGAGAATGCCCGAATCCCGGTCGACAATCCGGCCACGCATCTCGAGCTCACCATGGTGCACGAAGCCATGGTGCTCGAATATTCCGGCCGCCATCTCGCCTTGATCGAGGCGGCCGCGGCGCTGAAGCTTCTCCTTTATATGTCGCTCCTTGCCTGCATTTTCGCGCCGTGGGGCATTGCCGACGCCGAAGCGGATTGGACCGCCTGGGCGATTGGCGGTGGCGCCTATGTCGCGAAGCTGGCCGCTGGCTGCGTCGCGCTCGCCGTCTTCGAGACGGCGATCGCGAAAATGCGCGTTTTCAGGGTGCCGGAGTTCCTGGGCGTCGCGCTGATGCTGGGTCTCTTGGCCACGCTCCTCCGGCTCGTGTCGAGGAGCCTCTAGATGGCCAGCCTGGCATTCGACGTTTCGCACCTTCTGGCCGGCGGCCTCGTCCTGCTGAGCTTCATGCTGCTCTACCAGGACCGGATGTACGCGTTGCTGAACATCTTCGCGCTGCACGCCTTCGTGCTGTCGCTGTCGATCGTCTGGCAGGCGGTGATCCAAGACGCGCCGCATCTCTATGTCACGGCGGCGATCTCACTTCTTTTCAAGGCGGTCGCCATCCCGATGGCGCTGCGCCGGCTGGTCCAGCGCCTCAACATCCACCGCACGATCGAGACGGTCGTCGGTATCGGGCCCACCATGCTGCTCGGCATGGGTCTTGTCGCGCTCTCCATGCAGCTCATGCTGAGTGCCACTGCCGCGTCCGATCCCCTGATCCGCGAGGACATGGCCTTTGCACTTTCCATCGTCCTTCTCGGACTGCTCATGATGGTGACGCGGCGCAACGCGGTCGGCCAGGTCATCGGCTTCATGTCCATCGAGAACGGGCTCGTCCTGGCTGCCACCGGCGCACGCGGCATGCCGCTGGTCGTCGAAATCAGCGTGGCCTTCTCGATCCTGATCGCCTTCATCGTCATCGGGATATTCCTGTTCCGCATCCGCGAGCGCTTCGACACGGTCGATGTCCAGGCGCTGGACAGGTTCCGGGGCGAGCGGCAATGAGCGTTCCGCCGTTCGATCCCGTCACTGCCGTGCTCGCGATCCCGCTCGGTGCGGCGGCGATTCTCGCGCTCTTGCCGGGCTACCGGCTCGCATCGCGCATCAACGTGGCCGCCGCGGCGCTGACGTTCCTGGCCGCGCTCGCCTTGCTCGAAGCGCGTCCGACGCCCGGCCGCTTCTTCTTCGTCGACGATCTCAACATCGTCTTCGTCGTGCTCAGTACGTTCGTCGGATTCACCACGAGCATGTTCAGCGCCGGATACATCGCGCACGAACTCGATACCGGACGCCTGACGCCGGTCTATTTGCGCTTCTATCACGCGATGTATCAGATCCTGATGTTCGCGATGAACCTCGCGCTGCTGGCCAACGTCATCGGTCTGATGTGGGTGGCCGTCGAACTCGCGACGCTCACCACCGTTCTCATGGTCGGCGTCTACCGCACGCATGAGGCGCTCGAGGCGGCTTGGAAATATTTCATCCTGGGAAGCGTGGGCATCGCGCTCGCGCTGTTCGGGACCATTCTGGTTTACATGACCGCCCAGCCGGTCGTGGGCCAGGGCCTCGACGCCATGATGTGGACGGTTCTGATGCGACAGGCGGCGGGATTCGACGCGACGCTGCTCAATCTCGCCTTCGTATTCCTGTTCCTCGGATACGGAACCAAGGTCGGGCTCGTGCCGCTGCACGCCTGGCTGCCGGACGCCCATGCGGAGGGCCCGACGCCGATCTCGGCTGTATTGTCGGGCCTTCTGCTCAATGTCGCGCTCTATGCGATCCTGCGCTTCAAGATGCTGCTGGCGGCGAACGCCGAGGCCATCGCGCCGGGTCCCTTGATGATGACGCTGGGCCTAGTCTCGCTCGTCTTCGCGGCGTTCATGCTCTACCGCCGGCGCGACATCAAGCGCTTCTTCGCCTATTCCTCGATCGAGCACATGGGCATCATCGTTTTCGCGTTCGGCGTCGGCGGCCCGCTCGCGAACTTCGCCGGCCTTCTGCACATGACGATGCACAGCTTGACCAAATCGGCGATATTCTTCGTCGTCGGTCACATCACGCGGATCAAGGGTACGCAGAAGATCACCGAGATCACGGGCCTCACCGAAAGCCATCCGATGCTCGGCTGGCTGCTGATCGCGGGCGTTGCGGCGATCGCGGGATTGCCCCCCTCCGGCATCTTCGTGAGCGAGTTCCTGCTGGTAAGCTCCACCTTCTATCAACAGAAGCTGCTTGCGCTCGTCCTCGTTTTTGGCCTGTTGGTTGCCTTGGGTGCGCTCGTCATGCGGCTCGCCGGTTTTGCCTTCGGCAAGCCCGTCGGCGGCATGGAACCCTCGCGCATGTCCTACGCGCCCATTTTTCTGCATCTGGGGTTCGTGTTCGTGGCAGGGATTTATCAACCCGCGGCGTTCGTCGCATGGCTTCGCCATGTCGCCGTTCTGCTCGGCTGAGGGGCGCATCGATCGTGACATCGCTCACTGACATGATCGCCAAAGGCCGGCCGGTCGCGGACCAACGCCCGTGGCCGCGCGCGATCGTCGACATCGACACATGGGAAGCCGCGATATCCGAACTCGCGGGCGGCAATTGGACGCTGCTCGCGCTTTGGGGCGAGATCGGCGCGGTGCATATGGCGCTGCTCGACAGCGCGCCGGGAACGACCGGCGTGATCAGCTTCGCATGCCCGACGGGATACTATCCCTCGGTCGGCCGCCATCACGCGCCCGCGATCCGACTGGAACGCGCACTGCGCGATCTCGTCGGGTTGGAGCCCGAGGGGGCGACGGACGAGCGGCCCTGGCTCGATCATGGGCGCTGGGGCATGAGCCGGCCGCTCGGGGGGCACGCGTCGCCGACCGAGGCTGGGGCCTACCGGTTCCTTCCGGCGGAGGGCGAGCATCTGCATCAAATCCCCGTCGGCCCGGTGCATGCGGGCATCATCGAGCCCGGCCATTTCCGGTTCACCGCGAGCGGCGAGACGGTGGTGCGGCTCGAGGAGCGCCTGGGCTATGTGCATCGCGGGCTCGAAGGCCTCATGGCCGGCGCCTCTCTCGATCGCGCGGCGAAACTCGCCGGCCGCGCCTCGGGCGACAGCACGGTGGCCTATGGGATCGCATTTGGCCGCGCCGCCGAAGCCGCGCTCGACATCGCGCCGCCGCCGCGCGCGGTCTGGCTGCGCGCCCTGATGGCCGAACTCGAACGCGTCGCCAATCACCTGGGGGACATCGGCGCCATATGCAACGACGCCGCCTTCAGCATCATGCATGCCCATTGTGCCATACTGCGCGAAGGCGCCTTGCGCGCGGCGGACGCGGCGTTCGGCCATCGGCTGATGATGGATCGTGTCGTGCCCGGAGGCGTTGCGGCCGATCTCGGCCCCGCCGGCGCCGCGCGCATCCAGGCGTTCGTGGCCGACGTGCACGCGCGATTTCCCGCGCTTGTTTCGCTTTACGACGAAACGGCCTCGCTTCAGAATCGCACGGCCGGTACGGGGGTGTTGCCGCCCGCTCTCGCACAGCAATTCGGTGCCGGCGGATATGTCGGCCGCGCCTCCGGACGCACCTTCGATGCCAGGCGCACGCTCGGCTATCCGCCCTATGACCGGCTTGCCTTCGACGTCCCCGTGCTGACGGCCGGCGACGTCGATGCCCGCATCTGGATTCGCATCCGCGAGGTCACGCAGAGCCTCGCGATCATCGAACAGGTTTTGCGCGATTTGCCGGACGGCCCCATCCGCGCCGCGCTCCCGCAAGGCGAAGGCGAGGGCATCGCGATAGCCGAAGCATTCCGGGGCGACGTGTTCGCCTGGGTGCGGATCGGTGGGGACGGCGGCGTCGCGCAATGCCATTTGCGCGATCCGTCCTGGTTTCAATGGCCGCTGCTGGAAGCCGCGATCGAGGGCAACATCGTCGCGGATTTTCCGCTCTGCAACAAATCGTTCAACTGTTCCTATGCCGGACACGACCTTTAGGCGAACGCCATGACGAATCTGCTTCTCGAAGGATTGATGCGTTCCGCGTTGACCGAATCCGCGCCGCAGGCCGACGACGCCGCACTGGCCGAATTGGCCCGGCGTCTGGACGCCGTCTCCCGCCGGCGGCTCGGCCGCAGCCTCGCGATCCGCGAGGTCGATGCGGGCTCATGCAATGGCTGCGAGCTCGAAATCCACGCGCTCAACAACGCGTTCTACAGCCTGGAGCGATTCGGCATCCGTTTCGTCGCCTCGCCGCGCCATGCCGACGTGCTGCTGGTGACCGGCCCGGTCACGAGGAACATGCAGGAAGCCGTGCTGAGGACCTACGCCGCCACGCCTGCGCCCAAATGGGTGGTTGCCGTCGGCGATTGCGCCGTCGATGGCGGTCTGTTCGCGGGCAGTTATGCGGTCGCGGGCGGGATCGGCCAGGTTTTGGCGGTCGATCTGCACATCCGCGGCTGTCCGCCCAGTCCCGCCGCCCTGCTCGCGGGGTTGGTGGCCCTTCTGGAAAAGGCGGCCGGGCGCTGATCGGCCGCCGGCGCGGGACGCCCGCCGCCGACACGCGTGTGGGCATCGGCCGCCGCGATGCGCCCTCTGGTTGTAAGTCGGGTTCGGTGCCGTTAAACTGTTAACCACGTTTGGGGGCCGGGCGGATGAAGGCGAGACGCGCGTCGGTGCTGTGCGTGGCGTTGGCGCTTCTCGCGACCTGCGGAACGCCGGAAATCCGCACGCCCTACGACGTCACAAACGCGAACTACAAATTCACGCAGACCTTCGGCCAACTCGCGACCATCGGCGGCGCCCAGGCGATCGCGCCGTACGTCGTGCTGCAGATGCCCGCGGCCGACGATGTGCGCGCCTTCGCGACGGGCGTCGTCTCCTACCAGGCCGACTTTCGCGGCATGGGCGCCACGCTCATACTCGAACCGAAGACCTATCTGAGCTCGGATACGGATTTCGGCGCGATCGAAGGCATGCCGCGCTCGGGCAAGCTGAAATTCGCCATCGGCCATCTCGACGCGAGCGAGGTCGAAGCGGCGGTCCTCGCGCGCTACGTGGCGGTGGGCGCGAGCGACACGGCCGCAGCACTTCAATATTTCATGCAAGGCGACGGCGAAGTCGATGTCGAAGGCGGCGAGACCGCAGCCTCGGGCACGGTGATCGGCAAGAGTGACGGCGGCGAGCTCTGGATCGTGGCGTTCACGGGCGAGCCCGACAGTGTCGAGGATTTCGTCAATCCGTTGCCGTTCCTCGCGGCGGCCGTATCTGCGGCCGATCTCGATCATTTGGACGCGGTGCGACCGCAATTCGGCGACGCCTTCCTCTATGCGGCGCCGGCCGCCGACATGCTGGGCGCCGTCGAGTACGCGGTTCCGGCCTCCGGCACGGTCGAAGAGCCGAATTATCTCTTCGGTCACTTCGCGTTGGTCGTAGAGGTCAACGACTGGATACAAGCCGCCGATTCCGGCGACCAGGCTAAGGCGGTCGGCCTCTATGAACTCGCCTACGAGATCAATCGCGTCGAAGGCGACGGCACGCGCACCAAGGTCCATGCCGGCCGCAACCTGATGAATGAGATCGACGCTACGAGCCCGCCGTCCTATCTCGACCTCTATGACGGCGACCGCAGCTCCGCCGGTGCGCACACCTTCGTCTACAAGCTCCATTTCGATCCGAGCTATTCCGACGGCCACGATCCCGATGCGCGCAACTATCTTGGCGCAGGCAATCCCGGCAGCATCGACATTTCCGGATTCGCCGACGGCACGTATGAGATCACGCTCAAGGCGCGCGATGCGCGCATGGCGCCCGGCGATTACGAGACGAAGACCGTCACGGCGACCATCACCGGTGACGCCACGAAGATCGCCCAGGCCAACTGGTCGATGACCGTCGCGGTCGGAACCGAATCGACGACGGTCGACGGAAGCGAAGGCACCGGCTTCCTCATCGTTCCGACCGCGACGGCGCCGTTCGACTCCGACGTCTATGCGACGGACGCGCCATCGGGGCTGATCTATTCCGTGGTGGCGAACGGCGCGGCCGTGGCGATCGCCGATCCAACCTTCGCCGGCACCGAAGCCTCGCCGCTCGCGTATAACGTCGCGGCCGGTGGCGTGCACGAGATCAAGGTCGGCGTCGACCAGGACGGCAGCGGCGCGCTCGAGAACTCGGAACCAAGCCGCACGATCTATCTGATGACCTATGAAGTCACCGCTGAGATCGCGGCGGAGCGCAAGACCGGCGGCGGCGCTTACGCCGCGCATGCCGAGGGCGATCCGGTGGCGCTGGGCGACGGGTTGCGGCTTACCTTGAGCGCCATCGGCTTCGAATTCGGCCACGAGGCTTCGGCGACGTATCACTTCGAGACGAGAAAGCCGGATGGCACGATCTCCATCCAGAGCGGCAGCCCGACGCTCACGCTCGATCCGCTCGATCAGACCGGCGAATATGTCATCACGGGTGTCGTCATGGCGTTCGGTCGCGTGCGCATCGAGAACGAATTCCGTCAAACTGTCGTCGGCGCTACCTTCGCCAACGTGCAAACCGTTTGCACGGGGATCGTGCGCGATATCCCCGTCACGGTCGGCCCCGCACCAATGCCCGCGGGCTTGCAGATCGATTACGAGATCGAGGCGGCGACGCCCGCCGATGGCGCGGCGGAGTTCGAGGCAGGCGGTACCGCGGCGAACGGCACGGCGAGCGAGACGCTGAAGGTGAGGGGCACCGCCGTCAGCACGGTCGCGAACAACGTGGCCATGGTCGCCAGATTCCAGGGTACCGAGGTCGGCCGCCAGCCGCTCACCGTCTGTTCGCTCGAGATCATCGACAACAATAATGTCGCTTATGCCGACGACGAGTCGCTGCAGGTCAGCAATTACGTCACGACGAACACTCTGCCCGCGGCGAACGCATTTGCCGACACGCTGGCCGATCCGGACGATTTCCGCATCCGCTATATCGACGTACGTGAAGTGGGCGCGAGCGTCGACGTGACTCTGGAAGTCGAACGCGATGTCGGTGGCGTACCGAGCGTCGTGGTGGGTCCGACCGTGTACGCGCTGAATCAGAAATCCGGCAACGAGTTCCGGCCAGGTTTTTTCCTGAGACTGGTATCGGATACCAGCGATGGCGCCGTTCCGACGGGCACCGCCGACGCGAACAACCAGACCACCTTCGTGAAACTGCTCGACACGGTCCGCGTCACCAAGGTCGCCACGACCGGAGAAAGCATTGTGCTCGAGGAATCGGTCGGCCGGCCGATCGCGGAAGACGACAACGGCGCCAACCACAAGAAACACGATGTGCGAATCCTGTCGGTGAACATCGTCGTATTCCGCGACGCGGCCGGATTGGCCCCGATCGCCACGCGGGCCCAGGTCCAGGCCGACATCGACACGATGAACGAACGCTTGGCGCAGTCGACGATCAAGCTCGGCATTTCCGGCTTGAACTTCGGCGGCGCCGGAAGCCCGGGCATCGCGTTGCCCGCGGCAGGCACCAATTTCACGACGGTCGTCGGACCCGTCCTAACGGCAGACGAAACCGCGTTTTTCGCCTCGAAGGATGGCAACGCGAATACCGTGGACATCTTCTATGTTCCCGACTTCGACGCCGCCACGGTCGCATTGGTCGGCAATCGCGCGCGCGCCTACCCATCGTCGTTCTCCGGCGGTTCCGCGATCTACAGGAACAACATTCTGATGACGGCGCATCGCGGTGTTCTGTCGCCGCCGCACGAGGTCATGCACCTTCTGCTCAACATGGGACATCGCGGAGGCGAGCCCGCGACGGCGCTGTTCATGGGTGGTACGACGCTGACGAAAGCAACGGCAGGAACGAAGCGGATCGGACCTTATCCGGATGCCGCCGCAGCAGCCGTCGGCAACGCCGACACGACGACCATTCGCACGGTCGCCCAGGCCTTACCGTGAGGAGATAGCCGCATGATCCGGAAAGCGTATGGTTCGTGGAGCAGGCACCTGTCATTGGCGGCTATTGGGGCGCTCGTGTCTCTCGTGACGGCTTGCGATGCGCGGGATGCCAAGCCCGCCGAGCCCAATCCGGAGATCAAGGCTCTGCGCGCCGAATACGGCGAACCGATCCGCAAGGCCGTCGTAGCCAAGCAGACAAGCCCGGAAGATTCGGCTACCGCCGTCAACGCCATGAACGAGCTTCTCGAGCGGTGGAGACCCGAGAACCGGCCGGTATCCGAGTTGAAGGAAGTTCTGGGAGAACCATCGAGCGTCGAGGACGACACGTTGATCTACCGGTTTGATTCGGGCCTCGGCGGCTGGCGTTGGAGGTTCACGACCAAAGACGGAGAGATCGTGGACGTAGAAAAGGAATCGCTGGATTGACGGGACGATGAGCACGCCGTCGGGAACGAGAACCGTGATGCGCGCATGGCCGGCGGCTATGGTGCGGCGTGGCGTTTTTGCTCTGGTGTTTGCGGCCTGTGCTCTTATGGGCGCCGCACCCGCGCGTGCCGACACCTACTACCCGCCGGTTAGTTCCTATATCGAGACCGACAATCTGCCGAGCGATCTGCTGCAACCGGCCGAGGGCGAAAGCTCCGAAAGCCTGCTCGACCGCATCCGCGTCAAGGAATTCGTCTATTCCGAGATCAAGAATGCCGACAATGAGGATATCGGAGCCGCGATCGAGGGCGAACTGCGCATCGACGGCGGCCTCAATCTGCAAATTCCGGGTGTCGAAACCTTCGTGATCGCCATCGCCAATGGCGACTTCCAGTTCGAGATGAAGGCGCGGGAGGAGCCGGGCGACGGCAGCGATCCCGACGATCAATATGCGCTTATCCTGCGCATCAGCCAGATTCCGATTTCATTGAAGCTGAAGACCGATCTGCTGAAACCGGTCAAGAAAAACGAAGCGGACGGCACATACGAGGAGTATCCGTCCGACGGCGCCGGCGGCTATGTCGACGAAGCGGGCGACGCGGTTACCGCCGAACTCGTCAACACGCTCGACGTGACGATCCGCTACGATTTCGATGGCGAGCCGGAAATTGTGTTCGACGATCCCACGCTCGGCGATCCCAGCTTCTCGCTCGCCACGCCGGTGATGATCGGCGACAGCGGCATCGTGCTCGAGGTCGAGGCCGCGACGCTCGATCTGATGGGCGCGCGCGAAATCTCGTTCATGCGCTTCTCTGTCGCCTTCACCGGCGCGCTCGAAATACCCAAGCTCGACGAAGATCGCGGAACCGGCGTCGCGCCCGAACTCGCCGCCATCGCGCTCGAGGATTTCAAAATCGGCGCGGCCGGCTTCAGCGGCCATATCCACGGGGCGGCCGCCGGCCTTCTTACCATTCCGCTGGCCGGCATGGATTTCGAGCTGGAGGAGATCGATCTCCAGTTCCAGCAGAACGCGCTGACCGCCTCGGGCATCGTCGGCGTGATCCGCGATTTCCCGTTCTTCGAGCAGGACATCAAGATCGAGCTCGCGCTCGACCTCTCGGGCAATTTCAAGGCCGGGATCGCGGCCGATGACCCGAGCCGCGACGCGTCCGGCCTGGTTTCCTGGGACATCGATGGCGCGGTGTCGCTGGGCGTCGATTCCATCGCCTTCGAGCTCACGGATGACGTTTTCTACACGACGATCAATGGCAGCATCGCGCTTCTCTTCCTCGGCGGCGACGTCGATATGGACGAGCGCGAGGATGTCGAGATTCCGGTCAACAATCTGCGCATCAGCTCGACGGGCGAGGTTTCGCTCGACGGCGGCTGGGTGACGCTGCCGGAAAAGCGCTATCTCGATTTCAACGCGTTCCGGGTCGAGCTGTCCCAGGTCGGCTTCGGGTTGGAGGACGACGAGCGCTGGGTCGGGTTTTCCGGTGGGGTCGAACTCGTCGAGGGCCTCTCGTCGAACGCCAAGTTCAAACGCCTGCAATTCATCTGGCCGAAGGGCGGCGGCAGCGTGCGCTCGCGCCTCGAAGGCGTCGAGGTCGGCTTCGAAAAGCCCGGCGTCGTTTCGTTCCAGGGCGCGGTCGATTGGTTCGAGGACGATTCGAAGAAGGGCTTCGCGGGCAAGCTCGCGGCCAATCTCGAATTCATCAAGCTGGCCGTGTCCTCGCGCATCGTGATCGGCCAGACGTTGCCGGGCGGCGCGGCGGCGGCCACCGGCACCTGCGAACCGCCCGTGGGCGGAGATCCGTTCAAATTCTTCTATCTCGATGTGGAGGCGTCGCTGCCCGCGGGCATTCCCGTCTTCAGCAATGTCTCGATCTACGGCTTCTCGGGGCTGCTGGCCGTGCAGATGGAACCCAACATCTGCGCCTTCGACAAACCGCTCGACTGGTTCAAGGCCCATCTGGCCGCCACCAATGTCGTCGACGGGTCGCCGCCGCCCTGGTC
>Ga0326597_10003804_pt1 | contig 21505 bp, 22 predicted proteins | sample RVTome_12_FD_203789 | JGI IMG/M metagenome (GOLD analysis project Ga0326597, IMG submission 203789) | Soil microbial communities from uranium-contaminated site in the Upper Colorado River Basin, Wyoming, United States - RVT100D185 | ecosystem: Environmental > Terrestrial > Soil > Contaminated >...
CGTGCGCCAGATTCACGAGCTCGTCGAGGTCGGCTGCGAGATCGTTCGCGTCGCCGTGCCGGACAAGGCGGCGGCGGAGGCGCTGCCGGAGATCGTCCGTCAGACGCCCGTGCCGCTCGTCGCCGATATCCATTTCGACTACCGCTGGGCCCTCGCCGCCATCCGCGCCGGCTTCCACGGCCTGCGCCTGAACCCCGGCAACATCCGCGACCCGGAGAAGGTCCGCAGCGTGGTGCGGGAGGCGAAGGAGCGCAACGTGCCGATCCGGATCGGCGTCAACGGCGGCAGCCTGCCGCCGATCCCCGCCCTGGGCGACGGCGAGATGCCGCCGACCATGGTCCAGCGCATGGTCGACGCCGCCATGTGGGAGGTCCGCATCCTCGAGGAGATGGACTACGACAACATCAAGATCTCGATGAAAGCCTTCGACGTGCCTACGATGGTCGAAGCGAACCGCGAGCTCGCGAAGCGCGTCCCTTACCCGCTCCACCTCGGCGTGACCGAGGCCGGGACGCCGCGCGCCGGCTCCGTCCGCAGCGCCATCGGCATCGGCATCCTCTTGGCGGAGGGCATCGGCGATACGCTGCGCGTCTCCCTCGCCGCCGACCCCAAGGAGGAGATACCGATCTGCTGGGACATCCTCGCCAGCCTCAACCTCCGCCGCCGCGGTCCCACCCTCGTCGCCTGCCCGACCTGCGGCCGCATCGAGATCGACCTGATCCCGCTCGCCAACCGGGTCGAGGAGCACTTCACCCGTCTCGGCAAGCCGATCACCGTCGCCGTCATGGGCTGCGTCGTCAACGGCCCCGGCGAGGCGAAGATGGCCGACCTCGGCATCGCCGGCGGCAAAGGCCGCGGCGTCATCTTCCGCAAGGGTGAGATCATCCGCACCGTGGACGAGCCCCAGTTCATGGATGCCCTCATCGAGGAGGGTGCCAAGGTCATCGCCGAGCTCGAGAGCGGCGAGGCGACGCCGTACAACGGCGAGGACGCCCTCATCCCGATCGACGCTATTTAGTCGCGCTATTTAGTCGCAAAGCCGGCGTATCGAGGAATCCGGGCAGGCTCCCGGAGCGTAAATTAAGACGGGACCACCAAAGGTGGCCCCGTCCGGGGAGCGCCGCCCCACTGCTACTGGTCAGCGGAGTGGCAGCATCGATTATACAGCTTTCGGCAAAGCGTGCCATCCGTCCGGGGAGTCCACGCGTCAAGGCTTCGTAAAACCTCCTATCTTCGCTGTGTGATCTCGATCTCAGACGCCGCCGCGCCCACCGCGCTACCCTGAGAGGAATATGGCCGTTCAGCCAGGCCTCGCCGGCGTCCTCAACCTGAAGCGGCTCCTCGCTGGAGCCGTCGTCCTAGCGCTGATCCTCCTTCCGATCGCCGTCTTCCTCCGCGACTCCAACGCGGGCACCCCCAGGGCCACCCTGCTCGATACGCCGCCGGGAGCCGGCTCGGAGCGCGACGTTGGCATCGAGAACGGCAAGCTGGCGCCGAACTTCGCCGTCTCCGGACCGAACGAGGAGCGCGTGAAGCTCAGCGACTTCCGGGGCCGGCCCGTCTTGATCAACTTCTGGGCTACGTGGTGCACCAGCTGCCTCTCGGAGATGCCGGAGATCAAGGCGCTGCAGGCGGAGATGGGATACGAGGCCTTCTCCGTCCTCGCGATCAACGCCGGCGAGTCGCTCCCCGAGGCGCAGGAGTTCATCGACTTCATCGATGCGCCCGCCTTCGTTTACGGCCTCGACCCCGACCTCGTCGTCGCCGACGCCTACTCCGTCTACGGCCTCCCCCTCAGCGTCTTCATCGACTCCGAGGGCGTCGTCCAGAGCTTCTACCGCGGCCACGCCGACCGCAGCCGCCTCGAGACCTTCGTCACCGCCGCGATCGAGGCGAAGCCGCCCGGCCCGCTGCCGCCCGTCATCCGCATCGTCAACACGATCCCCCGCGACCGGGTTCTCTTCGTCCTTCGGCAGGGCGAAGAAGAGCTCGTCTTCAGCTCCCGGAGCCTGCGCTGCGACAGCCTCTACTGCGCCGACTCCGTCGTCGACCTGATCGACAGCAGTCCCGGCGTAATCCGGACGAAGCTCTCGGCGACGAACCTGAGCGAGCCGACGCTCAGCGTGCGCTTCGACGCGGCGCTCCTGCCCGAGTCCGACCTCGTGGCCGCTCTCGCGGCCGCCCTCGGCGCCATCGACGACCCGGTCTACGACCGTCCCCTCGAAGTCCGCTACTTCGGGCAGTAGTCCGCGCGCCTTTAGCGACTCGGACCCGTTGCGCCAAGGCAGCGGCAGCGCGGCGTGTGAGCAGGGCCAGCGCTCGAAGCCGCTAACGCGCTAGCGCCGGTCCTCGCCTCTGCTGCTGCGGCGCCTTCAGCGCGGTTTCACCCTTTCAGCGAAGGCCGCTCCTCGGTCTCGACGCGAGGTCGCGGCTCCACTTGGCCGCGCTTGCTAGGCCGGGGTCAGGGGCCAGGTGCCAGGGTTGGGCTGGCCCTTCAGGGCCTCGCGGCGCTTCTGCATCTCCTCGGGGCCGCGAACCAGCTCCGGGTCCCACTTGCGCTTCCGGTCGTCGACGACCGGGTTGGCCATGCGGCCGATGATGTCGATCTCGATCTCGCCGACGTCGCCGTCCTGCAGCGGCCCGAGGCCGGCGTGGTTCGTGCCGCACATGATCAGGTCGCCCGGCTTCAGCGTCATGTTGTGGGACAGGGTCGCGATCACGTAGGCGACGCTGTGCTCCATATCGCTGGTGCGGTAGCTCTGCCTGAGGACGCCGTTGACCCAGTAGCGGACGCCGAGGTCGTTGGGGTCGGCGACCTCGTCCGGCGTCGTGATCGCCGGGCCGAGCGGCAGGAAGGTGTCGAAGCTCTTGCCGTACTCGCCCGCCAGTGCCGCCTCGCCCTGCTCGGGGGCGCGCGCCGAGACGTCAACGCCGGCCGTATAGCCGAAGACGTGGCTCATGGCCTGGGCCTCCGAGACCTCCTTCGCCGCCTGACCGATCACCACGCAAAGCTCCGCCTCGTGATTGAAGATCGTCGGCCGGAACTTCGGCAGCACCACGGTCTCGCCGGGGCCGATGACCGCGTCCGGCGACTTGAAGAAGGTCTGCAGGGGCCGCGGCGGCGTGATCCTGACGCCCTCCATGAAGTTGGTCCGGCCGTTGATCACCTTGCCGGGCCGCGGCACCGGCGCCCGCAGCTGGACTTGTGCCAGCGGAATCGTGGCCTCCTTCTTCGCCGCCGCTACCAGCGCCGGTCGCAGCGATGGCCAGTTGAGGATCAGGTTCTCCAGCCAGAGCTGAGCCGAGCCTCCCGGCAGCTCGCCGGTCTCGGCCGTGATGTCGATGACGCCGTCCTCTTTCACGAGGCAGGGGCGGTAATCGTTATAGAAACCGATCTTCACGGCAAACCTCCTGTGCTGAGAGCCCCGCTAAGGCTATGTCCCAGGTTAGAGGCGCCGGAGCCCAAGCGCCTCCGTCAGTACCCGCAAGCCAGAGCTCTCCCCGTCGGCCGAGCTACTAGCCAAAGAGTGACCAGACGATACGTGAAGACGCCGGCTCCGACAAGCGCAATCGAGACGGCAGGGATATTCGAGGCGAGCTGGAGAACCTGCAGCAGGCGCGGGATGTGACGCTTCTGGCGTCTGAGCCCAGCAGCTCCGGATGGGCCCTGGTTGAACATGCCGCTGGGATTCTCCCTGACCCACAGGTGCATCTGATGGCCCATGCGCTCGATGAAGAAGCCGCTACGCTGCGAGCACTGGTGTCGAAGGGGCCGGCGAAGCCCTCCGGCACCTCCTCTTCGTAATCGACGACCAGCCGAAGTGATGTACGAGGGCCCGTAGAAGCGCCAGTCGCCGTCCTCATAGGCATAGATCAGCAGCTCCGCCCGCGTCGGGTCGAAGCGGCCGTCGCGGGCGGAGTCGACGTTGAGGAAGTGAGCGCCGATCAGTGGCAGTTCCTGCGTCACCTGCGTGTGCCGTCGGCCAGGGCCACTTCGATGTCCTCGTACTTCGCCGTAGCCTCTCGCGCCGCCCGCTAGCCCCTTCGCATCGTCCATGCTGAAGGCGGCCTGGGATCACGCTGCGCCGTAATGCTACCCTTGAGCGCGGCACAAGGCATGGCAGTACAGGCACTCCCGGACGTCTCGCCGACGGCGCCCCTGATCGAGACTCGGGAGCTCAGCAAGCGCTATGGCAAGCAAGTCCTCGCCGTCGATTCACTCTCTGTCGCGATCGGCGGCGGCGTTACCGGCCTCGTAGGCGCCAACGGCGCCGGCAAGAGCACCCTGATCAAGATTCTCCTCGGCCTCCTCGACCCGACGGGCGGCTCGGCCCGCGTCCTCGGCTTCGACGTGCGCAGCGAGCGGCCGAGCCTCAGGCGCTGGCTCGGCTACATGCCGGAGCACGATTGCCTGCCCGTGGACGTCAGCGCCACGGATTTCGTCCTCCACATGGCCCGGATCAGCGGCCTGCCCGCCGCCGCGGCCCGCGACCGGGCGGCCGAGGTCCTGCGTCACGTCGGCCTCTTCGAGGAGCGCTACCGGCCGATCGGCTCCTACTCCACCGGCATGAAGCAGCGGGTCAAGCTCGCCCAAGCGCTGGTCCACGACCCGCGCCTCCTCGTCCTCGACGAGCCGACCAACGGCCTCGACCCGCAGGGGCGCGACGAGATGCTCAGCCTGATCCGGCGGGTCGGCAGCGAGTTCCGCATGTCGATCCTGATGTCCTCCCACCTCCTCGGCGAGATCGAGCGCGTCTGCGACAACCTCGTCGTGATCGACGGCGGCCGCCTCGTGCGCTCCGACACGATCTCCAGCTTCGTCGAGTCGATGGCCGTGCTCGCCGTAGAGGTGAGCGGCAGGCGCGATGAGCTCGCCGGGCGCCTGACGCGCCGAGGCTTCGAGGTCAGCGAGGAGGGCTCCCTGCTCATGGTCGCGATGGACGGCGAGCCGCCCTACGACGCCGTCCGCGACGAGGCCGCCGATCTGGAGGTCGGCCTGTTGCGGCTGGAGCAGCGGCGCCATAACCTGGAGGACATCTTCCGGCCCGACGAGGTGGAGGCGCAGGCTGAGTGAGGACACGGCCCGGCCGGCCGGCAGCATCCACGACCTCAGCTACCGCGCCTACGAGGGTGTGCGGCTGGGCCGCGCCTTTGTCGTGCTCGCCCTCCTCAGCTACAGCTTCCAGGCGGTCTTCGGCCTCGGGCGCTCGACCGTCGCCAAGGTCATCGCGATCGGCCTCGCGGTCGTCGCCCAGATCCCTGCCCTTGTTCAGCTCGGGATCGCCGCGATCGCGCCCGCCGATCTGGAGTTCATCACGCCGGAGGACTACTTCGGCATCGTCTCCCTGGTGCTCGTCCTCTTCTGCGCCTTCACGGCGCCGGAGATCATCGGCCGCGACCAGCGCACGCGCACGCTGACCCTCTATTTCTCACGCGCCCTCTCCCGCAGCGACTACGTTACGGCGAAGGTTGGCTCCCTCTCGCTTGCGCTGATGCTCGTCCTCCTCACGCCGCAGTTGTTCCTCCTCGTCGGGCGGGCAGTCGCCGGTGAGGACACTCTCGGCTACCTCCGGGATAACGTCGACGAGCTGGCGCCGATCCTCGCCGGCACCCTGACCGTTGGCCTGCTCATGGCGGCGGTCTCGCTGACGATTGCCAGCCAGACGCCGCGCCGCGCCCTGGCGACGGGCATGGTCCTTGCCTATTTCGTCACCTTCACGGCTCTCGGCTCGATCCTCGTCGAAACGCTGACCGGCGGGGCGCAGAAGTACGCCCTCCTGCTGAGCCCGTTCGGCGTCCTCGAGGGCGCCGTCCTCTGGCTGTTCAGCGCACGGCCGGAGCCCGAATCCGAGATCCTGAAGACGGGGCTGGGCGGTCGCTACTACTTCGCAGCGGCAGTCGTCTACACCGTCGTGCTCCTGGCGCTACTATACCGGCGGCTGCAGCGGCTGGCTGTCTGATGAGCGGCGTCCAGGAAACGAAAGCGGGCGTGCCGGCGCTCAGCGTCGAGAGCGTCTCGCGCTGGTACGGCAACGTCGTCGCCGTGAACGACGTCTCGTTCGACCTCGGGCCCGGCATCACGGGCCTGCTGGGGCCGAACGGCGCCGGCAAGTCGACGATCCTCCACATGCTTGCCGGCCTTCTCCGGCCATCGCGCGGCACCGCGAAGGTCCTTGGTGAATCCGCCTGGCACAACCCGGGGATCTACCGGCTCATCGGCTTCGTGCCGGAGCGTGAGGCGGTCTACCCCTTCCTCAGCGGCTTCGACTTCGTGCGGGCGAGCGCGCGGCTGCACGGCCTGCCGGACGTCGAGGCGGCGGCCCTGAAGGCACTGGCGGAGGTCGAGCTGACCGACGTGAAAGACCGGCCGTCGGGCGGCTACTCGAAGGGCATGAAGCAGCGCCTCAAGGTAGCGGCAGCGATCGTCCACGAGCCGCGGATCCTCCTCCTGGACGAGCCGTTCAACGGCGCCGACCCGCGTCAGCGGCTGCGAATGATGGACTCTCTGCGCCGCATGGCCGCGGCCGGCGCGACCGTCGTCTATTCGTCGCACATCCTCGAGGAGGTCGAGCGCCTGGCGGAGGACGTGCTCGTGATCATCGCCGGCCGCCTCGCCGCCTCCGGCGACTTCCACGCGATCCGCAAGCTAATGACCGACCGTCCTTACTCGGTAAACGTACGGTCAAACGACGACCGCGGGCTGGCGGCCGCGCTCATCGGCCAGGCGCCGGTATTCGGCGTCGAGGTGATGGACGGCGCCCTGACGGTGCGGACCTCCGACCTCATGGCCTTCGCCGAGACGGTACCGAAAGTCGCCCGCGCCGCCGGCGTGACGCTGTTCGAGCTCTCGCCGACGGACGAGTCGCTCGAGAGCGTCTTCGCCTACCTGGTGCAGCGATGAGCGGCTTCATCTTCATGCTGACGCTGCGGCAGCTGCTCCTCCAGAAGAGCACGCTCCTCCTGGCGCTCCTTGCCCTGCTCCCTCTCGTCATCGCCCTGATCTTCCGGCTCAGCGAGTCCGACCAGGACCCGGAGAACTGGACGGCGGAGGTGCTCCTCGGCGGCCTCGTCGTCACGATCGTGGTGCCGCTGACGGCGCTGCTCCTCGGCGCCTCGGTGATCGGCGACGAGCTCGAGGACGGCACGGCCGTGTACCTGCTCACGAAGCCGCTGCCGCGCTGGCAGGTCCTCCTGCCCAAAGTCGCTGCGGCGTTGCTCCTCGCCGTCGCGCTGGCCGTGCCTTCGACGGTGCTGTCCGGCTTGCTCGCGATCGAGGGTCGCGGTGGCGCGATCGTTACCGGCTTCGCCGTCGCCGTGCTCCTCGGCAGCCTCGCTTACGTTGCGGTCTTCGTCCTCCTCAGCCTGCTCAGCAACCACGCCCTGATCATCGGCCTGATCTACGTCTTTCTCTGGGAGGGAGCGCTGGCCGGCATCTTCGAAGGCTTGCGGTTTCTGAGCATCCGCCACTTCTCGCTCGGCATCGCCGAGTGGATTGCGGGCACTGAGCCGGAGACCTTCGACGCCTACCTTGGCGGCGAGACCGCCCTGACGGCTGTGCTGGTGACCGCCTTCCTGGCGCTGCTCTGGGCCAACCGCCGCCTGGAGCAGATCGAAGTTCGCGAGGCCTCCTGAGCCGCCGCCGCACCTAAACCCCGATCCTTGGTGACTTCCTTAGCAACCGAGGGCCGCAGCGTGGCAGCCGTGTCCCTGCGCGCGGATCGCTGGCGACTGGGGCGGTGACAACGCGACTCAGGGAACCTAGGATAGCTTTGGAGGGGTGGCAGAGCGGTTTAATGCGGCGGTCTTGAAAACCGCTGTGGGCTTCAGTTCACCGCGAGTTCGAATCTCGCCCCCTCCGCCATTTTGATACGATCAATCAGCCGGGAAGCTATCGCTTCCAGTGCGACGTCCATCCCGACGAGATGTTCGGGACGCCGACGGTTCAATAATCGAGAGCCTCAAGCCGACAAGATCCGCTTTCCGAAACAGAAGTGAGGGACGGTGGGTAACATCGGTAGCTTCAAGCAGGCCGTCCCACAGATCGCTGCCAGCGGAAGCGCCGCCATCAGCCAGTTCCGGGCGATGAGACACGGCAGCCGTTGTTGGAGCGGGCGCCGCGGCACCCGGCGCTGCTGACGGCTAGCCTCCTTCCATCTGGAGGATTGGGAGCAGATACTAGGCAGCCGAGGAGGCAACGACATGCAACAGCGATCGGGATCGGCGGCGGACGGGCAGGAGAGCGCGGGCGCTTTGTGGCAGGACGCCGACAAGGTCCGGGGTTACGTTGAGCGCAATGATCGCGTCGCGGCCCTGCAAGCTGAGGTCTATGCGGTGCTCACCGCGATGCTGCCGTTTGAAACGGACGCTCATATCCGGGTGCTGGACGTAGGCGCAGGCTATGGATCTATCGCAGCCGCCGTCCTCGATGCCTTTCCGAACGCCGCGGCGACCGGCCTCGACATGTCGGACGCGATGATGGAGGTCGGTCGCGAGCGCATGGCCGCGTACGGTAGCCGCTTCCGCTATCACGTCGGTGACTTTTCCGGCGGAGCGCTGCCTGCCGACCTGGTTGGGCCCTTCGACGTGGTCGTCTCGGCGCGCGCAATCCACCACCTGCGGAGCGACGGCAAGCGCCGCTTCTACGCCGACATCTACGAGCACCTTAACGACGGTGGCTGCTTCATCAACCTCGACAACATGCGTGAGCTGGACGCAGTGCTGCGACAGCGGTTCCGGCTGGCCCGAAGCATCGCCGGCGACCCGCGCGGCATGCGCGCCCTCGGCGATCGTCGGCCGAGCGAGCCGCGCCCGCCTCGGCCGGAGAGCGAGCAGACGGAGTTTCCCGACCCGCTGAGCGACCAGGTCGCCTGGCTGCGCGAAGCGGGCTTCGATCACGCGGACTGCCTCTGGAAGCGGCTCGACTTCGCCATGATCGGCGGCTACAAAGTCGCAGCGTCGGCGTAGGCGAGCGACTGCCCCTGTCCTACGCCCGCCGTCGGTGCGGTTTCGGGAGCTTGAGGTCGTGGCCGTCCCGACCGTTTGACAGCCTCTTTCGTCGGCCACATGATCGAGGCTGCGTGGCTAACGACGCGGCCACTCATTGATCGATCACGAGCCGGCAAGCTGCTCAGGCTAGAGTCGCCAGCGACCCGGGAAAGAGGGAAGTGAATGAAGCTCGTCGTCTTTAACGAGGGCAGGCCCGGCCTGCTAACCGACCGAGGCATAGTCGACATCACGGGGCTGGCTCGGCCGCTGGGCGCCGCCGGCGGCCAGGACGCCGTGCGCTCCCTGATCGAACATCTCGACGAGCTGCGGCCCGACCTCAACCGCCTGGCGATGGAGGGCCGCCCTCTGGCCCTCTCGGAGGTCACGCTCCAGGCGCCGGTGCCGCGCGCCAAGATCCTCGCCATGGGGGGCAACTACCGCGAGTTCGGCGCCCGGGAGCCTGCGCCGATGTGGGGCTTTCTCAAGTCGACGGATGCGATCCTCGGCTCGGGAGGCACGGTGGTCCTGCCGGAGATCGACGCGAACATCTTCCACCACGAGGCGGAGCTTGTCGTAGTTTTCGGACGAGCCGGCCAGAACATCCCTGAGGCCGAGGCGATGGACTACGTCTTTGGCTACACCTGTGGCGTGGACGTCTCCGCTCGGATGCCGCCAAGCGGTCAGGCCGCAGGCGGCCCAAGAGGAACGACGATGCCGGTTTCGACGCCGAAGTCGCACCCGACCTTCGCGCCGCTCGGGCCCTGTATCGCCACCAAGGATGAGATTCCCGACCCACATGACCTGGGCGTCCGCCTCTGGGTGAGCCAGGAGCTGCGGCCTAACTACCACACCAGCGACCTGGCGCATTCGATCCCCGAATCCATCGCCTGGGCCACGGCTATCGAGAGCGTCAGCCCCGGCGATGTCCTCTACATGGGCACGAACCATCAGGGCCTCGGTGCCCTGCAGGACGGTGACAACGTCGAGATGGAGATCAGCGGCATTGGGCGCTTAGCCTTCCTTGTAAGCGATCCTCTGAAGCGCAGATGGCCGAGAGGCATCGACGAGGTAACCGCGCAGGACGTTCGCAATGGCACAGGCGGGCCCGGCTCCAAAGCGCGGCCGCTGTAGCCTGGCCTCTGCTTGCCGCGGTCGGTCGTGACCCTCCCGTGACGGGGAGCGTCTCCGGCGAATAGCTTCGTCGGATGAGCTGCTGGGGCTTTGGAGTAGCCTCCCTTCCGCCAGGGCGGCGCCGGCCTCGTCCCGGCTAAAGGGCGGGTACTCGTCGTGGAGGAGCAGCATGTACGACTCGACTCGCAGCGACCAGCGCAGGTAGCCGCCGCCGAAGTTGGAGAGGCTCTCGCGATAAGAGCCGGTGAGGCGGATCGCGAACCAGGCGATTATCGCCGTTATCGCCCAGGCGAAGCCGACGAAGAGCAGCGCGATGAAGTGGGGATCGCGTAGATCAGCCGTAGGGCGACCGAGAGCTTGTCGCGGCCGACCGGTGCCGCCGCCGGCAGCGTCAGCGAGACGCCGTAGTCGCCCTCGCCGAAGGGTGGGTACTCGTCCCGCAGCAGGGCCATGTAGGCGATGGCCTTGGTGTGCCAGCGCAGGTAGAGGCCGGCGAAGCCGCGCGGGCCCTGCGGGTGGTTGTTCGCGAAGAGGATGGCGAACTAGGCGATGATCGCCATTACGCCGGCCGCCGCTGGTGCTGCCGCCAATGAACCAGTTGTCGTCGCCCGAGAGGTAGCCGAGACCGGCTCCGACCCCTCCGAGCCCCGGCCCGCCGACGAGGATGAGGTGAGGTATGGTCAGGAAGAACCGAAAGAAGCAGGTGAGCCGGTTGCGATCCGTCAGCTGCGGCTCGACGTCGTAGGTCACCGGGCAGGCAGCGCTTGCTTCGCTCATGACAGCTCCCTTGCTTAGCCAAGTTCGCCAGGAGCACAGCACGAAGCACCGCGCGATCGCGTCAGATCGACAATCAGTAACGAAAGAGGAGATCGAAGCTGGCCCGCTGCCGCCCTCTGCGGCTAGGTGAGGCCGGCGAGCTGGTAGGACTTGCCCTCTGTCTTGATCGAGGGAGCGATGATCAGCTCGGCTTCCTGGAACTCACGCACCGTCTGGGCGCCGCACATGCCCATCGCCGTGCGCAGGGCGCCGATCAGGTTCTCGGTGCCGTCGTTGCGCGAGGTGGGGCCGAAGAGCACGCGCTCCAGCGTCGAGTTGACGCCGATCGTGATCCGGGAGCCGCGCGGCAGCTCGGCGTGGGGCGTCGCCATGCCCCAGTGATGGCCGCGGCCGGGGGCTTCCTCGGTGCCGGCGAGGATCGAGCCTAGCATGACGCCGTCGGCGCCGGCGGCGATCGCCTTGCAGAGGTCGCCCGACTTCTGGATGCCGCCGTCCGTGATGACCGGGATGTAACGGCCGAACTCGCGGTAGAAGTCGTCGCGCGCCGAAGCGCACTCGATCGTCGCCGAGACCTGCGGCACGCCGATGCCGAGTACCTCGCGGCTCGTGCAGATCGCGCCGGGACCGACGCCGACGAGGATGCCGGCGACGCCGGCCTCCATCAGCTCGCGCGTCGCCGCGTAGCCCACCGTGTTGCCGACAACGACCGGCACCGTCAGGTCGCTGCAGAGCTTCTCGAAGCGCAGGCCCTCGAGGCTGCGAGAGATATGGCGCGCCGTGGTCACGGTGGACTGGACGAAGAAGATGTCACAGCCCGCGTCCACGGCGAGCGGCGCAAAGCGCTTCGCGTTCGCCGGCGTGCAGGAGACGGCGACGGTGACGCCCTCCCCCTTGATCTGCTCCACGCGCTCGGAGACCAGCTCCGCCTGGATCGGCTGCGTGTAGACGTGCTGAAGGAGGGATGTAACCTTGGTCTTGGGGGCGGCGGCGATCTCCTCGAAGAGGGAGGCCGGGTCTGCGTAGCGTGTATGGATGCCTTCGAGGTTGAGGACGCCGAGGCCGCCGAGGCGGCCGATCTCGCGAGCGAACTTCGGGTCGACGACGGCGTCCGTCGCCGCGGCCAGCACCGGAATCGAGAAATCATGCTGGCCCAGCGTCAGCGATACGTCGGTCAGGTCCGGGTTGACGGTGAACGCCCCCGGCGCGATCGCGACGTCGTCGAATCCGTAGGCGTGGCGCATCGCCTTGGCCACCCCTGGACTACCGCCTTCGGCCCTTCGGGTCGTTTCCAAAGCGTTCATAGTGGCCACCCCCTGATTATTAAGAGATTATAGCGGACGGGCCGTCGGGTCAACGAATCTTATGGAAATATCGCATACTCACGTTAGCACCAAAGACGCATGGCCCGGCTGTTCGTCGTAGCGACGCCGATCGGCAACCTCGAGGACCTTACGCCCCGCGCGCGCCGCGTCCTCGGCAAGGTCACGCTGATCGCGGCTGAGGATACGCGAAGCGCCCGGGTTCTCCTGGGCGGCCGGAGCGGCGGCGCCAGACTGATCAGCTATAACGAGCACAACCGGGACCAGCGCATCCCTGACATCCTCGCCTACTTGGAAACCGGAGACGTTGCTCTTATCAGCGACGCCGGCACGCCGGCGATCAGCGACCCGGGGACGGAGCTCGTCGCGGCGGCGCGCGCGGCAGGACACGAGGTCGTCGCGCTGCCCGGAGCCTCGGCGCCGATCGCCGCGCTCTCCGTCGCCGGCCTGCGGGCGCGCTCCTTCCTCTTTCTCGGTTTCCTGCCGCGGAGCCAGGGTCCGCTGCGCCGCCTCTTCGAGGAGCGCTCTCACGGCGCCGACGCGCTCGTCGCCTTCGAGTCGCCGGCGCGCCTCCGGCGGACGCTGGCGGTGCTGGCGGCGGTGCTGCCGGAGCGGCGGCTCGCCGTCTGCCGCGAGCTCACGAAGCTGCACGAGGAGGTCTTCGTCGGCACCGCCGCGGCGGCGCTCGCCCATTTTCCGGCGCCGCGCGGCGAGATCGTCCTCGTCATCGAGGGTGCGCCAGCCGAGCCGCCGGCCGCGGCCGACGAAGCAGCACTGCAGGAGGAGGTCGCCGCGATGCGCGCTCTCGGCCTCTCCCAACGCCAGGCGGCGGCGCTCCTCGGCCGCCGCTTCAAGCTGCCGCGCCGCCGCCTATACGGGCTCTGGCTTGCGGCTGCGCCGCCGGCTCAGCCGGCTCAGCCCGCCGATGCTTAGGTCTTGACGCCGGCCTGCTCGCCGGCATCAAGGTAAGCTTCGCCGATCGTCACATAGCTCTTCCTCTTGCCGGCGAAACGTACCTCGTATGCCGGCTGGCCGTCTTCGCCTTTGACCGAGAAGATCTCCGCTTTCCCTTTAAGGCCCTCTACCACGGTGATTGGCGTCTCCGTCGTCACTGCTACGTCCTCCTTCACACGACCGCCGCTCCTGGGCGTCGGTGACGTTGAGCGGCCGCTGAGTATCTAATACGGTTAATTTCCGATTCGCGCTAGGGCCGATCGGCAGGAGGCGTGAGATCAGCAGATCGGAGCGATTTGCCGCGTGTTCCGCCGTTCGATCCGACCGCGTTAGGATTAAACTCGGGTCGATGCTTGACGTATCCCGTCGAGCGGCAGCGACCGGTCTCCGCGGCGCCCTGCTGGCGCTCCTCGTCGCCTGCTCGGGCGGCGCCACCGACGAGGTGCCGACGGCCACGCCGTCGCCGACGGCCACGCCGCCGCCACCGGTCGCCTCATCGACGCCGGCAGTCTCGTCGACGCCCGCGGCCGCGATCGCGATCGAGGGCGACGAGCTCTTCCTGACCTGGACGAACGAGGCGTTGACGCTGATCGCGCAACGGGCACCGGCGGACTACGCGATGGTCCTGGCGTCGATCCGGACGATCAGGTCGATCGAGGCGGGCTCCGGCATATTCGTCATGACGAAGCTCTACCTGGTCGGCAACCTGACGGCTCACGCGCCGGGGTTCGAGCCGCGGCTGCAGCTCGTCTGGTACGCGGGGACGATAGTGCACGACGCCTGCCACAGCGCCCGCTACGAGCGCGGTGAGACGCACCGCGGCAGGGAGGCAGAGCTCGCCTGCCTGGCGGTGCAGAAGGAAGCGCTGCTCAAGCTGGACGGCGCTGCCGACATCCCCGGCTACGTCCAGGGATTGATCGATAACGCCGACGATCCGGCGAACGAGTACTGGAACAACCCGGAGCGTCACTGGTAAGGGGAAAGCTCAGCCGCGGCGCCAGCGCCGCGCCTGAGCGAGAGCTAGCGCCTGCCGCTGAAGACGCCCTTGATCCGGCCCCAGAGCGAGCCGCCGCCGCTGCTGCCACGCATGCCGTCAAGGAAGCTGCCCCAGTCCGCCTCGGCTGAAGCGGAGCGTCGCAGGCCGTGGACTCGCTCCTCGATGATGTCGCGCACGCGCCCCTCCTCGCCGGCGTCGAGCCAGAAGCCGTGGTGATCGTGGCAGGTGTCGAGCTCGAGGTCGTAAGCGCGGTAGTTGAAAGCCTGCATGGGCTGCTTGCAGACCGGGCACGCGAGGTCGCTGTCTCGCTTGGCGTAGCGGATCGTCGCGCGCCGATCGTCCTCCGTCGAGGGGACGGTGGCCTCGAGCGCGTCGAACTCGTGATGGTCGAGCCAGCGGCCGTTACAGGAAGGGCAGTGGTCGACCTCGATCTCGCGGTGGTGCTCGACTCTGAGGTCAACCTGACAGCGAGGGCACAGCATGCGAATCTCCTCCAGTTGCTCTAATAGTCATGGTAGCACCACGATGTGGGCCGGCCCTGATCGCGATGCCTCTACTTTGAGCGGCTCCGCGTACGGCCGCGTCGCGGCCGCCGGGCGCAGCGACCCGCGAGGCCTTGACAAAGGGAAGCTATCTTCCTATATTGCCAGCATGCGCAGAAAGCCAGGTACCTTGCTCCCGATCGAGCTCTCGCTCCTCGAGGCGGCGATCGAGCTTCGGCTCCGTGGCACGGCTGAGTTCTACGGCTTCATGATCGCGACCGAGGTGTCGGAGAGGGAGGGCGCCCGCCTGCTTACGGCCTACGGAACCCTCTACAAGGCGCTCAGCCGGATGGAGAAGGCCGGCCTGGTCGAGAGCCGCTGGGAGGACCCGCTCGTCGCCGCGGCCGGCCTTCGGCCGCGGCGGCGCCTCTATTGCGTGACCGCCGTTGGTCAGGCAGCGCTGGCGAAGTCCGCGGCGGCGGGCAGGGCCGTGAAGCCCTCGCTGAGAAGCAAGCTGGCTCCCTCATGAGCGCAATCCTCGTCGAGAGCATCATCCGTCTGTGGACGGGCCTCTATACGAAGGGCCTGCCGCCTGAGCTAGGCGCGGAACGACGCGCCGAGGTCGAGTCCGACCTCTGGGAGCATGGCTCGCTTTGGCGAGAACGCGGCCTACCGGGCCTTACGATGCAGCGCTTCGGCCGCTGGCTGCTCGGCATACCGGCGGACCTGTCTTGGCGTCTCGAGCAGATCGGATCGAGGAAAGAGCGGCCTGAAAAGGTGGAAAGGGCGATCAAGTTGCCTACGACCATGGTTCAAAGAGGGATATTCGGGTTCATTATCCTGCTCGCCGGGTTCTTCATCGTGATGGGGCCCGTGGTTCTCATCGGCGGAGGCGGCGATGGATGGGTCGAGCGGGCCCTGTGGGGAATCACGCCAATCGTCGCCGGCTCGATGATCCTCACCGGGCTTTACATCATTAACCAGTCTCCCCGCCTTGGCGCCGGGCTGCTATCCGGCGGCGCGATAATCATGGCATTGGCTTGGTTCTGGCTCTTCTTCATAGGCATCCCGGTCGTCATCTTCATGATCTGGTATGGCGTTTCGAGGGCTCGTAGGGTCGGCAGCGACCGGCCGCCACCAGGAGCAGCCGCCTAGAGCTGCGCCTCCAGCAGCTCCTGGCGCCGACTCGTCGCGGCCGATCGACGCCGCGATCTGGAAGGCGCTTGGAGGAGGACGAAGCCAGCCGATTGAGCGGGTTTCGTCACCGATTGATGCCGGACTGGCGGTGCAAGCAAGATGGTGGCTACGCATGTTGCCGCGTCAATCTATGCCGCATAATGCGGTAGATCACGGTCTTGCCCGAATCGCGCCGATCGCCGGGCCGGTGGCCGACGCAGCCGTGGCTCCGCTTGCGCCAGGGTTTCGCCCCTGGCATCATATCGTCGGCAGCATGTGAGGTTCGCTTGGCTGCCCTGAAGATTCGAAGTGAGGAGATTAAGATGCGCAGCCTCTATTTAACGATCGCAGCGATTGTAGTCGCGAGCATGGTAGCCGTGGCCTGTGGCGGGGACTCAGATGACGACAAGTCAGACTCAGGCTCCGGCGCGGTAGAGACAAACACGCCGGCGCCGCCCGCGTTTGCGGGCCGGGACGCCACCCCTGATGTTGGGGCACTGCGGACCGCCGTGCCGCCCTTGGAGCCGACGGCGACCCCGACGCCGGCAACGGAGGGCCTCCTCACGGGCGGTAGCGGCGGGTCGGACATTAACGTGACGACGGCCGATGGCTCGGTAGTGACGTTCTCGGTCAGCGGCAGCCGGACAACACTCGAAGGGGTTGAGCGAGACAATATTGCAGACGGCATGTATGTCATCGTCGAAGGCCCTCCGGGTGGAGAGGCAGCGAGCATCACCGCCGCAACGGTAGGGCTCCTCACGGGCGGTAGCGGCGGGTCGGACATTAACGTGACGACGGCCGATGGCACGGTAGTGACGTTCGAGATCAGCGGCAGCCGGACAGCGCTCACGGGCGTTGAGCGGGACAACATCGCAGACGGCCTGAACGTCGCGGTATTCGGCCCTCAAGGCGGTGAGGCGACGGCCCTTGTCGTACTCCCGTAAGGAGTAAGCCGCTCTCGGATGAGCGGCGGCAAGCAGTGCGCACGACGAAGGGGCTTCTGGGCGGACTTCCCGCCCGGGAGCCCCTTTCGCGTCCAGCCGGCATAGCGCGGCAGGATGAGTGACCGCCTCCCTGATTCGGGGCCGGCGTCGCCGCCCCCGAGTCGTAGGCACTCCCACTTGCGTCCAGGACGGCGTTACGATTGCGAGGAGCCCAAGCGCCGGCGTGGCAGGAGCACCGGTCGCAGAGACGCCGACACGACGCTCCGCACCTACGCGCAGGTGATTCCCCGTACGCGAACGGGCCATATAGGGCCATGCACCGGCTCTTCCACGAATGGCCCCACCGAGATGGTCGTCGGAACTGGCGTCAATGCCGAGAAAAGAGCCCGGCGAATCGCATTTCTAGATCGGCTGGGCTGCTGCTTAGCTGGTAGCGGTACGGGGATTCGAACCCCGGTTTGAGCCTTGAGAGGGCTCCGTCCTGGTCCCCTAGACGATACCGCCTCGAGAAAGCGCTGATGGCTGGGGAGGGAGGATTCGAACCCCCGCAAACGGATCCAGAGTCCGTTGTCCTACCACTAGACGACTCCCCAAACGCTCTGAAATCCTAGCATAGCAGACGTGAGGAGTAAGGTCGGCTGCCTCCCTCAGAGCAGGTTGATGGCGAGCCGCAGGCGGAGGACGCAGCGCTCCCGCCCCACGAGCTCCATCGTCTCGAACAGGGGCGGCGCCACGCTCCGGCCCGTCGTCGCCACGCGGACCAGCATGAAGAGCTCGCCCGCCCGCACGCTTTGCTGCTCGGCGAGGGCACGGTAGGCCGCCTCAATCGCCTCGGCCGTCCAGGCCTCGACGCCCTCTGCCAGCACCAGCGCCTCCGAGAGCAGGTCGGCGGCGCGGCGCGGCTCGCCGGCGAACGCCTTGCCCAGGAGCATGGCCGGATCGGGCTCGACGCCGTCCGGCAGATAGAAGAAGGCCATCATGTCACGCGCTTCCGATAGCAGCTTCACGCGCTCGCGCACGAGCGGCACGAGGCGCAGCGTGTAGTCGAAGTCGAGCGGCCGCTCGACCTGGTCCGGCAGGCCGCCGGCCGCCTCCGGCCGCTCGAGCCAGTCTGTGAGGAGGCCGGTGACGTCCTCCGGCGGCAGCGAGCGCAGGTAGTGGCCGTTCATCCAGTTGAGCTTCTCGAGGTCGAAGACGGCCGGGCTCTTGATCAGGCGCTCGATGCTGAAGTGCTGGACGAACTCGTCGCGGGAGATCACCTCCGTCTTGTCGTCGAGCGACCAACCGAGCAGGCCGAGGAAGTTGAAGACGGCCTCGGGCAGGTAGCCCTGGTCGCGGTACTCGAGGACGGACTGGGCGCCGTGGCGCTTCGAGAGCTTGGCGCGGTCGCTGCCGAGGATCGAGGCCGTGTGGACGAAGACCGGCAGGGGATAGCCCAGGGCGTCGAAGAGGCGCTTGTGCAGCGGTGCCGAGGGCAGCCATTCCTCGTTTCGGATGACGTGGCTGATCGCCATCTCGTGGTCGTCCACCGGCATCGCCAGATGGTAGGTGGGGAAGCCGTCCGACTTGAGCAGGACGGCGTCGTCGAGGCGGGCGTTCTCGAAGATCAGGTCGCCGCGGACGAAGTCCGGCACCACGGTCTGGCCCGTGTCCGGCATGGCGAAGCGCACGACCGATGCGGCGCCGGCACCCGCGTCCCGCTTCGCCTCGGCGCGGCCCTCCTCGCTGCGGCAGCGGCCGTCGTAATGGGGCGGCTGCTTCAGCTCGCGCTGGCGATTGCGCATGGTGTCGAGGCGCTCGGGCGTGCAGAAGCACTCGTAAGCGTCATTGGCAGCGATGAGGCGGCGCACCTCCGTCTGATAGAGGTCGAGGCGCTCGGACTGAAAATAGGGCGCGTGGGGGCCGCCGATGTCGGGGCCCTCGTCCCAGTCGAGGCCGAGCCAGCGGAGCGAGGCGTAGATCTCCTCCAGCGCCGTCGGCACGAAGCGCCTGCGGTCCGTGTCCTCGATCCGGAGGATGAACGTTCCGCCGGTATTGCGGGCCAGGAGCCAATCGAAGATCGCCTGGCGCATCGTGCCGATGTGGGGCGTGCCGGTCGGGCTCGGGGCGAGGCGGACGCGAACGGGTTGAACGGGTTGTTGGGTCATGGCCGAATGTTAGCAGCGCGTCCGGGTTGTCTCAATCGGCGCGGCTCGGTCGAGGATGTCGCGCTTTCAGCGCGGCGAGAGCCGCCGCCAGGTCAGGGGCGAGCGGCGTCTCGAAGGCGAGCTCGCGGCCGTCCGCCGGGTGGCGGAAGGCGAGGCGCCAGGCGTGGAGGAACTGGCGCCCGACGATCGGCGAGGCGTGGCCGTAGACGGCATCGCCGACCACCGGGTGGCCGAGCGAGGCGAGGTGGACGCGGATCTGGTGGGTCCGGCCCGTAACCGGCGAGACCTCGAGGAGCGAGTAGCCGTCGTAGCGCTCCCGGACGCGGTAGGCGGTCTGCGACTCCCGGCCTTGTCCTGAGCCTGTCGAAGAGGTCTGGCCGGCGCCGGCCGGCGGTGCGGCGCCCCGCACCATCATCCGGCGCCGATTGTGGGGGTCGCGGCCGATCGGCGCGTCGATCAGCGCCGCCGCCGGCTCGATCTTGCCCGTGACGAGGGCGAGATAGGTCTTTTTCACGCTGCGCTCTTTCAGCTGCGCCGCGAGGCCGTTCAGCGTCCGCTCGTCCTTCGCGGCGATGATCAGCCCGGACGTGTCCTTGTCGAGGCGGTGGACGATGCCTGGCCGCTGGACACCGCCGATACCCGGCAGGTCCGGGCAGTGGGCGAGGAGGGCGTTGACCAGCGTGCTGCCGGCGTGGCCGGGACCGGGATGCACCGCCATGCCCGCCGGCTTGTCGACGACGATCAGGTGCGCGTCCTCGTAGACGATGCTCAACGGCAGCGGCTCGGCCTGGGGCTCGGCCGCGACCGGCGGCAGCCTGCGCAAGACCAGCGCTTCGCCGCCGACCAGGCGGTCGCCTGCCTTACGGCGGCGGCGACCGTTCTCGCTCACCAGCCCTTCCGCGATCATGCGCTGGGCCTGGGCCCGCGTCAGGTCGCAGAGACGGGCGACGGCGACGTCCAGCCGCTCGCCGGCCCGGTCGGCGAAGACGTGGATCGGCGTCTCAGTCTTCGTCAGGCTCTGCCTCCGTTCCCTTCTGCCTGCCCTCTGCGAGGAGGAAGAAGCCGACGATCACGGCGAGCGCGATCACGATCGACGAGTCGGCGACGTTGAACGCCGGGTAGCGGGGAAAGTCGATGAAGTCGGTTACCGCACCGTGGCGCAGGCGGTCGGCCAGGTTGCCGAGCGCCCCGCCGAGCAGGAGGCCGAGGGCGGCGCGCATGAGGCCGTGCTCGAAGGGCGGGAAGACGTAGTAGAAGACGATCGCCGCCAGCGTGATCGCCGCCGTCACCGTGAGGAAGAACCCCTGACCCTGGAGGATGCCGAAGGCGGCGCCGCTGTTGGTCACGTGGGTGATCTTGATCAGCCAGTCGTCGCTCGGCCACGATTCGCCCAGCGCGAGGCCGCCCCGCACGAGCGCCTTCGTCGCCTGGTCGAGGCTGAGGACGGCGGCGGCAATGGCGAAGAAGGGCAGGTCGCGCCACAAGCGCCGTGAGGGGCTCCGGCCGCTTTCCGCGCCTTCGGCCCGAGTCTCGCTCGTCGTGCTAGCCATCGTAGCGATCTTAGCAGAGCGGCGCCCGCGGCCGGCTGATGACGGCGCTGGGCGCTGCCGCTATAGTTAGGCCGATGGCTCTCTTCCAGCGCCGCGACCGCGACCGTGAGGTCTACGGTGACCGCCTCCCCGCCGGCCAGAAGGCGACGGAAGGCTGGCCCGTCCTCCACTACGGCTCGATCCCGAAGATCGATCTCGCCACCTGGCGGCTAGAGCTAAGCGGCCTCGTCGAGGCGCCGGTCTCCCTCACCTGGGAGGAGCTTCTGGCGCTACCCCAGGCGAGCGCCCACAACGACATTCACTGCGTCACCGCCTGGAGCAAGTTCGACAACGACTGGAGCGGCGTCGCCGTCGCCGACGTCCTCGCGCGCGTCCGCCTCAGGCCGGAGGCGACGCAGGTCATGATCCACTCCTACGGCGGCTACACGACCAACCTCTCGCTCGCTGACCTGAGCGCCGCGGGCAACCTCTTTGCCCACGGCCACGGCGGCGAGCCGCTCACGCGCGAGCACGGCTGGCCCATGCGCCTGGTCGTGCCGCAGCTCTACTTCTGGAAGAGCGCGAAATGGGTGCGCGGCCTCGTCTTCCTCGACGAGGAGAAACCCGGCTTCTGGGAGAGCTACGGCTACCACATCCGCGGCGACCCCTGGAAAGAGGAGCGCTACTCCTAAGCCCGGTCACGGCGCGAACGGTACCGGCAGGTTGCGATCCCTACTGTCGCGGGAAATCATAAGCACACCGAAGGGGAGTAACCCCTAAACGCGTCGCCGCCACTACGGAGCAATCCCGGCGATGCGCCACCCATGTGGTGAGCCAGACCTTCGGCTGATATTGAATCAGCTGGAGGTTTGTTTTGCCCGAGACTGAGATCGCATTCTCGGTCTGGCCGGCATTCATCGGCCTGGTTTTCTTCTTCCTCGCCCTCGACCTCCTGGTCTTCCATCGCAAAGCGCAAGAGATCTCGCTAAGAGATGCTTTCGTGTGGAGCGTCGTTTGGACCGCTCTCGGCCTCGGGTTCGCGGGCCTTGTATGGGCCTGGCTGG
>Ga0326597_10003806_pt1 | contig 21497 bp, 12 predicted proteins | sample RVTome_12_FD_203789 | JGI IMG/M metagenome (GOLD analysis project Ga0326597, IMG submission 203789) | Soil microbial communities from uranium-contaminated site in the Upper Colorado River Basin, Wyoming, United States - RVT100D185 | ecosystem: Environmental > Terrestrial > Soil > Contaminated >...
GAGGTCCACCAGCGGCGCCGCGCGCCGCAACGTGACGTTCGCGATGACCACGGGCACCAGCGTCAGGTCGCACCAGGCATTCTCGACCGCGTCGCTGATCAGGTGCGGCACCACCGTGTGCGCGGTGTGCCCTTGTCCGGCCAGGATCACGGCCTTCGCCGAGGCCCGGTAGAAGCGGCCGCCGAGGTGGTAGATCACGGAGGCGGACGACGAGCCGGTATCCGCGCGCACGACCATGGTGCCCTGACGCACCCGCACGGCGTTGCCGGACAGGTCCAGCCGGTCGGTCCGGACAGGGTTGGCCAGGATCTCCACGCTCGTGCTGCCCGCGATGGCGTCCGGGATGAGCCAGTCCAGCAGGTGACGCGCGATGCCGGAGGTGCCGCCGGGGACGGAGAAGATGGGGTAGTACTCCGCGGCGATGAAGCTGATCGAAGTGTACGCGTTGACCTGCGCGCTGGTGCCGGCCAGGGCGTCCACCGCGAACCGTGTGTAGAAGTCCGAGACCGCGGGATGGAACCCCCGCTCGCCCGTGAGGTAGTCGTGCAGGCTCATGTGCGCCAGGTAATCGAACCTGGGATCGCTGTTGTCGGCGGGGTCGGTGGGGCTGCCGTTCCGGTTGTACCAGTTGCGGAAGTCCTGCTTCGCCTGTTGGAGGTCCTGGACGATGGCCGCCGGGTACGGCATGTCCTTCACCCCCGCGCCGTACACGTCGCGCGTCCAGCCGCGGGTCCCCGCGAGCACGTGTGGGGTGCGGTCGTCGAAGAAATAGTTGTAGAAGGGGTCGGGCACGTAGTTGGCGGCCCAGTCGATGCCGATCTCCCCGTAGATCTCGAAGAGAAAATCGTCGTACGGGGTGACCGCGTACGCGCCTCCTGTCGCGGCGGGCACCGGGATGGGCGCGGCGTCGTCGCGCCCGGCATTGCCTCCGAACGACGGGTTCACGTCCAGGACGAGGATGCGGGTGCCGGGGCGGCGCCGCGTCAGGTAGAAGGCGGAGGACAGGCCCGACATCCCGCTGCCCACAACGATGACGTCATAGGATCCGTTGTCGGGCAGGATGCTGAAGTTGCCCTTGGTTGGCTCGCACTGTCCCGACAGCACCCGCACGGAATTGGCCGAGAAGCGCAGGCGGTCGTCGCGCAACCAGTGCGCGACCGTGAACGCGGAGGGCACGTTGCCGCCGCGCAGCGCGCGCGGGTCCTGGCCGATGGGCCCGTCGCAGACGCCGACGCCCGTCGTGACGCAGGCCTCGGCGCCGCGCGGGAGCAGGGGACCCGCTGCAGCTCCTCCCGCCGCCACCAGGATGCCGTTGATGAAGTCGCGGCGGGAGATGCCGTCCGGAAGGGGAGAGAAGGCCATGGGTCCTCCTTGGAAAGAGGGAGCGCTGACCGCGGACCTTAGGTCCGCCCCCGACCGGTGTCAACCCCCAGGAGCGGGGTCACACCTGCCGGGTTCTCGGTTTCCTGATGCCTTCGATCACCACACCGTCCGCCAGCGGGATGGTGAGGACAGTACGATCTTCGGGGCCGAAGTTTCGGGTGATGTGGCCCTTGCCGGTCGTATCTTCGATCAGGTTGATGTGTCCCGGGCCAGCGGCCACGCGGACACCTCCTGATACTTCGAGTTCGGAACGACCGGAGAGCGTGATCACGAACTGCCGTGCCGGGCCCGTGTGCCAACCGGGCGCATTCGAGTCCGTGGCGGCGGTGTTTCCGGCCTTCGCCCCAGGCGTGGGAGACCGCACGCTGAATTGCGCCCCAGTGGCCTTGAACATGGCCGTAGCGCCCCGGGAATTCAGGTCCAGCTCGATGTCTTCGGCGTGGGACAGGCCGTCCGGCCCAGTGAAGATGCGCGTGATCACAACTGCTTTCCGGCCTTGCGCAACCGCAACATCATGATCGGTATTGCCGCGCCAGAATGCGATGAAGCAACCCACGAGGACGACGAGGATCCGCGTTTTCGTCCTCGATCTCATGACGATCCTCCAAGCCGGGAAACGACACCCGCATGATGACAGCCCGGACCTACTCGTAGCGCAGCGCGTCGATCGGGTCCTGCCGCGCGGCCTTCATCGCCGGCCACAGGCCGAACACCACGCCCACCACGGTCGAAACCCCGAAGCCGAGCACGATCGCCCAGGGCGGGGCCGCGGCCTGGAAGTCGAAGACGAGCCGCGCCAGGAGCGCGGCCCCCAGCCCGGCTCCGATGCCCAGCGCGCCGCCGACGCCGGTGAGCGTCACCGCCTCCACCAGGAACTGGGTGGCGATGTCGCGACGGGTCGCCCCCAGCGCCTTGCGCACGCCGATCTCGCGGGTCCGCTGGGTCACGTTGACGAGCATGATGTTCATGACCCCGACCCCGCCCACCAGCAGCGCGATACCCGCGATCACGAGCATGGCCACCGCCACCCCGCCCGTGATCTGCTGGAACTGCTCGAGCTGGGCCTGGCTCGTGAACAGCGCGAAGTCGTTGGGCTGGTCCGGGCGCAGGCCGCGGCGCGTGCGCAGGATGTTGGTCTCCTCCTCGATGAGGGCCTGCACGTCCTCCGCGCGCTTGGGGACGGTGGCGATGTGGATGGTGTCGCCGTGCCCGTTCTTCACCTGCGGGAACTGCTCGTCGAAGGTGGTGATCGGGATGGCGACGAAGTTGTTGTTGCTCCCGAACATCCCGCCCTTGTGCTCGAAGATCCCGATGACCTGGTAGGCGACGCCGTTGACGGAGATGATCTGGTCGACGGCGTCGCGGTGGGGGAAAAGCGCGTCCGCCACGTCGCGCCCGATGACGGCCACGCGGGCGCGATGGTTGATGTCGGCGTCGGTGATGGAGCGGCCGTCGTCGACGAAGTGCGTGTTGGCGACGTTGTAGTCGGGGTTGGTGCCGAGGATCAGGGGCCCGTTGGCCTCCTCGCGCCCGGCGCGCACCACGATGTTGCCGCCGAACAGGTACCGCTCCTGCGAGACCGCGTCCACCAGCTTCGAGAGCCGCTTCAGGGCCAGCGCGTCCTCGATGGTCAGGTCCCGGCGGTTGCGCTGCTCCTCCGGCGGCCCCCCCGGGCCTCCGCCGAAGCGGGGCTCGAACTTCTGGAACTGGACCAGGTAGGTGCCGAACTGGGTGAACGAGGAGACGATCTGGTTGTTGAAGCCGACCACGAAGCTCACCATCATGATGACGGTGGCCACGCCCGCGCTTACCCCCAGCAGGGTCAGGAAGCTGCGCAGCTTCTGCTCGCGCATGGCGGTGATCGCGAAGACGAAGTTCTCGCGTCCGGAGAGCCGCCAGCTGGCGCGTCCGCCGGCGCGTGTGGTCACTCCGTCCTCAGCGCCTCGACCACGGGCAGGTTCGACGCCGCCCGGGCCGGCCAGTAGCCGGCGGCCATCCCCACCACGGCGGAGAGCATCAGCCCCATGGCCGCGATGGGGAAGGTGAGGGCGGCGGGAAAGTCGAGCACGTTGTTGACCAAAAGCGCGATGGCCGCCCCGCCCAGAACGCCGGCCACCCCGCCGGCCAGGGACAAAAGCGTCGCCTCGAGCAGGAACTGCCGCCGGATGTCGCGTTTGCGCGCGCCGAGGGCGAGGCGCACGCCGATCTCGCGCGTGCGCTCGACGACCGCCACCAGCATGATGTTCATGATCACGATGCCCCCCACGCCCAGCGAAACCGACGCGATCAGCAGGGAGAGGATGAAGGCGGCGGCGGAGATCTGCCGCCAAAGCTGCTGCAGGCTCTCCGCGGTCACCACCCCGAAGGGATCGGGGGCGCGGAAGTCCGTGTGGCGGAGCGCGCGCATCACGGCCCGGATCTCGTCCACGGACGCCTCGACGCCGGGGACTCCGCCCCGGGCGCGCACCACGATGTCGACGGAATCGCGGGCCCCGAACTGGCGCCGCCACGACTGGATCGGGATGATGACCGTGGCGTCGTTGTTCTGGCCCAGGGTGCGGCCCTGCTTGGCGAGGAGCCCGATGACCCGATAGGGAACGCCGCCCACGAGGACGGTGTGGCCGATCGGGTCCTGATGCGGGAACAGCTCATCTTTCACGTCCCAGCCCACGACCGTCACGGCCTGCGCGCTTTTATCCTCGCCGTCCACGAAGTAACGCCCCCCTTCGATGTTGAAGTTCATGAGCGCGCCGTAGTTCGCGGTGGTGCCCTGCACGCGGATGTCGGGCAGGCGCCGCGACCCCCGCTTGACCGCGGACTGCGTCCCCACCTGGGCCGCGGTCGACTCCGCCTTCCGGAGAATGCCGGCCACCCGGTAGTAGTCCTCGTAAGAGATGTCCTTCCGCTTCAAGGCATCGAGGAACTCCTCGCGGCTGCGGATGATCCCGAACTTCTGGACGATGTAGACGTCGGGCGAAAGCTGGATCACCTTGTCCTGCACCCAGACGTTGAGCCCGGAGATGACGGAGACCACCCCAACCAGCGTGGCCACGCCGATGATGATGCCGAGCAGGGTGAGGAAGCTCCGCAGCCGGTTGGCCCGCATTGCCTGCACGGCTTCGCGGGGGAGGTCCGCCGTCTGCATCATGTGAAGATGCCTACGACGGCTTGGCGCCGTCCTCTTTCTTCTTCTCCTCGATCTTCACCGCGTCCCCCGGCTTCAGCGTGCGCAGCGACTTGAACGGCCCGGTGATCAGGGTCTCGCCGCCCTGGAGGCCGGAGACGACCTCCAGCGACAGCTCGCCGAGAAGCCCGGTCTTGATGGCCTGGAACTTCGCCTTGCCGCCGTCGTTCAGGAACACGCCTTCCTCGTCCCGCGGCGTGCCGTCGGCGGCGTCTCCCGGCTTGCGCTCCCGGTCGCGGATCACCAGGGCCTGGATGGGGACGACCAGCGCCTTCGGCCGGAAGCCGGTGAGGATGTCGGCCTGGACGGAGAGGCCGGGCTTGACGTCGGCCGGGGGATCCTGGATCTGCACGTTGACCAGGAACTTGATGGCGTTGGAGGACGCTCCTGCCGGGGGCAGGATCGGGCTGCCGCCGACCTCGGTGACGATGCCCTTGAAGGTCTGGTTGGGATAGGCATCGATCCGGATCTTCGCCTCCTGGCCCACCTTCACCGATGGGACGGAGGTCTCGTCCACTTCGAGCTCGGTCTCGACGATGGACATGTCGGAGATCGTGAGGAGGACGGTGCCCGGGCTGTTCTGGATGCCGATCACCGCCACTTCGCCCTCTTCGACGCGCTTGGCGGTGATGATCCCGTCCATGGGGGCGCGGACGGTGGTCTTGGCCAGCGTATCGCGGGCGCCTTCCACCATCGCGCGGGCCTGCTCCACCCGGCGGGCCGCCGCCTGGGCCGCCGCCTCCGCGGTGGTGACGGCGGTGCGGGCGCGCTGGATCTCCGCCTCGGGGATGATGCGGGCGGCGAAGTTCTCCTCCGCGCGGCGCAGGTCGATGCGGGCCTGGGCCAGGTTCGCGTTGGCCGACTGCTGGTCCTGGAGCAGCGCCTCCATCGAGAACTCGTTGCTGCGGGCGGCGGCGCGGGGGTTCACGGCGTCGATCTGCAGGAGGAGCTGCCCCTTGCGGACGCGGTCGCCTTCCTTGACCGCCAGCAGGGTGATCTGGCCGGGGATGGTGGCCGAGATATCCACCTTCTTCTTCGCCTGGACCTTCCCATTGGCGGTGACCTTGGCCTGGATGTCCTCGCGGGCGACCGTGGCCACCTCGACCTCCGTCGGCTTCGGCCCTCGCTTCGAGTAGGCGAAAGCGCCCCCGGCGACGGCCAGGATGGCGATGGCGATCAGGACGACGTGCTTCCTCTTCATTGATCTCCAGGGGCGTCTCATCGATCTCCAGTGGCCGAGCAGCCGAAGCCCTGAATGCAGCTACGTTTGCGGCAGCCGGACTGTTCCATGACGTTGATCATCCAGTGCCCGCCCCAGGCGCAGGAGCCCTTCGCGAACCATCGAGGTCTCGCCGCCGATGCCGATGCGGAAGTGCTGCTCGGCGCCGAAGAACCGCCCGGGAACGATCGAGGTCTCGTACTCGCTGCGGAGGCGGGCGGCCAGGTCCTCGACCGAACCGCCGCGCAGGCGGGGAAAAACCGTGGTGCCCCAGGGGGCGCGCACCACCTCCAGATCCTCGCGGGACTCCAGGAAGCCGCGAAGCAGGCGCCGATTCGCGGTCAGCAGCCGTCGTGCCCGTTCGCGGGTCGCGCCCAGGTCCTGCAGCGCGACGACGGCCAGGCGCTCCACCGCGTGCGGCGCGTTGACCCCGAACAGGTCGTTCAGCCGCCACAAGGCGCGGGCGAGGTCGGGTTCGGCCAGGATCCATCCGCACCGCAGGCCGCTGAGCCCGTAGACCTTGGTCAGGCTGCTGGTCACCACGAACTCCGGGCCGAGGTGGAACGCCGAGCGGGGCGTGTTGTCGAACACGGCCTCGCGGTAGACCTCGTCCACCAGCACCTTGCATCCCGCTTCGCGGGCGATCTCGCCCACGGCGCGCAGCGCCTCCTCGCCGGCCTGCACGCTGGTCGGGTTGTGGAGGTTGGTGATCACGATGACGCGCGTCCGGGGGGAGAGCCGGCTCCGGATCGCGCCCGCGTCGAGGGCGAAGCCGTCCTCCGCGCGGCGCGGGAACTCCGTGACCGTCGCCCCGAGGTAGCGGGCGACCGCCGCCATCAGGCTGTAGGCCGGGGTCTCGATGAGCACGTCATCGCCCGAGCCCACCAGCCCGGCCAGGGCCAGGTGGTTGGCGAACGACGTCCCGCCGCCGGCGACGACGACGCTTTCCGGGGCCGCCCCGACATGGACCGCGAGTGCTTCGACGAGGGGCGCGTATCCGTAGGCGCCCGAGGCCGTCAGCTCGAGGTCCTCGAGCCGCGCCGGGAGCTCGCCGAGGGACAGGTTGGCGACGCCGCTGGTGGCCAGGTTGAACCGCGCTCCGGAATGGAGCTTGGCCCACACCATGTATTCGGCGTCGGCCGTCCACATGTTCGTCACCATTTCCGGCCTCGCGCGTGACGCTGAGTCTACAATCCGGGATGCTCGAGGTGCTTGCGCTCTTGTCTCTCGCCGCTGCCGCCCCGCCGCCCCCGGCGCCCATCGAAGACCACATCGCCGCGCGGCTGCGGTCCTTCGCGGGCCGGATGGGAGTCGCCGCCATCCATCTCGACACCGGCGAGACCATCGCCCTCGCCGCCGATGAGCGTTTTCCCACCGCCAGCGCGATCAAGACCGCGGTGATGGTCGAGGCCTTCCATCAGGTCGCGGCGGGCCGGATCCGCAAGGACCAGCTGCTCACGCTGACCGACGAGGTGAGGGTCGGCGGCTCGGGCGTGCTGCATTCGTTGCGTGCCGGCGGCCAACACTCGGTGGGAGACCTGCTCTTGCTGATGATCGCGCTCTCCGACAACACCGCGACCAACATGCTGATCGCCCTGGTGGGCACGCGGGCGGTGAACGACCGGATGGTCGCGTACGGCCTGCCGCACACGCGCCTCTACAGGCCGACCTTTCGCGGCGGGCATCCCGACGTCTTCCCGGAGGAGGAGCGCGAGTTCGGGCTGGGCTCGTCCACACCGCGCGAGACGGCCCGCCTGATGGAGGCGATCGCCCGCGGAAAGGCGGTGAGCAAGGAAGCGTCGGAGGAGATGGCCGCCATCCTCGGGAAGCAGCAGAACTACGACATGATCCCGCGGCTGCTGCCCCTCGACGACAAGGTGACCTACGCCGGCAAGTCGGGGCAGGACGATGAGAAGCTGGCGGACGCGGCCGGTCTGAAAGGCGCGATCCGGGTCGACTCCGGGATCGTCACCACCCCCAGCGGCCGCTACGTGGTCGCGATCTTCGCGCGGCGGACGAAGGACGCGCGGTGGACGGTGGACAACGACGCGCTGGTGACGGGCGCCGAGGTGGCGCGGATGGTGTTTGACCACTTCACCGGACGGCGGTGATCCGAGCCAGCGCCATCTTCTTGATGATGTGCGTGGCCGCGGGAGCGCAAGACGCCCCGGCCCCCGCCGCCCGGACCATACGCAAGCCGAAGATCTCCTGGACACTTCAGTTCGGTCTCGCCCATTCCGATGACGACGCGGAACACTACGCGGTCTCCGGCTTCCAGGGTCGCTTCCCGCTGTTCGTCCGCTTCGTGGCCGCAGCCTTGACCGTGAAAGGCATCGGCGCGCGGGTGGAGGCGGCGCAGTTGAACAGCGGTGGATCCCGCGTCAACGCGAGCGGCCTGCGCTGGGGCTTCACCGTCCGCTAGGCCGATCGCGTCAGGGCCAGGCGCAACGCCACCGACTCGGCCATCAGCTCGCGGGCGGCGCGCACCAGGGCCGATGGGCCGGTCGCCTCCGCCTCGCCCGCCGCGTCATCCGGATCGCCCAGCCCCGCATCACGGGCCCGCTTCATCCTCTCGAGGACGAGGTCCCGGATCATCGCCGCGTTGTCCACGCCCCGGAACCGCGCGAGGTGGAGGTTGCGCGATGGAGCGGAGCCGTGTCCGCCGTGGGCCGCGGCCACGTCGCTGCCGCCCGCCGTGCGCAGCTCCACGTCGGCCAGCCCCAGGAGCCGCTGCAGCGGGCCCTGGTGGATCCGGATGTCCTGCACGTTGAGAAGGGTGAACGTCATCTCGGTCAGGGTGAGCACGCCCTCCCGAAGCCGGGCCGCGCGGTCGGTGACCACGTACCATCTCAACTGGTAATCGAGGCGGATGATGGCGAACGTGAGCGGGAGCTGCACGAGCCAGAGCGAAACGCCGAAGACCTCGAGGCCGCGCATGACCGCCATCGGTCCGGCGATGGGGACGCGGCGCTTCCCTCCCTTGTCGTTGATCTCGAAGCTGTCCGGGGCCGCCTGCAGGAAGGCCAGGAGGAACACGAAGCCGGCGACGGTGAACGCCTGCTTCGCGCTCCACTGCAGCAGCTTCAGGCGCCAGTAATTCGGAGCGGCGCGGAAGACACGCGCGCTGCCCGGCTCGCCGGCCGGCAGGTGCGGCTCGGGCGGCACTCGGAGCAGACCCAGCAGCCAGCGGGCGCGCTCACTCACCGCGGCCACGGTCCTTCGCGCGCTCCAGGATCGCCCGCACGGCGCGCAGGTCTTCGCTCACCTGGCGCAGCGCCGCGGTGACGACTTCGAGGGAGCCGTCGGCCTCGCCCCGGGGCGTGGCCGCACGCGGAGCGGCCGGCTTGTCGTGCCCCCCGCGCATCTTCGCGTAGAGGAAATCGCGCACCAGCTCGAACTCGCGGAGCCCTTCGATGGTCATCTCGGCGCTGGCGGAGCCGCTGGCGGTGGAGAGCTTGACCTCGGCCAGCCCGAGCCAGCGCTCGGCGAGGTTGCTCGTGAGGTGGATGTCCTGCACGCGCGCGTAGGTGAGGCTGACCTCGCGGCGGAACAGGATGCCCCAGCTCATCTTCACGCCGTCGGCGTCGAAGCGATACCGCATGGTGTGATAACGGAAGTAGAGGGGCACCAGAAGGAGGAAGAAGAAGGGACCGGCGAGGAGCGACGCGAGCGCGTAATACCACATGAGGTTCGGATGCGGGCGCTCGATGCGGAGAACGCGCGCCAGCTCGGCGTCGGTGTGAGTGGGTCCGGCGGTGAGAGGCGCGGCCATGGCCGGCAAAGTATAGTGCCCCGGAATGACATCGACCGCCCTGCTCCTGGTCCTCCTCGCCGGTCCCACCTCCGTTGCCGAACTGCCGTTGCCGTCGCCGTCGCTCATGGGGACCGGCCTTCTCACGCTCCACGACACACGCACGCTGCCGCGGGGGCGCTTCACGATCGCGACCGTCCTCCACAATCGCGACCGCGATCCCCTCGGCATCGACGTCTTCGACTACTCGGTGGCCTTCGCGGTCGGGGTGACGCCCCGCATCGAGGCCTACGGCAGCGGCGTGTTCAGCCGGGTGGTGGTGGTCCCGGACTTCTCGCAGACGTGGCCGGCGCTCCCGCCGCCGCCCCTCGACCTCGTGCTGCCGCAGACGATGGCGGTTCCGGAGCGCCCCTACTACGCCATCGTCCCGCCGTTCCCGTTCGCCAACGGGCGCGGCGACCAGCGGTTTTCGGACCTCGTCCCGGGAGATCTCGTCCTCGGCGCGAAGATGCGCCTGCGGGAGGTGGGCGAGCAGCGGACCGGCTACGCGGTGGGCGGGGAGATCAAGATCCCGCTCACCGGGCGGCTGGGCGCGCTGCAGTCGGGCTCGGGCACAGGCGGCGTCGACCTTTCCCTTCGCGGCATCGCCGAGAAGCGTTTTGCCGGGATGGACATCGTGACCTCGGCGGCGGTCACGTACGTCGGAGGCCCCGCGCTCGCCGACCGGCTTCTCATCGCCAACCCGGACGGATCCGCGGTCGTCGAGGAGCCCTTGCGCCTCCCGAGCCGGATCGAGCTCGGCGCCGGCCTGCGCCGCGTCCTCACACCGCGCCTGGCGCTCATCGGCGAAGGCGTGGCGACCATCGAGGTCTACGGCGCGAAGACCCTCGACCGGGTCTCGCCCCTCGACCTGCTGGCCGGCCTTCAAGCGCGCGTCGGGCGCGCCCGGCTGACCACGGGTGTTCTCTATGCCGCGGGATCGCCCCCGTCGGGGGTCGTGCGGCCCTCGCCGCTCGGGGGGTTCGTGGACTTGAGCCGCGCCAGCGAGTCCGACGCGCGCCGATACCTGCAGCAGGGAGGGCTCGGGGGCGCGGCCGCGTATCTCCGTCCGGGGGTCCAGCTCGTGACTCCGCGGGTACCGGGCGCCCTGCTCCCGACCGGCGCGCGTGTCATCCCCGACCGCTACACGATCATTTCCGAGCATCAGATCGGCTTCGTGTTCGCCCTCGGATGGACGTTCTGAGATCGCCATCCTCGGCGGCATGACCTCGCTGCTGGCGATCGCGGTCCTGCTTGGCCCGCCCATCGAGCTCGGCACCCTGTTCGACGCCGAGGCGCTGGCCGCGCTGCCTTCGGGGCGCGAGCCCTGGTCGCTGCTCCGCACCGCGGAGGCGGTCGTCACGGCGGACCGGATCGAAAGCGGCGGGCTGTTTCTCGGGGCGCCCGCGCTCCTCGGAGTTCACGGCGCGTCGTGGGCGGACACCACGTGGCGCCTCGGCGCCATCGACATCACGGACCCGGATCGGGGAGGGACACCGATGATCACGGTGCCCGTGGAGGCCCTGGAGAGCCTCACCCTCGCGACGGCGCTCACACCTGTTGCCGCCGCCGGCTCCGGGGCACAAGTGACGCTGGCCGTTCGACAGCCGGAGGACTCCTGGCGCGGGGCACTCGCGGTGCACACGACGCCGTCGGGTCTCGCGGGTTCCGGGGACGGTGTCGCGCCCCCGATCGCTGCCATGCGCGGATGGGATGACGTCACCCTCACCGCGGGCGGACCCGTCGGTTCGCGCCTCGGGGTCTTTGCGTCCGCGCGCGGCACGCGGAGCGACCGGGAAGAACGCGGGTCGCCAGTCCGCCTCCGGTCGGAGGCGCTCTCGCTGCTGGCCCACGCCGTCTACCGGCCGAACACCCAGGACGAGTGGCGGCTGCTCGGCGCGGCGAGCGCCGTGGACCGTCCGTTCGCCGGCCGCGCGCGGCTCGACCATCCCACCGCGCGCGAGGAGCAGCGCTCCGTGCACGCGCAGGCGGCCTTCACCCGCCGCGGGTCCGCCGGGCCGGAGTGGCGCGCGGCGCTGGCCTACCAGGAAACCGGCGAGACCCCGCCGGAGACGATTCTCGGCGTCGTCGAGATCGAGCGGCTTCGCGACGGTCCCGTGACCGAGCTCTACGCGTCCCGGCGCCGCGTACGCCGCTTCGACATGACCGCCGCAGTCTCCCCCTACCGTTTGAGATTCGGCGGACGGAACGAGGCGACGCTCGGCATGGCCCTCGAGCAATCCGCCGCGGCCTGGAGCACGGCCAGCCCGGCCTCCCGGGGCCTGACCGCCGAGCGCGTGGGGGGGCTCCCCGCGCGGGTGTGGGACTTCGGGTTCGGCGCGTTCGAAACCGGCGCGCACGCCAGCCACCTCGCACTCCTGGTCGACGATCGTCTGGCCCTCGGCCGTTCGCTGCAAGTGGAGGGCGGGCTGCGCTTCGCGATGTGGCGCGCAGCCGGCGAGACCGGCGGGGGGCGCATCGGCTGGACGACCCTGTCGCCGCGCATCGCCGCCCGCTGGCGTCCGATCGGCGCCCTCGGCCTCTTCGCCGGATGGGAGCGCGTTCAGCCGCGTCTTCCCCTGGGGTATCTGCAGTGGGGAGATCCCGGAGGTCCGCAGGGACGCGTCCACCGCTGGGATGACGACGGGGACGGACGCTTCGAGCCGGCGGAGCAGGGACCTCTCGTCGCCGTCAGCGGGCCCGGTGGACCGTACTCCTCGATCGATGGCGCGCTTCGATCGCCGCAGACCGCCGGCGTCGTCGCCGGCATCGACGTGCGCCCCGCCGACGGGTGGTTGATCCGGTTTGCGGGCGTCCATCGGCGCTCGACCGGCCTCGTGGAGTCCGTCAACACCGGCGTGACCGCCGCCGACTACGCGACGTCTTTCATGGACGACCCCGCGATCGACATCGTCGGCCCCGCGGACGATCGGCCGCTGCCGATCTTCGCGCGCCATCCGGCGAGCTTCGGCCGCGACCGCTACCTGCTGACCAACGTGGCGGATCACGACGTCCTGCACGAAGGCGTCGAGCTGACGGTGGAGAAGCGGATCGCGCCGTCGCTGCTGCTGCGCGCGGGCGGAACCGCGTCGCGCTCGACGGGGGCGGGCGCCAGCCGTGGTTACGGCGTGCTGGAGAACGACCCCGGCGCGGTCGGCGAGCTCTTCGATCAGCCGAACGCGGACACGCACCGGCGCGGGCGCCTCTTCTTCGATCGTGCCTACACGTTGAAGGTCGCCGGCCTCTGGCGTCCGCGGGACTGGAGCTTCGGCGCGGTGGCCAACTACCAGGACGGACAACCGTTCGCACGTGTCGTGATCGTGCCCGACCTGCCGCAAGGGGCGGAGGCGATCCCGGCCATCCGACGCGGCGACCATCGCTTCACGTTCACGCTCACCGTCGACGCGCGGATCGAAAGGGCCTTCCGCATGGGGAAAGGCCGGCTCGCCGTGGCCGTCGAGGCGTTCAACCTCCTCGACATGAAGAACGAGGTCGAGGAGGACGTCGCCTCTGGGCCGTCGTTCCGCCGCGTGACCGCGATCCAGCCACCGCGGGCGGTCCGCATCGGGTTGCGACTGGAACGCTAGGCGGGCGCCGGCCCGCTGTCTACAATGGCAGTGTGGTCCTGGTCGCGCTGCTCTCGATCGTGTTCACGGCCGCGCCCGCGATGAGCGGCCCGGGCGATGCGCTCGTCGGCGGGCCCTCTCCGGACTGGCCGGCGCGGCAATGGGTTCAGGGCGGCCCGCTGCAGCTCGCCGGCCTCCGCGGCAAGGTCGTACTGCTGCGATTCTTCATGGACGCGGGCTGCCCCTACTGCAGCGCCACCGCGCCCGCCCTGAATGCGCTGCACGAAGAGTTCGGACCGCGCGGGCTGGTGGTGATCGGCATGTTCACGCCCAAGCCGCGGCCGCGGCCAACGACGGTCGAGCAGGTCAGGGAATACGCGGCCTCCTACGGTTTCCAGTTCCCGGTCGCCGTCGACGACGACTGGGCGGCGTTGCGCCGCCTGTGGCTCGACCGCGTCCCCGGGGCGGACTTCACGTCGTCGTCGCTGCTCATCGATCGCCAGGGCGTGGTGAGGCACGTGCACCCCGGTGGCGTCTACTCGCCGAACGCCGAGGACGCGAGCGCAGGCCGTGACTACGATGCGCTCCGATCGGCGATCGAACGCACGCTCGCACGCTGAGCAGTTCCGCATTCTGAGCGCTAAGCCGGGGCCGGCGCGCCTTCCTTGACCGCCGGCGATGGCTTCCGCTTGCGCGCGCCCAGCACCAGCCGCACCTCGTGGCTCTTGCCGTCGTCGGCGAGCGGGATGGCGGCCGGATCCACCGCGGCGCCGTCCAGCTCCGCCTCCGCGATGCCGCGGCAGCGGCGCTCGGGGTTCGAGACCGTGATCTCGTACCGCGTCCCGCCGAACCGCCAGGCGATGGAGTACTCGTTCCAGGACGAAGGGATGCAAGGATCCATCTCGAAGGTCGCGCCCCGGCGGCGCAGGCCGAGGATGCTCTCCAGCCCGGCGCGGTGCATCCAGCCCGCCGACCCGGTGTACCACGTCCAGCCCGCGCGCCCGGCGTGGATGGGGTGGGCGTAGACGTCGCCGGCGAGGACGTACGGCTCGGCCTTGTACCGCTCGACGCCCGCCGGCGTGCGCGTGTGGTTGATCGGGTTCAGCATGTGGAACAGCTCGACGGCCTCGTCGCCGCTGCCGCGCCGGGCCATCGCCATCACCACCCACAGCGCGGCGTGGGTGTACTGGCCCCCGTTTTCGCGCACCCCCGGCGGATAGCCCTTGATGTAGCCCGGGTCCTGGACCGACAGGTCGAAGGGAGGCGTGAGCAGCAGCAGGACGCGCGGGCCGCGCCGGATGAGATGGGTGCGGACGGCGTCGAGCGCGCGGTCGGCGAAGCGCGTGGGCACCGCCCCCGAGAGGACGGACCACGCCTGCGCGATGGCGTCGATCCGGCACTCGTCGTTGAGCGCGGAGCCGAGCGGCGTGCCGTCGTCGTAGTAGCCGCGCCGGTACCACTCCCCGTCCCACGCCTGCTCGAGGACGGTGGCGAGGCGCTTCGCTTCGCCCAGGTAGCGCGCGGCGCGGATCTTGTCCCCGCGCGACTCGCACAGCGGCCCGAACTCGCCCAGGATCACGTAGAGGAAGAAGCCGAGCCACGTGCTCTCTCCGCGGCCTTCCCGCCCCACGCGGTTCATGCCGTCGTTCCAGTCTCCGGAGCCGATGAGGGGGAGGCCATGTGCCCCGGCGGTCAGGCCCTTGTCGATCGCGCGCCGGCAGTGCTCGAACAACGAGGCCTGCTCGGCGGAGACGCGTGGCTGCGTGTAGGCGTCCTCCGCATCGGGGGCGAGCAGCGGCGCCTCCAGGAAGGGGACCACCTCCTCCAGCACCCCCGCGTCGCCCGTCGTCCGTACGTAGTGCGCCACCGCGTAGGGGAGCCACAACAGGTCGTCCGAGCAGCGGGTGCGGGTGCCGCGGCCGCTGGGCTCGTGCCACCAGTGCTGCACGTCGCCCTCCACGAATTGCCGGCTGGCCGCGCGCAGCAGGTGCTCCCGCATGAGATCGGGCCGAGCGAAAGAGATCGCCATCACGTCCTGGAGCTGGTCGCGGAACCCGAAGGCGCCGCCGGGCTGGTAGTACCCGGAGCGCGCCCAGATGCGGCAGCTCAAGTCCTGGTAGAGCAGCCAGCGATTCATCAGCACGTCGAACGAGTCGTCCGGCGTGCGGACCTGGACCGTCTCGAGGATGGCATCCCAGGATCGGCGCGCCGTTTCCAGCGCCGCTTCCGCGGCCGCCACGCGGCCGTGCCGTTCGATCAACGCGGTGGCTTCGGCCGCGTCCCGGCCCTGGCCGAGCAGGAACACCACGCGGCGCGTCTCTCCGGGCGCCAGGGTGAAGGCCACGTCGAGCGCGGCGCAGGGGTCGAGGCCGGCGCCGAACCGCCCGGAGAGCGCCGCGTGGCCAAGGGCCGCCGGCTGCTCGATGGATCCGTTCCGGCCGATGAAGGACAGGCGGTCGCCCGTCGCCGAGCGGGCCGGCTCGCTGGCGTGGGCAAAGGCCACGCGCCCCGCGAACTCCTGGTTGTAGGCGTTCCGGGCCAGCACGGCGCCGGTGGGATCGCGCTCGGTCACGACGTGCGCGTGCAGCCCTGGGCGCGGCGGCCCCAGGACCCACTCGTTGTAGGCGAACACGCTCAGCCGGCGCGGCGAGCTCGAGGTGTTGGTGAGGGTGAGGAGAGAGAACTTGACCGGGTCCGCCGCGTCCACGAAGACGGCAAGCTCGCTCTTGATGCCGCGGGCGCCGTGTGCGAACTCGCTCGCGCCGGCGGAATGGCGGACCACGTAGCGGCCGTTGTCCCTATGGCGCCGCATCGGCCCCGGGGTGGGCGACCAGGCGTCGCCAGTGTCGTCGTCGCGGATGTACAGGGCCTCCGCGGTGGGATCGGTAACGGGATCGTTCGCGAAAGGCGTCAGGCGATTTTCGCGGCTGTTCCCCGCCCAGGTGCAGGCCGAGCCCGATGCGGTGACGACGGTCCCGAACGCCGGGTTGGCGATGACGTTGACCCAGGGCATCGGGGTCTCCTGGGCGCCCTCCAGCACGATCACGTAGTCGCGGCCATCCGGCGTGAAGCCCCCCGTCCCGTTGGCGAGCACGAGCTCGGGAAGTTCGGCATCCGCCGCCGCGTCGTCTTCGCGCGGCGCCGGCTCCCCGGCCGAGTCGAACACCGTCAGCCCCTCCGGCTGCTCGCGCTCCGGATGCGGCCGGTCGAGCTGCTGCCCCAGCTCGCCCCGATCGCCGCTCAGGACCGCCCGCGCGACGCTGGCCAGGAGGACCCGCTCCGCTTCGCCCATGCCGTCTCCGCGCAAGAGGAAGGCGCCGCCCGGCCGGTGCTTCCACGTGCGCCACGGCCCGTTGTCGAGCAGCGCGGTGAGCTGGGCGTGCATCTCGTCCAGGTACGAGATCGGATGCTCGTTCAGGATCACCACGTCCGCGCTCAGCCCCTTGAGCCGCCAGTACTCCTGCGCCTGCAGGACCTGGCGCACCAGCGGCAGGTCGTTCTCCTTCACGACGCGCACGAGGAGGATGGGGAGGTCGCCGGAGATGCCGTGCCCCCAGAGCCCCTCCTGGCCGAGGGAGTTGCGGGCGAGGATGTCGGCGCTCGCGCGCAGGGACCCGTCGGCGTAGAGCACGCGGGAGGCCAGGCGCTCGAAGAGCAGCGCTTCTTCGCTGCTGATGCCGAGGTGGCGCAGGCCGCTCTGCCCGTGGGCGAAGGCCAGCGCGAACGTCCGCGCCGCCGCGCTCGGGTCGTGGTAGCGCTGAGCCAGGGCCAGCGCCGTCTCCCGTGAGGCGGCCATTCCGGTGCTGAACGACATCCGCACGAAGCCTCCGGCAGCGAGGCGGATGCGTTGCCGCAGGCTGACCACGGGATCGAGGACGATGCCCGTCGTCCCGGACAGCGAGCGGCCGTCCAGCGCCCGTGGATTCGCGGGGCCGCGGCCGCGTCCGAGGAACTGCGCGCGGTCGGTCTCCCATTCGATGGCACCTTGCGGCCGGCCTTCCAGGCTCAGCACGTGCACCGCCCATTGCGCGGGCTCGTCGGCCGCCCGGGGCCGGCGATGGCAGAGCAGGGCGGCGCTCTCCGGCAGGTATTCGGTCTCGACGAACAGTTTCGCGAAAGCCGGGTGGACGATGTCGTCGGCGGGCGGGGCGAGCACGATCTCGGCGTAGCTCGTGACCTCGACCTCGCGGGGGCGATCGCTGCTGTTGGTGACGGCCAGCCGCCGGACCTCGACGTCGTCTTCGGTGGAGACCGCGATGTCCAACTGGGTGGCGATGCCGTCGTCGCGGCGCCGGAACGTCGCCTTCCCGGGGAGGAACGTCACCACGTAGTCCTGCGGCTCGGTGCCCACCGGATGGAAAGCCGGCGACCACACCGCGCCGCTGCGCACGTCCCGCAGGTAGAGGAACTGGCTTCCCGGGTCGCGGGTCGCGTCATCGCGGTGCCGCGTCACCGCGCGCCCGCGGCAGAAACTGGCGCCGCCCCCCGCGTTGGTGACCACGGCGGTGTAGTTGCCGTTGGACAGGAACTGCGCGTGCGGGTGCGTGGTGTGCGCGGTGCGGAAGCGCCGGCTGCCCTGGGCGGTCGCAGGACCGGCGACGCGGGTCTCCTCCACCGGGCGCGGCTGGGTGATCGGCGCCTGGCGCGGCACGCGCTCCTGCAGCACGAGCTCGGTTGCCTGCACGCTCGGGTTGGCGTGGAAGCGCTTCACCATGCGGTCGCCGAGGAGCGCGTTGGCGAAAGACACCAGGGTCATGCCCTGGTGGTGGGCCAGGTACGCGCGCACCACGGTGCCGGCCGCGGCCGCCGTCTTCGCCGCGCCGGTGGTGTCGTCCGTCGGTCCGTGCGTGTAGTCGATGGACTCGTAGAAGCCGAAAGCGCCGTCGAGGCCGAGGGCGGCGAGCCGGCGCAGGTTCCGGACCGCCTGCCGGGGATCGATCATGGCCGCGAGGGCGGTCGCGTAGGGCGCCACCACCAGCTCGTCGCCGAGGCCGCGCTTCAGGCCCAGGCCGGGCACGCCGAAGGCCTTGTACTGGTAGTTGTCGTGGCGGTCGACCACGTTGTAGGCCGACTCCGAGATCCCCCAGGGGACGCCCCGGTCCGTCGCGTACTCGATCTGCCGCCGCACCGCCATCCGGCAGGCTTCGTCGAGGAGCGTATCCGGATAACTCTTCAGGACCAGCAGCGGCATGAGGTACTCGAACATCGTCGCGCTCCAGGACAGGAGCGTCGGCGTGCCGCGGACGCTGGTGACCAGCCGCCCCAGGTGGAACCAGTGCGTCTCGGGGACGTCGCCCTTGGCGACGGCGATGAAGCTGGCCAGCCGCGCCTCGGAGGCCAGCAGGTCGTAATAGGAAGGATCCAGCCGGCCCGGCCCCTCGGGATCGGCGAGCCGGTAGCCGATGGAGAAGATGCGGCGCTGGCCGTCGTACAGCAGCCGGAAGCTCATGCCGTCGGCGAACGCCGCCGCCCGGCGCGCGAGGCCGTCGAGGCCCGCCTCGCGCAGCCCTTCGGCGAGGGCGATCAAGGCGCCGGCGAGGTTGCCGCTGTCGACGGTGGACACGTAGGCGGGCAGGAGGGGCGCCAGCGTGCGCGTGTCGTACCAGTTGAGCAGATGGCCTTCGAAGCGCTCCAGGCCCTCCATCGTGGTCAGGGTCGCATCGACCTTCTCTTCGAGCTCGGCGCGGTCGATGAAGCCGAGGTCGTGGGCGGACAACGTGGCCAGCAGGCCCATGCCGATGTTGGTCGGCGACGTGCGGTGCGCCACCCGCGGCTCGGGGATCTCCTGGAAGTTGTCCGGCGGGAGGCCGTGGTCCTCGGCACCCATGAAGGTGGCGAAGTAGGACCACGTCCGGCGCGCGATGTCGGTCAGGAGCCGGCGCTCTTCGTCGTCGAGCACGGCCTTGGGCTCCACCACGGGCTGACTGAGCGCGTAGGCGATGAACGGCGCGGCCGCCCAGAGAAGGAGGATCGGCAACGCGGCCGGGAGCGCGTCCAAGCGCACGGCGGCGGTGAGCACGAAGCCGAGCAGGGCGACCGCCGGGCTGGCGATCATCTCCTCCAGGAAAAGGCGCGCGCCGGCTTCGCGCGTCAAGCCGGCCGCGGTGGCGGCGGCGGTCTCCCACTCCAGCAGCCCGCGCCGGGTCGCGGTGAGGCGGACGATCGTCAGCACGATCGCGTGCGCCCTCTCCCAGGCCTGGTTCGCCAGGAACGTGACCTGCAGCGCGACCTGGGCCACGGCGGTGCGCAGGTCCTCCCACGCCACGCGCAGGAACACGCGCCACGGCTGGTGGAGCGGCGGTCCGGCCACGGTCCGGCGCAACAACGGATAGACGGGGAAGGCGAGCGCGGCCAGGATCGCGGCCGTCCACGCCATCGCACTTCCGGGCAGGACCGTCCAGGCCGCGAGCAGAAGGACGACGGTGGCGGGAGGCACCAGGCTGCGTCGCAGGTTGTCGAAGATCTTGAAGCGCGAGATGAGGGGCAGCCGGTTGCGCCGCAGCCCGGAGCGGCTGGGCACGAGGGGGAAGAGCCAGCGGAGGATCTGCCAGTCGCCGCGCACCCAGCGGTGCTGCCGCCGCGCATGGGCGAGCACGCTCGAGGGGTAGTCGTCCACCACCTCGACGTCGGTGACGAGCGCGGTGCGCGCGTAGACGCCTTCGAAGAGGTCGTGGGACAGGAGCGCGTTCTCGGGCACGCGCTCGTGGAGGGCGGCGGTGAACGCGTCCACGTCGTAGAGGCCCTTGCCGGTGAAGATGCCCTCGCCGAACACGTCCTGGTACGTGTCCGACACCGCGGTGGTGTACGGATCGACGCCGGTGTGGCCGGCGTACAGGCGCGCGAACAGCGATCCGGCGGCGCTGGCCATGGTCACGCTCACGCGCGGCTGGAGGATCCCGTACCCTTCGGTCACGCGGCCCTCGCGAGGGTCGAAGTGGGCGCGGTTCAACGGATGGGCGAGGATCCCGATCAGCTTCTTCGCCGCGTCCCGCGGGAGGCGCGTGTCGGAGTCGAGGGTGAGGCAATAACGGACGCCGGGAAGGATCTCCATGTCGCCGACCTGCACCACGAAGCTGGTGTCCGTGGCGCCGCGCAGCAGCCGGTTGAGCTCCTCCAGCTTGCCGCGCTTGCGCTCCCATCCCATCCAGACGCCTTCGCCGGGGTTCCACTGGCGCGCGCGATGGAACAGGTAGAAGCGGCCGATCGGCCCCTCGCTGTAGCGCGCGTTCAGCTCGTCGATGCCGGCCCGGGCGGCGGCGAGGATCGCCTCGTCCCCGGGCATGTCCCGCGCGGGGGCGTCCTCGAAATCGCCGAGGATCGCGAAGTGGATGTACGGGTCCAGGTTGCCGAGGGCGAGGACCTGGATGTGCTCGATCATCTCCTCGACCGCCGCCACGCCGGTGAGGAGGGTGGGGACCACGACCATGGTGCGCGCGCTTTCGGGGATTCCGGCCGCGAACTCCAGGCGGGGGAGCCGGCGCGGCGGCACCAGACGGGCGGCCAGGCGCTGGATGAACGCGATGGCGGTGTCGCTGGCCGGCAGCAACAGGAGCACCGCCGCCACCGCCTGCATCCAGGCCGGCGCCGAAAGCTCGCGGACCGCGGCCACGCCGAGGGCAACGAGGGACGCAGTGGCGAGGGCGATGGAGCCCAGGTAGACGCCGGTGCGGTGGGCGAAGCCGAAGCGCCGGACCCTTCCCCAGAGGCGCGGCCGATAGGCGAGGTCGGTCTCGAGGTCGCGGCGTCCCTTTCCGATCAGGTGGTGGCCGACGTGCGCGGCGCGATCGCCGGAAGCACCGGCCTCGGTGGCCTGGCGCGCGCTCTCCACTGCGCGCAGCGCCACCCGCATCTGCGATTCCCCGGTGGGCTCGGGCTCCGAGAGCTGCTCCACCGCCTGCCGGTAGCGGTCGCGGCTCAGGAAGTCCATGCGCGCGTACGCGCCGGCGGGGTCGCGCTGCAGCACGCGCTCGATGAGGCTCACCGCCTCGAAGTACTGGCTCCAGTCCAGCGTCGCGCACAGGCGGAGGCTCGTGATCACGTTGGCCACCGAGACCAGGCCCGCCGCCTGCCGCTGGTGCTCGCTGCGGATCGCGTCCTCGGAGGTCGTCTGCGCGGCTTCGAGGTGCTCGTCCACGGCGATGCGCACGGCGGCCAGCCGCGGCCCGTACTCGCGCAGGCGCTGGAGGAGTTGGACGACGTATGCGGCATGGAGGTGCTTCGGCAGGGGCGGCGGCGCGCCGTCCACGTCGGCATCCAGCCGCGCCACGTACGCGTCGGCGGCCCGCCGCGCCGCGCTGGCCTCCAGCGTCTCCTCGGCCAGGCGCCGCAGGTTCTCGATGAGGGCGAGCTTCAGCA
>Ga0326597_10003807_pt1 | contig 21492 bp, 20 predicted proteins | sample RVTome_12_FD_203789 | JGI IMG/M metagenome (GOLD analysis project Ga0326597, IMG submission 203789) | Soil microbial communities from uranium-contaminated site in the Upper Colorado River Basin, Wyoming, United States - RVT100D185 | ecosystem: Environmental > Terrestrial > Soil > Contaminated >...
TCAGGGGCGCAAGCGGCTCACACACAATACTCAAAATCCCGGAAAATTTAGATAATGAAATCCCCAAAGACTGCATTAAAACTGCCGCGGAAATAGCCGCATTTTACAGCAAAGCAAAAAATGCCAAGAACGTCAATGTTGCTTACACGAAAGGGAAAAATGTTCAAAAATTCAAAGGCGCAAAATCAGGAAGTGTTGTTATTAAGGGAGAAAAAGTTATTAAGGTAACACCTGCTGTACCGGAAGTATAAACTTAAAAATCGTTTATAAGCTTATTAATCTGCACTTCAACTTCATTAATTTTATTTTCAAGGGTTTCTTTTCTTTCCGGCTTTATTTTTAACAGGTAGGTATATGCTTCGATTGCATCGAAATAATTTCCTTGTTTAGCAAATATATCAGCAAGAGTTTCGGTTATTATTTTAACCTCAAATTTATTCCTTAGTCGTTTCTTTTCATAAACAGGTTTCTTCGAACCGCCTTTAAAAAAATGAGGTGATTCAAAAACTTTCTTAAACTCTATAAACTCACTTGATTCAGCTATCTCGTTCGCATCAATGTTTTGACGTGAAAATTCATCGATTTCATAGCTTGGGAAAAGATTGTAACTATACTCGTAATCGTTAAACTCAGGGGCTTTAAACTCAAGCTTGGGTATTATATCATCATCAATTTTTCTGGAAACCTCATTTTTTGCCATATCGCTTGATATATCCAGATATTTTTGAGCAATGCTCACATCAGGGTTTTCCGAAAGAACCTGCTCAAAAATTTTTTTTGCATCCAAAAAATACCTGTTTGCAAGGTACGCCTTTCCTAAAATCAGCTTGGCGGTAATGTAATTGGGATAAAAATTCAGCCCGGCGTGAAGCAGGTCAATTGCTTCATTTACATTTCCGTTTATAAGGTAATAATTTGCAAGCTTAACATACTCCGGGCTCAGTGGATTGGCTCTTATTTTGTCCTCAAGCTTTGTGATTAAATATTGTATGATATCTGTATCTACCAATTGTTTTTATGCGGATTGTTCCGAAGCTTTTTTATTTGAATCTACAACGTGCTTTATAGAAAGATACGCAACAAGACCGAAGCCGAAAGCAAACATAAGCTGAAATGGTATTGCGGAAATCTGCAGCGTAACCAGCGAAACAATGACGCAGGCAAAGCTGTATAAAGCTACAAGCAGCTCGAATATTACCGAAAGCTTGACTTTTTTCTGTACATATTTTTTATCCTGCCAGGTATCCTTTAGTCCCTCAATGCCGTATTTCGGCGTTCTTACGAACTCGGATTTTTTATTTATCAATCCCTCAAAAACTGCTTTTGTATTATTTATAGCAAAGCCCATGCTGCCCGCCATAAAAACCGGAAACAGCAAAATTCTTGAACGCCAGTCTTCATATACGTCCTTTTGAGAATATAAATAAAAAAGAAACGATGCGATAAATGCCAATACAAAAACCGACATAAACAAAAAATATGTATCGTAGTGGCCGGAATTTTTAATAAGCACAATAGGCATATTCAGCAGACAGGCAATCAGAATAAACGGGAAAACTATGTTATTAGTGAGATGAAACGTACACATTATTTTTGTTTTCAGCGGAATGCCTGAGCTCCAAACTCTGAACAGCATTTTCTTAGCCGTTTCAATAGCGCCTTTTGTCCACCTAAATTGCTGTGATTTCAATGAGTTAATTTCCGAAGGCACTTCTGAAGGGGTCGAAAAATCAGTTAAGTATTTAAACCTCCACCCTTTCAGCTGAGCCCTGTAGGATAAATCCAAATCCTCAGTCAGCGTATCTGCTTCCCAGTTGCCTGCATCAAAGATACATTCCTTTCGCCAGATTCCGCTGGTTCCGTTAAAATTAATGAAGTAGCCGGCCTTGTTTCTCACCTGCTGCTCAATTACAAAATGTCCGTCCAGCGCCAGCGCCTGAATTTGTGTAACCAGCGAGTAGCTCCTGTTAAGATGTTCCCATCTTGTTTGCACCATTCCCATTTTCGGGTCTTTAAAATACTGCAAAACAATTTTTAAAAAGTTTTTACGAGGAATAAAATCGGCATCAAAAATAGCTATGAACTCTCCTTTAGCCGATTCAAGACCTTCTTTTAAAGCGCCCGCTTTAAAACCCGTTCTGTCTTCTCTATGAATATGCTTTATGTCAAAGCCCAGCATTTGGTATTCCTTGACAACATTTGCCGCAATATCGACAGTTTCATCGGTTGAATCGTCAAGCACCTGGATTTCAAGCTTATCGATGGGATAGTCTATCTCGCAAGTAGTTTTAATCAGCCGTTCAACAACATACATTTCGTTATAAACGGGAAGCTGAATGGTAACCATCGGGTGGCCGTCGAGGTCTTCCCTCAGGTCATCTCTTTTATGCCTGTGCTTAAGATAATAATATATCATTATGAAACCATGGGAACCGAAAGTAAAAAGTATTATCAGTGACCCTATATATGTAAAAAGTATTATTTCTTCCAAGTTATACTGTTTTTATCAAAAATTACCAGTTAGAAATTACTGAAAGCAAAATGTCATCAGTTAATTTATCTATAGCAGATTTCACGCCTTCATCACGTTTTGAAAACCCACCTGTTGAGCTGTCATATTCGCCCCAGTTTGAAAAATCCTTTTTCCAGATGCTTTTTTGCTTTCTTAAATTAGTAAAATCCACCGAAACAACAATTGTAACCTTTCGCCTCGAAACCTGTTCATTTCCTGAAACAACCTGGACCTCATCTTTAACACCCTTTATAATACAATCCAGCATACCGTCAGCCGTTGTTTTTTCGGCATATTCCAGCGTATTATCATTAATAAACTTACCCTTTAAAAGTGTTGTCATTTCCTCTGAAAGCGTTGGCAGCCCGAAACCGCTTTCATCCCTGAAGTTCGGAATATAAATGGTCTTTATCCCTTCCGGCGGAGACGCCCCCTTAAAGCTGTAAGTGCATGAGCCGAACAATACGGCTGAAATCAAAATGATAAAAAATCCAAGCAGATTAAAGTGCCTTGCCATTTCTTAAGCCGTAAAGTTTAAACTTTCTGTAAAGGGTTCTGTTGCTTATTTTCAGCTGATTTGCAATTTTGTTTATGTTTCCGTTATACTTGTTATAATAATAGGTAAGCAGTTCTTTTTCAAAATCGTCAAACGTAATGTTATCAAGCCTTTCATCACTGACATAAAAACCGTTATCAGGCACCGGTGATTTATTTTCCTCAATGCTTGCAAGCTGATGCTTGATATCCATAATGTCTTTTTTCAGCTCAAATAAAGCGCCAAACAAAAGCTGCTTCTCATCCTGACCCTTATATATAGATATATGAGCCGGAAGATTATTTTCACTCCTGGGGATATTTAATTGTTTTATAACGTCATTTATTTCTATTTTTTTATCAATGTTAAGGGTTATTAAGCTCTCGGTAAAATTTCTCAGCTGTCTTACATTACCAGGCCAGTTGAAGTTTATCATATAATCTGCAGCATCGTCTGAAATACCTTTAAATTTAATTCCGTTTCTTTCGCAGAATAAATTTACAAAATAATCAAAAAGTATTTTTATATCTTCTTTTCTTTCCCTTAAAGGCGGAATGTGAATATTTATCGAACGCAGGCGGTAATACAGATCTTCCCTGAATGAGTTTGATTCTATCAGCTGCTCAAGGTTTTTGTTGGAAGCTGCAATTATTCTAACATCAACTTTCTCGGTTTTTGTACCGCCGACTTTCATATACTCGCCGTTTTCAATTACTCTTAAAAACTTAACCTGCGTCTGCGGAGGCAGCTCTCCTATTTCGTCCAGAAATATCGTCCCTCCGTTTGCCGCTTCAAAGTAACCCTTGCGCGTGTCCACTGCCCCTGTAAAGGAGCCTTTAACGTGTCCGAAAAGCTCGCTTTCGATGATTCCTTCAGGAATTGCCCCGCAATTAACGGTTATAAAGGGTTTTTCAGCACGCCTGCTAAGACGGTGAATCTCATTGGCAACAACTTCTTTTCCCACACCGCTTTCGCCTGTGATTAAAACCGTAACGTCTGTAGGAGCGACCTGCTTTATTATCTGTCTTAATTCAACAATTGGAATTGATACTCCAAGTAAATTGGTGTCTTTGTTGGAATTATTATTACTCAACTTTGCCCTTAATTCTTATGTATGATTTCACCAAATAAAGTTGCGGAATTCGTTTTATTTATCCTCACAGTAACTTTTTCACCCGTTTTTGTTCCGTTTTTAGGAATGACAACGGTTTTATTTCCATCGGTTCTTCCGAAAAGCATTTTATCGGATTTCTTGCTGATTCCTTCTATAATCACCCCATACTCTTTGCCAAGTAATTTACTGTTTTTTTCTTCCGATATTTCCTTTTGCAGCTCAACAATCTCAATAAGCCTTCTTGTTTTTACATCTTCATCGATATCATCTCCCATATCCCATGCTTTGGTTTTCTCCCTGGGCGAATACTTAAACATATACGCCCCGTCATACTTAACCTCTTTCATAATATCAAGCGTCATTTTGTGGTCATCATCGGTTTCCGTGCAGAACCCTGAAATTATATCGGTTGAAAGCGAAACTTCGGGTATTATTTTCTTAATATTATCAATTATGTTCAAATAGTGTTCAACTGTATAACTTCTTTTCATCAGCTCAAGTATCCTGTCTGAACCCGACTGAACCGGGAGGTGAATATACTTGCAGAGGTTATCATACTTTGCAATAGTTTCAATCAGCTTCATGGATAAATCCTGCGGATGCGATGTTGTAAATCTGATTCTTATTTCAGGAACCGCTTCAGCGCAGGATTTTAGCAAGTCCGCGAAATCATATTCCCCGCTCTTGTATGAATTAACGTTCTGTCCAAGCAGAGTAACTTCCTTAAATCCTTCAGCCCAAAGCTGTTTGACCTCATTCACAACTCCAGCGAGTGTTCGGCTTCTTTCCCTGCCTCTGGTGTAAGGCACAACGCAAAAGCTGCAGAACTTATCGCAGCCGCGCATGACGGAAAGCCACGCGGTTATGCCATCCTTGCGCAGAGGCATTATGTCATCATAGGTTTCTACCCTTGAAAGCTTCACAGCAAGACCCTTGTCCCCGCTATCAATAAGATTATCAATAAGAGAAGGAAGCTTTCGATATTCATCCGGGCCTAAAACCAAATCCACTACGCTTTTTTTAGTGAAAATCCCTCTTTTCAGTCTTTCTGCCATACAGCCGATAATTCCTACAATGATTGCCGGGTTTTGTTTTTTGTACTTCTTTATTTCATTTAATCTCTGATACACGCGCTCTTCTGCATTTTCCCTGATGCTGCAGGTGTTTAAAAGTATGATAGATGATTCATCGATATTTTCCGCTGGGCTATAGCCGTTTTTGCCCATAATGCCGTTTACAATTTCGGTATCAGCAAAATTCATCTGGCAGCCGTATGTTTCAACATACAGTTTTTTATTTAAGCCCTCACCTGAATTTACTTTTGTAAGGCTTTCAAGCGGAATATAAGTATTTGTAATTGTTTCGTTCATTAAAGTGCTAAGAGTTACCTTATTCCGTAAACTTTTAAATCCCTTGCCCTTGTGTATTTAAACTCATTCGTTCCGCAAATAGGGGGATTAATATACAACCTAAGCTCAAGCCACACCATATTTGCGGGCTTTTGAAAGCTGTGCGAATGATACTTATTAACATACATTTGGTCTTCAACCTCGTAAACAAAAACATTTGCAGTATCGGGTGTGTTATAGATTATTGAAATCCTTGAGCCGTCGCTGTTTGCATAGCCGTCAAATTCAATTCTAATTTTAGAGAAGCTATTTATTTCAAGCGTATCAGGAACAAAGTATCTTACAGTATAAGCGTAACAGCCGTAAACAACGGCGCTATCCACCAAACCGGGCTTCTCAAACAAAAGAGTTCCGGTGTCAATCGGTCCGGTGGTATCCCCGCATGAGCTTATAAAAAAAGCCGCAGCGATTAAAGTTAATATTATTCCGCTTTTAATCAATTTGTTACTTTTTCTTTTGATAACAAAAATTCCCTTATAATTGATGCTATCCCTTCAGCGTCCATTTTTAAATCTGCGTATAGCTGTTCGGGAGTCCCGTGGCCGATAAACTTATCCGGCAAGCCGTGAATAATCACCTCAACATCACTAATTTTTTGCTGGTTCATAAACTCAAGCACAGCTGAGCCGAATCCACCTGCAATTACGTTATCTTCAACCGTTAAGACTTTCTTATACCTTTTGAAAACATCCTTCAAAAGCTCCCCGTCAAGCGGTTTAATAAACCTTGCATTTATTACTTCGATATCAATTCCTTCTTTCAAAAGCTCACCCCTGGCTTTTAATGCCATGTGAACCATAGCGCCGATTGCAATTATTGCCGCATCGCTTCCTCTTTCTACTATCTCCCCTTTTCCGATTTCAATCCTGCTGAACGACTTAATCTCAACGCCCAAGGCGTTTCCTCTTGGATACCTAATTGCAATCGGCCCTTTTTTATACAGTGTTGCTGTATACAGCATATCCCTTAATTCCTGTTCGTCCTTCGGAGCCATTAACACAGTTCCCTGAATACACCTGAAGTAGCTCATATCCAGCGCGCCGTGGTGCGTGGGACCGTCTGCGCCGACAAGTCCGCCTCTATCCATAACAAATATTACCGGAAGCTTTTGAATTGCAACGTCGTGAATAATTTGGTCATAAGCCCTCTGTAAAAAAGTTGAATAAATTGCGCAAACGGGAGTGAATCCTTCCGTTGCCAAGCCCGCTGCAAATGTTACTGCATGCTGTTCTGCAATTCCTACATCGAAATACCTCTCCGGCATTGCCTTTTGGAGTATATCCAGCCCAGTGCCGTCAGGCATTGCTGCTGTGATGCCGACTACTTTTTCATTGCCTTTGCAAATTTCAACAAGGGCTTCGCCGAATATTTTTGTAAAAGCGGCTGTTCCGCCTGATTTCTTAATTGCTTCACCCGTCATTTTATCCCATGGGGTTGAAGCGTGAAACTTTTGGTGATGGCTTTTTGCAGGATGATAACCGTGGCCTTTTTCAGTTACCACATGCAATAGGATTGGCCCGCTGAAATCCTTTATTTCTTCAAGTATTTTAACAAGATTTACAAGGTTATGCCCGTTTACAGGACCAAAATACCTGAATCCAAGTGCTTCGAACAGCATACCGGGAGTAACTACACCTTTCAATCCCCCTTCCAGCTTTGCAGCAATATGCCTTATTCTGTCGCCGACTTTCTTATCAAGCTTGCCCGTAGCGTCCCAAACGTAATTTCTGAATTTATTATAAGAAGGGTTCGCCAAAAACTCATTAAAATAATTATGCAGTGCCCACACGTTGGGAGCAATCGACATTTTATTATCGTTTAAAATTACAATTATGTCTTTCTTCAACAAGCCGATATTATTCATTGCCTCATACGACATTCCCCCCGTCATCGAGCCGTCGCCGATAATACCGACTACTTTAAACTTCTTTTTTAGGAAATCCCTCGCAGCCGCGACTCCAAGAGCTGCCGAAAGAGATGTGCTTGCATGTCCCGCGCCAAAGACATCATACTCGCTTTCGGTTCGCTTCAAAAAACCGCTTATGCCTCCATACTGGCGGATGGTTTTCAATGCTTCCTTTCTCCCGGTGAGTATCTTATGAATATAACCCTGATGCCCCACATCCCAGACGAGCTTATCATCGGGAGTGTTGAAAACATAATGCAGTGCAACAGTTAGCTCGGCAACACCAAGAGATGCCCCTAAATGCCCTCCGATTTTTGAGATTGTGTCTACCAAATAATCCCTGATTTCATCAGTAAGAACTTTCAGCTCGGTTAGATTAAGCTTTTTAATGTCAGCTGGAGTATTTACTTTATTTAAATATTTATATTCTGTTTCCAATTTTATTACTTTTATTTAAACTCTTTAATTCCTAATTCGCCTTTTAGTGATTTATTTATTTCTTTTATACGAAGTTCAGCGTTGTTTAGCTTATCATAACAAAACTTTGTAAGCGTTAAACCCTCTTCATAAAGCTCGATAGTTTCCTCAAGTGAACAATCGTCGCTTTCAAGCTTCTCTAAAATTTTCTCCAAACGGGAAAACGACTCCTCAAATGATTTTTGCCGGTTATCTTTTTTTGCCAATTAGTTTGTAATTTTTGCCTGCTTTTTATTGTCGTAAAACTCTATTTCAATTTCATCATCTTTTCTCAAATTCGATGCTCTTGCAGTAATTTTTTCAAACTCAAACAGAAGTCTTAATTCATCCATATCAACTTTCTTTCTTACTATCGCGTAGCCCTTCTTAAGATTATTTCTCGGGCTGATGTGATGCAATGTCTGCTTATAAAACTTCACACTGCTCTTTAGAGACGACATTCTGTTGTTAGCAGCACCTGTAATGCCCTTTGATAGCTCATCAATCCTTTGGTTGAAGTCATTAATTAAATCCTTAGGTCGGTTGAAGTAATAACTCCCCTGAATTTCCCTAAGAGAATTCCTTAATGTCTCAACCTTACTTTGGACAAAACTTCTACTAAAATACGAAAATTTGTCAATATTTTCAATTAAATCTTTTATATTTGGGGTAATTAACTCCGCTGCTGCAGAAGGGGTGGGTGCCCTTAAATCAGCAACGAAATCGCATATTGTAAAGTCAACTTCATGGCCAACTGCGCTGATAATTGGAATTTTGCACGAAAAAATGATACGAGCCAGCTTTTCATCGTTAAAAGACCATAAATCTTCTAATGAGCCGCCTCCCCTTGCTATTACAATCATGTCAATATTCGGCAAATCTTTTATTTTACCTGCTCTCTCTATATTCCTTAAAGCTTCAATCATTGAGGAAGAAGCACTGATACCCTGAACATTCACCGGATATAAATAGATATTGAGTAATGGATACCTTCGTTTGCAGATTTTTACAAAATCATGTAAAACAGCGCCCGTTCTCGATGTAACCAAAACGGCATTTTCGGGAAATTTAGGGATTTCCTTTTTATGCGCCTCATCAAACAGCCCTTCCTCAAACAGTTTTTGCTTAAGCTTCTCAAATCTTATTTGCAGCTCGCCTATTCCCTGCGGTTTTAATTCCCATACTTCAATCTGGTAGCCCCCTCTTGCCGGAAAAACTGTAATTCTGCCTTTAACAACTATCTGCATTCCGTCTTCGGGTGTGAATAAAAGTGATTCGTTGCGGGTTCTCCACATCACCGCGCTGATTTGCGAATTGGGATCTTTTAATGTAAAGTAAAAATGGCCTGACTGTGAATGAATTTTAAAGTTGGAAATTTCGCCGATTAAGTGAACAAACCGGAAATTTTCTTCAAGGAGAGCTTTAATATTAAAATTAAGCTCGGAAACTGTTAATATTTGGGGCAGACTTTCCTGCATTATTTTACAAAGTTAATAACAACATTCTCAACTGTCCATCCTCCCTTAATATTCAACGGCTGGGGATATATATAGAAGGGTTCCGAGTATTCAAAAGGAAAAGGGTACCCGGAATCATATGCTGAATTGTTGTTTTTATCAACAAAGGCAAATAACCCGTATTCGGCGTCAAGAATACTTTTAAAACTAAAAACCGAATCCCGCGCCTCGAAATTGTATTTTAGCAAGGGAATAATGCCTTTGGCTTCCATATCTAATTTTATCGGAAAATCAAAAATATTATAATCTATATAATTGGAACTGATTACACCCTTCATTTCCCCGAATGAATTTACACTCACCGTCCTGAAATCTAAATTAAAGCTGTAAACTGAATCTTTCAATGTTTTTAGCTGAAATGCAAGATTGTATTTCCGGTTTGATGCGAATTTGCCTGCTGAAAATATTTCCACAAGTGAATCATTTCTCCAGTTAAAAATCACTCTTTCAGCCGTACCGTTTTCATCTGTAATTTTAAATGAATTTATGAAATCGTCTCTGTCCGGCTTAAATTTATTGAAGAATAAAAAAATGCTCTGTTCGGGCAGCACTGTTCTTGAACCGTTTTCGATAGACGAAAAAACTATTTGAAGCGTATCTTTAAAATATTTCGTATAATCCAGCTCAGGCTGTGTTTGAATTTCAGCCGCAATATCATTCAAGTAAAAGTTAATATTTTCTATAGTTAATGAATCCTTTACATCAACATCAAACGGCAGCACCCCATAACTTTCTCTTTCTGATGTAAATAACAAATTCCTGTCTTCATCTATGATTGTGATTATTCTGTATCTTCCGGTTGCAAGATTTGTTAATGCATACTTTCCTTCCGCAGAAGTTTCCGTAAGGTAATCGGAAATATTTTTAGTCGGGTCGTAGTTTTCATCAAGCTTATAAGCTAAAATAGTCGCCACTTTATTATTTGCATTATAAACCACCCCTGTAACTCCTCCCATATCGATTACCGGGCCCGTTGAAAACGCAAAATTGACCGGTTCTGTAATAGCATTGCCTCTTATATCTTTTAAATTTGAATTTATATTCACAACGAACGTTTTATTGGCATCAACTTTATACAGGCTCTTTGGAAAGATCAATTCTACATCTTTCCCTCCCCAGTCAAACTCAATTTCACCTTCTACGTGGGGAGAAATCCTGAATGCATCCTGAAAACTCCGCCTGTCTACATATTCATCAAACTCAAATGCAATAGAATTACCCCTGAAGTTAATGGAATTAGGTCTTGGGGAGATAATCTTCACTTTCGGGGGAGTTTTATCTTCTTCTCCCCCTCCTGGCGGCTGCTGGTTTGCACACCCAAAAACCAAAGTAAAGCAATAAAAAACAATAATTAAAGTATAACGTAATATTGGCATTTTTACTCTCAAGCTGTTCAAATATAGCAAAAAAAACAAAATTTTCATAAATATTTTTATTAGCTGGGATTATCACTATTACGAGGTATTGATAATACCCTGTAATTCCTACCATATTTGTGTTAGTTAGATTAATGATTTAGTGTTATAATTGCTGATAATCTAATTACCTATAATAGGTTAGAAGTGAAGGTTATATGAAAAAAATATACGGTTTTTATAAAATTTCGGGACTTCCCCTCTTAGCAATTGTATTGCTGAGCTTTTCTATGACTTTGTTTGCTCAGTATGAAAGCGGGGGAAATATTACCGAATTAACAGGCGGAAACTGGGTTTTAACAAATGTAAAGCAGGAAGCTTATAACAAGCAAAGCATTACTCAATGGACTCCTTCAGGCACCCTTGAAGTAAATGCTGTATGTTCATGGAAAGATATTCTGGATATTATTCATACTGTTGACGCTGGCTTTAAATGGCAGGAACCGCCCAAGAAAATGCAGCCGGGAAGCTATATGAATCTTGAAGCTGTTTATAGCAACAATGAATACAGCACAACCGGCAAGATTAACCTTGGAATAAAAATGTTTTTTGATGCAGTCGGAACAAATTATTTGGCTGCAAATCCGACTTCGATCGAAGTATTAAAAGTATCAAAAGATAATAAGCAGTATAACAGTGAAGTAAAGAAAGGGTTTTTCTACGCACCGAAAAATCTGTTTGACGAATCATCAAACGAGTGCCAGCTGATTATCGATTGTTACATTGGCAAAGACCATTATGTAACAACCTATACTTATTCATATCAGCCGTAAAAGTTTCTGCTATAACAGCATAGCTGTAGTATTCCCTACTAATTAGCAGATGAACCGGGGCTTACAAAAGTAAGCCCTTTTTTTTTATCCAATTTTAAATCTTTTCAAACACTTATTCACAAAAAAAATAAGGGGTTCTGTTTGGTCAGAACCCCTCGGGTATGGAGGAGGCTTTTTGGGGAAAAGATGAGGTAAAACCTATGACGAACTGTACCGGAAACCCCGCTCAAAATCTGCGGGTACGAATAAACCAGTCAGCTGTTTTAGCAGAACAGGATTGAAAATATGACTCTGCTTTCCGAAAGCTGGTTTCGTGACGTCATTCCCTAATCTAACATTCGCCATTTTTGTCAATAGTGGGTCAGTAAAATTTTTATTAATCCATCTGCCTTCTTAAGAAAGCAGGTTTATCGTCATTTGAGATTTTAAAGTCATCGGAATCGAAATCGAAGTCATCAAGCTCAAGCTCATCATTTCTTGTTCTTATTTTCTTTATATCTTCATCGCTTAAAAGCTTATTGCGCTGCACAGCGGGAATATCATACTGCTGCAGCTCCTGCTGGGAGCTTGGAATTTTTATTACTTTTGATTCAACATCGGAATCAAGAAGAAGATTTTTTGACTTAAGCTCCTCTTTTTCAGGATATGTATTTAACTGCTTCTGCTGAACGGTTGAAAATCCCGTTGCAATAATTGTTACAATTATTTCATCTTCAAGCCTTTCATCTGAAACAACGCCCCAGATGAGCTTTCCGTAGTTACAGCCCGCAGCCTGCTTAATCTGCTCTGTCATATTCTTTAATTCCGATATCTTGAAGTTCGGGTCCGCAATAATGTTAAGCAGTATCGATTTAGAGCCTGCAATTGAAACGCCTTCAAGAAGCGGGTTATCAATGGCTTCCTGGGTTGCTCTAAGGGACTTATTCTCGCCTTTAGCATATCCGATTCCCATTAACGCATCGCCCATATCTCTCATAATTGTTTTAACATCCGCAAAATCAACGTTTACTTTGCCCTTCTTGGTAATTATATCCGATATTCCTCTCGTCGCGTTATAAAGAACGTCATCCACCTTTCTAAAGCTGTTTTCCAGAGTGATTTCCTCGCCGAATACAGTCAGCAGTCTTTCATTTGGAATAACTATGCACGAATCCACTTCCTGTTTTAATCTTTTCAGCCCTTCTTCGGCAATTTTGATTCTGTCGTCTCCTTCAAAATCAAAGGGTTTTGTTACAATTCCAACAACAAGAGCTCCGGTCGCCTTTGCAATTCGAGCCACAGAAGGCGCTCCTCCTGTTCCCGTACCGCCGCCCATACCTGCGGTAATAAACACCATATCGCATCCCCTTACTACCTGCTCAATTTCCTCTCTGCTTTCTTCAACAGCCTTTGCGCCCTTGGTTTCATCCATTCCTGCACCCAAGCCAAGGGTTGTGTTTCTCCCAATTTGAATTTTTATATCCGCTCTGCTTCTTTCCAAATCCTGTATATCAGTATTCATTGAAATGAAATCAACGCTGTCCAGCCCTTTTTCAATCATATTGTTTATTGCATTTCCGCCTGCACCGCCTACACCAACGACTTTTATCTTTGCACCATAGGTTGCATCTGTAACTAGTGAAATAGCCATTTTAGTTTTCTCCATTTCTTTCCCCTAGAAAGGAATTTAATTTTATTAAATTTGTTTTATTTTTAAAATTATTATAATTCATCAAACCATTGTTTTATTCTTTCAAGAATATTTTTAACTCCGTGTTTTGTTTTGCCTCTTCCTTTTTTAAGATTTTTCTTCTGAGAAAGATATTTTAACCTGTGTAATATTAAACCGATTCCAGTTGAATATATCGGGCTTTCAACTTCCTTTATTAATCCCCCGCCTATATCAGTAGGGACACCGAGATTAACTTCAGCCCCAAGAACCTGCTGAGCAAGTTCCCTCGTTCCTTTTAATAATGAACCGCCGCCTGTTATAACCACTCCGGCAGGCAAATAGCTTTCAATCCCCGAACGTTTTATTTCCTGCGCAGCCAGCACAAACAATTCTTCCATTCTTGCCTGTATTATTCTGGAGATAATGCTCTTTTCTATCTTGAGCGGTTTTCTGCCTTTTATTCCCTGAATAGTTACAATGTCGTCGTTAATTATCTCGCTGACCATTGCATAGCCAAATTCTTTTTTAATTCTCTCTGCTTCCTTTTCATCAATTCCCAGGGTTTCGCTTATATCGTTTGTTACCTGGCTTCCGGCAATTCCTATTCCCGCAGTGTGTTTAATTACCCCTTTCTTGAAAACTGCTATATCGGTAGTACCTCCGCCGATATCAATCATCGCAACACCGACTTTTTTTTCGGAATCGTTTAAAACTGCATAAGATGATGCAAGCGGTTCAAGTACTATATCTTCGATATCAACTCCAGCCGTTTGAACGCAGTTGGATAGGTCATCAATCTGGGAAACAAGCCCCGTCAGGATATTAATTTTTGCCTCCATTCTTAAGCCGAACATTCCGATTGGCAAATCAAAAATTCCGTCCTTGCTGTCGATTATAAACTCCTGCGGAATTACGTCGATTATTTTTTCATCCTTGGATAGCTTTAAGCTTTTTGCGCTTTCATAGAGCCTTTCGATGTCGTCCTCGGTTATTATCCTGTCCGGGTGAGCTATGGCTACAATACCTTCTGACTGAATGCATCTTATATGCGGTCCTGCGATTCCCACCGCTACCGATTTAATATCGAACCCCGAGCGTTCTTCGGCTTCCTTTAATGAAGCACGGATTGATTCAATTGTTTTGCCGGGATTTACAACCATCCCGCGCGAAAGTCCGGTCGAAGCAGACATCCCCACACCCAGAATATTAAGCCTGCCGTCATCTCTTACCTGGGTTACAATTGTGCAAATCTTGGTTGTCCCTACATCCAGACTTACTATAATATTTTCATAATCCTTCTTCTTGCGCATTTTACTGTTCAATAGGTTGCCTGCCTGCTGTAGGCAGGATTATTGTTTTTAACTACCACCATATCTTCATATCTCATATCGATAAAGTTAAATGAATCGGGCGGCCTGTAAAGCCTGACCTGCTTCAAAAAACCGTTTAACTGAATAAGCTTTTTATCTATTGATTTCCGTAATGATGAACTTGATATATCTTTAACCTCATTAAGCGTCTGGAATTTTTCCCTTCCAAGCAGTGACGAATAATCTATAAAATATAAAGCTGCGGCGTCATCGTTTGTTATTAAAATTATCTGGTTTGTATCTGCAAAGCTGATTTCCGATATATAGTTATACAAGCTTTTGTTTATTTTTATGCAATGACTTATTATATAATGAGCTATTTTCAGATTTTTTAAATCATCTTTTCCGAAAGTATTTATGCCAAGCTCGGCTGATAACCCGCTCACAACAGGCAAATCGATATCTTTGTGCTCCTTTTTCAAAGGATATAATGTCAGCTGGTCATCGACCAGATACATTTCCTGCCCGCTTGATGCAACGGCAAAAGGACTTTTTTCGGAAATACTTATTTTTATCGTTGAAGCATCTTTTGTGACAACAACTTTTTTAATATTTGGATGCTTGCCGATTCTGCCTTCAATCATTTCCATTGTTAAGGAGTTTGAACATATTAAAGTATCGTTGAGCTTAGCAAAATCAAATATCTCTTCCTTGGAAAGAGTCGTATTACCCGTAAGTTCCACTTTGCTAACGGTCGTTTTATCCTTCCAGAACCCCGAGAGAACAATAGTTGAAAACATAAAAATGATAACTATTACAAAAAGTATTATAATCTTCCAGTTTTTCATAGTTCAATCTCTCCAAATCCAATCGGTTTGACTTCCAAATCGAGTTCAATACCTGTTTTCTCTTTTACAATTTTCTTTATAATTTTTATAAGCTCAACAACATCATTAGCAGAGGCATTATCAACATTTACGATAAAATTTGCATGTTTCGGTGAAACCATAGCGTCTCCGTATTTAAGTCCTTTTAGCCCGCATTGCTCAATTAATATGGCTGCTTTATTATTTTTCGGATTTTTAAAAATACAGCCGGCATTTGGAATCTCAACCGGCTGTGATTCATTTCTTTTCATCAGCAGCTCTTTTCTCCTGTTCGATAATTCCTTCCTGTCGCCTTCAGGCAGTTTGAATTTTGCCTCAAGAACCACAGTAACGCGCAAGTTTGATTTTCTGTATCCGAATTCACATTCGGTTTTCTTAAGAATTTTCAAAGCACCATTTTTAACAACCGTTACTTCAGCAACATAATCGGCCGTTTCACCGCCGTAACAGCCTGCATTCATAAGCAGCGCACCACCTACGGTAGCGGGAATCCCCGCCAGCATTTCAACACCCCCGTATCTGTGCTGGATGCAGAAATCGACAAGCTTTGCAAGCTTTACTCCCGCACCTGAGACTATTATACCGTTATCATTCCTTAAATAATGAAACCCTTCCTCAAGATTGATTACAATTCCTCTTATTCCTTCATCGCTTATTAATACATTGCTCCCGTTGCCCATTGTGTAAACCGGAATTTCCTGCTTAGAAGCATAGTTTATAATATTCAAAACGTCCTGGGCATCAACAGGTTCAACATAATAATCAGCCATCCCGCCGATTCTAAATGTCGTAAAGTGGGCAAGCGGCTCGTTTAATGAAATTCTGCCTTTAAAAATTTTCTGTATTTCGGAAATTGATATCAATTTTATTTTGATTCCAGCTTTTTTACAAATTGTCCGCAAAGCTCCGTAATATCACCCGCGCCCTGAAAAACAATTATATCGTTGGATTTTATATCATTCATTAGCTTTTCAATAATTTTATTCCAATCGCTTATTAAAGAAACATTCGCATTAATCTTTTTTAGTTCATTCAAAATCATTTCGCTTGTGACCCCCTTAATCGGCTCCTCGCGCGCAGGATAAATATCCATTAATATCACTTCATTGGCTTTTGAAAGCTCCTTCGCAAATTCCATGTAGAAATCCTTTGTCCTGCTGTATAAATGCGGCTGGAATACCGATATAATTCTGTTACTGCCTCTTTCTTTAAGCCCGGTTATGCTTGAGCTAATTTCGACCGGGTGATGCGCGTAATCATCATACACTGTTACTCCGCCTTTATCGTATTTCAGCTGTAATCTCCTGTCAACCGTTTTGAATCCGCCGATACTTTCCCTGTATTTTTCAAAGCTGATATTAAGAATCTTAGAAACTGCAAAACATGCTGTTGAATTCAGCACATTATGCCTGCCGATGAGGTTAAGATTTATATTGGAGTATGCGCCGTGTGAATTCAAAATTGAAAAATTTAAAGTATTGCGCTTTATATTATAGTCTGTAATTTTCAGATAATTTTTATCGTCAAAACCGTACGATATTTTTTCCCTGTTAACTGACCCAATAAAATCATTTGTGTTCTTATCATCACCGCAATAAATTACATGTCCGCCTTCTTTTGACTGTTCTGTAAATTGCTGAAATGTATCTTTTATATCATCAAGGTTCTTGTATATATCAAGGTGGTCTTCATCGATGTTTGTAATAACGGCAATATCCGCCTTTAATGTTAAAAATGACCTGTCGTATTCATCCGCCTCAACAACTGCATAGCTGCCTTTTCCAAAACGGGACGAGCCGCCCTCAAAAAGCGCTGCATTGCCCCCCGCAAAAATCAGAGGGTCTAAACCTGCATCGACCAATAACTTGCCTATCATAGCTGTTGTTGTAGTTTTCCCGTGCGTTCCCGAAATAGCAATGAGATATTTATCATTAACTATCTCACCGAGCATTTCAGCACGTCTGAGAAGCCTGATACCTATCTTCCCGGCTCTAATCATCTCGGGATTATCTCCTTTAACCGCTGAAGTGTATACAACCGTATTGATATTATCTTTAAGGTTATTTTCTCTGTGACCTGTATAAATTTCTGCTCCGAGTTTTTTAAGTCTGTTTGTTATATCTGATTCAATTAAATCCGAACCTGAAACATTATAACCGTTTTTTAAAAAATACTCCGCCAGGCCGCTTACACCGATTCCGCCTATCCCGATAAAATGTATATTTCTAATTTTTTCCTGCATAATATCAGCTCGTTGTTCCGGGATGCTTAATTCTTAGAAACTCCTTTATTAATTCATTGCCCCGTTCAAAATCATTTGCTCTGATTCTCAGCCGCTTTCTTCTGTGTTTAAGCTTCAGCTTTATTATTCTGTACGTCATTTCTTCTTCCGCTCTTCTGCGCCTGCCTATTTTAACGTTGATTATGTCACCAAATGTAACTTCCCTGCTTCCGAACCTGTTTTTAAATATTATCCTGTCACTTTTTAATATTATCATTGGCTGTCTAATTATATTTATAATCACAATTATTAAGAAAAACGCTATGAAAATTATAAGGATGTAAAAAATCGGGTCATTGTAAAGTGCTTTGAAGCTTTCTCCTATTGTCCCTCTTATCAGAACATATGCAGCAAAAAAAATCAGGTAAATAACAAGTGATTGATAGTAAAAATCTAACCTGAATTTATGGACTTTCTCTTCCACTTCTAATTTTTTGATGTGTTTACCATTTTAACCAAAAGCTGAGCAATCTTTGACGCCGCTTTAATATCTGCAAATTGTTTTATATTACTTCTCATAATATTAAGCCTGCTCTCATCATTTATCAGGCTTAAAACGGTGTTCTCAAGCTTTTCATTTAAAACTTTATCGGGGATAATCTCAGCTGCATTTTTTTCAGCAAGAGCCATTGCATTTTTCTCCTGGTGATTTTCAGAAGCCTGTGGGTAAGGAACAAAAACAACGGCGGAGCCGAAGCTTGCGAGCTCCATAATTGTGGATATTCCCGCACGGCATATTACCAAATCACTTGCGGAATAAGCATAATCGATGCTGTCAATATATTTAAGTGCTTTTATGCCACTTTCCGATGAAACAGCATTTGAGATATTCTCAAAATCTCCTTCGCCAGTCTGCCAGATAATTTGAACTCCGCTTGATACTATATTGCTAAAGCATTTCATCAATGCTCTGTTTATTGATTTAGCTCCCTGGCTTCCGCCGAAAACAAACAGGGTCTTTTTATCGGAATCCAATCCAAAATATTTTAAAGCCTCATCTTTATCATATCTCTTCAGATTTTCCCTCACGGGGTAGGAAATTACCTCAATATTATCCTGTCTTTTCAAGAACTTTCTCGTCCCTTCAAAGTTTAAAATAACTTTTTCTGCAATCGGGGAAAGAAGCTTCACGGTTACACCCGGGTGATAGTTGCCTTCTTCGACAACTATGGGTATTTTAAGCCTTCGGGCGGATTTCAAAACCGGGCCCGATACAAAACCTCCCGTCCCGAAAACCAATTCCGGTTTGAAGTTTTTCAGTATTTGCTTTGACTGTCTCAGCGCTTTTATAATTCTAATTCCGGTTAATATATTTTTATAGCTTAAGCTTCTTTTAAATCCGCTTATATTTATTGTTTTAAGCTCATATCCGTTTTTAGGTACAATTTTTTCTTCAATTCTTCCTTTTGCCCCTATAAATTTTATTTCAACCTTCTCATTTAATTTCCTCAGTTCATCTGCTACGGCAATCGCCGGGTAAATGTGTCCGCCCGTTCCGCCGGCGGCAAACACAATTTTATTAATCATCTTCCTCGTTATTCAATGTTTCAGTCCATAACGCGCCTTTAGGATGCAGCCTGTGTGTGGATATATTCAGTAAAACTCCTACAGCCATTGAATTAAAAATAAGAGACGTTCCCCCATAGCTTATAAACGGCAGCGTCTGTCCCGTTGTTGGAATTATGCCTGTTGCAACCATCATATTAATCATGGCATTTAACCCTATTACTATCGTTATTCCGAATGCAAGATATTTGGCGATATCATCGGGCATTGCCTTCGATAGCCTTAATCCCCTGAAAATGAATATTCCGAACATTAAAACAACAAGCGTTACACCAAGAAAGCCGTATTCCTCGCCTACAATTGAAAATACAAAATCATCATAGGATTGCGGCAAAAAGAATTCCTTTTGATTGGAATTGCCCGGTCCTACTCCCCAAATTCCCCCGTTGCCAAAACCAATAATTGCCTGTGAAAGCTGGTATCCTGTATCGCCTCCGCTTGTGTGTTCACGGAAAGAAAATATCCTGTTCATTATATACGGCTTTGAGATGACGTAAAAAATTATAAATGGAACGAGCGATATAACAGTGATTATCATATGCTTTATCTTAACCTTCGCAATCCAGAACAGCATCAGACTTGAAAGAAAAATTACGCTTGCTGTTGAAAAATTCGGCTGCATCGCTATTAATGAAACTACAATTAAAACATATCCAATCATCGGCAAATAACCGTAATACAGGTTGCCGACGTAATCTTTCTTTTTTGTAAGCAGGTAGGCAAGATTTATCAGCAGCGCGTATTTAACAAAATCAGCGGGCTGGAAGCTGAACCCCCCGATGCGAATCCACCGGGCTGCGCCCTTGGTTGCCTCAACGCCTGCAAACAAAAGATAAAGCAGCATTATTATTGCCGCGCCCATTAACAATTTGCGGTAGCTGATTAAATACAAATAATTTATCCGTGAAAACAAAAAAATTAAAAAAACTCCTATTAAAACCCTTATCAAATGGTTTCTGAACAAAAATCCGCTGTCTCCGCTCATTTTAACCGACCAGCTTGACGATGCGCTGTAGACTACCCCAAGACTGAAAGTTATCAGTACTAGAACAGGTATCAGAATCCACAAATCTATTTTATTTACTTTTGCTTCCATTAAAGTGAATTTACCGCTTTTTTGAACTCTTTGCCCCTGTGTTCAAAATTTTCATACATATCAAAGCTTGCGCACGCCGGGGAAAGCAGAACTATTTCATTTTTTCGCGCAGCCGAGGCGGCTTTATCAACCGCATCCTCCATATCATTTGCAATTGAAACCGGAACAATATTTTTAAAGAAATCATACACTTTCTGCTTTGACTCGCCGATTGCAACAATATGCTTTACATACTTCTTTACTTCATTTTCAATTTGCGAATAATCATTTCCCTTGTCTCTTCCTCCCAGAATGAGCACAATTGGCTTATCAAATCCCTGCAGCGCATACCAAACGGAGTTTACATTTGTCGCCTTGGAATCATTATAAAACTTAATTCCATTCAGCTCCCTCACAAACTCAAGCCTGTGCTCAACTCCCTTAAAGTTTTCAAGAGTTTTTTTAATACTTTCTTTTTTTACTCCAAAAACCTTTGCAGCTATAACAGAGGCCATCGAATTATATACGTTATGCTGTCCCTTAATATTAAGCCTTCGGGTATCTATGAGGTTTTCTTCACCCTTATTATAGAAGTAAATCAGGTTATGATTAACTATAAATGCACCTGCTTCAAATTTTTCTTTTATATTGCTTCCCATGCTAAATACAATTTGTTTTGGTTTTAAACCATTAGTTATAGAATTCCTTGTTATTTCATCATCATAATTATAGACAAAGTAATCGCTTTCGGCCTGATTTTCCGTTACCCTCATTTTGGACGCAATGTATTTCTTGTATGATTTTCCATACCTGTCCAAATGATCAGGGGTGATATTTAATAATATTGCTATGAACGGTTTAAAATTTTTAATATTATCTAATTGAAAACTGCTTGTTTCAAGTGCTATTACCGAGTTTTCATCGGCATTTTCCACCACGTCCGAAAACGCAGTGCCTATATTACCGCAAACAAAAGTCTTATATCCCGCATCTTTAAAAATCTCGCCAATCAGAGTCGTTGTTGTTGTCTTGCCGTTGGTGCCCGTAATTGAAATTATCTTTCCCCTGCAAAACCATGAAGCTGC
>Ga0326597_10003808_pt1 | contig 21491 bp, 16 predicted proteins | sample RVTome_12_FD_203789 | JGI IMG/M metagenome (GOLD analysis project Ga0326597, IMG submission 203789) | Soil microbial communities from uranium-contaminated site in the Upper Colorado River Basin, Wyoming, United States - RVT100D185 | ecosystem: Environmental > Terrestrial > Soil > Contaminated >...
TAAATTGAAACAATTTCATCGATCGTCTTGGTTTCAAGGTCGTTTTCCATTTTTGCCTCTACCTACCTCAACGGAACATTTGGTACTCCATACGATCTCATCATATTCAGCATGAATTGTCGTTGTGTGGCAAACTCCATATCGAAGACGAGTTCCCTTAGCAACGGACCACCAGGAGACACTGCCGAATTTAAGGCACGGTGTATCTCTGTGTGCTGAATTGCATCCATATTAAATATGTTGAGAACATTGTTGATCTTTTCCGCGCCGAACTTTATTTCGTTTCTTCCGCCAAAACGCATCACGATATGATGCCAGACTCTGTCGGGACCCGCCGGTCCGAGAAACCTGGCTAGCTGCTGGGCGGTTGGAAACCCCAATGTCCATGGAGCTATCCGACCGAGCGGACCTCTCCAGCCTATGCCATCACCCTCGTCGTTAGCTATACGCCTAAATCGGTCGTCAGCAAACTGCTCACCCGTCACCGCGCCCGTCTGACCTGCAACTTGCAGCGCCGGACTGAAGAACCCTCCTCCGCCCGCGTTGATTGATCCAGGAACGCCGGAGATTGGAAAGTCAACTCCTGACATTCCATCATTTCCACCCGAGTTTAAGGCGCTTATGCCTTGTTGCATAAGATCTGCGAGCCCCACGAACGCAGATAGCCCAATTGTTGCGCCTTCGAGCAGTAAGCCTCCCGGCGGAAGGCCTGCCCATATCATTACAAAGTCGAAAACGATCCTTAGAATGGTGCCAAAGATACTGTCCCAGAACCCGCCGCTTTGCTTTTTGTGCCGGTGGAAGTATCCGCTTGGATCTATGTAGTTGACGGGGTTGTTGGTGACATAGGCGTAGCGGTTGAGCGACTGCGGATTAAACATCTCCTGCACGAACGGATCGGGGCTGATAAATCTTCCAAGCTCCGGATCATAGTATCTGCCGCCGTAGTAAAGGAGCCCGCTCTCCACATCCAGCTTTTGCCCGGTGAACCGGATGATTCCCTCTCCACCGCCTTCTGACCGGCTGATCTTACCCCACGGATCGTACTCGTTGAGCTGGCACCTGGCTCCGCTGCCGTCCGTGATGACATTAACGCTGCCCAGATGGTCGTTGTGGTAGAAAAATTTGCTCGCCCCTCGCTTGGCAGCGAAGGTCTCAACGCCGATGCGGATAAACTTTGTGATCTCTCCGCCGGGAGCGATCTCATAGCCCTGGAACGGATAGAGCGTCAGTCCGCCGCCGCCGTCTTTCTTTACCCGCATGCCGGTGTGGTCGTATTCCATCGTGGTGGTGCTGCCGCCGATGCTGACGCTGGTCACCCGGTTGTCAATGTCCCAGGTAAAGGTCCGCCCGCCGCCGGTCGCCATGTTCCCATTGGCGTCATAGCTGTAAGTCTTGCCGCTGGAGATCGCGGTCACGGCGGAAGGATGCATGGGATCGCCGTAGGTGAAAGCTACGCCGCACTTGTTGTCGATATTGCCTATAGGACTGTAGACATACGCACAGTTCTGGAACGCCTGGTTGGCGCCGAAGTCGCCGGAGGCGGAGGTAAGCCGATTGAGCGCGTCATAAGCAAAGGTTCGGCTGGCGGTGAAGATATTGTCGGTGATGGCGGTGATATTGCCCACCGGGTCGTAGTCGTAGACGAGATTCTGGTAACTGCCTGAGCCGCCGGCTGCGGTGGTGTAGATATAGCCCAGGTTGGCTTGCATCACGTAGCCGCTTGGCGGCGCGGACGAGGTGGTCAGACGATAATCGCCCGTTGTGGCGTTGTAATGACGGTAAAGCGAGACCAGGTCGTAGCCTGAGCCGGTGCGGAGATAACCCAGGTTTGCTTCCTGAGTGAAACCGGCCGGCTGATCATTCGTGGTGGAGTAATAGTGGCGACCGGTACTGGAGTTGACGAAGCGGTAGAGCGGCGTGTTGCCCGTGGCGCTCGATAGTTCGAGATATCCGGTTGTCCCCGCTGATGTGTAACCGGCGGGATCGGAGCCGTCGGTGTTGTAAATATGATCGGTTTGAGTGACTGTCTGGGTTTGTGCGCTCCATAAGTAGGCCGAGGGAGTGCCGTCAAGACCTTGAAGCAGTAGTCCGTTGCTTTGGATGAAAGGGTCGGCTGCGCTCTGGCCGTCCGGCGCTGTGGCGGAAAGATAGCCGGCGGGTGTGCCGTTAACGTCCAGGCTCAGCCCCCAGGCAGTGCAAACGCCGCCGGAGCTGTAGCAAGTGCTGCGGTAGACCGGCACTGTGCCGGGTCCACCCGAAGTTTTTAGATAACCGATGACAGCTCCCGTTCCCGGCTCGGCGCTGCTGTCGCCGCCAATGCAGTTGCCCGAGCCGTTGGCCACACAGATACTGCCGCGATAGAGATCGGCGTAACCGCTCGGTGGCAGGTAGGTGTCGCTGGTTTTGATCCATCCGGTAAGAGCGACGCGCGGCGCCGGGGCGGCGCCAAGGCCGGTGGTGCGCTGGTTTACGCGGAAGTTGGCTGGATCGTAGCTCCACTCGGTGCTGACGCCGTTGGCGTACTGAAGCTGGGTTTTCTGTCCTCTGGCATTATAACTGATGCTGTCGATGTAACCCGTTACCGAGCTTAGCTAACCGGCGTTGTTGTAGGTGTAAAAAATCGGGTCGTTGTCCGGAACTCCGTTGGTGGAAAAGTTCTCGCTGGTGATTCGGCTAAGAGCGTCGTAGGTATGGAACATATCGTGATCCACGCCAAGCAGCGTGCGCCGAGTCTGGAGGGCGCGGCCCATCTTGTCATAGGCATACCTGGTGATGACGGATATCTGGGGCTGGTCGACTTTGGTGACGCGGCCCAGCGGATAGTCGCCTCCTGTAGGTGGCGGCGCGATCTGGTTAGTATCGTAGGTCCAAGTGACTAACGTTGTCGTGCAGGTTTGCCCCTGCTTCTTGGTCATCGGGCGGCCTAATGCGTCGTAGGAGAAACAAAGCGTCTGGTTCTTGGCGTCGGTCTGCGTCAGCAGATCGCCGGCCGGCGAGTAGGTATACACCCAGGCGCCGACGCTCGCCGTCGTGCAGGTCGTAATGCCCGGCGCCGTGCCCATGTTGGGATCGCACATGGCGATCTTTCGCCCGAGCGTGTCGTAGACCATCCTGGTCACGTGACCCAGGTGGTTGGTGACGGTCTCCAACGAACCGACAGCGTCGTATTCGTAGGTCGTCGTATAAATTTCCATGCCGCCGTTGTTGAACTCTTCGACCTTGGCAAGCCGGCCATAGCCGTCGAAGTGCTTGCGTCTTAAAACATTGCGCTCGTCTGTGATCTCGACGATGCCCGGGACCTTATAGACGGTGGTAGAAAAGGTGTTGTCGGTATTGGTGACCCGCGTTCGCCTACCCAAGACGTCGTAGGTTATAAAGCTCGTGGCAGCGGCCTCGGTGGAAAAACGCGGCGTCGTAACGGCGAGCACCAGACCGCGGGAATCGAAGGCGCTTTCCGACATGATGACTTCGCTGCCAGGGCCCTCCTTCTTCACCTGATCGACCCGCCCCAAGCCGTCGAAATACTCCTCGCTCCAGAGCACTCCTGAGCCCCCGTGCTCTTCGCGCCGGGAGGTTTTCACGCGCTGAAGCGACGGGGTGCCCCAGTCCAGGTACTCGACGATCGTGGTGGGGTATTCGGGACTGTCGAGCGGCCCGATCACTTTGGTGAGCCGTCCGAAGCCGTCGGGCACGTACGATGTGGGTGCGCCGTTGGGGTCCGTTTCGCTGGTCTTGAAGCCGGTGCCGGCGTCGAAAGTCAAAGTCTTCGCGTGACCCAGGCAATTGGTGATCGTCGCGGGAAACGTCTTGCTGCTGTCGTATTCGGTTGTGGTCAGGCAACCGCGCGCATCTCTAACCGAGGTCGTTATGCCAAACGTCTGGTCCGGGACAAAAGTCGTGACAGGATTTCTCCCCGTCACCGGGTTATTATTTCCGCTCCCCTGTGGATCGCCGCCGTTAAGCTCTTCCTTGGTGACGAGGCCGAAGGTCATTTGTCCATAGGTCAAGTCGTCGTAGTAAATCCATTTCTCTCGCAGCAGAGTGGCGCCAGGCTGTTCGGTGTCGCCTTTAAATACCTGGTGGTGCTGGGGCCGATGGAGCCAGGTGGTTGGCGTATCGTGGACGATCCATTCGGTTCGCTCGTCTCGCTCATCGCCCTGCTGCCCGACCACACCCTCGTGCAGGGTTCTGGTGAGGTTGCTGTGGGCGTCGTACTCCATCTTCTTGGCCGTCCGGCGGAAAGTCGCGCAATCGGGGTCGGTCGCCGACCCCGAACACTCGTCGCCCTCGACTCGGGTTAAGCTCAGGATTTTCACGGTCGAGCTTTGCGCATGGTCGCTGATGGCATAGATGTTCCTCGTTGGAGCGAAGGCTATGCCGCTGGTTGTTTCGGTTTCGGTCTTATCGACCGTCCCCGTGATCGGAAACGGTTTGTTGGGATCATCCGGCTTGTACTGATTGTAAAAGATCGTCTTCTTCGATAGCACACTTGGCGTTTCATCGACCGTGGCCATCCAGCGAAAGCCGAGCCCGCCGCGTCCCAGGTGATGCGCCTTAAGTCCGCCGTAGCTGTAGCTGAAGTTGTAGTCGGTGTCGATGCCATCGTTTACCGTAACCCGCGAGACCACATACATTGGTGTTTGCACATCGACGTTTGGATAGGTCTCAGCGAGAGCGCCGGTGTCTTTGGCATAGACCGTGTCGTCGGTGAGCGGCTTATAGGTAAGCGTGGTCGTGCCGCGCAGAGGATTGGTGATACCAATGAGAAGATCCGCGAACGGCCCCACCGAAAAAAACGTTGTAGAATCCCCAACGTAGTAACTAAGTAGATCCGACTGTTGATCGCCATTAAAGTCTCCCACCCACACTCGATCGGGATTCCAACCGGCCGATCCAACACCCGTGGGTACTTGTTCGTAGATGCCATCGCCGTTGGAGTAGAGGGTCCGGAAATTGCCGTTATAGTAGCTCCGCAGGTCCATCTTCGAATCACCGTTGAAATCCCCTACCCACACGCGGAAAGCGTACCAGCCGACTCCCCCAGCGGCAACCGATATCTTGTTATAGGTGCCATCCCCCTTGGCGAAAAAAGTAGAAAGATAGGGAGCTAAGTAACTCGCGAAATCTACCCGCCCATCCCCATTAAAATCGCCCACCCACACACGGTCGGGGTCCCAGGCAGCTCCCCCTAGCCCACCAGCATCCGGGGTTACTTGCCGATAGGTGCCATCGCCGTTGGAGAAAAGGGTTGTAAAATTGCCGTTATAGTAACTAGCCAAATCTCCCTTGCCATCACCGTCAAAATCGCCTGCCCACACGCGGTTAGCGTTCCAGCCGGCTCCCCCAGCCCCAACCGATATCTTGTCATAGGTGCCATCACCCTTAGCGAAAAAGGTAGAAAGATTGGGGGCTAAGTAACTCGCGAGATCTGCTCGCCCATCCCCATTAAAATCAGCCACCCACACGCGGTCGTGATCCCAAGCAGCTCCACCTTGCCCACCAGCACCCGTGGTTACTTCCCGGTAGGTCCCATCGCCGTTGGAGAGTAGGGTCGTAAAATTGCCGTTGTAGTAGCTTGCCAAATCTCCCTTGCCATCACCGTCGAAATCGCCTACCCACACGCGGTCGGGGAACCAACCCGGCGGGAAAAGCTGACTCGATATGGGTTGATAGGTACCGTCACCACTGGAGAAGAACGTACCAAGATTGCCGTTATAGAAGCTCGCCACATCTGTCTTCCCGTCTCCATCAAAATCAGCTCTCCACGCCCGGTCGGGATCCCAACCAGGTCCACCGAAAGGCTGCTCCACCCGCTGGTATGTGCCGGTACCTGTCTCTTGCCAGGTCATCTGCCAACCCGCCGGCAGGCAGTTGCCTCCGCCATCGCACTCACTGATGGTCTTTAAGCGGCTGCGCTTTGTCGCCGTGCCGACTTCGTACGTCAAACGATAATCGCGGACGAGGCTACTATTGGCGTAGGTCTTTACGTTGGTCAAAAGCTTGGTAGTGAGAATCTTTGAGCCGCCGACATACTGGGGGATCTGGTCGGTTCGAGGATTGTATGGAGGGTCGTATTTGAAAACAACCTGACGGTTGGGCGTGAGCCCGCTGTTGCCCGTGTAGTCGATCTGAGTCGGTCGATATTCTCCGTTGGTCCCACCGGTGTCGTTGTCGTCGGCATACGTAACCGTGAGATAATTGCCTTTGACGTCTTGCAGCTTGTTGAGCGCCCAGACGCGTGCTTCCGGTTTACCCGTGGCTTCGATACGGGAGTCAGCCGTCGCGCCAAACTCCATGACTTCGCCACCCTTAGTCTTGACGATGAAGGAAGCGGGTCCGCTGCCCGCCGTGCCGAGGGACGTTATCTTTAGGAAACTGTCGACCTCCGTGCGATACTCCGCCCCGGGCGCGCCATAATAAGCCCCGCTAATCATCATCAGCCGCTGGGAGTCTAAACAGAAACGGTCGTTGGCGTCGTAGTTGATCCCGCCCCTAAATCCGTCCTGGGCAACGGTCCTTGGCCGTCGGTGCAGGCGTCCGTCCATAGCGGCACTGGCGAAGAAATTCAGCGATTACTTCTTGCTAGCAAGCTTGACGTCGGATTTTTGGTGAATCCGCCGCCGTCGCCAGTTCTTCATGCGGAGCCCTTTCGCGAAGAAAGACTGATCCCTTTTGTGCGCCGCGACCATCCGTTTGCCAGGCGGCGCGCCCTGACTTTGGCCAAAATCGCCGAGTTGCCCGTGGTCATTCGTACGGAATTCAACCGGCGCAACTGGACACTGGCCTATCTTACGAACCTGCAACATGACCATCTCAAGTGGAAAAATCTGATGTACTGTGAATCTTTCGACGCAGTGAAACGCGCGGTCCGGGCGGCGGACTGCGTCGGCATTATGCACGAGGACCTTTTACACGAAGATCTTCAGCGGCGGGAGTTTAAGTTTCTAAAGCTGCACGATGCGACGCTAACCGCGCAGAACTATCTGTGCTACGCCACCCAGAACCCGCTATCGCCCGTCACCGAATCGTTCGTTTCTCTGCTGCGCGCGGCGCGCGAACAAAAAATAGCCATCATTAAAGGCCTTGCGATCCCGAGCGTTCGGCCGCGAGCGGGCGAGACAAGCCTACCCCGGGAGCCCGTTTTGACACCAAACAGCAGCTCGATCCTTAAGTCCTGAGATGCTTGTGGGGCTACCGGTTCGGCGCCCGGTTTCCCGCCGCGTTTTTGGCTTAAAACAAGATCGCTAAGGTCGCACCAACTTCCGGCGCACGGGTTTCATATCCTTCTCAGCGCCGGTCTTGCTTCTTGCGGCGCGGGTTTCGGTTTTTGCCGCCGCTCTGCGGTCTCGCGCTCTTGACTTCACAAGCCGCGCGCAGCTAGGAAAGATTGTACGCGATTATTGACCGGCGACGATGGCCGCCGGACTAGATAGGATCATCCAATGAGCGGAGCATTATCCGGAATTAAAATCGTCGAAGCTGCAAGCTACGTGACCGGGCCGTTCGCGGCTCAGCTCCTGGCGGACATGGGCGCGGAAGTGATCAAGATCGAGGAGCCCAAGAAGGGCGATCCGTTTCGCGGCTGGGGCGAGCGCAATTACGCCGCGACTTTTTGCAGTCTGAACCGCAACAAGAAAAGCATCACTGTCGATCTGCGCACGGCGGAAGGGCGCGAGGTCGCGCTCAAACTGGCCGCGAGCGCCGACGCCTTGATCGAAAACTTTCGCCCCGGCGTGATGGAAAAGCGCGGGCTCGGTTATGAGAACGTCAAGGCGGTCAATGCAAAGATCGTTTACTGCTCGATCTCGGGCTTCGGTCCGACCGGACCCTATCGTGACTTGCCCGGTTACGATACGGTGGGTCAAGCGCGGAGCGGCCTTTTGAGTTTGTTAACCGATCCCGGCAAGCCCCAGGGCATGGGGGTTTCGTTCTCCGACCATCTCACCGGCATGTACGCGTGCTATGGCGTACTGGCGGCGTTGATGCACCGGATGCTGACCGGGGAAGGGCAGCATGTGGAGACTTCATTGCTACGCGCTTCGGTGTCGTTCGTGAGCGAAAACGCTGCCCGCTACTTCGAAACCGGCCATGTGCCGCGGCGCAAACATCGCACGACCACGGCGGGCGTCTTCGCTTTCGAAGACCAAGACGGGCTGCCCTTCGTACTCCACATGTCCTCGCCGGACAAATTCTGGAACGGTCTTTTCGAGGTCGTCGGCAAACCGGAATGGTCCGCCGACCCGCGCTTCAATAACCGCAAGGGACGGATCGCTAATTACGACGTCTTGGTCGCGGAGCTGCAACCGATTTTTCGCCAGGGACGGCGCGAAGATTGGCTACGCCGCTTGTTGGAAAAGGACGTTCCCGCAGCGCCGATCAACACGCTTGATGAGGTTTTCACCGATCCGCAGGTGAAAACCTATGGGTTCCCCATCGAAGTGGAGCACCCGAAGATGGGCAAAATGAAATTAGTCGGCAATGCCATCGACATGAGCCGGACCCCGCCGCGCATCGAACGGCCGCCGCCCATGTTAGGTGAGCACACCGAAGAGATCCTGACCTCGCTGGGGTACGATCGGCAAACCCTTTCCACTTACCGAGAGAAGGGCGTGATCTGAAGCGGTAGTCGACCTTCATGCGTCATCCCAGCCTGATTCTTCTCTCCCACGATCATCACCATGGTTTGGCGCTGGCGCTGCGCTGCCGCAAGCAGGCGCTCGGACAGCTAAGGCCGATGGGCGTGAAGGGATTGAAAGAGCGGGCGGGCGAATTTCGCGAGTTTTTCGCCAATCAACTCGTCCTTCACTTTCGCGCAGAGGAGGAGGTGTTGTTCCCGCAAATGCGCGCGCTGGTGCCGGGAAGCGAAGCGATCATCGAGCAGCTCATCTGCGATCACCAGCAGATCCGCGCCGCCATTCCGCAGTTAGAAAGGGATGTCGGCTTGGGAAAGCTGGTTTTTGATCTGGGCGATCTCCTGGAGCGGCATATTCGGAAAGAAGAACGCGAGCTTTTTCCGCTCTTCGAACAGCATGTCGGCGCAACCGGGGCCGAAATGATAGAGGATGAAATAAAAAAGATCCTCGATGCCCGGCCTGTCAGTCCATAATCTTTATAAGCACATGGCGGCGATTCTTGGTGTAGGGCCTCACCTGTTTCGGCCAGCGGCCTTCTTCAACTGCCTTGTCCCACGCCGGGCTGGTTAGCACCTCGGGACTCTCAAGCTCATAGATTGCCGTGTAGACCGGTTCATTGGGAATCTCGATGGTCTTCCGCTCGCCGCCGATGTTCATCGTCAATATTCCGCGCTTATAGCGGGTGATCCCCAAGACGCCCGGCACTTTGTTCAAGTTCGGCACATGCTCTTTATCGTAAACTTCGTTGAAAATCGCGTCGTGCTCCGGGTCGACGTCCATGCTCGCGATCATCAGATATTTCGCTTTGTTTGCCATGATGCTCCTCTTTCGGTTGCTAAAATTCGGTCACATTCCGAGAAAGCTCGAGATGTCGGGAGCGGGGGATTTGATCTCCACCACGATCGATTCCTCGATTCCCTCGACGCCATGCGGCACACCCTTCGGATGCCGGCAGACATCGCCCGGACCGAGGATGTATTCTTCTCCGCCCACGGTCATTTTCACTTTTCCTTTCACTACGTACGCCAGCGACTCGTGCGAGTGCACATGCAGCGGCGCGCCGACGCCGGGAGTGTAATGAATTTCCAGGAAGGTCATTTCATCTCCCTTGATGAGCGGTTTCACCATCAGGTCGCCGCCGTACATCGGTTTGCCTTCGATCGATTTAACGATCACGGCTTTGACGTCGGCGTTCTTCGATAGGATCATATCGGCTCCTTTATTACGGGTTTGCATACGGCATCTTATAAATGCGACTTAGAGCTGTCAATTCGTTCATGACCTCAAGTGTTTCTGGTAGACGTCGGCGCGCCGGTTTTTGAGCAGCGGCAGTTTTTCACGAATCTCGTTGACGAAGCTCAGATCCAGTTCCACGACTTTCAGTCCGGGGCGTTCGCCGAGATCGACCATGGTGCGACCCAAGGGGTCGACGGCCATGCTATGGCCGGTGTAAATATTGCCCACCTGGTTCGGGGCGATCACATAGCAGCCGTTTTCCAGCGCTCTCGCTTTGATCATCATTTGCCATTGTTCCACTTTGAGATCGCCTTGGACCCAGCCGGAAGGTGCAAGCATCACGTTCGCTCCCGCCAGCGCCAACATGCGGGCCATCTCGGGAAAGCGCAGGTCGTAGCAGATCATCATGCCGAATCGGGAATCCCCGTTAGTCACCAGCGGCGCGACTTCATCGCCGGCGAGAAATTTATCCGATTCCTTGAAGCCGAAAGCGTCGTAGAGATGAAGCTTGCGGTAAACCGCGGCGACGCTTCCCTCGTTATCAATCCAGACAGCTGTATCATAGACGCGATTGGGTGATGAACAGTGTTCGTAGATCGTCGCGAGGATGCTGATGCGGGCGACGCGCGCCGCATCCCGAAGCGCAGTCACGAATGAACCATCGATTGGCTCCGCCAGAGCGGCCAACTCCTCAGCCGTCTGGCTCGCGGGAGAAAAAGCCATCAAGAATTCCGGGAAGGCGATGAGCTGCGCGTTCTTATCTTTCGCCGTAACGATGAGTTCCTGAGCGAGTTTCAGATTGACCTGTTTATCCGGCGACGAGGTTATCTGCGTGAGGGCGATGCGGATCATACATCCAGCCACTGCCCACCGGCCTTTTCCCTGACTTTTTCCAGCACGAGCGCGCCGAGAGCGACGTCGGCGACGCCCTGGCCCGCGTTGTTCTTGTAGAAAGTGATCTGCTCGGCCTGGGTGCGGCCGTCGTTGTCGCCGGCGAGAATCGCGCCGATCTCGATCAGTTGCTCCCATTTGATGACGCCGCGATTCACGGGGTCGAAGATATCCGCCTGCTCGTCCTGGATCGCCTGTTGAACCGAGACGATGCCGTGGACATGGCTGCGCGAAAGCGTCGCGTCGTCGACTTCGCGCCGCTTGGCGGCGGTGAAGCCGCCTTTGACCAGGCCGACGTTGCTGCCGACGATGGTCGTTACATGCTGCCCAGGTTCGAGCCAGTTGCCGTCGAACACCGGCACGCTGGAGTTGGTCGCGGTGAGAATGATATCGACGCCGCGCACGGCCGTTTCGGGTGATGAAACCGGCGTGATGTTGAGGTTGGTCAGCGAGCCTATCTCCTCGGCGAATTTGCGCCGGTTCTCCGGATTGCGGCTGTAGACTTTGACGCTCTTTAGCTTGCGCACCTGCATCATCGCCAGCAGATGGTTTTTCGCCTGACCGGCGGCGCCGAAGATGCCGATGCTCGACGCGTCGGGGCGGGCGAGCAGGTCGGTGCCGACCGCGCTGGTGGCCGCGGTGCGCAGACCGGTGACGGCGATATTGTCGGGCAGCTCGGCGCAGGTGATCTCGCCGATAATGACGCCCTTAAGTTCTCCCTCGGCGGAATCGTAAAGCACGATGACCGGATGATTGAGGCGCGGATAAACCTGTTCTGCGGCCATCGGTTTCACCCACTCGCAGTGAGTCATCAAACCGGTGGCTTTGGCCGCGGGCACGCCGCCCTGGTGCACGCTAACGCGCACGCCGGTGGGAATATGGATTCGACGCCGCGGCGCGTTGAGCTGGGGATTCTCGCCCCATTCCCGAAACCCCAAACGCACCGCTTCGACGGCCTCGGCCATAGTGACGATGCCGCGGATCTCCTTGGGGCTGACGAGTAGCGGTTGCATGATGAACTCCTAGTGCGGTGAACGTGGCGTTTGCCTTGATTGAGCGAAGGATGAAGGCGGAAGGATGAAGGATGAAAGAGAATGCTCAGTCGAGGTTAGTTTCTCCTTCATCCCTCATCCTTCCTACTTTCCTATAGCGTGGGCGCGACCTGGGGGCGGGCGATGAGTGCTTCGCCCCAACGTTTCAAGTTCGGGAAGTCGCCGTCGATGACGACGCCGTAGCGCTGGCGCCGGGTATAGAAAGGGATAAACGTAATATCGGCCAACGAGTAGTCGCCGACGAGATAGTCTTTGCCGGCCATCTCATTTTCGAGCGTTTGCAGGTGTTGTCGCATCTGTTCCTTGGCCTTTTCCGGCTCTCGATTGTGCGCGATGTCGGAAGCGACGGGGTGAACCCGCGTGTTGAGGAAATCGATCCAGATCCTGACTTTGGCCCGCTGCAAGTGATTGGCCGGCAAGAGCCGCGGCTGGGGAAATTTTTCTTCGAGATATTCGTTGATCACCGCCGATTCGTAAATCACGCCGTCGCCATCGACCAGCACGGGCACCTTGCCGTAGGGATTTTGCTTCAATAAATCGTCCGGCTTGTTCTTGAGATCGACCTCAATGAGATCGTACGGGATATTTTTTTCGGCCAAGACAATCCTTGTCCTGTGGGCGTACGGTCAAGTATGGCAGGAGTAGAGTTTCATCCCGATAGTCTCCTTGGATTGTGCTTAATTACCACCCTAGCGCATGATAGGCAATGCCGGTGAATCGGATCAGGTTCCATTCGTTCCAAACGTTCCAGACGTTCAATTAGTCAGAAGGGGGGAAAAGCCCCTTTTCCGAAAACGTTTGGAACGGCTGGAACGATTGGAATTATTTGGAACGGCTGTTTTCAGTGTCGGGCGTTCAATCGATCCTGAAGCGTGTCGCCGACCAAATTCAGCGCGACGACCGTGATCATGATGGCGAGCCCGGGATAAGTCGTCAGATGGGGCGCCACCAGCAAGAACTGCCTGCCTTCGTTGAGCATGGAGCCCCAAGAAGGCGTCGGCGGCTCCACGCCGAGGCCCAAGAAACTCAAGCTGCCTTCGGCGACGATCGCCGCGGCCAGGCCGAAGGTGGCTTGGATAATCAACGGCGGAAGCAGATTCGGCAGCAAATGGCGCAGGATAACCCGGGCGGGCGCGCAGCCGAGCGCCCGGGCGGCATGCACGAACTCGCGCTCGCGCAGCGCCAGGATCTCGCCGCGCACCAGGCGCGCGTAACCCGTCCAGCCGATCAAGCAAAGAGCCAGGATGACATGATCGAGTCCCGGGCCGAGCACTGCCGTGAAGGCAATAGCAAGAAGAATCCCCGGGAAGGCGAGCAGAACATCGACCAGGCGCATGAGCAACTGATCGAGCCAGCCGCCGAAATAGCCTGCCAGCGCCCCTAGGGCGAACCCGATCGAAAGAGACAGCGCAACGGTGGCAACGCCGACGAGCAGCGAAACGCGGCTGCCATAGATCGTCCGGCTCAAAATATCCCGTCCGAGCTTGTCTGTCCCCAGGGGATGACCTTGGGTGGAGGTCAGCAGATCCTGGCCGAGGTTTTGGCGAGTGGGATCATAAGGCGCCAGCGCCGGCGCGAAGAGCGCCGAGGACGCGAGCAAGAGCAGGATGAGGATGCCTGCGTGCAGACCGCGCTTACTTTCCATAGTGGATTCTCGGATCGGCGAGCCGGTAAAAAATATCGGTGAGAAAATTGACCAGCAAATAGGTTGTCGCGATGACCAGCACGCAGCCTTGAACCAAGGGATAATCCCGCGCCTGGATTGCCTGCACGGTCAGCCTGCCGATGCCGGGCCAACTGAAGACCGTTTCGGTGATGATCGAGCCCGCGAGCAGTCCGCCGAACTGAAGGCTCACAATCGTGATCACCGGCAGCAGGGCGTTACGCAGCGTGTGCTTTAACCAGACGCGCGCTTCGCTCAAGCCCTTGGCCCGGGCGGTGCGCACATAATCTTCGCGGATCGTTTGCAGCAGACCGGCGCGCAGAATCCGTGTCAGGATCGCCGCCATTCCCAGGCCGAGGGTCAGCGACGGCAGCACCAGATGGCTGAGGCCACCGCGGCCGGAGACCGGCGTCCAGCCGAGTTGAATCGCAAACACGATCATGAGCATCGGGCCGAGCCAAAAGTTGGGCAGCGAAAGGCCGAGCAGTGAAAACAGCAGGGCAGCACGGTCGATCCAGGAGGCTCTGTGACGCGCCGCCATGGCGGCCAGGGAAAAAGACAGCAGCAGCGCCACCGCCATAGCACAGAAGGTCAGTTGGAAGGTTGCCGGAAAACGCGCTCGGATCAGGGCCGAAACGCTCGCCTGCTCGGAAAGCGAAAGGCCAAGATCTGCTGTCACGAGTCCCGTTAGAAAACTCCGGTACTGAGCGAGCAGGGGACGATCGAGGCCGAGGCTTCGGCGCAGTTCTTCTTTGTCCGCAGCGCTCGCCGTTTCACCGAGCATGACCTCGATGGGGTCGCCGGGAACCAGGTGGATCAAGAAAAAAACCAGCGTCAACGCGCCGAGCAAGGTCGGCAAGAGCAACAATAATCGTTGGAGCAGGTAGCGCTTCACGGCGTCGGTGGGCCGGAGACGAGCGAGACCTTTTTGAATGATATGAATTCGCCGTCGGGATAGGGGACGAATCCCCGGACATGGGGCGCCTGCACAACGACGTTTTTCCACCACCAGAGCGGGATGTAGGGCAGATCCTCGGCGAGGAGATTTTGCACCCGGTGGTAGATGGTTTTTCGCCGCGCCGGATCGACCGTGGCCCGGCCGGCTTCCAGTAGACGGTCGATTTCGGGATTCCGGTAGAGTCCGCGATTGTCGCCGTTGGGCGGCACGCTGTCGGAATGGAAAAGCTGGAAATAGATGTCCGGGTCGACGATGCCGACCCATGCGAGGGAGAAGAGATGAAAGTTGCCATTCTTTACGTCGTTGTAAAAAGTGCCCCATTCATAGCTGCGGATTTCGAGCCCGATGCCGACCTGCGCCAGTTGTTCCTTGAACGCCTCGGCGATTCTGCGGCGCAGATCGATGTTGGTGGTCTTAAATGATATGCGAAAACGCGGCTGAGGTCCGTCGCCGTCGGGATCGGGGTATCCGGCCTCGTCCAATAGCCGTTTGGCCTTTTGCGGATTGTAAGGCCACTGGGGCACGGTTTCGTCGAAGGCCCAATTGAGCGGCGAGAGCAGGCCGCTGGCGGGTGTGGCGTTGTCTTTCAAAACGTGGCGAATGATGCTGTCGCGGTCGATGGCAAGCGCGAGGGCCTGGCGCACCTTGCGCTGGCGCAAGATCGGATGAGTTAGATTGATACCGATGTATTGAGAGGTTGTGCCTTGATGGGCGGCGACGGAAGCCTGGGTGTTTCGTTCCAGCCAGGGCAGCACGTCCGGCTCGATGTCGTTCTGCATGAAGCCGATGACTCCCTTCTTGAATTCGAGCACCCGAACCAGCGCATCGGGCACGACTTTGAAAGTCAATCCGCTAAGGGAGGGTTTTCCTTCCCAGTAAAAGGGATTGGCCTTGAGCGTTACCTTTTCACCGGAGTCGATGGATTCCAACATGAACGGGCCGGAGCCGGGCGGCGGCATCGTGTTTGTCTCCGTTCCCGGCGAGCCTTCCGGCACGATGCCAATGGTAAACTGTTCGAGAAACGGCGCGTGAGGGGCCGACAAGCGGAAGCGCACACGATGAGGTCCAAGCACGTCGATGCCGTCAAGGGGTTTTAGCATCCCCCTTTTCGGCGAAAGGCTCTTAGGATTCAAAATGCTCTCGTAGGTGTAGCGCACGTCTTCCGCCGTGAGGGGTTTGCCGTCGTGAAATTTCGCGTCGCCCCGAAGGTCGAACAGGTAGGTGCGGTCGTCCGGCGCCGTCCAGCGCTCAGCCAGCTCGGGCTGCAGGCGCATGCGCTCGTCGGCGCGCAGCAGTGAGTTGTAGATCAAACCGCCGATGCGTACCCCGTTGGCGTCGGTGGAGTAGCGCGGATCGAGCTGGAGCGGATTGCTCTCGATGCCGACGACAAGATAATTGGAACGAGGCTCCGGCTCGGGCGAGAAGCGGCAGCCTATAAGGAACAGTAAAACAGCGAGGGGAAAATAGCTAAAGCTGGATCGGCGATTAATCAGCAATCCGAATCTCGATTAAGAAGCTGTGTTGACCATAACCCTTTTGCTCCAGTCGGTCAATTTTCGCCGCCGCAAAAAACTGCGCGGCTGGGGAGTGGTCTCGCGTCTTGCACTACGACACTATGTGATTGCAAGTCGTGGCCATCATCCGTGCTCATCGGCTATTTTCCCGGACGGGCGCCGAAGATTTGATCGTACTCTTCCATCAATTCTTTCAAATGAGCCCCGAGGGAGGCCGGGTCTACGAAAACGAAATCCTTTTCGTAAAGGTCCTGCAGCCGGCCTTTTTGTTTCAAGCCTTTGCGAATAGTCAGCCGCGGGATCTGTGTGAGCAACGACTGTCCCTCCTGGGACAAAAGCCAGTCGAAAAAAAGCATCGCGGCGTGCGGATGGGGGGCACGCGCCATTAAAGAAACAAAGTTTGGGACGGAGGGATAGGGATCAAACAAGCGATAGTCGATGGGCGCCCCTTGCTCCTTGAACTCCACGACGCGCCGGCCGCGCGCCGCAAGCGACACGGCAAATTCCCCGGCGAGCATGAGCTCGACTCGCATGCGACTGCTGGTACCAACCATGTTGAGATCCTGCTTGGCCAGCCCTTTCATGTATTCGATCCCTTTTTTCTTTCCCAGTGAGTCGAGCATGACGCTGAACCATTCATACTCGTCATTCCCGAGACTCAGTTTTCCTTTCCATCTAGGTCTAAGCAGCTCTTCATAGCTTCGGGGGGACTCCGCCGCCGGAACCATTCTTGAGTTGAAAGCGAGCACAATGGGGGTTACTTCGAACCCGGCCCAGTAACCCTCGTGGTCGTATGAGCCGGAAGGAAAGGCTTGACGCTCAGGGAAGAGGTAAGGTCGCGAAAGTTTTCGCTGCTTCAAGTGCCACATTTGCGCCGGGGCCGAGCCCACGAGGTCGACAAGATCGCGCCCTGTCCTGGTTTCGGTCTCCAGGCGGGTGATAAGACTGGACGGCTGGGCGCGATAAGCGTTTACCTTGAGGAACGGATGGACCGCTTCAAAAGCCGCGGTGATTTTCGGAACGTCGGCCGCGCTGACCGACGTATAAAAAACCAGCTGGGCTTCTCGTCGCGCCCCTTGTTCCAAAGCGGCTCGCCGCTGCGCCGCAGGGAGTTGGGCAATCTTCTGGATCACTTCGTCGATGGCAGCGGCGTTCCCGGTACGCGGATTCGACACAACAACGAGACTGATGAAGAATAGTATCCAGGCGAAATACATTTTGTGCTCCCCCTGTACAGCTACAGTTGAATGTTTTGTTCGTTCGCGCAGAGTTTTCAGTGGCTCATAGTTGGGGACATATCCTTGGGCCAAGCTTGATCGCGCCACGAAGGCGCGCAGGACACAAGTTTTTCGCAATTTATGATCTTAAACTCCGTGCGTTTCGCGCCCTTCGTGATGAAAGCCGTTCCCATGTTTGTTTGCGGCTTCGCCGCGCCATCCGCTTTTGTAGAGTTATGGTCTGTGCCCGATCTACGAAGTGCCGGTTTAGTAACCGATGCGGGCATGCACTTCTTTTGCTCTTTGGAGATCTTTTGCCAGTTCCGGCCTGCCGGCAAGCTCCGCAAAACCCTCTTTCATAAGCTCCTGCCGATCCACGCTTTGCAAATGCTGCGCGTCTTGGGCATCGATCAATTCCAGCGCGATGCTTTCTTGTAAATATTCGGAAAGGCCCGTCGCCAAACCATCGTAAGGGAACGGCAGGTACTCAAGATGGGGAGCGGAGGAAAGGAGCGGCTTACGCTTGCGTTCGCCGGCGTCCCGACTTTGCCTGCGCATGCGTCGCTCCAGTTCGAGGAGATACTTGTGATTTTCTACCGCGCGCATGAACCAATAAGCACGCAGCATGCCCTTGAGGCAGGAGCGGAGCTGGTCACGTTTTTCACGGAGCGTTTTTCCTGTCGCTACGATGCAGCGATCCGGTCTGCCCTGGGGGTAATGTGCCGCGCTATCCCACAGATCGATGTACCCTTCGCTTACCAATCCAGGAAGGTCGATGGGGTGACAGAATATCGCGTCCACCTCACCCGCTCGCAGGGCGCCCGGGGAGCGCGCTGGATCGACGCCTCGAACCCACTCTACCTCCTCGAACGGGTCCAAGCCGGCTTTTCGCAACCAGGGCGCCAGGATTAAAAAGAGGTTATCCTTGAAATCGATGACGCCGACGCGTTTTCCTTTAAGCTCGGCTAGCGTGGAGATAGGCTTCCTGGCGACCACATGATTCGCCTGGTTGTTGCGCCACCCCGCCACGATGAACAACTCATGCCCGCGGCGGCTCTGGTGCGCAACGGTCGAAGGGTGGACGTCCATAGCTACATCGATGCCGCTCTCCCTAATCGCCTGTCCTAGCGTTTCGGTCTCGAAGGTAAACGGCGCCAGGCCACCGGTTACAATCTCGTAACTCGGGTTGCCATCTTCATCTTGCAGCCCTTCATCGACAAAGAAGTTCATTTCATCCGCAACGCGGATAGGGATAAGATGCAGCACATGATAACAAGCAGGGGCAATGATCAGATTCCTCGACATGTTTGGGGTAACCTCCTGGGGAATTTAAAGCGGATTTAAAGAGGAATTTAAAGGGGACACGCTACTTTTTCGTCCCATCTCATCTCCTTATCTCATTTGGCACCTGTCGGCCCCGCGGGCGCATGGCACTTTCAAGTCCGAATAGACTTGCAATTTTGGTCTGCCAGTCTGTTTCTCCAAAGGGTCTTTGCCGATTCACAGACTCCCGAATTGAAGCCAGCTCCGGCGCTGATAACGGTTCGCCGACCTTCGTTATCCAGTATTCTTCGACTTCCACCGGACAGGGATCGACCAGCTCGCTCCGACACCAACTTGACCATGGCCAATCACCGACCGACTCTGCCAAGCCCGATCTAACGGGATTTTGCAAAACGTAGCGCAGCACCATCAACAAATGTTCGTCGCGCTGCGCCGGAAAGCTTTTAAACCGGTCCTGCCAATGAAAAACCCTATGAATGATTCGACGAGGCACAGCATGAACGGAAAATCTCCAATGATTTTACCCGCTCCTCCGTTCGTCCTGAGATTTTCGAAGGATGAACGGAGGGTTTCTCAGCAGAATCGAAAAAGTAGCCTGTCCGTATGCCGCGGAAGCAGTGCAACTAGCCGGTTAAAGTCCGGCGCGGGGAATTATCGGTATACCCCGCTAGCGAAGATCCGATTTTGAGGGGTGACTCTCAGGACTAAGTGGATCGAGAAAACTCTTTGTGAAAGGTGGATCGCAAACCCGCAGGCCGTACCAACAGTGGTGGATTTGGGACGCCGCTAATAATTGCACCTTAGCCGTTTAGGTGATATTGGAACGGGTTCCGTTGATTGAGAGGGGACGCAGCTAGTGGCCATTATTGATGCAAACAAGCTTCAGTCGAACTCCGTTCTAGAAACCGACATTTGTGTTGTCGGCGCGGGGGCTGCCGGCATCACGCTCTCAAGCGATTTCGACGGATCGTCGGAGTCGGTCTGCCTTCTCGAAAGCGGAAGCTATGACGTCGATGAAAATACTCAGTCTTTATACGATTTTCCTATCGCAGGCTATCCGGTGCGCGAGAACTTCATGTCGCGCGCGCGATATTTTGGCGGCACATGCAATTTGTGGGCGGGGCGGAGCATGAAACTAACCGAGTTGGATTTCGAGGCAAGGGATTGGGTTCCAAATAGCGGCTGGCCCATTTCATATACCGAATTGAATCGCTATTACGACAAAGCTGCAAAAATCCTTAAGCTTCCCTCATTCGAAATATTTGAAAACGTCACCCTGGAGCGGGGGATGAGCCAATCGGAGAAAGCGCTTTTTAATAACGATGACCTAAAACCAAACATCTCCCTATGGGGAAAAAGGCCCTTGCGATTCGGAGCGGCCTACAAGGCTAAACTAAAAAGATCTCGCAATATAACCGTTTATCTCAATGCAAACGTGACCGAAGTCATGCTGAACCCGGAGGGAAATTCGGTTGAGGAATTGAGGATAGCCACTCTGAGCGGAAACAGGGCGAGCATAAGGTCAAAGCGGTTTGTTCTGGCATGCGGCGGCTTAGAAAACGCGCGGCTGTTGTTGGCATCTCGCGGGGTACAAAACAGCGGCATCGGAAACCAGTTCGATGTGGTGGGCAGATGTTTTATGGATCATCCGAGAGCGGTGTTTGGTACGGTACGACTTTGCGGCAAACAAAGATTGCCCTTGCTTCTCGGTGTCGCATTGCGCGACGGGATCGGGCAGGTCGGTATCCAGTTATCTGAGACCGTCCAGCGAAAAGAAAGGCTTTTGAACAACTATTTAAGCCTAGAGCGGCAATGGTCGCCGCAAACGGCAAAGGCATATCAGTCGTTTATCCATTCCATGAAGATCCTTCTGAGAAGAGGCTATTCAGGTAAACGTCTTACCTTTTCGGGGGCGAAACTGGCTATGATCCCAGAGTTGATCTATCTTTTGGCTCCGCGAGAGCTCACGCCGCATTTCCTGTACCGCATCGTTAACGCGACCAGAAAAAAGTTCGCAAAAGACTTGACAGAACTCACCGTGGTCAACTATTGCGAACAAGTTCCAAACCGGGAGAGTCGGGTATTTCTGAGTGAACAGCGGGACAAACTGAATATGAATCGGCTTATTCTTGATTGGAAAGTCGGGACTGAAGAAACTCGAACGCTCATGCGTCTCCAGCAGTTGCTGGACCTGCATTTACGGAAACATCAGATCGCTTATCTGGCCACCGATTCGAATGAGACCCATAACATTTCTTATACCGATGCGTCTCACCATATTGGAACGACGCGCATCAGCGAGAATCCGAAAACCGGCGTTGTAGACCGGAATTGCAAAGTTCACGGAGTGCAGAATTTGTTCATCGCGGGCAGCTCAGTGTTTCCTACCTGTGGATACGCCAATCCGACCTGGACCATCGTTGCCTTAGCACTTCGGCTAGCGGATCACTTGAGAGAGATCTCTTGAATCTCAGCCACTGTTCTTTTCGGCGTCCACAGCGCGATGGTTTTCACTGAGCTATTTCCAGTCGCCGTACTACAGCGCCGAGATCGGAAAACGGGATCTCTGCTCCTTCCGAAAATGGACTGGTTTCCAGGCCTAAAATGCCTGTTGCCAGGCTTTGATAGTTTGATTATCGCAGTTCACCTTCGATGCGGCGTCGCAGTTGTTGAACCTGACCCATCAGCGAAGCGGGGTGACGGTCAACTCGTTTGCTTACACATAGGATCGGGTTGGAAACCGTAATTCAAAAGCTGACGACAGTGGCACGTCGAACGATGCTTACGATGTATGGAAAAATAGCCTGTCTCCCTTTTGATTTTTCGCGCCGACCTTAGCGCCGCAGGATCATGACGCCGAGCACGATGGCCAGATACCCGAGAAACAGCCAGAATTGGATGTCCTCGTCGAGTTTGTGCGAGATTTTCACGCCGAGGGGCGAGCCGACCAGCGCACCGATCGAAAGTCCGGCGAAGGCCGGCAGATAAAGATAACCGATGGTGGCTGAGGGAAGGCCGATTTCGTTCAGACCACCGGCGA
>Ga0326597_10003809_pt1 | contig 21490 bp, 22 predicted proteins | sample RVTome_12_FD_203789 | JGI IMG/M metagenome (GOLD analysis project Ga0326597, IMG submission 203789) | Soil microbial communities from uranium-contaminated site in the Upper Colorado River Basin, Wyoming, United States - RVT100D185 | ecosystem: Environmental > Terrestrial > Soil > Contaminated >...
GCCCAGCTTCTCGACCGGGTGCGCGACGAGGTCGACGAATTCGCCAAGGTCGAGGCCGAGCCCAGGCTTGAGGGCCGGCAGATGGTGATGGTGCTGGCGCCGCGTTAGAAGAGAATCGGCGCGTGCGAGGCGCGTCTTCCCGAGCGGACGGCGGGACGGTGGCACGCCGGCAATCGCTTCAACACAATTAACCGCGTGCCCGGGCCGTGCCGACCTGCGGGGCCCGCCCTTGCTTTTCGCGCGGACATGCGCTTTAACCCCGGCCGATCAAGGGGCCGGCCGGCGGGGCATGCCGTGGCGGTCCGGAACGCGTGGTGCGCGAGCCCGCACCCACCTCGACAAAGGAAAACGCGAAATGCCCAAGCTCAAGTCCAAGTCGGGCGCCAAGAAGCGATTCAAGGTGACCGCGACCGGCAAGATCATGTGCGCGCAGGCCGGAAAGCGCCACGGCATGATCAAGCGCACCAACAAATTCATTCGCACTGCGCGTGGCATGTCGGTCCTGGCCGGGCCCGATCAGAAGATCGTCCGCCAGTTCCTGCCCTACAGCCGCTAGGCCGATCGGAGAGACGACATGGCACGCGTCAAGAGGGGCGTGACGAGCCACGCCCGCCACGCCAAGGTCATCAAACGGGCCAAGGGCTACTACGGGAGGCGCAAGAACACGATTCGCGCCGCCCGCCAGGCGGTGGAGAAGGCGGGGCAGTACGCCTATCGCGACCGCCGGGTGCGCAAGCGCAACTTCCGCGCCCTGTGGATCCAGCGCATCAATGCCGCCGCGCGCGAGAATGGTCTCACCTATGCCCGATTTATCCACGGCCTCGGCGTCGCGGGCATCGAGGTCGACCGCAAGATTCTGGCCGACCTTGCCGTACGCGAGCCCGACGCCTTCAAGGCGCTCGCGACAAGGGCCGAAGCCGCTCTCGGCTGACCAGTCCCGATTTCGCTCGCGAACGCCGACGCGGCGGCAATGGCCGCCGCGCGCGGATTTCGTGCGCCACCGGGACTGGTAATGTCGGCACGCCAGGGCGAAGGTTTGAAGGATGAAACAGGACACGGATCTTTCGGCGCTGGAGGCCGAGATCGCTGCCGGCGTCGCCGCCGCCTCGACGCTGAAGGCGCTTGAGGACGTGCGCGTCGCGGCGCTCGGCAAGAAGGGCTCGGTCTCGCTGATGATGCGCGGCCTTGGCACGATGAGCGCCGATGAGCGCCGAGAAATGGGCCCGAAGCTCAACGGGCTCAAGGATCGCGTCGGCGCGGTCCTCGCCGAAAGACGCGCCGCGCTCGAGGATGCCGAGCTCAATGCCGCGCTCGCCGGCGACCGGGTCGATGTCACCCTGCCGGTGCGCGAGGGCGCCCTCGCCGAAGGCCGCGTTCACCCGGTCAGCCAGGTGATGGACGAGCTCACCGCGATCTTCGCCGACATGGGTTTCTCCATCGCCGAAGGTCCCGACATCGAGGACGACTTCCACAACTTTTCCGCCCTCAACATTCCTGAAAGCCACCCCGCCCGGCAGATGATGGACACGTTCTATCTGCCGACTCGCGCCGACGGCACCACCATGGTCTTGCGGACCCACACGAGCCCGGTCCAGATCCGCACCATGCTGGCGAGCAAGCCGCCGATCAGGGTGATCGCGCCGGGCCGCGCCTACCGATCCGACTCCGACCAGACCCACACGCCGATGTTCCATCAGGTCGAGGGGCTGGTAATCGACACCGAGACTCATATGGGCCACCTCAAATGGTGCCTCGAGGAGTTCTGCAAGGCGTTCTTCGAGGTCGACGCCATCAAGATGCGCCTGAGGCCGAGTTACTTCCCGTTCACCGAACCGTCGGCCGAGGTCGATATCGGCTGCGCCCGCGTCGGCGATGAGATCAGGATTGGCGAGGGCGACGACTGGCTCGAAATCCTGGGCTCGGGCATGGTCCATCCGCAGGTGCTGCGGAACGTAGGGCTCGATCCGGCGGTCTATCAGGGCTTCGCCTTCGGCATGGGCATCGACCGCATCGCGATGCTCAAATACGGCATGGCGGACCTGCGCGCGTTCTTCGACGCCGACCTGAGGTGGCTGAGGTACTACGGTTTCCGCTGCCTCGATATCCCGAGCCTCGCCGGGGGCCTGTCGTCATGAAGCTGACGATGTCCTGGCTTCGCGACCACCTCGACACCGACGCCACGCTCGAAGAGATTGCCGCCAGGCTCAACATGATCGGACTCGAGGTCGAGGCCATCGACGATCCGGCGCGCGCCTTCGGCGCATTCACCGTCGCCCATGTCCTGGAGGCGAAACCCCACCCTGACGCGGACAAGCTGCGGGTCTGCGTGGTCGAGACCGGCGACGGACGGGTTCAGGTTGTGTGCGGCGCGGCCAATGCGCGCGCCGGGCTGAAGGGCGTGTTCGCCCCGGCCGGCGCCCACATTCCAGGAACCGGGCTCGATCTGAAGAAGACAAGAATCAGGGGCGTTGAGTCGAGCGGCATGCTGCTCTCCGAGCGTGAGCTCGGCCTGTCGGACGAGCACGAAGGCATCATCGAGCTCGCTGACGACGCCCCGCTCGGCGTGCCGGTCGCCCGCGTCATGGGACTCGACGACCCGGTTCTCGACCTCGCCGTCACCGCGAACCGGCCGGACGCGCTCGGCGTTCACGGCATTGCCCGCGATCTCGCGGCGGCGGGTCTCGGCGCCCTCGCGGACGGCCATGTGAAGCCCGTCGCCGGTGCGTTCCCGTGCCCGGTCGACGTCACGATCGAGTTGGGCGGCAAGGACGCGAGGAACTGCCCCGCATTCGCGGTCCGCCTGGTGAGAGGCATCGCCAATGGCCCCTCCCCGGCCTGGATGCAACGGCGCCTGCGCGCGATCGGGCTGCGTCCGATCAATGCCCTCGTCGACATCACCAACTACATCACCATCGACCGCGGCCGGCCGCTCCATGTGTTCGACGCGGCGAAGGTCACGGGCGGTCTCGCCGTGCGCATGGCAAGGTCCGGCGAGGAGCTCGTCGCGCTCGACGGCAGGACCTATGCGCTGGAGCCCGCCATGACGGTGATTGCCGACGGGGCGGGCGTCGAGTCGATCGCCGGCGTCATGGGCGGGGCCGCGACCGGGTGCACCGGCGCGACGACCGACGTCCTCATTGAAAGCGCGCTGTGGGATCCGGTGAACATCGCCCGGACCGGGCGTGCGCTTGGACTGGAGTCCGATGCCCGCCACCGTTTCGAGCGCGGCGTCGATCCCGAATTCATGGTGCCGGGGCTCCAGCTTGCGACATCGATGGTGCTCGAGCTGTGCGGTGGCGAGGCCTCCCAGATCGTCGTCGCCGGCGAAGTTCCGCAGCTCCAGCACGGCATCGAATTCTCGCCATCCGAGGTCAAACGCCTGGCCGGGTTCGACCTGCCGGTTCCCGAAATCAGGCACATCCTCGGCAAGCTCGGCTTCTGGGTCACCGGGAGCGGTAATCAGCTCAAGGTCGCGCCGCCCTCCTGGCGCCCGGATATCTCCGAAGGCGCCTGCCTCGTCGAGGAGGTGGTGCGGATGGCGGGAACCGACCGGCTTCCCTCAACACCCCTTCCGCGCCTGTCGGCGGTGACGCGGCCGGTTCTGACAACATCGCAGAAGAGGAGCCGCGTCGCCCGCCGGGTGCTGGCCGGCCGCGGCATGGTCGAGGCCGTCACCTGGTCATTCGTCTCCGAGCCGCACGCACGCGCCTTCGGCGGCGGCAAGCCGGAGCTGGCGCTGGTCAATCCGATCTCCTCGGAGATGAGCACCATGCGGCCAGGGCTCCTCGCCGGGCTGGTCAGCGCCGCCCGCCGCAACGCCGATCGCGGTATGCCGGACATCGCTCTTTTCGAGGTCGGCCAGGCCTATCGCGGCATCGCCCCCGAGGACCAGTATCTCGCGGCGTCCGGCGTGAGGCGCGGCACCCAGCGCGTGGGCGGCTCCGGTCGGGACTGGCGCGAGGCTCCGCGCCAGGCCGATGTGTTCGACGCCAAGGCCGACGCGCTCGGCGTCCTCGCGGCTCTGGGCGTCGATCCCGGCAAGTGCCAGGCGAGCGCGGACGCGCCGTCCTGGTTCCATCCCGGACGCTCCGGCGTCCTGCGCCTGGGCCCCAAGGTGACCCTCGCCCATTTCGGCGAGATCCACCCGCGGTCGCTGCGCGCACTGGACGCCGACGGCCCGGTCGCCGCATTCGAGGTGTTTCTGGATGCGATCCCCGAGGCGCGGCACAAGGCGTCCCGCGCCCGCGGGCCCCTCGATGCATCTGATCTGATGCCCGTCACCCGCGATTTCGCCTTCGTCGTCGATGAGGCGTTGGCCGCGGAGGACCTCATGCGCGCGGCGCGCGGCGCCGACAGGGCACTGATCAGCGAAGTCCGCCTGTTCGACGTCTATGCCGGCGAGCACGTCGGCAGGGGCAAAAAGTCGCTCGCGATCGAGGTGACGCTGAGCCCCCGCGACAAGACCCTCACCGACGAGCAGATCGATGCCGTGGCGGCCAGGGTGGTGGCGCAGGTCGAAAAGGCGACCGGCGGGCACCTGCGCGGCTGAGACCGATGAGATCGCCGCGCGGGATCAGTACCACACCCCGGTGCGGTGGATGCGCGGGCCACGCGCCACCGGAACGATGCCCGGTGAGAGCGCTGGCGGCCGTGCCTCGCCGCGGCCGAATTCGGGCGGACCGGCGGGCTTGCGCAGCGACATCAGCCGGCGGATACGGTCCTGGGTTCTGGGATGCGTGCGCAAGAGCGACGGGTCGGGAATCCGCCCGCCGCCCGGCACCATCAGCCGCTCCCACAGCGCTCCCTGCCGACGCTCCAGCGTCGCCAGTGCGGACGCGAGGCCTTCCGGGTCGGCGGTCAGGCCGACCGCGTCGAGATCGGCGTCGTACTCGCGGGTCCGGTTGAGCGCAAGCTGCAGGAGTCCGGTCACAAGCGGCGAAAACACCAGCAGCACGATCGCCAGAACCGGCGCCTCGCTGCCCTCGAAGATCGCGCCCGCGAACAGGAACGCCATGACGAAGCCCGCGAGCTGCATCGTGCTCGTCATCCGGTGCACCATGTCGGCGATGGCCATGACCCGCACGTCGCCATTGCGGATGTGGCTGATCTCGTGCGCCATCACCCCGGCGAACTGGCGCAGCGTCAGGCCGCGAATGAGGCCGTCGGTCACCGTGATCGCCGAGTGCTGGGGATTTCCGACCGCGAAGGCGTTCATGTTGCGGCTCGCCACCAGGTAGAGACGCGGCGGCTCGGCAAGGCCCGCGCGCCGCGCCAGGGTCGCCACGACCTCATTGCCGTCGGGAAAGACGCTGGCCGGGAGCGGCCGCGCGCGGTAAAGGCGCAGGATCAGATCGGGCGTGACCCGGGACGCCGAGATGAGCGCGATCGTGCCCGCGAGCGCCGCCCAGAACAAGCCGCCTGCGCCGGCAAGCGACCAGGCCGTCAGCGTCAGGAGCCCGACACTGGCACCGACCAGCGCCCATGTGTGGAGCCAGTTGCGGGCCTTGTGCCGGAGCCGCCGGGCCTCGTCGAGCGGCGCCGGATAGTCGTGCCTGAACATCGCCATCGCCAATGAAGTAGGCACTCGTGTGGGCGGGCGCCACCTGCGCTCTGTCGGGGCCGGGCCCGGCGCGGCGGGCGCCGGCTCGGAAGAGCCGGTGACGAACAGCTTGAGTCGTTCGGTGCATGCAAGGTATAGTTCCATTGTCCCACATTGGGCCCCGGCGGAAGCGACGCCCCGGCCAGAGGGATCGATGTCCCGCGACTCACAGCCATCGAGGGACGCCATGAAGGATGCAATTCATGTTTGGTCGAGCCGGCACGGCGCCGCCACCCTGGCGCTGGCCTGCGCGTTCGCCTGGGTGATGCCGGCGCTCGCCCAGCCGATCGCGGTGCAGACCCTCGGCGAGGGCGTCGCGATCGAGATCCTCGAGCTCAAACGGATCAACCCGAAAATCGTTGGTCTGACATTCGCACTTGTGAACGACACCGACGAGGCCATCGATCCGGGGGACTTTGGCCTCAGATATAGCAACGATATGAGCACCATCATCTTGCTCGATCTGGAGAATCTCAAGCAGTACACGGTCGGTAGCGGGGGCGCCCGGTGCCTCTGCTCCAACGCCGTCGAGGTGCCGGCCGGTGGCCGGGTCGAGTTCTGGGCCCATTACGGCGCCCCGGATCCCGACGTTTCGTCGATCGCCATCCAGTTCGCGGTCGCGCCGCCGCTCTACGACATGCCGATTTCCGAGTGAGTGGACAATGTCCGGGAACACGGTCGCACGCTGCCTCGCGGCCGCGGGCCTCGCCGGACTGGCGGCGGGTGCGGTGCCCCATGCCTCCGCGCAGCCCTCGTTCACCTCGTACGATGTCCGGTTCAACTCCTACGACGCTACGTTCAATTCGTACGAAGTCAGCTTCAGCTCGTACGCCGTCAGCCTCAGCGCAGCCGATGTCGCGTTTGCGTCCCATGACGCGCGCCTGCCGGTCGTCGGCCTGACCGATCCGGTCGCCAACACCGACGACGACGCGCCGGCGCCCGAGGTTGCGGCGACGAGTCCGGCGGCCGGCGATGCCCCGGCGGCGAGCGAGCCCGGAGTCACGGAAGTGCGCGTGCGCTACCGGCTCTCCGGCGACATCCTGTTCGACTTCGACAAGTCCGACATCAGGCCACGGGCCGAGGTGATCCTGGCCGACCTCGCCGCCCGGATCGCGCGCGGTTCGGCCGGCGCGACGGTGCGCGTGGAAGGGCACACCGACGCCAAGGGGTCGGACGACTACAACCAGGCGCTGTCGGAGCGGCGCGCCGCTTCGGTCAAGGAGTGGTTCGCCAGGTTGGGCGGTATCGAGGAAAGCCTGATTTCGACCCAGGGGTTCGGCGAAACCCGGCCCGTCACCCCGAACCAGCGCACCGACGGCACGGACGACCCGGTGGGCCGACAGCAGAACCGGCGCGTCGAGATCGTCGTCGAGGGGTAGGAGGCGGGCGGCTCGCACGTCACCAAAGGCACGGGGCGCCTAGCGGCCGGGCTGCCTTGGAGCGACGTCCCGCTCGGCGGCGGCGATACGGGCCAGCGCCTCGGCGGCGGCGACCTGGGCCGGCGGGGTGCCGTCCTCCAGCGCATCGATCAGGACCGAGCGGTCCGTGTCGCCCGTGATCTGCCACAGCGAGGAGGCGGCGTTGACCCGGAACGTCCAGGGATGGCTCGGGTCGAGGAGTTGCCGCAATGGCGCGACCAGCGCTTCGCCGGCCGTCCCGAGTGATCCGGCCGCCGCGGCGGCGGCCGCAATGACCTGTGGCTCCTGTGACCCGATCGCCTCGGTCAGGATCGGCACCGCCGCGTCGGCTGTTCCCCCGACCTTCCACAGCGCGACGCTGGCGGCGATCCGCGCCCTCGCGTCCTCGTGCCCGAGAAGACGCCTGAGCGACGGGACTGCTGGCGCGGCCTCGGGGCCGATGTGGCCGAGCGCCGTCGCGGCGAGGCGCTGCAATGTGGAGTCGTCGGCGCCGGTCGCCTGGACGAGCGCATCGACCGAAGGCGCCGCCTGCGGACCGAGGGCGCCCAGCGACTCCGCCGCAAGGCGCCGGGCGAAGATGTCGCCGCCGGCGAGCGCGCTCGCCAACGTCGCGACGCCGCCGTTATCCTCGCCCCCGCCGTCGCCGGCCGCGACCGTGCCGCCCCCGGGAAGGCTCTCGGCGCCGTCGCCGGGCCCGCCCTCGCGCGGCTTCTCCTCCTTGAGCACCGAGGTGGTCTGCAAGCGCGAGCCGGGCGCGCACCGAATGAACTCTTGCTCGCCGATGCATTCCGTCTGCTCGACTCGATCCTCCCAGACGCCGTTCTCGTCGAGCGGGCCGGCCTCGATCGTCCAGCTGTAATGTTGCGGACCCAAGCGGCCCAAGCCGCCTATCGTGTCCCAGCCGAGCAATGCGCCGTCCAGGTCGAGAACGAACATGTCCCCGTTGCGGCGCCCGGTCACCTCGTAGGTACCGTCGGCGCCATACTCGATGTAATTGGTGGGACCACGGCCCCATCCCGCTCCGCCAACCGTCGCGGTCCCGGTGACGGTGCCGTCCGGCTTTTCTTCGATGACTGCGTTCAGGTCATAGCTCGCGCGGTTGGTGGCGCCTCCGAAGTCCTGCTGATAGTCATGGGCGCGCTTCAGCGTGATGCACTCGGGCTCGGGAAACTCGTACCCCAGTTGTTCGAGGTGCTGGCCGAGCTGGTCAGGGGTCAAGGAAAACGGGACGAACTGCTCCCCGGCAACATCGAAATTGGACACTCCGAAACCGAAGAGAGCGCCGATCGCGATTCCGGCATAGACACCGCCGGGCTGGGGCCCCAGCCCGGCGCCGATGCGGCCGCTCAGCGTGGTTGCGTACGGGTCGCCACCACCCGCATATACCGCGATCAGATTGGCTGCTGGTCCCCACATCTTGACCGCCGTCTCCCCCGGATCGGGGGGCAGGGGTACCGGATCCGTCGGCAGCACCAGAAGGACATGGTAGCCGCTGTCTCTCCGCCGCACGTCCGCCGCGAGGTTGTCGACGATCTCCGTCCGAACTTGGAACGTGAACTTGTAGCAGCCCTTGAACGGCGGCAACTGCTTGAACTTGGGTTCGATCGCTGTGCGAAAGAACGAGATTCCCTTGCCATCTAATTCTTCGATGTTACTTCGGATGTCGCGGAACGTCTGCCGCTGCCGGGGCGTCAGGCCGCGAGCGGCGTCGGGATTGTAGACTTCCCACGGAATGATCATGAGCATCCGCGCGGTGATGATGATCTTGCGCTCCTCGGCGCGAATCTCGACCTCGTTCCGGGCCATGCCCGGCGCCGGCATGAAGACGGCGCCGGCGGCGAGGACTGACACGAGCAGTCTCAGACATGCCGGCATGGCGGGCCTCCCCAGGCTCGGCCGACGCGGGCGCCACCCGCGCGGTCTACGCGTTGCCGATCAGGACCCCGGCGGCGAACACCAGGAGCCCGCCGACGATGATCTGGAATGCCGCCGCGAGGAACGGCGTGTCCATGTACTTGTAGCGGACATAGGAAATCGCCCACAGCTCGAACCCAACCACGGCAACCGCAAGCCAGGTTGCGAGCCAGAAATCGGCCAGCAGATAGGGCAGCGTGTGCCCGATGCCGCCGACCGTCGTCATGATGCCGGAGGCAAATCCGCGAATCCACGGCGACCCGCGACCGGTCAGGGTGCCATCATCGGACAGCGCCTCGGCAAATCCCATTGAGATGCCGGCGCCGACCGAGGCGGCGACGCCCACCAGGAAGGTTTCGTGGGTGCTCTGGGTGGCGAAGGCGGCGGCGAACAGCGGCGCCAGCGTCGAGACCGATCCGTCCATGAGTCCGGCAAGGCCCGGCTGGACGATCTGCAGCAGAAACAGCTTGCGCTCCATTCGCCGTTCCTCGGCGAGACTTTCGGCGGTGAGATGGGCCTCGCCCAGTTCCTCGGCCAGAACCACATGGCTGCGTTCGGCCTCGGCGAGGTCGCCGAGCAGCTTGCGGATTGAGGCATCACTCGCGCGCTCGGCGGCGCGCAGATAGAAGCGCCGCGCCTCGACCTCCATGAGCTGGGCCTGCTCGCGCACCTTTTCGATGCCGAGGCCGCGCGACATCCAGTAGGGCCGACGCTGCATGAAGCCACGAACGTCCTGACGGCGGACAAGGGGAATGGTTTCGCCAAATTTTTCCTGGTGGAGCTCGATCAGCTGGCGGCGGTGCTCGTTCTCCTCCGCTGCCATGTCATCGAACATTTCGGCGGAGGCTTCGAAATCCTTGCGCAGGGCGTCGGCGTAGGTCGCATAGATGCGCCCGTCCTCCTCTTCCGCCGCGATCGCGAGCGCGAGAATCTCCTGCTCGGAAAGATCGGAGAATGACCGCCTGCCGAATCCCAACATGCGCTGACCCTAGATTAGATTTGTTATAAGCTTGCACTTAACCACAAACTGTTATTGGCGCAATGCGCGGCGGCGCCATAAGTCTCACATTCATGCCTGTGCGCGCAGTTTCGTTCACGTGCCGCGGGTCCGGCAGGTTCGAATTGGCATCCCCATTGCTCCGAGTCTCCGGTAGCTTTCGGGATGGAGTGGAAGATTCGCTGACTGGCGGGTGAGTGCATCCATGAACTCCGGGCATGAGCCGGCAACTGCCGACACCCTGCTTGACCGATTGGGCCGCCTGCTCGCACGCATTCTCGAGCGCGAGCCGGCTGTCGAGCGAGAGCTCGCGCGCGGCAAGCGGTATGTGTTCGCGGCCAGCGACGAGGAGACGCTTCTGCGGGTCATGCGGCCGGGAGATGTGCTGCTGGTCGAGGGGCGCTCGAAGCTGTCCACGGCTATCAAGTATCTTACCCAGTCGACCTGGAGTCACGCCGCGCTTTATGTCGGCGAGGCGCTTGCCCGGCCGGAGGACGGCCGCGAGCGGCTGCGACTGATCGAGGTGATTCTGGGCGATGGCTGCATCGCGGTGCCGCTGTCGAAATACGCGAACCAGAACTCGCGAATCTGCCGCCCGGTCGGCCTCACGGCTGAGGATCGCGACGCCATTGTAGCTTTCATGGTCGCCCGCCTCGGAACCCGGTACGACCTGAAGAATTTCCTCGATCTTGTGCGCTATTTCCTGCCGACGCCGCCGGTTCCGGCCAGGTTCCGCCGGCGGATGATCGCGCTCGGTTCTGGAAATCCGACGCGGGCGATCTGCTCGACGCTGATCGCCCAGGCCTTTCAGTCGGTGCGCTATCCGATCCTGCCGATCACCAAGCGCGCGGCGGATCACCATCCGATGGGAAGCGGATATTCGCGCCGCGATCTGCTGCACATCCGCCACCACAGCCTTTACGCACCGCGCGATTTCGATCTGTCGCCCTATTTCGCGGTGGTCAAGCCGACGGTTTATGGTGGCTTCAAATACAAGAACCTGTCATGGGCCGAACCCCGGGACGCGAATGGCGGCCCGCCCCTGGGCGAGACACTGGGTGGCGACGTGGTGGAATGACGATCCTGATTCTCGCTTCGCTCGCCTTCATGGCCGCTCACGCGGTGCCGTCGACACGGCTGCGCCCGCGTCTTGTCTCCACGCTCGGCGGACGGGGCTATCGCGCGGCATTCTCGCTCGTATCGCTGGTCCTGCTCGCCCTGATGGTCCACGCCTACAACAACGCGCTGCCGGCGCCGCCGCTGTGGGTGGTGGGCTCTGGCCTGCGAGTGGTCATCGCGCTGCTGATGCTGGTTCCGTTCTGGCTTGCGCTCGCGGCCGGCACCGAACCCAATCCCGCCGCTGTCGGTGGCGAGAAAGTGCTCGAGATCAGCGCCGTTCCGCGCGGCGTCTTCACGCTGACGCGCCATCCGATGATGGTCGCGGTCGCGCTGTGGGCGGCTCTGCACCTCATCGCCAATACCGACCTGCCGTCGCTGATCTTCTTTGGCAGCCTGATCGCCACCGCGCTCGGCGGGGCTTGGGCCCAGGACCGGCGCAAGGAGCGTGAGATCGGTGCCGCCTGGCGGCGCTATCTGGCGCAGACCTCGCTCATGCCGTTGAGAGCCATCGCCGAGGGGCGCACGCGATTCGACAACGCCGATCTCACCTGGTGGCGCCTCGCGCTGGCGCTCGCCCTGTGGCTCGCCGTCCTCATCTTCCATGGCGACATCTTCGCGGTGCCGGCACTGGTCTGAACGACGGGGCGCCCCGCCTCCCATCGCCTACCGCCCTATTGCGCGGGCGTCTCGGCGGACTCCTCGATTTCAGCGGCAAGGCCGGACCGGGCCTCGGACAGCTCACCGATCTTGTTCGCGACATCACCCCAGTTCGGCGCATCGCGGTCGAGACGATGGCTGAACAGGAAGCTCGTGACCTTGTCGAGGCCGCCGTCGTTCCACGCGCTGCCGGCCGCCAGCCAGAGCCCGGCGACCACGAAAAAGGCGATCACGAACCGCATCGTCTACATCGTCGGCTGGAGCAGCAGGCCGTCGTTCACCTCGTCGACGATTTGCATCAGGTCGTCCCACGATTTGACGAGCTGGAGTCGCAGCGCATCGAGGTTCTTGAGGCTGTCGAGATCGCCCAGGGCCTCGCGGACCGAACTCGCGAGCTTCAGCGTCCGGGCGGCGGCTTCGTAGACGCGCGCGTTTTCCTTCAGCGCGTGGAAGAAAACGTCGAGGTCTTCCGACTGGTCTTCGATCCGCTGGGCGATCTCCCCCTGCCGCTCGGCGAAGAACGACCATGCCGCAACCGCGGCCTCCAGCGAGTGCAGCTCGGCCTCGTTGGCCTGGCGCGTCAGGCGCAGCTTCTCGATTTCCGAAGCCGGCAGGGTCTTGCTGCGCAGCATCTCACCGATCGCCTCGTTGTCGGCGGCAAGCTCCTTCATCGCGCTGCGGGCATCGGCGATGCGGAAATCGACGGCGGCGCCGATGCGGTCGATCGACGATATCTCGGCAAGTCGGCGCTCGAACACGCCCGGGGCGAGGTCGGCGATGGTCCGGAACGACCGCGCGATTTCCGAGATTTCGCGGGCGATCTCCTTGACATGCTCGCCGGTGATCTCGTTGCCGCCGTCGAGGAGCTGGCGCATGCGCCTGGTCGCCTCGATGTTGCGGTCGAGCTCGGACAGGATCTGGGGGATTGTCGGATCGGACTGCGAGCGATGAACGCTACCGGTCAGCTCCTCGCCAAGGCCCTTGAGCGCTTCCTCGTGGGAAAGCCCGGCCTCGTCGCCGCCGCTCGCCGGCTGGGCCGCGGCGGGCCCGCCGCTCGCGATGATGAGCGCGAGGCACAGGATCGCAACAATCGGTGCCCAACGGGTGGGTGCCGGACAGGCCATCGGCTCGTCTCCCCCAAGCTGCCAGAGCATGCGGCCAACACTCGCCGCCATCTGCGTCACAATTGTGGCCGCCGCTTCATCTCCCCGCCAGCCCTGTCAGGCGTCGGGCAGGGGAATGAATTCGGTTTCGTCGCCCGGAATGACGCCGAACTTGCCCGCCCGCCAGTCGGCCTTGGCCTGATCGATGCGCTCCCTGGAGCTCGAGACGAAATTCCACCACAGATGACGGGGACCATCCATCGGCTCGCCGCCCTGAAGCGTCAGCCGCGCCGGCGTCCTCGCGATGATGGTGATCGGATCGCCGGGGCGGAACACGAGAAGCTGGCCCGGAGCGAACACCTCGCCCGCGATCTCGATGTCGCCGGAGAGCGTGTAGATGCTGCGCTCCTCGTGGCTGGCGTCGAGCGGGATCGATGCTCCGCCGGCGAGCGCGACATCGGCGTAGAACATCTCGGAGAATGTCTCGACCGGAGAAGTCTCGCCATAGAGCGCGCCCACGATCAGCCGCGCCCGGGCGCCGCCCGCCTCGATGACCGGCAGGGCATCGCGTTTGTGATGGGAAAAGTTCGCCGCGACCTCCTCGGCGTGCCTCGGCAGCGCCACCCAGGTCTGGATGCCGTAGATGGTCGACCCGGTCGCCTTGAGCTCGGGCCCGGTTCGCTCGGAATGGGCGATGCCGCGGCCGGCGGTCATCCAGTTTATCTCGCCCGGACGGATGGTCTGGAGGTTGCCGAGATTGTCGCGGTGGACGATTTCGCCCTCGTAGAGATAGGTGACGGTCGCAAGCCCGATGTGGGGATGGGGACGCACGTCGATACCGCTACCGACGAGGAACTCCGCCGGTCCGAACTGGTCGAAGAAGATGAACGGGCCGACCATCTGGCGCTGCGAGGACGGCAATGCCCGGCGCACTTGGAAGCCGCCGAGATCGCGGGCGCGCGGGACGATGGCGGCGTCGATCAGATCGGCCGCGCGGACCGGCTCCACCAGCGGGTCGGGTTTTGGAAATCCTGCCATCCGATCCTCCTTCCGAACTGCGCGGCCCAACCGGTATCAGGGTTTGCATCCTAACACGGCGGGCCAGGGAATTAAGCCACCGCGACGCCGCCACGATGCCGGTGCGACAACCGTTTCGCGACCGCACGCGCGGTGCTATCTAGCCGCCATGACCGCGCTCTCCAACATCCGCAACTTCGCGATCATCGCCCATATCGATCACGGCAAGTCGACCCTTGCCGACCGGCTGATTCAGGTCACCGGAGGGCTCAGCGAACGCGAGATGCGCGAGCAGGTTCTCGATTCGATGGACCTCGAGCGCGAGCGCGGGATCACCATCAAGGCTCACGCGGTGCGCCTCACCTACACCGCGCGCGACGGCAACACCTACACCCTCAATCTCATGGACACGCCGGGCCATGTCGACTTCGCCTATGAGGTCAACCGCTCGCTTGCGGCCTGCGAAGGCTCACTCCTCGTCGTCGACGCGAGCCAGGGCGTCGAGGCCCAGACCCTCGCCAATGTTTATCAGGCGATCGACAACGGCCACGAGATCGTTTCCCTGCTCAACAAGATCGACCTGCCAGCCGCCGAGCCGGACCGCGTGCGCCAGCAGATCGAGGACGTGATCGGGCTCGACGCCTCGGACGCGATCGAGGTTTCGGCCAAGACCGGAACCGGCATCGGGGATGTGCTTGAAGCCATCGTGAACCGCTTGCCGCCGCCGCGCGGAAACCCCGACGGTCCGCTCAAGGCGCTTCTGGTCGATTCCTGGTACGACCCCTATCTCGGCGTCGTTGTCCTGGTCCGGGTCATCGACGGCCGCATCACCAGGGGCCAGCGGATCAGGCTGATGTCGACCGCGGCGGTCCATCAGGTCGAGCGGGTCGGAGTCTTCCGGCCCAAGCAGGAACTCGTGGCCGAGCTCGGACCCGGCGAGATCGGCTTCATAACCGCCTCGATCAGGGAGGTCGCCGATACCCGCGTCGGCGATACCATCACCGACGACCGGCGGCCGACGCCCGAGCCGCTTGCCGGATTCAAGCCGGCGCAGCCCGTTGTGTTCTGCGGCCTGTTTCCGGTCGATTCCGCCGATTTCGACGATCTGCGCGAGGCGATGGAGCGGCTGCGGCTCAACGATGCGAGCTTCGAGTTCGAGATCGAGACCTCGGCCGCCCTCGGGCTCGGCTTCCGCTGCGGGTTTCTCGGCCTGCTGCATCTGGAGATCGTGCGCGAGCGGCTCGAGCGCGAATTCGACCTCGAACTCATCACCACCGCGCCGAGCGTGATCTACCACGTCCATCTCACCGACGGCGACATGATCGAGCTGCACAATCCGGCGGACATGCCGGACGTGGTGCGCATCGCCCGCATCGAGGAGCCGTGGATCAAGGCAACCATTCTGGTGCCGGACGAGTTTCTGGGCGCGGTCTTGAAGCTGTGCGAGGACCGCCGCGGCATCCAGTCCGACCTCACCTATGCCGGCAGCCGCGCCATGGTCGTCTATGATCTGCCGCTCAACGAGGTGGTGTTCGACTTTTACGACCGGCTGAAATCGGTCAGCCGGGGCTACGCGAGCTTCGACTACCACCTCTCCGACTACCGCGAGGGCGACCTGGTGCGCATGGCGATCCGGGTCAATGACGAACCGGTCGACGCGCTCGCGGTTGTCGTCCACCGGTCCCGGGCCGAGAGCCGTGGCCGGTCCATGTGCGAGAAGCTGAAGGAGCTGATCCCGCGCCACCTGTTCAAGATACCGGTGCAGGCGGCGATCGGCGGGCGCGTCATCGCGCGCGAGACCATCTCGGCCATGCGCAAGGACGTGACCGCGAAATGCTATGGCGGCGATGTGACCCGCAAGCGCAAGCTTCTGGAAAAGCAGAAGGCTGGCAAGAAGAAGATGCGCCAGTTCGGCCGGGTCGAGATTCCGCAGGAAGCCTTCGTCGCCGCGCTGAAGAGCGACGTGTAGGGCGCATTGCGCCGGAGAGGAGCGGCCGAGACCCGCTCTCCCCGGTTCGCCGATTCACGCTAAGATGCCGCGACATCAACCTGCGGGGGGCACCGCATGCGCATCGTCATGGCGACATTCCTGCTGCTGTTCGCGGTCGCGGACATGGCCAAGGCCGCCGAGCCCGCGGCCAAGGCGCTGTTCGGCGCCGAGACGGCGCCGGCCGGCCTCGAGCCCGCGCCACATGGCTCCTACGCCAAGGGCTGTCTCGCCGGCGCCAGGGCGCTGGCATGGAACGGCGCCAATCACCAGATCATGCGCCTGTCGCGCAACCGCTATTGGGGCCACCCCATGCTGATCGACTACATGGAACGCCTGGGAGCGGCCGCGAGCGAGGCGGGCTGGCCGGGCCTGCTGGTCGGCGACCTGGCCCAGCCGCGCGGCGGCCCGATGCTCACCGGCCATACCAGCCATCAGATCGGCCTCGACGCCGACATCTGGCTCAATCCGATGCCGGACCACATCATGAGCGACGAGGAGCGCGAGAATGTGAGCGCGGTCTCGATGCTGAACGAGGACCTGACCACGATCGACCACGACCGCTGGAGCGATGCCCAGGCCCGGCTGATCCGCGCCGCGGCCGAGTTCGCGCAAGTCGCCCGCATCTTCGTTCATCCAGTGATCAAGCGCGAGTTGTGCCGGTGGGCGGGCGACGAGCGCGCATGGCTGCGCAAGGTCCGCCCGTGGTGGGGGCACCATTACCATTTCCATGTCCGGATTTCGTGCCCGCCCGGCACCGGCGGCTGCGTCGATCAGGCACCGCCGCCCGCGGGCGACGGCTGCGGCGCCGAGCTCGCGTCCTGGTTCGAGAAGGCGAAGAAACCGACGAGGCCGCTGCCACCGCCGAAGAAGAAGCCCGATCTCGTTCTGACCGACCTGCCGGCCGCCTGCCGCACGGTTCTGGACGCGCCGTGACGCATGATCCCGAAAAAGCCCGTCCCCGAGGTGGTCGGGGATGGGAACGAGTTTTCGGAATCGATCGTGCGCGATCGAAGATCTGGAGCGGCGGTCGGATTGTGTAACATCGGATGCCGGTCCACCGGCCGGCGCGAGATCTCGCCGACGCCGGGCAGCGGCTCGTCAATTCCAGCCCGAGCGTCCGCCCCGCCGGCGTGGCCGGCCGATGATGACGAAGATGAGGCTGAGCCCTAGCGCCACCGCGAAGGTCGGCCACAACAGCACCGCCTGGATGATCGGGTCCCACAGATAGGGATGCACATAGCGCTGGACCAGAGCCTGGGCGCCGTTCAGGCTTGCGGGGTCGAGCCTGAACCAGGTCTCGCCGAACGCAGTGAGGACGAGTTCGCCCGCGGCGATCGTGCGCGCGCCATCGACGATCAGAAAGCCGAGGCCGGCGAGCGCCAGGAGATAGCCCAGAAGACGAAGAACGAGCATGCCAATCTCCGCTCGGCCGACGACGCGGCGGAACCGACGGCCGGGAGATAATCACAACTCGCGGGCCGTTGCCACACCCTCGCGCCACCGGCGGCGGGCCGGTCTTGCATGCGGGCCCCGACGGGCGATATATCGCCGGGAACGCCGGCACCATCATGCGCTCGCGCGCGGTCGGCGCCCGCGCTCGCGGCGCAACCATCGCCCGGACCAGACACACGGGAGGGCCCGCGCCGCCCGGACCCGGAATGGATTAAGCTCGCGCAAGGAGGGGTGGCCGAGTGGTCGAAGGCGCACGCCTGGAACGCGTGTAGGCGGGAAACCGTCTCGAGGGTTCGAATCCCTCTCCCTCCGCCAATCCCCCTTGATTTTAAAGGGGAAATTCAAATAATCTATCTTCAACCCCCGTTTCAACCGCCGGCCAACACCCGGATAAATCGGGGGTCTGGTAGGCAGGATTTGTGCCTCTTGAAATTCTGACCCCAATACCTAGATGCTCGACCAGAAACGGGGCCGGTTTGGCCGCCGGACATATAGGAGGGGCACGATGGCCCGAAAGACTTTTGACGTAGGCCGAGATTCCGAGACTGGAGAATTTATCCCCGTCAAGGAGGCCGAGCGGCGACCGAATACCACCACCGTCGAACGCGTGCCCAAGCGCGGGTACGGCGACACCAAGAACGAACCTCCCCGGAAGGGAAGGCGAGGCAAATGAGGGTACTTGTCACGTGAGCCCATCCGCGCATCATCCGGAAGTCTGAGGGCGGTGGAGCAGCAAAATGGCAGACCAGCGAATATGCTTTGCGATTTCGCCGATAGGAGAGGATGAGACTGATGTGCGGCACCGCGCCGACGTCATTCTAAACTACGTAATTAAGCCCGCGGTGGAGCCAATCGGCTTCAGGACGGTCCGGTCCGACCAAATAGAAAAATCCGGCATAATCACCAGCCAGATTATCGACCACTTAGTAAATGATCCCCTCGTGGTTGCGGATCTTACTAATCACAACGCGAACGTGTTTTTTGAGCTCGCAATACGCCACATGATGCAAAAACCAGTAATCCATCTATACGACGCCGAAGAACCGATACCGTTCGACGTGCGAATGATGCGGGCAATTCCCATACATCACGCCAGGCTAGAGGTCGCAAAGGAGGCTGAGCGGAAAATTGCCGAGCAGGCGAAGCACCTTTTGGAGAATCCCACAGAATTCGATACGCCAATTTCGATCGCCATAAAGCGCGACGAACTTAGCAAGAGCGAAAACCCCATCGAGCAAGGAATTGCCAGAATCATGGAAAGACTCGATGGGTTCGCCGAATCGTTGCAGCGGTCAGAGCTACGATTGCGACGCCTCGAAGTGCTTTCACAAGGCGGCAGAGATTTCTTTTTCGCTCAGAAAGGAGGGATTTTGGGTTCCCTCATGTCGGACACTGGCGCCGGGGGGATTTCGACTTACCCTCTCCAATCGAAAACAAATGCTGAACACATTCAAGCACTAGTCCGAGCGCTAGGTGGGAAATCAGACACCACCAAGGATGAGTAGTTCGGCGCAAGCCAGAACCTCTTCCGCGCTCCACCAATGCCGATTGTGCTCCTACCGAAAGAGCTGGACCGTCTGAGGCTCAGTGAGCCTCCACCGACTGTCATGGCGGTCGCGTGTTTTCAAGGTTCGATTGCCGCATTCTCAACTGAGGCAGTAGTCTAGGACCAAATGGATATCACGCTGGCAGAGATCTTCGGCTTTTTAGGACGCGTGGCTGCCTACGGTGGTGGCGGTGCGGCTGTTGCCTTTCTCATCTTTAGATTCCTCGGTGAGAAGTGGATCGAAGGTAAGTTCGCTTCCAGATTGGAACGTTTGCGTTTCGAGCACGCGCGCGAACTTGAGCGCCTCCGTGCCGAGGTTGACGCCCTGCTGAGTGGAGCGATCCGGCTTCAAGAGAAGGAGTTCAAGGTATTGCCCGAAGCATGGGCGCTCCTTCACTCTGCTAGGCAACATATCCGAAGTGTTGTGTCGCCCGCGCAACAATACGTCGATGTTGATCGAATGAACGATTCCGAACTGAAGGAGTTCCTTGAGAGAACTGTTTTCACTGACTCTCAAAAAAATAGCATCCTCACCGCAAGCAAGAAAATGGACGCTTACATAAATCTGTATACTGGCTATGCAATCAACGATGCAATCCGAAGATTTGGAAAATTTAATAGATACATTGACAGGAATAGCATATTTCTCCCTCCCGATATTGCAAACATGTTTGAAGGTGCGTCAAAATTGCTTTGGAGTGCCGTGATTGACAAGCGAGTTGGGCATGAAATAGATGACTTTAAAATGCAGTCCGACGCGTGGCGCAATCTCGAAAGAGACTTTAGCCCACTTTATGAGCAAATCATGAAGGCAATTAAAAAACGCCTCCATGAACACGGTCGACCAACTCCGTAGGCAGCATCGAAGCGCGCACGAGTTTTTCAGTGCTCATCCGTTTGGGGCGCGGGCCGACACCAGCAAATCGACCCGCGCCCCCGGCGCGCCGCCGGCAATGGCGCGCGCTGCCCGGCGTGGGTAAGCAGAGGAGAGAACCCCACGCCGGAACTACGACCGCTGAGGCGCTTCAGCGGGTAACCTCGCGGTCTCGCTCCTGGCGCTGAAGGAGGGTTGCCGGGAGGTGGCCCGCGGCCCGGCGCTGAGGCCGCGCCTGTTCGACTACATCGAGCGCTTCTACAATGCGAAGCGCCGGCACTCGACCCTCGGCTATCTCAGCCCGGTCGAGTTTGAAAAGCAGGAGGCGTTAGCTTAGGATCGTGTCCACAAGACCGGCAGCAGGCCACCTTCAAGCTGCACGCTCTGGATAATACCAACTTGCGGTGAGTGAGACTCACGCGGGGGATTCACGAATCTGCTGAACTCTGGCCTTGGCTGATCATGTCCATCGACATGCGCGATTGGGCCTATGAGTTCTGATCAGCGCAGATTGGTATAACTTCATCGTTGGCGCGGGCGCAGCCACGCGTCGATCGTCCCTCTCAATCGCCTGGGAAGCCTCTCAGCAGCGGAGCGGTGTTTCACCTCTCTTGGTCTTAAGACGCGACCTGGTCTGATCCTACTCGCTGCGATGACGGTTACCTGATATGGTGCCTGATCGTTGGCACTTTCTCAGGCATCCCGCGACTGAGAGACAAGAGCCCATGCAAGAGGCCCGCGCTCCCGCCCAAGCACAGGGAGCGTGACCATGAGCGGCTCCGATCTCACGCACCTGACCTTCGTCTGTGCAAACTGCTCGACCGTCAATCAACTGACGGCCGACGCACTGCCTGACAGCCACGGCGTCAACTGCCCGCGGTGCAAGGCACCGCTCGGCCGCTGGGGCGACCTGAACGGCGGCGGCGCCCGTCGGGACATTGCCGACCTGTAAGCGTCCACTGATCACCACGGCCAAACGCCGGCGTCGCGACCAAGCATCGAGGATCAGCGCGAGAGTGATCAGGGTAGGTCCGCACGGGCTCGAGTGCGATACGGCTGGACCTGTGCGGCAATCTGCGGCGTTGACCAACCGGCCGCCGAAGCCGCCGGTTGAGATCAATCAAAGGCCGAGCCGCCGCGGAGCTTGATCATGCCGCATGGCGGCGCTCGGAGGCGCCCTACTGGTCCGCCCGTCGCCCCGGCTGACCGGGTTTGGTCAACGCAGGGCTGGGGCAATGACGCATGAAGGTGATCGCGCGAGGGTTCAGCACGATCCGAGCGACACCGATGGCATCGCGCCGAAGAGGAGGCCATGACATGATAAAAACCAACGTTGTCCGCGCGCCAAGCTCGAAGGAGCACTCCGAGGCTTCCGCCTCGTCCTGCCGGCGGGTGATCGCCTGCGTCGACGGGTCAGAGCCGAACCAAAGGATCATCCCGCACGCCCTGGCCGTGGCGACCGCGCTCGACGCCCCGCTCACGCTGCTTCGGGTCGTCGAGCCGCCGCCGGCCGACTCCTCGCCGCAAGATCCCGTCGAATGGGAGTTCCGCCGCCGCGAGGCCCTCGATGATCTCGACCGGCTTGCCCAACGTCATGGTGCCGGCGGCGGGCGCATCGAGGCCGAGATCGTCGATGGCCAGCCCGCCGAGCAGATCGCGTCCTGGGCGCGCGACCACCAGGTCGACCTGATCGTCCTTTCCACACGTGGCGAACATCGAACAGGAAAGTGGAGCCTCGGAAGCACGGCCCGGAGCCTCGCCGAGTTGGAGTGCGGGTCGCTCCTCTTCGTGCCGCCCTCGATGG
>Ga0326597_10003810_pt1 | contig 21483 bp, 16 predicted proteins | sample RVTome_12_FD_203789 | JGI IMG/M metagenome (GOLD analysis project Ga0326597, IMG submission 203789) | Soil microbial communities from uranium-contaminated site in the Upper Colorado River Basin, Wyoming, United States - RVT100D185 | ecosystem: Environmental > Terrestrial > Soil > Contaminated >...
GCGGTGAGCCTGCCCTGATGGGACACCTGGCGGCTGGCCTCCTCCACCACGCGGGTCATGCCGCTGCGCGACACGGGGAGCAGATTCTGCTCCTTGGCCGTAAGCAGCAGGTAGTTGGCGAACTCCTTCATCACCTCCGCGCTGCGCTCCAGCGTGCGGGAAAAGTCCGCGTTGATCTTGAACAGCCGCGCGAACTCGTCGTCCAGGGAGAGGATGAGCTGGATCAGGTGCTCGTCACCCACCACGATGACCTTGGTGTCGAAGTCCACCGGATCGGGCTCCAGGTTCGCCCCGGAGCGGAAGCCCATCTCCGTGAACTGGTCCCGCAGCTTCACCTGCCCATAGCGCAGGGCCCGCTTGAGCGCCGCATAGGCCAGGGGCTGCTGGATCAGCTCGTGGGCCTGGATCAGCAGGTAGCCCCCGGAGGCCTGCAACAGGCTGCCGGCGCGCACCTGATTGAAGTCGGACTTGAGGACGCCGCGCTCCTCGTAGAAGTTCACCCCGCCGATCAGGTTGTTGAAGTTGGGGTGATTTTCCACCACTACCGGGGCATGGCTCTGCCCCTGCCGGTCCACCACCACGTTGATGCGGCAGCTCTTGGCGAACTGCTCGCGCATCTGCGCCACCTGGGAGCCGCCGAAGGGCTGCACCGCCATGTTTTCCGAGAGGAACAGGAAACGCTTGTCGACAATCTCGGTTTCGAGGGACTCCACGAATTGCTGCAACGCCGGGTCGTCCGCGGCCATCTCGTACAGGGTGCTCATGTAGTAGCGCACCAAGGAATGCACGGAGGCCTCGATGAAGCGCTCCAGATTTTCCCGCTTCTGCTTTTCCAGGTTGAGAATCTTGGGGTTGGCATCGGCCATCACCTTGATGACTTCCTGCCGGGCGCTGTCCACGGCCTGGCGATCCTCCGCCGAGAGGGCCAGGTATTCCTCCTCCTTCATGGGCCGACCCTCGGTGAGGGGAATCAGGTTCACCCCCTGCTGGGTGGTCTGCACGACGATCTGCTTTTCCCGGGCGAACTCCTCCACCTCCTGGGAAATTTCCTCGATCTTCTGATCCGCGTCGGCCCGCAACTGTTGCAGCACCGCCTTGTTGGATGGCTGCTCCAGGAGTTGGGGAATCTGCTTGTCCAGCACCTGCAGCAGGGCATCGATCTCCCGGTTCAGGGCCTGGCCGCCTCCCGGTGGGAGATAGAGCACACCGGGTTTGACCGGATTGGCGAAATTCTCGTACAGCCCCACGTCGCGGCTGGGCGACTCGGTGCTGGCGCGTTCTTTCAGGGTCTGCTCCACCGTGGAGCTCTTGCCCGAGCCCGATGCGCCGGTGACGGTGATGTTGAACCAGCGCCGGCGCAATCCGAGGCCATAGACCAATGCGGACATGCCGCGATCCTGCCCCGGCAGCGCCTTGACCGCGCCGGGCTCCAGAGATTCCGGCACCTCCGCGTCGCCGCAGCGGCAGATCAACTCGTCAGCACGAAGTTCCTGAGTGGAGGGGGTAAACGCTGCCATCTCGTACAACCTGGTTTGGAGGATATGTGCCGGGATGCCGGTGCGCGCTGAGCGGGCCGGCCATCGTGGCTCGCACGACCGGAGTGGTAAGGGCCAGCCTGATTAGAATGCCTTGGGCCGCCGGATTGCAAGCCCCTATGTGCCCGCATCCCACACGCCGGAACGGCGCGCCACCCCGCCGCCCCTTGAGCCGTGCCCGCGACGCGGCATCTGCCGGCGGTGAACCCGATGCGCACGGATGTTGCATTGCAGTGGACATTGAGCAGTGGACATTGAGCAGTGGATATTGAGCCGTGCATCTTGCGCAGTGAACATTGACCAGATCGCGGGGCTTTGCCGTCTACCCCGGCCGCCCCGCCGCCACGGAGCACATTCGCGACCGGAGTACGCACCATGGCCCATGGCCAGCATACAACCGCATATCGGCAGCGACCGCGCCACGGCGCCTGGCTGCTCGCCATCGCCCTGCTGACCCTGACGGTGCTGGGCGGCTGCGCCTCCGAGCAGGAGCTGCGCCTGTCCGCGCTCACCTTCTTCCGCCAGGGCAACGAGGCCATGGCCCGCGAGGACTACCCCCAGGCCATCCGCCACTACCGGAAGGTCATCGACCTGGACGATACGGCGGCAGCGGCCCACTACAACCTGGGGCTGGCCTACTTTGCCATGATGGAATACGAGGCGGCGGCGGAGGCGTTTCAGGCGACCCTGGAGCTGGAACCCGATTCGGCGGCAGCCCACTACAACCTGGCCCTGACCTACGACCGGCTGTACAACCTGCCCCTGGCCCACCGCCATTACAACACCTATCGCCGGCTGGCGCAGGCACAGGTGGCCCAGCGCGAGCCCACGGCGACAGCGCCGGCGGCCAGCGCGCGGCGCCCCGCTACCGCACCAGCCCCCACGACCGCGCAGGCCGGCAGCGGCGTACAGCAGGCATCCCAGCCCGCCAAGCCCGCGCAGAACCGCGCACCAGCCCTACAGACCACGACGGCGACGGCCAAGCGTCAGGCTCCCCCGCGCCGCACGGCCAGCACCCCTGGAGACAATCAAAAATGGTGGATACAGGACCGCTTCATCCAGAATCAGTGATCGATCTGGCCCTGCGTCAACGCACCCGTGACGGGCAGTCCGGCGGCGCCGGCTCCCCTTCCGACGGCGGCCAGGGTCTGCTCAGCCTGCCGTTCCTGCAACGCTGCCTGAGCGTGGGCAACGAGCAGGTGCAGATGTGGGCCGCCTACCAGCTGCTCGACCGCTGGCGGGAGGAGAGCGAGCAGTACGTGGAGCACCTGTTTGCCTCGCCCCTGCCCGAGATTCGCGAGTCGGCGATCAACCTGATTGGCCGCTACAAGCTCCAGCGTTTCGCCTTCCCCTTGCTGCGCCTGCTTAAGACAGACGAGGACGGCCTGCAACTGCCCGCCGCGCTGGCGTTGGCCAGTCTGCGTTACGAACCCGCCGGCCGCGCGCTGCAAGCGTGGTATCAGTCCCTGATGGCCGAGACGGAGCAGCCGCCCGCGGCCCTGGAGGTGGCAACGCAGAGTCTGCTCACCTTCGACACCCAGCGCTTCTGGCCGGAGGTCTATGCGGAACTGGAGAGCCACCGCCAGAACCATTCGGTATTCGCCATTCTGTACCGCCAGCTCTGCGCCGCCGCGGCCACGGGGCCGCTGCAAGCCGCCGTGGCGGAGGCCTACATTCATGCGCGGGGCATCTTCAACGATATCGGCCTGACGCGGGAGCTGGTGGCCATGGCCGGCCGGCCGACGGTGAGCCTGTACCTGCAATCCCGGCTCAACAGCGGCTATCCCCTGCCTTCGATCTACCATGAGTGCCTGCAGGTACTGGGCGTGACGGACCTGGATGCGGAGACGGAAGCGCTGATCGGCCAGCTCGCCGGGTGCACCAACACGCGCACGGGCATTGAGCGCTACCTGCCCATCGGCACGGCATTGATCAAGCAACTGGTGCGCGACCCGCAGCGGGCCGCCGTGCTGGACGGCTTCCTGCGCGGCTGTGACGGCTGGATGCAGCACTGGGAGGAGGCCATTCTCAAGCTGCGGGAGCATGAGTACTACCTGCTGATCTCCCTGCCGCTGGTGGGTTTGCTGGACGACGTGGAGGCCACCTGCCTGGCCGACCCGGCCGGGGAGACCCTGCGCATTGCCCGCATCTACCAGTCCCCCCTGCTCTCGCCGGGCTTCATGCGCCAGGTGCTGAACCTGATGGCGCACCGCATGAGCGATTCCGATGTGGCCCTGCTGCGCGCCACCCCGTTCAGTGGATGGCTGCGGGATGACGAGAAGGCCACCCTGTGGAAGCTCTTCACGGACCAGTTGGACGGCGTGGAGCATCCCTTTGCGCGCACGCTGCCCCAGCCCTGGGAATTCCGTATTCCGGCCCTGATGGATCGCCTGGCGCGCCTGCTGCATCCGCGCTTCGAGACCTATCTGGCCATGGGCAACGGCGAGGCCGTGGACTATTGCCTGGAGGTCTTCCGGCGCGAGGGCGGCGCCGCCGTGATTCCGGTCGTGCTGCGGCACTTTGACGGGCTGATGACCCATCACTACAGCAGCTTCATCGAGTTCATGACGCATCTGCCGGACGCGCGCTTCCTGGCGCCCCTGGTGCGCTACCACCGGGAAGGCGAGCACGACCTGGAGCGGCTGATCCGCTTCATCAGCGATGTGCACGGCCGAGCCTATCCGGCCCAGCTGACGCGGGAGAGCCCCCAGTCTCCCGTGCCAGAGCGCCCCACGTCGGTGCGGCTGCTCTGCCATGCCTGCGGCGGCGCCTATCAGTATGCCGTACCCGAACTGTACGTGAACCTGGAGCGCATCGAGCAGCGGTTGATTCCCTCCGCCCGCGACCTGTGGGTGCCCGAGCCCATCTGCTGCAAGAAATGCCATGCCGCGCTGCACTTGGAGCCGGACATGGGTTTTCTGCAGGACCTGTACACGGAACTGCTGGCCTCGCGCATGCTGCACAGCGCGGCGGACGAGCGCTCGACCATGGAGCATGTGCACCTGATCCACTTTCCGGTGCTGGACGGCCGCACGATGAATCCGGCGGACTTCCTGCTGGAGGTGCAGCGGGCCATCGGCAGCGATTCGCCCACCGGAGCCGCCGTGAAGCCCCTGCTGGAGTTGGGGCGCTTTTACCTGGAGATCGGCCACCTGGCCGATGCGCGGCATACCCTGCAACGCATCCTGGCCGGCCCGGTGAAGAGTCCCCACGCCCTGTTCTACATGGGCGTGCTCGCCTTCCAGGAGAAGAACCTGTACGAGGCACGGGTCTATTTCTCCCGGCTGGTCTCCAGTTGCACACGGGAGGAATTCGAGGACGACGTGGACAATCCCCTAGACATGGCCCAGCACTATCTGCGGCTGCTGGACAAGCGGGATTTCAAGCGCTCCCAGTTCCAGATCATCTCCTCCTGAGCCCCGCGCGGGCGGCGCGCCGGCCCATCGAGGACCGCCGCCGCACAGGCGCGCGGGCAAAGCCAGGCGTTGCCAGGGCCGCACACCCCCCTTACAATGGAGTCATGCCCGGCCCGCGGCCGCGGCAGCAGGCCATCCGTCACCCGCCACCGGCACGACCCCATGAGCGACGCCCCATCCATGCCAATGCAGCCGGACAGCACGCATCTGGACGGCACGTACCTGGACTGCACATACCTGGACTACAATGCCACGGCGCCCCTGCTGCCGGCGGCGCGGCAGGCCATGGTGGATGCGCTGGCCCGATGGCCGGGCAATCCCTCCAGCCCGCACCAGGCCGGTCAGGCTGCGCGGTCCGCGCTGGAGGACTGCCGCGCGCGCATCGCCGCCCTGCTGGGGCTGGCCCGGCGTGAGATCATCTTCACCAGCGGCGGCAGCGAAGCCAACAATCTGCTGCTGCGTGGCATGGCCGCCCCCGGCGCGCACTACCTCGTCTCGCCCCTGGAACATCCCTCGGTGCTGGAGACCTGCGCTGCCCTGGCCGGGCAGGGCGTGGTGGTGGAGTACCTGCCGGTGAACGCGGACGGCGTGGTGGATGTGGCGGCCCTGCCGGGCCTGCTGTGCCCGGAGACCGTGCTGGTCAGCGTGATGACGGCCAACAACGAGACGGGCGTCGTGCAGCCGATCGCCGCCCTGACCGCGGCCGTGCGCGCGCACCAGGGCGAGCGGCACATCGTGGTGCACACGGACGCCGTGCAGGCCTTCGGACGGATTCCCGTGACGCCGGCGGACTGGGACGTGGATGCCATGACCCTGGCCGCGCACAAGCTGGGCGGGCCCAAGGGCATCGGCGCGCTGGCCCTGCGGGGCAACCTGCACCCGCGCCCCCAGATCACGGGCGGAAGGCAGGAGCGGGACCTGCGGGCGGGCACGGAAAGCGTGTTCCTGGCCGCCGGCTTCGCCTCCGCCGCCGAGGAGGCCTGCGCACAGCGGGAGACACGCATGGGACACATCGACACCCTGCGCCGCGAGCTGGAGCAGCAATTGCTGCGGCTCTCCGGTACGCGCATTCATGGCGCCGGTGCCACGCGGCTCCCGAACACGGTCAATGTGGGCATCAGCGGGGTGGCCGCGGAGAGCCTGGTCATCGCCCTGGACCTGCAGGGCATTGCCGTGTCCACGGGCTCGGCCTGCTCCTCCGGTGCCCTGGCGCCGAGCCATGTGCTGCTGGCCATGGGACTCAGCGAACATGCGGCGCGGGAGGGGGTGCGCATCAGCCTGGGATGGGCCACCACGGCGGAAGATACGGCAAGCTGCGCCGCGGTCCTGGTGGCCGAGGCGGTACGCCTGCGGGAGCGCAATGCCCGCGCGGCATCCTGAATGCATCCCTGATGGTCAGGGTTGCCGTGGCCGCGGTTCCGTCACCGCTGGTGACCAAGGCCACACACGCGGCACAGCAATGAGCAGCCATGCAGGAGACACACACATGATTCCCACGGCGGCGATCATCGGGCGCCTGCGCCCCCGCATATCCCGCATCCCGCGGGCCGCGGTCATCGGCGTGCTGCTGCCGGCCCTCTGGCTCGCCCTGGCGCTGCCGGCCCTGCCGTTGCCCGCAATGGCACAGGGCGCGGCGCAGGGCGACGCGGCGGAGAAGCTGAACCTGGATGCGCTCCAGCAGGAGGACCTGAACCAGGGCTTTTACGACTTGCAGGAACTTATCCGGCTGATCGAGATCGCCCGCGAGTCGGGCTTCAGCGAAGAGCAGATCCGCGAGATCACCATCGAGGATCAGGGCCGCGTGATCAATGCCTGGGAATACCTGAAGGAAATTCAGGCGCGCCGCGCCGCCGAGGAACAGCGCATCCGCGAGCAGGAGAGCCGCGTGTACCTGACCGTGCAGGACGTGGTGGAGGACCTGATGAAAATGGAGCAGAAGGACCTGCACCAGCTGCGGGAGTCGCTCCTGTTCTCCAGGTAGCCCGCCTGTGACACCATGTGCCGCGTTTGACCGCCGCAGGCGCGGGTAGCGCGCTTCCCATCCTGTTGTTAGAATCAGAATTGTTGGCCCTGCTCGCAGCGGAGCGGCCGGCGCTGATTCATGCCGAGTGTCGCTGACTCGGCGGCAATACCACGAGATTCCGCATGGTCGAACCCGCTCCCAGCCCATCTGCCCCGGCCAAGCAGCCGCTGGGCATGGCGCTCACCGATCTGATCGGCAACACGCCGCTGCTGCGTCTGGGGAACGTGGCGCGCCACGGGAATCTCTACGCCAAGGCCGAGTGGTACAACCCCGGCCAGTCGGTGAAGGATCGGGCCGCCTGGGCCATCATCCGCGAGGCGGAACGCACGGGCAAGCTCAAGCCGGGTCAGCGCATTCTCGATGCGACCAGCGGCAACACCGGCATTGCCTATGCCATGATCGGCGCGGCCCGCGGCTACCCGGTGACCCTGTGCATGCCGGCCAGCGTGACCCCGGCCCGCATCAAGATGCTCAAGGCCTATGGCGCCGAGCTGGTGCTCACGGATCCGGCCTTGTTCTCCGACGGCGCCATCATCAAGGCACGGGAGCTCTTCGCGGAGGATCCGGGGCGCTACTACTATGCGGACCAGTACGGCAATCCCCAGAACTGGCGGGCGCACTTCGAGACCACCGGGCCGGAAATCATGGAACAGACCGAGGGCCGCGTGACCCACTTCGTCGCCACGCTGGGCACCTCCGGCACCTTCACGGGCACGAGCCGCTATCTGAAATCGGTCAAGCCGGAGATTCATGTGGTGGAGGTGCAGCCCGACGCCGCCTTCCACGGGCTGGAAGGCATGAAGCACATGGAATCCTCGCTCGTGCCCGCCATCTACGATGACAGCCTGGCGGACCGCAAGCTGACCGTGCGCACAGAGGCCGCCTATCGGGCCGTGGTGGAGCTGGCGCGACGCGAGGGGCTGCTGGTGGGCATCTCCGCCGGTGCCGCCCTGGTCGCCGCGCGGGATGTGGCACAGGAAAACCCCGATGGCCTGGTCGTCACAATCTTTCCCGACAGCGGCCTGAAATACTTGAGCGAGCAATTCTGGGATGATATCGTGATCGATTCAACAACTCTTTGATATCAAACTTGTTTGTTCGGCTATCGACAACGTGACATAGGACTGGCATGAGCGCGACGATTGAGTTTCCAGCGGCCCTGCAGAAGTATGTGGGCAATCAGAGTTCGGTGCAGGTCTCCCCCGGCACGATCCGCACGGCCTTTGAGGAAATTACCGGCAAATTCTCCGACCTGCAGACCCAACTCTACGACGAGGACGGGAAGATTCGCAGCTTCGTGAACATCTACCTCAATGACGAGGACATCCGGTACGGCCAGAACATGGATACGGAACTCAGGGATGGGGATTCCGTGCAGATCGTACCGTCGATCGCCGGCGGCTGAGCAGCCGGCGGCGGCGCCCCAGGGCGGACGGGCGAGGCATGCCTGCAACACGATGTTGCAGCCATCCCGCCACAGGTCATGGCGGCTGCCGGCGGCGGCTGCAACGGGGGAACGGCCCAGGCGGGGCCCTGTGTGCGATTTTTAGCCAATCCAGGCACGGATGGTATCCAAATTGCTCCCTCCGGGATACAGGCGGCTGCGACACTGACCGCGCGGCACGCGACAACGATAGCAAGACGGCGCGTTTCCAGCATTCACGTCACTGGGAGATCCACCCTTGAGTGCCTTCACCACCCACGCCTACAGCATCAATAAATTGACCGAGGGTGCCTACCTGGTGTGCACGCCGCAGGGCAACATTCTGTTCGGTTGCCCGCCGGAGATTCTCAAACGCATCATGGTCTCCCACTTGCCGATGCCGGAGACCGTGGTCCTCCCCGAGACGTTGCACCACTATCATTCCTCCCAGGCATCCCTGGAATTTCCCTTGTATCACTTCCTGTTCGTGCAGCGCGGACTGGAACGCAAGCGCAGCTTTCAGGTGATCGCCAACAAACGGCAGTGCAAGGGACTGGAGAACCTGCTGCGGGTCACGGTGGTGGGGCCCAGCGACAAGGAGATGGTGCAGGCGGGACTGGACAAGCAACGCGCCAAGGAGCTGTTTCAGGAGACCTCCCATCTGGCCCTGAAAAACAGTGATACGGGCAAGGTGCTCACCATCCCGGAGATCATCAACTTCCACGCCCTGGAGCCGGGCGACCGCACCGTGCTCTATCCCACCCAGGACAAGATGCCCGAGGTGGTCGTCGAGCGGCTGGGGCCGGCATCGTTCCGCATCTACCATGGCGAGGAGGCCCAGGATGTGGACCTGACCGTCACCGCGGAGCAGACCCCGAACTATCAGCTGCACCACAAGCGTTACAACGCGGATGCGGGCCGCTTCACGGTAACCGTGCTGGGCCGCAGCAACGGATTCGACCCCAACGATCCGGCCAATGGCTATCTGCTCAATGTGGACGGCAAGGTGATCCTGTGGGATGCGCCGGCCTACCTGCACCAGCATCTCAAGCAGCTCAAGCTGCCTCCCGAGCGCATCGACGCGTTCATCCTCTCCCACGTCCATGAGGATCATATCGACGTGGTGGAATCGGTGCGCGACGGCAAGCCTTTCGACCTGTATGCCACGCCGGAAGTGTACTACAGCCTGCTCGTGAAACTGATGGCGGTCTACGGCTTCTCCATGGACGAGGCCAAGAAGCGCTACAAGTACCATCCCATCGATGTCCACAAGCCGATGACCATCTGCGGCGCGCACTTCGAGTTCTTCCACGCGGTGCATGCCATCCCGGCCATCGGGGCGCGGGTCACCAAGAAGATCGGCAACAAGAAGCCGATCCTGCACATTTCGGGCGATCACCTGGCCCATGCGGCGCTGGATCAGATGATGGAGGAAGGCGGGATCGCCAAGCGGCGCTACGACGAGGCCAAGGGCTTTCTACGCGGGGACGAATCCCTGGTGCTGATGGACGCCGGTGGGGGGCTGATTCATGGGGATTTTCACGACTATCTGGACTACCCACGGCCCATGGCCTACATGCACACGGGCCTGATCCAGGAAGAACTGCCCAAGGACCAGCAACTGGTCAAGTCAGGGCAGGTGCTGGACGTCTTGCGTAACGCCGACTAGGCGGCATCACCGACACAGTGCGGAAGGCGCGGCTCCGACCCGCGAGGGCGGCATGCGCCCGGGCGACACGCCACGGTTGCGCGTCCCGCGGGCGGCAGCGATCAGGCGTCGCGGATCGTTTTGGTGGGGTTGTCATCGGACTTGTCATCATCGTCCGACTTGGTCGATTTGCGGAAGTTGGTGATCATCTTGCCCATGCCCTCGCCGATCTGCGGCAGCCGGCTCGCACCAAACACCACGACGACGATCAACAGAATCACCAGCAGTTCCGGCATGCCCAAACCAAACATAATTGCCTCTTTCACGTGATATTGCCGGGCCTTCACGAGGGCGCTGACTGGCACCATTCAGCGTGAAATTTCAAGCCCTTACCTCAGACTAGGCCGGTCTCCCGGGGAAGTCCATCGAATTGTCCCGCGCCCGGCGGGCTAGCCGCCCTCCGCGGCCCCGACGACCATGATTTCATCCGCCGCGCCCACCGGCGTGGCCAGCCCCTGCAGGTCGCGCGCATCCCGCTGATTGACGAAGCACACCAGGAACTCGTTCAGCGTGCCCGGCGCCTCCCAGACGACGGGTGCGAGGGCCGGGTGTTCCCGGCACAGCGCATCCAGCACCTCGCCCAGCGTACGGCCGGACAGGAGCAGGCTGTTCCGGCCCGCGGCGCGCTCGGCGAGCATGGTGGCCAGACTCACGCGGGCCATCAGAGGGCCTGCATTTCCGGCTCGAAGACGGCCCACACCTTCTGCTTTAGTTCCGTGAAGAACTCCCGTGTGACGAAGTGCGGCGTACCCAAGTGCTCGTTGGGGCTTTCGAACACCTGAGCGGGCAGGGTGTAGTCCTCGTCCGTGTAGCCCTGCTTGCGCTCCAATGCGAGCCCGCGCAGAAACGCCCGCCGCGTGGCGGCCTTGAGCTCGTCGCCACTCACGTGCAGCCCCGTGGCCGCCTCGATGGCCGTGGCCACCTGGGCATTGTTGGTGCCGGCGAACTTGCACAGGCCCAGCATGTCGTCGCGCACCTGCATCAGGCCGCGCTTGGTGATGTTGGTCACCCAGTATTCCATGCTGGTGTCCTTCTCCATCATCAGGGAGAGGAACGTGCTCATGGACATGTGCCCTCCGGCGATGGCCCAGGCATAGCCGGGATTGGTGTCGGCCAGGTACGCCGGCAGTTCCAGCCCCTTGACGTGCATGGCATAGCCCGGCTCGCTGACCTGCTCGGACAGCCGCTTCACGCCGTGGCCCGCGTCGGGGCACGCACCCCGTCCGATCTGGCCAATGAGTTCCATGATGGCATCGAACTGGCCGAAGCCGGCGCCATTGAACAGGGGCTTGTCCGGATGGCGGGCATTGTAATCCAGCACATAGCCCACCGTGGTACCGCAGGAGATGGAATCCATGCCCAGGTTGTCGACCAGCTTGATGAGTTGCCAGGCCTGCTCGCCGTCGTGAATGCCCAGATTGGTGGTCAGCAGGTTCAGCGGCTCATAGTCGAACTTGGCGCGGAACGCCCCCGCCTTGCCGTCCGCCTTGCGCTCGTAGACGTTCTTGTGGCAGTTGATCCCGCAACGGAAGCAGGACTCTGCCTTGATGACGAATTGCTCCTCCAGGTTCTCCCGGCGCAGTTTCGCTGGATCGTCACTGCCCGTGGGGCGGAAGTTGTTCTCCGGCAGCACATGACGCTTGCTCATGAAGCCATAGTTGGACCAGGTACCGCCCATGCCGCCGGTCTTCTTTTCCCGGTAGGCGGCGGAGCCGGCGTGGCTGGAGATTTCCCGGTTCAGATCCCGGACGCCCGGCTCCAGCTTGGCCACCTTGTCCTTGCTCTGGGCCACGATGCCCAACAGGTTCTTCGAGCCCATCACGGTGCCCATGCCGCCCCGCCCGGCGAAGCGGCACTTGTCGTCGCCGGACTTGAGCTGATTCTCCGTGCTCAGCGCCACGGCGGCGTAGTAGACGCTCTCAAACTGCTCCCCCGCCGGGCCGATCACCGCGAAGTGCGCATCCGGGTAGTCCCCGTGCAGGGACATGATCTTCTCGTGGGTATCCTGCCCACACAGGGCGGCGGCCGGCTTGAGCTCCGCCTCGGGGCCGTCCGGCCCTTCCCGAAACACGGCCACCGTGGGGGCCGCCGCACGACCCACGAAGACGATCTCGTCCACGCCGCACCAGCGCAGCTTGGTGCCGAACTTGCCGCTGCCGGCGGACCACATGGCGGCCGGCAGGCCCTTGTTGGATGCCTTGAGGGGGCTGTAGGCGGAAAAGTACGTGCGCAGCCCGGTCATCACGTTGGTGCCGGTGAGCAGGCCCGTGTTGACGATAAGCGGATTCGCCGGGCTCAGCGCGTCAGTGATGTCGTGCCGGGCCAGGTATTGAAACGAACGGCCGAAGCCCCCCAGCACATCTTCCATGTTGCCGCAGGGAACCTCCTCGAAAGCGATGCTGCCGCTGCCCAGGTCGATGGTGCAGCGCTGGTAGAGCACATCGGCCGGAGCGGCGGCCGGTTCTTGGGTGTTCGTGCGCATGCAGCCTCCAGCGGAAGATGGCCTTGCCCGGGTCTTGGCGCCAATCTCTGCCAGAACCGAACAGGGGACGGGGTTGGCAATTCAATCCAGAAAACCGTATTCATGGGTAAATTGCAATATGCCGGGGGCGGCCAGCGGTGCGCTGCGCCGGCCTGCACGGCACGAAAAATCCGGCCCGTGCCGGCTCTCCGGCAGCCGCGGCCATCATGCGGAACGGACGATGCCTTCGATTTTCACACGTATCATCAATGGGGAACTGCCCTGCGAGAAAGTCCTGGAAACGGAACGGGAGTTTGCCTTCCTGGATATCAACCCTTACTCCGAAGGCCACACGCTGGTCGTGCCCAAGCGCGAGGTGGGCAGTTTCGAGCAACTCACGCCGGAGGATGCCCAGTCCCTGATCGTCGCCGTGCAACGGGTGGCCATTGCGCTGACCAAGGCCATGGGCACGCCCCATTACAACCTCACCCTCAACAACGGCACTGCCGCCGGGCAGGAGGTGTTCCATGTGCACTTCCACGTGGTGCCGCGCTGGGAGGGCAAGCGCCGCCTGCGCGAGCCCTACGCCGACGGCCGCATGGCGGAGGTGGGCCACGCCATCCGTGAGGCGCTCGCGCAGGGTTGAATCGTTACATCAAGCGGAGCCATCGCGTCTGGCGGAGCTATCGCATCCAGCCAAGCTATCGCATCTGGCGGAGCCATCACATCCAGCGGAGCCTTCGCGTCAAACAGGGTAGGGGGGCGGAGCAAGGCGCAGGCGCCTAGGCATTGCGCAGTTCGTCGAGAAAGCTGTCGTTGCGCTGCTCCACCTGCACGACGGGCCTGCCGTCTTCCTTGACCACGCGCACGACCCGGTCCAGGAAGTGGAAGCCGCAGATGGTATCCCCGCCGCGCAGGGACACGTCGGGCAGCAGCACCTCGTTGCCCATCAGGCCGTGGAACTGAATCTTGCCGCTGGTCAGCCGGGCCATCAGAATCACCGACGAGCCCGCATCGCCCAGGTCCACCGGGAAGGCCCGTGCGGGCACCCATTTGCCCTCCTCCTTGTAGGCATACTTGCCCGTTGCATGGTCCAGCCGGTATTCCACGTGTTCCGCCTTGGCACAGCGGTAGATCGTCTCCGCGGGGGCATCGGCAGGCGGCGCCTCGGCGGCGCCGTTGCCGCCGGTGGCGATGACCTTCGTCTTGCCGCTCAGGGGGTCGCGCTCTTCCGTGACGTTCATGCCCTCCGGCGGCGTGGGCGTGAGCTTGTTCATCTCGAAGAACAGGTGCGGCTTCACGCGGGTGGCCAGGGCCTGTTCCTGTGTGTCGTCCAGCGTGCCGCGATCCACATAAAAGGTGATCGCGCTGCCGCGCAGATCCTGCAGCACGTCGATGATGTCCAGCACATACTGAATCTGCTTCTTCTTCTGCCCCTCGGGGGAGAACACCACATGGCGCTTGCCACCCAGAATCTTCTGGGTGTTCATCACCTCGCGGATGCGGGAGGTGAGGGTCTGGTGGGCGGCATCCACCTCGACTTCCATCCTGCGCTGCCGCTTGCCCACCACTTCGCCATCCTTCCTCACCTTCTGCATGACCTTGATCTCGGTCTTGTCGATGATGAAGGCATCGGTCACGCTGAGCTTGAGCTGATGCCCATCGCTGCGGCGCGCCTGGAGTTGGGACTGCAGCATGTTGGTCACGCTGGTGCGGCTGGACGTTTCGCCATGGTACAGCGCGCGCAGCACATCACGGATGCTGCGGGCTGCCTCGTGCAGCTTCTGGACGTCCTCCTCCGCCAGGTGGCGAATGGGCTTGGAGAGCCCTTTGACCAGCCGCTGCAGCGCCTGCTCGTATTTGGCCACATGGGCGCTCTCGCTGCGGTCGTGGCTGAGGTTCTGCAAGATATCCAGCAGGTCCTCGCAGATGCCGCGCACATTGGTCAGCTCATCGAACAGCCGCCCGATCTTGTGCACCTCGATGGCGAAGTCGTCGATGGTGGTGGAGCTGGAGCGCTGGTTCTTCTGGATGTTGCCCATGTTCTCCGGCTTCTGGAGAATCTTGGCGAAGGGCAGCGCCGCGCCGGCGGTCAGCGCCGGGCCCAGGCAGAGCTTGGTGTGATCGGGCAGGTAGAACAGGTTCGGCGGGCCGATCTTGCCGGGAATGAGCTGCTTGAGGACGGTGTCGCCCAGAATGCGGTCCAGCATGCCGAAGGCCAGGTAGTGGCTGAACTCGTGCCACTGGGACTCGCTGCGCCGAATGTCCTCGGTGGCCTGCACGAACTCCCGGAATTCCTCCGGCACCGGGCTCGCCTCGAATATCGCATCGAGCGCCTCCAGGAAGACCCGCGAGATGGGGTCCAGCTCTTCCGCCTTTTCCACCGGCGTGACCAGGAGCTGGTAGCGCACGACCTTGTTTTCCACCAGGAAGGAGAAGCGGCTGCCCAGGATGGTCAGCGCGTCATACTTCCGCGGCACATAGATCTTCACACCCTGCTCGGTGTCCTTGGAGAAGATGGAGTAATTCTCCGATGACACCTTGACGATGAATTCCTTGAGCTGCTCGTAGAACGGCGTCTTGCGGAATTCGGCCTTGGCGTCTTCGCTGCCCAGGTTGTACACGCCGCGCTTGAACAGTTGCCAGATGATGCGGCGTGGATTGTCCTCGCGGGGGTCGCTCTCCGCACTCGCCTTGAGCTCGTTGAGCATCTGGGAAAACTTGGCGGAGTTGGCCTTGAAATCCTGTGGGAAGTTGGCCAGGGCCGGATTGGCCGCCTGAGCCTTGTGGCGCGATTCCAACGCCTCGAAGGTCAGGAAGGGATCCATGACCGCATCTTCCTTCTCCTGCTTCCAGCCGCGGGTTTCCAGACTGCCCAGGATGCCCCGCTGCCGCACGATCGTGGCGAACTGGTTGGTCGACAGGGGCAGGTCCAGGTTCCGCACCACGCCGTCGTAGATGACCTCGAAGAAGTTGTCGCCGAAGGTGGACTGCAGGTAGTTGATCTTCTTGTCCACCATGCGCCGCACCTGGGACTCCACCTGCAGGGCCATCAGCTCCGTGTAGGCGTGGGAGAGCATCTCCGGATCGTTCTCCAACGTCCCCAGGGGCTTGGTGCCCGCGCTTTCGAACAGGCCCATGGAATCGGCATGGGTGGGCTTGGCGTCCACTTCCAGGCCGAAGCGGGCGCGCAGGATGCTCAGGCCGCAGATGCGCTCCACATTGGTCAGGCCCTGGTCGCCCAGGTGAAAGGAGAATTTGGTCAGTTCCGGCAGGGCCTTGACGATGTAGATCTTGCGCAGAATCGCCTCCCGCTCCCGGGAGTGGGCGGCAATCACATCCAGCGTGGCGCGCCGCACCTGATCGACAATGGCCTCATGGTGATGAATCGTATCGTGCAGGCGCCCGCTGATCTTCTTCAGGTCCGTCACTGTCGGCGGGTGCTGCTGCAGAAAGGCCACCAGCGCGTCCTGGCTCGCCATGGCGTCCTTGTACTGTTCCGGCTGATCCAGCAGCGCCTGGGGATTGACCGCGGCGGTGGCCAGCACCGGCAACAGCCGCGCCGCCGCGCTCACGCGGGCAAAGTCCGAGGGCGACTGCATGGCCTCCCGCGGGCTGCCCGCCAGCTTGACCAGGTCGAACATTTCCTTGCCCAGCATGGTCACGATCTCGGCAGGCGGCTCCTCCGGCTTTTGCGCGAGCACCCGGTTCAGGTTCACTTCCAGCGGTTCCAGCAGCCCCACCACGGACTTCTCGCCGGCGTCGAAATTGCCCAGGAAGCTGCACCGCTTCCACAGAAACGGGTCCACGCGGCTGCGGTGGCGCACCACCACGCTGCCCAGGGCCTTGAGGAAATCGCCCTTGGGGTCCTCCTTTGACGCACGGGAGGAGCCATCGCGCTTGTTCAGGTTCTGGTGGACATACCCGAACATCACGGACTTGCTGGTAATCTTGCCGGCCTTGAGCGCATCCTGGCCTTCCTCACCCAGAAAGCCCTTGAACGCATTGATGGTCTGGTTCACCGGCAGATCGGCCAACAACAGCTCGAACATGGAGACGAGCTGGTTGATCGGCGCCGTGCCGCCGCCATAGGTGGTCTTGAACTGGGTCAGCACGTGCTGATAGCGCGATGCCAGATCGGCCAGCAGCAGCAGATTCACCACCTCCGCCTCGGACATATCGGTGGGATCGGCCCCGGAATTCACCTTGTTGACCTTCTCCTTCACCGCATCGGGCAGGAAGTCGAAGTCCAGCAGGTTGCGCATGGTGGCCATGAAGCCCTTCTTGCGCTGCACCCGCACCTTGAGCTGCTCGGCCAGCTCCGGATTGCGCCGCACCTCGGCCGGAATGCTCTGGAAGGTGAGGTCCGCCTCCGCGAAGAGCTGGTCGCGCGTATTCTGATCCACGCCGGAAACCAGCACCGGCCGGCCGGACTTGAAGACGATGGAAAAGATCAGCGGGGCAGCCAGCGCCTCGTCCTTGGCCTTTCCCACGTTGAGCAGCAGGACGCTGGAGGGGTCCGCCCGGGTGGCGCCCAGCCAGCGGCGCAGGCCGAAGAGATCCTCGTTGGGCTTGATCTCGATATTCTCCACCACCTCGGTGGACAGGCCCTTGCCGAACTTGCCCCCGATGGAGCGCCGCGCCTTGCGGGACACGGAGTAGCGAAAGGGCTCGATCTGCGCACCCACGTCCCCCTTGTTGAAGGCCGCGAGAAAATCGTCAATGCCGGAGATCTGGTTGGCCGGCGCGTTGCTGACCAGCAGCACCATCTGCGTTGGCTTTGCCGCCGCCTTGGGGGCGGCACCGGAAGCGCCAATGAGTGGATTTGCGGCCATGCCCAGGATCCGGCTGTAGCGTCGACGATGGAAGGTTGCTGCAACGACGGGGCTCGCGGGCTACCCGCAAGCAGCACGGGAAGGCCCTTCCCAGCTTACGGGCATCCTAGCCCATCACCCGCATGGATACAAGAAATCGGAGGGACGCGGACAGGTCGCGCCATGGCCCCTGCCGCGCCCGCCGGCCGTCGCGCGGGAGCCATGGCACCCCGCACTCGCCGCTGCCCGGCAGCAGCCCCGGAACGGCGCCGGAGCGGCTGGGGATGCATTTCCATCCGCAGTCACTTCAGGTAGAGTATTGGGATTGCCCTTGACGAAACAATTACCCTGGCAGGACACGGTCAGCGCCGGTACCAGCATCGCGCCGCACCCCAACCAAGCAACGTCATGAAGCAGTGGATTGTCGCAAACTGGAAGATGAATGGCTCGCGCAGCGATCTGGAAGCTTTCGTGCCTGCCTTGCAGGCGGGCTTGCGGGGTGGCGGAGACGCAGCCCGCGTCATCGTCTGTCCCCCGGCGCCCTATCTGAGCGCGCTGGCTGAACTGGCGCGGGACACGGCTATCGGCGTCGGCGCGCAGAACGTGCATGCCAGCCCCAAGGGCGCCTTCACCGGCGAGATCGCCGTCTCCATGCTGCAGGACGTGGGGGCAGACACGTGCATCGTCGGCCATTCGGAACGCCGGCAGCTCTTTGGCGAGACGGACGAGCAGATTCGCGACAAGTTGCTGGCCCTGCGCAGCGCCGGCCTGCTGGCCATTCTCTGCGTGGGGGAAACCCTGGAGCAGCGCGAGGCGAACCAGCACGAGACCGTGGTGGAACGCCAGCTACGTGGCGCGCTGATGGGGGCGGACGCGGCCATGTTGTCGGGTCTGGCTGTCGCCTACGAGCCGGTGTGGGCCATCGGCACGGGCAGGACCGCCACACCGGAACAAGCCAATGCCATGCACGCGGTCATCCGCAAGGCGCTCGGCGCCATCGTCGCGCCGGAAGCAGCGGCGGACGTGCCGATTCTCTACGGGGGCAGCGTCAACGCGGACAATGCCGCCAGCCTGCTGGGGCAGCCGGAAATCAACGGTGCGCTGGTGGGTGGGGCCAGTCTGAAAGCCGACTCATTTCTCGCCATTATCAACCAAGCCAAAGCCTGAGACTGGTATGTTTATCGCGCTTGTCATTCTTCACGTGCTCGTCGCACTCGGATTGATTTTCGTGGTGCTGCTCCAATCCGGCCGCGGGGCCGAGCTGGGCGCTGCTTTCGGCGGTACGGGACAGGCCACCTTCGGGCGGGGCCCGGCCACCTTCATCACCAAGTTCACCACGGGTCTGGCGGTGATCTTCATGGCCACCTCCCTGTCCCTGGCGTTCCTGACCATCGAACACCCCAGCAACAGCATCATCGATTCGGCGCCCCTGCCGGCATCGGCGGAAACGCCCCAGACAGGTGCGTTGGCGACGCCCGCCCCGGCACAGAGTGAGGACACGGCGCAGGCACCGGCAGCCGCCGCGGAGGAGGAGCCCGCCACGCCCGCCCCGGCACCGCTGGAACAGCAGGACGCACCGCCGCGCAATCCCTCCCAATCCAACTGAGGCCGGGAAGCTAGACGAACAGCACTGTCAGCTCAAACACCAGCGCCGACGTGACAATGATGAATCCCGCAATGGACAGCACGGCGCTGAAGTGGCCGCGCCGGCCCTGGTAGGTCTGCTGCAGCAGGAATCCGGCGTACAGCAGCCACACCAGCATCGGAATGATCTGACGCCACGACAAGGGCTCGGGCGCCACGCCGGTCATGCCACCGGCAAGGAACCCGAGCAGGATTCCCAAGGACAGGAAGAAGAATCCCAGCGCGATGGCGCGGTGGTTCAGCGCGGAGAGCTTGCTCAACGGTGGAAAGCGGCTCTGGGTGGTACCCGCCTGTTTGGCCTTGAGCTGATGCTCCCCATACAGGTACGCGATGCTGAACAGGCAGCCGGCCGCGAAGATCAGATGCCCCAGCAGCATCGCGACGATATGCACGATGACGATTCCCTGCACCGCGCCATGGCCCAGGTCGAAGCGTTCGCTGATGGCGTGGCTGCGTACCGCCACCTCGCCGAGCAGCAGCAAGGCCACGGCCAACGGCGGCAGGATGAAGCCGATCACCGTCTTGCGGTAGCGGCGCTGGGCCAGGAAATGCACCAGGATCGCCAGCCAGGCCACCGCGCTGAAGGCAAAGGGAAAGGCCAGTCCGCTCTCGGCGACGCGTATGAACAGCAGCAGGGTATGGGCGCCCCATCCCACCGTGATGAGCCAGCGGCCCCAACTGGGCCAGGCATCCTCACCACGCCAATACGCGATGAAGACGCCGCACCACCCGGCAATGTACAGTGCGATCGGAACCCAGAAGAGTGTGGCAACCATGTCAAAATCATCATGGATTTCCCGCACCGATGCAACGCTGATTCGCGCCGAGCCCCCGTCTCAGGGAAAGACAGCGCATCCCGGCTCACGGGTACCATGCGGGGCACGGCCCTGATCCGACCGGACCGGCCTCCCGTGAGTCCCCAACCCTTTCCGCTGGACGAGAGACCATGAGCGCAGCGACTTCCCGCAATCTGCTCACCGGCGTACGTGTGCTGGACTTCACCCAGGTCATTGCCGGGCCTGCCTGTACGCGTCTCATGGCCGAGCTGGGGGCGGAGGTGATCAAGGTGGAACTGGCACCGACGGGCGATCTGTCCCGGGTGCTGCCCGTGGTGCGCCAGGGGCGCAGCGGCTACTTCGCCCAGCACAACCAGGGCAAGCAGAGCCTGTGCGTGGACGTGCGCAACCCACGCGGCCGGGAGCTGATCGACGGGCTGATCCGCCGGACGGATGTGCTGGTGGAGAATTTCTCGCCGGGCACCATCGGGCGTCTCGGCCTGCCCAAGGCGCATGTGCTCGCCTTGAACCCGGACATCATCATGTGCTCCATCTCCGCCTTCGGGCAGGAGGGCCCCCTGCGCGAACTCCCCGGCTTCGATTACATTGCGCAGGCCATGTCGGGGGCCACCAGCATGATCCGCAAGCCGGACGAGCCGCCGATGATCACCGGCTTTGCCGTGGGAGATGTGGGCACGGCCGTGCTGGCCCTGGCGGGCATCAACGCGGCGCTGTTCGACCGGGAGCGGGGCGGCGGCGGGCGGTATCTGGATATTTCACTGGTGGATTTCTATTTCCATTGCCACGAGCTGAACCTCGAAGTCGCCACCCTGGACAAGCCCCCCATCCCCGCAGGGAGCCACCATGCCAGCGTCGCACCCCTGGGCGTCTTTCGCGCGCCGGACGGCGATCTGATGCTGGTGGTGCTGCCGGGCATGTGGACGCGCCTGTGCGAAGCCATGGCCACGCCTGAGTTGGAGCAGGACCCACGCTTCCGGGACAATGATGCGCGGGTGGTCCATCGCGATGCACTGATCGACATCATCGAAGCATGGATGGCCACGACGGGCAGCCGCGATGCGGCCTTCGCGCGGCTGCGGAAGGCGCGCGTGCCGGCCGCCCCGGTGCTCAGCGTGATGGAGGCCATGACCCATCCGCACATGATTGAGCGGGAGTCGGTCTATACGGTGGACGATCCCGTTCTGGGGCCGTTCTCCGTGACGGGGAACCCGCTCCGCTTCGACGGCCAGCCCCGGCAGCGTCTGTCCCGTGCGCCCTTTCTGGGCGAACACAATGCCGCCATCCTGCAGAACCACCTGGGCCTCTCCGCCGAGGCCATCGCGGAGCTGCGCGAGGCCGGCATCCTGCGCGACGAGCCTCTGCCCGCGGGCGCTTAGACGGCGAAGCGGCATGCACCCGCCGCCGACCGGCGAGCCACGTCACGTCGCCCCAGCACCATTCAGACGAAACACCGCTGCACAGCGCCCATTCCGCTCCTTGGTCATGGTGCGGAACGGGAAACACTGCTCACTGTGTCTGGCTGGGAATCTGCTAAGAAATCTGCCGGTAAAAGCAATCTGAAGCGTTGGGGGTTTCCGGCGACGACCGACTCTCCCACCGGGAAGCCCGGCAGTACCATAGGCGCTGGGAGGCTTAACTGCTGTGTTCGGAATGGGAACAGGT
>Ga0326597_10003811_pt1 | contig 21480 bp, 14 predicted proteins | sample RVTome_12_FD_203789 | JGI IMG/M metagenome (GOLD analysis project Ga0326597, IMG submission 203789) | Soil microbial communities from uranium-contaminated site in the Upper Colorado River Basin, Wyoming, United States - RVT100D185 | ecosystem: Environmental > Terrestrial > Soil > Contaminated >...
CGCGGCATTGTCGATGCGGGAGCGACGTTGGTGCGCAATGACCGGCCCTTCAGCGCGCTGGCGGAGGAGCTTGCCCTGATCGCCCAAGCCACCGAGGCTGATCTGAATCGACTGGCCACCAAGGCGCCGCTGCTGGAACGGGGGTTATTGGTGCTGGTCGGCGACGGCAAGCTGATTCGCGAACAGATGATTGGAATCCCGATCCGCGAACCGGTCGAAAGAACCGTGACCGGAGACGCCAAGCTGTTGAATCCGGACGAATAGCACATGGTCCGCACGGCGGATCCTACGATTGAAATTTTGTCGGTGGGCCATGCCCACCCTTGAAATTTTGTCGGTGGGCCATGCCCACCCTACTGAGATGATGTCCTTCCCCGAGCCGCATGCTTTAGCTTGCGCGAACTTGCCAACTCGATAATTTACACCTACCGAACGATCACACCAGCTAAGGCATGCGCGCGGAACGCAGAAATACGCTCGCGAGAACCAAGTCTAATTTGTGGGTGGCTCCTTGGGTTCGGGCTTAGCCGGAACATCCAAGTAGCGCTCGAACCACGCGAGATCCCATTCCATCTTGGCTTTGCGATTCTTGTAAGTGGTCAGGCCATGCCCTTCGCCGGGGTAGACGATCAGTTCCGTATCAACATCCAGGTAATGCCGCAGCGCGCGGTACAACGTTCTGGCGTGGGCGGCCGGCACGCGCTCGTCGCGCTCACCCACATGTATGAGTGTCGGGGTCTTGACCTTGCCCAGGTTGTAAATGGGCGAGCCCGCGTGGTACGCGGCCGCATCGGACCAGGGCTGGCCTTGCATGTAATTGATGACGTGCCCCGGGGTGTCCTCGGTGCCCCATTGGATGATCTGATCCAGCACGCCGGCGCCGGAACTGGCAGCCTTGAAACGATCGGTTTTGGTAATCAGGCAGTTGGTCAGGTATCCGCCGTTGCTCCAACCCATCACGGCCAGTCGGTCGGGATCGGCGATGCCGCGCTCGATCATGGCGTCCACGCCTTTAAGGATGTCCTCGACCTCGATGTCGTTCTCACTACCGATCAGATCGACGAGGAAGGCGTCGCCGTATCCGGTGGAGCCCCGGTAATTCGGACTCAGTAGGGCGTATCCCTTGGCGGCCATCAGCGCTCGACCGTAAATCCAAAGTCGAAAGCGGAATTGCGACGCGGCCGTGGGTCCGCCGTGGATTTCCACGACCAGCGGCAGCGGCGTCCCGGGTTCGTAGTCATGAGGCAATTCGAGAATCCCCTCCACCTCGTCGCCGCCCGCTCCTTTCCATTTCACGATGGAGATTTGCGGCAATCGCCAGGTGTCCACCTGCGGGTTGACTTTCGTCAGGCGCTCATAAGCGCCGCTTTTCGACACGGAAAAGATGTCGTCCGGATGCTCGACCGTACCGATCACGGCCACCATCGACTCGCCCGACGGTGCGAAATCAAATGACCCCACCACGACATCACCCAGCGTCATTGTCTTCACGTCGCCCTGCCGCCCGCCGCGCACGTCGGCCACGCAGTAGACGCGGGCACGCGCCCGCTCGTCACCAATGAAGCACACGTCGCGCGTGGTGCGTCGCCACTTGATCGTTCCGCCGACGATCGTCACCACCGGAGGACGCGATAGTTCGTGCAGCGCGGACGTGTCCCCGGTCCATTCGATCGTGTAAACCTTCGTGGGGAATCCATCGAAGGATATGGAAAACGCCAGCGCAGCGTTGTCGTCCGACCAACTGATGTTGTCCAGCCAGCCATACGGCGAGGGGTGATCCGCGCGCCACGCGGGCGCGGTGACGGTTTCGATTTTTTCGGTCTGCGCGTCGTAGATGTCGATGCGCGATTCGCCTTCGTGGGAGATGAGATTGCCGTCCGGCGTGGTGATCATGGCGATGCGGCGCTGATCGGTAGAGACTTCCAGCGTTTGAATCACACGTTTTTCGTCGATAAGCTTCTTGGTTCGCCAGCTCGTCAGATTCAGCCTCCAGACCTGGGTGAAGTCCGTGACACCGTGGCCGTATTCGATATCCTTGTACTCCTTGCGCAGCGACTTCCACTCGTCATCGACGTGTTCCTCGGATACCGTGTAATAGAGCATCGCCCCGTCGCGAGACACCTCGAACATCCCCACCCCGTCTTCCACCCGTGTTACGGCCTGGGGTTCTCCACCTTCGGGTGATATGCGCCAGACTTGCCGCTTTCCGTTGAATGGGGGCTTCTCTTCACCGGCGCGTTTGCGACCGCTGGCGAAGTAGATGTAGCGCGAGTCGGCGCTCCATATCGGCGAGGCGTCGCCGGCGGGGTCGAAGGTCAGACGGCGGATGGACTTGGTGTTGGTTTCAACCACCCACAGATCGGTGTTGCGTTTCTCCGCCGGCGGGTCCCAACGCGATTCGGTATAAGCTATGTACTTTCCGTCGGGCGAAACCGTCAAGCCGGTTATCCCACCGAGCGTAAAATAATCTTCCGGCACGATATCATGGTCGCGCGTTGGTGCCGCAATTAGGGCACTTACGTAAACACCGAAAACAACAAACAGTGTTACCATCATCTTTTGATTTACCGGCACGGTGTACAATCTCCCAATCTGAGCAAGTTGAATCGTCCTCAACCGACATTGTGTCCTCAACCGTAAGTGTAGGCAAGAAGGGCATGACGGCATCCGCGAACCGCAACGGTCAGAGCCTGCGGCGCAAGCCGTAGGGCATGAGGATGGGAAGGATTCATCCGTAATGCGGGGAGCGTGTCCCACGGCTTGCGCCCAGCGCTCAGAAACTGCCGCCGCGACACGCTAAGCACAAACGCAGGGACGTATGGAACCAAGCGGGCGCTGAGATCAGCCCGCCTGAAGGCGATTCCAAAAGCGATTGAAACGCCGCCCCAGGCTCTTGGCGAGCGGTTCGGCCACGGCGCTGAATTGGACCGTCCCGGTCATCCCGCAACGCAATCGCCCCGATTCCATGTATGACGGCTCTGCGGCTTCTGGGATGGAAAGGACAACCTCGAAGTAGGGCTGGGTGGCCTCGCGCGTCAGTGGATCGACGGCGATTTCGCCACCACTCAGGTGCGAAAGCGGTAGAATGTCAATGGATCGAGAACCGGCACGGGCGATTTTGGCGATCTTTGCGGCTAGATCGGCCCCGCTCGAACCGTAAGCTCTGAACGCCACGGAATCGCCAACTTGGGGTCTAACGCGCGCCCACTGTTGCTCGGTGAGCAAAACGCGCAATTCCCAATTTCCCGAAACGATGGTGGCGATGGGATCGCCGGCGGCGAAGAAAATGCCCTGATCTTGGGTTCTAACGCAGTCGATCACTTCGCCCGGCTCCTGCGCACCGATGCTGAGTTCGGTACGTTTGGCGCGAGCCTCGGCGAGCAGTTCTCGTTGCATATCGGCGTCGATCTCGGCCTGGAGCGCGCGACTCGGTTCGTCCTGACGAAAGGCGTCCATGCGAATCCGGGCAGAGGAAAGACCGGCCTGCGTATGAGCAATTTCCTCCAGCACGGCATCGTTGGTCAGCTCGACGAGTAGATCATCACGTTCAACAAACTGCCCCGGTTGAACGACGACACGCTCCAGGAAACCGGCGGATGTCACGCGGATGACTCGTTCGTTTTCCCGCGCCACCATGGCCGCGGCCTCCACGCGCGCCGGCAGGGGAACGAACACGCCGGCCGCAGGAATGAGAACCAAGACGATGAGGCTCAACGCAACGGCACGATACCGGGCGGAGGAGGCTTCCCGAGCATACCACAAATAGCGCAGGAGTTTTCGCGCATTCTTGAAGAGAAATCCGCCGAGAAAAAACGTGCCGAGCAAGAGCCCCGCATAAAACATCTTCGAGATGATCAGGGCCGTGATCCCCACCATGAGCAAGACTCGATAAATGGAGGCTGCGACCCCGTATGCGGTGAGGATGAAGTGCAACCGCTTGCTCACGGATTCAGTCGCGGATTGGATTCCAAGTAGTCTACGCTTGAGAATGCCCAGGACGTGCTGTTGCGCTCTCTGTCGCAAATTCGGCACTTCCACGAAATCGCTCAAAATGTAATACCCGTCGTACCTCATGAGCGGATTGATATTGAAGAAAACCGTCACAGCGCCGGCCAGGAAAATGACGTTATAGGCCACGGACTTCACCAGCGCCCCGTCGCTCATCGCCCAAACAAATACGGCGATCGCCGCGATGGCCACTTCGACATACATGCCCGCGAGGCAGACGAAGATTCGTTCGCGCTTTCGCGTGAATCCCCATGATGCGCTGGCATCCATATACGCACACGGGGTGAACAGAATCATATAGGCCCCCATTTCCGGAACGTGACCGCCGTAATTCTTGCAGGCGAACGCGTGTCCGAATTCGTGAAAGACCTTCAGAATGATGAGCGTCAACCAGATCAGGGGGAGATTCCTGGCGACAAGAACACCCTGCAGGGGTTGGGCGAGCTCGCGCCAGTTACCGATCGCTACTACGGCGGCGCACGCGATCAGAACCACCCAAGCCGCAAACGCCGCGCGACTAAACAGTGGCCTGACCAGATGCACGGTCCTTGCCAGGAGCGCGTCGGGATTGATCAGCGGAATGCGCAGGAACAGAATCCCGGTAAGCAACTGGCGGCGACGGGCGTGGTCGCGGATCAGGGATCGACGGTAGAGCAATTTGTGGTCCGACACCGGAAGGTGTAGGAATCCGAGGCGGTGAAGGCTCATCACGAACCGATAAAAACTCTCTTCATCCGATTCGGCGAGCCTTCCGTCGTCTACAAGCTTTTTGAAGATGTCGGCCAGCGAGCGATCAACGCCGATGCGCACGAAGATTTCGTAGTCTGCAAGGCTCAGACGCTGACTCTGAAACGTCAGTGGGTCGCGCACCACGTAGAATGGCTCTTTGCGAAAGAGATGCCGGCTGACGTCGAGGTCCTCGCGGAGTCCGACGCGCACGGGGCGCAATTTGGGTGCGAGCAGTGGGTTGGGTTGTTGCGCCGTTGCCTCGCTCATAGCCAAAACGCCATGCGCAAGTAATCGATCATCCCGTGCAGGCTGACCCACCAGACGGGTCTCGAACCGTATTCGATCTTCGCCACGCCTTCCATACCCGGTCGCAACCAGTCACTGCGGGCACTGAACTCGGCTTCGGCGATGAACGAGTTACGGCCGCCGCGATCTTGTGCAGACCCGAGAACGCGCGTGATGTTGATCGGACTGGATTGCTCCGGATTTGCGTATGCGGCAAAGCGACCGCGCAACCCGACCGCAAGATCGGCGGTCTTGTCCTGCGGCACTTCCAGCTCCAGGCGCCATCGATCCGTGGGCGCTACTTGAAATAATGGGTCGCCCTGTGCCAGCGATCCGCCCACGCGCTTGCGCAAGTCGCCGACCATAACGACCCCGTCGAACGGTGCGCGAATGACTGTCCGGTCCACGCGGTCCTGGGCGATGTTGAGCTTCGCCGTTACGAGCTGCAGCTTGGCCTCGGCTAGGCGCACTTCGACGCGATTCCCGGCGCCCATGGCAGCGTTTTTCTCGTATTCCAAAACCAGTAATTCCGCGTCCAGCTTAGCGACCTCTTGATCAAGTGCGCGACGCTCTAGCGCACACAAGACGTCGCCGCTATTTACGCGATCGCCCTCGTTGGCGTACACGGCTGACAAGACACCCACGAAAGGGGCGGCCAGGTGTCTGACCTGAGCGGGTTGAACGACACAAGGCACCGTCGGCTCGTATGAAAGTGAGCCGAACACAAACCATAACGAGGCCAGGGAGCATAATCCGAGCAGGATTTTGCGTCCCAGGTGACCGGGCGCCAGAATCTCCCGCCCGGTGCTGCGTGCCGCATCGGAGGCATGCCTGGGCAGACTGCGACCGGCCCTGCGTGCCATCCGCAATGCCTGAGCATAAGGCTCCACGCGAGCCCCGATCCCCTCGAGCTGCTCTCGGTCGAACGGACGATCGGCCCCGTTGCAAAGGCTGAGAATAGCGATCGTTCGCTCGCCGGAACGCAGGGGGATGGAGGCGACGGCGTTGCCTTTGACGGCCGCATGCCATAGCTTGTGCAGGCGATACCGCGACTGTAATTCGCCTTCTTCGATGTTTGTGGATTGCTGGAACGCGATGGGCACGCCAACGTCGAGACACTCTTCCATGGCCGCCGTCAGGTTTTGCACGCCCGGAGACCTCTTATTGACTTCTTCCAGACCGGAAATCGAAAGTATGCGAATGCGGCGCCCTTCGACCCAGCCCAACGACACCTGCTCCAGGCCGAACTTGTTACGCAACTCGTTGGTAATGGAAAAGGCGAGTTCGCGATCGGATGAGGAATCGGCGGCACGGGCGAGCGCGGCGGCGGACGCCCGCGAGGCCGTCGCGCCGACCACTCCGTCCGGCTTTTCGGTCGATCGAGGCCTCTCGCCCAGATGGGCGGTACATGCCGAAGCCAATCCGACCAGCGCTTCGAGGGTCGCCATGCGCCGCGGCAATTCAGTTTCCGTAACCGGGGTGACCACCAGAGCCAACGAGCCCAGCGTGGCACCGGCATCGTCGAAGACCGGAGCGGAAATGAAAGCCACCTTCGTGTCACCCGACTTGGCCCGCAACACTTTGCTTTTCGCCTGACGGACGCCCAGTGAGCCGGTCAGAAAGGCTTGAAGACTGGTTTTCCAGAAATTCGGATCCGTCGGTCCGACGTGAAAGTCATCCTGAAAGGCCTCCGACGCATATCGGATGTTCACGGCCGCATACGGGCTGGCGAAATACCGCGTTACTTGGCGTAGGACTTTCCTCATGAAGCTGACCTTCGTGGCCGACTCACGGGCGAGCGTAAGAATGTCAACATACGGAGAGCACGTACGATCGTCGGGTTTTGGCTGCGGCGCCTGATCCTGCGATGGCGTTGTCGATGCTGTGACGCCCCCGGTGGTTTCGAGTGGTGTTGAACTCATATTCAACTCAACTGATCACTGGCGAAGCGGTGGTTGACGCTATGTTTTCGGGGAGCGTGATCGTGCTGAAAAAGGCGAAACCGGCCTCGAATGCATCCTCGTGGATCAAGCGGCAGCGAACACATCGAGCGAAGGTGAGCGGAAGATCGAGGTGGACGGGATCAAACACCAGGCGGTAAACATCACCGACGCGGATCGGTCCTGGAAACACTGCGCTAAGTCCGCCCTCCGAAAGATCAACGGTGGTGCCCTGGATCTTGAGCTTGACCAGGTCACTTGCGTTGCCCGGCTGTGCGATCACCCCCGCCTTAATCGTTAGTCGAAAGTAGGCGCGTTTTCTTTGCACTTCTTCCGGTGTGTTAGCGGACAACTCCTGAAGCATTCCGATCGCTTCATCGTCAACAAACAGTTCCGACACCGGATTTAGATCATCGAACATGAATCCGCTCCAAGGATTAGTCGCGCACGAGTCGCGCACCGCTCTCGCGCGATGGAAGATCCGTCTCGTCCGAACCGGATGACTTCAGGGGTATCTTGGTCAATTGCGATTGCCCTTCAGCTCCAAATCGGATGTTCACTTTCAGCCCGGCAAACCACTCAAGCCCGGCATTAGGCAACTCGATTGTCACCTGAAAAGTCTGGCTGGCCGCATCCGCAACACGGTTGGCTAACACCACCACGCCCGACCGCACGGGCGACTGAACATCCGAGGGTTCAACAGCGACACGATCGCCGACGTTTACGTAGGGGGCGAACCAAAGGGGGCAATCCACGTTGACCTCGAGCGGATCGAGTTGAACGATGGTCACGATCCCTTCCAACTGGTCCACGGTTTCGCCGACCTCCTTGAGGTGCTGGGAAACGTAACCTGTAAACGGCGCATGAATGACAAACTCTTCGAGCTGCCGTCGCTCGCGCTCGAAGACCAGTTTGGCTTGGCGGTTTTGTTGTTTGGCTAGTGCGTGCTCCAGGCGAGCAACCTCGGAATGAGCATAGGCGTCACTCAATTCCTTTGATGACGCATAATCGTCACCTCGAAGCTTGACCAGCCGATCCCACTCACGCTTGCCGTGTTCCCACCGCACCCGTGTCAGATTAACCTCCGCCAACGACGCGGCGGCAGACCGGGCGTATTCCATGCGCACCCGCTGGACGCCATCATCAAGCACGACGACGACTTCTCCTTCTGATACAACCGACCCTTCCGCTGATTCGATCGAGGCGATTCTTGCCGGCAGCACGGCCGCCAGCGTCGTCTTCTTTGATGCCGCTGTCATTCCGATAACGCTTAGGTCGGTTGGAATCGGCGCTGAAGTGCTGGGCGTCGGTTGCGAAGGCGGCGGATCGGCAACAACGCCAACACTATGGCAGGTGAGGCACAGGAGTGCGAGGAAGCACCATCGTACCGATCGTGTAGAAAACTGATCGACCATCGCAACGTCCTGAAATCATCGGCAGAAGTTGGGGGCGCACCTGCGCCCAGCATGCTGATTTGTCGGAATGAAGTGTTCGCGTGATTAGGAGTACCTGCGCGGTGCATCAATCGTGACGCGAGCCCCGAAAACATGGGCCGCACAACCCTTCAACGGCAGTTCGAGGGCGCTGCGCGAGCTTATGGTGTCTATGGTTTATCGCCCGTTGGATGATCGTTATCGACCACCCACTGATCCGTCAGATTCGCTCTTGTTATCGCCGGTACGTCGCGCCGTGCCACCCAAACCGCGAATCGCACCCCAAAGACCAGCCACGAAGGCGCCAAAGGTTCCGCTCGACGTAGCGGATGTTGCCATCGATCCGTCACCCTCGTTGCCTGACAGACCCTCTGGATCGAAGGCGCTCCTTTCATCGGTTTGATCTTCGACCACGCGACGACCTTCTTCCAAGTTCTCTTCCGTCTCTTCAACGTGCCGATCTTCCACTCGCTGCGACACTTCGTCAGAAACTCCACTCGATGTATCTTCCACGATGGGCGCCGTCGACACGCCGATTTCCGCAGAATCCGGTAGAGCGACCTCTTCAAATACTTCGCCTACGCTCGCACCCGCCGTGTCGCCCGATACGAACTTTCCACCCTCCAGTTCACCTTCAAAAGCATCGGCTGGGTGTGCATCTGTCGCCAACGAGCCTGAATCGGACTGATCGCGCGTCGTGCGATCCACGATCTTGTCGTCATCCGCATCCAAATCTTGATCCTGCAGTTCATTCGCCACTACGACGGCGGCCTCGTCCACTGGCTCCGTCGTTGCTACTCCATCGAAACTACTCATGGTATCCATCGTTTCCGGCTGACCGTCGGCCATGGACGTTTCGCTCGTCGGCTCCGTTTCTACCGCGACACTCGGCGCGGAGCTTTCTGTCTCAATCACCTCGTCGTTCGCGACCGGGATCGAATCGATCTCGCCGACCGAGTCCCCCAAAGGCTCAGGTTCACTCAATATTTGCGGCATCACCTCGACGACTTCATTCTCGACGGCCTCCGGCTCAATTCCTTCGGGTTCGACAAATGAATCCGTGTCATCAACGGGATCGGTTGTAGGTGCTGGAGGTGGCGGTGGTGGAGGAGGTGGCGGAGGGGGCGGTGGACTCGACCCAACAGGATTCACGACAACGTCAACGGTATCGGTGGTGGACGACTGACCGTCCGAAACCTCGACCTGAAAAGTCAACGTCGTTGCAGCTCCCACATCGGGCGTGTCGAAAGTCGGTTGCGCCGCGCTCGCATCCGACAGATTCACCGCCGGCCCCCCCGTCTGCGTCCATGTATACGTCAGTGCATCCCCGTCCAAATCACTGCTGGCGGAGGCATCCAAGGTCACTTGCGTTAATTCATCAGCGGTCAGATCCGCACCGGAATCGGCCACCGGTCCATCGTTCACTGCATCGACCGTCACGTTGACCGTGGCGGTATCCGTATTACCATTGCCGTCATCCACGGTGTAACTGAATGAATCGTTGCCGTTAAAGTTTGCATTGGGCGTGTAGCTGAACGTGCCATCGCCGTTGTTGACAACCGTACCGTTACTCCCCTGCGTGAATGAACTGACCGACAAATTGTCGCCGTCGGGATCGGTGTCGTTGGCGAGTACGCTGCCGGTCGTGACCGCCGTGTCCTCGTTCGTGCTCACGGCATCATCCACGGCGTCGGGCGCATCCTGTACGGGATCGACTGTTACATTGACCGTGGCCGTTTCGGTGTTGCCGTTGCCATCATCCACGGTGTAACTGAATGAATCGTTGCCGCTGAAGTTGGCGTTGGGCGTGTATGTAAACGTGCCGTCACCATTATCGACGACGGTACCGTTGGTGCCTTGGGTAAACGAACTGACCGACAAATCGTCGCCGTCGGGATCGGTGTCATTGGCTAGTACGTTGCCGGTCGTGACCGCCATATCCTCGTCGGTTGCCGCCGCGTCATCCACCGCATCGGGAGCGCCGTTGGCACCTGCTCCGGTCGTCACGCTCTCGATGTTGCTGTAATTAATGGTAAACGACTGTCCGCCGCCCATGTCGACGTTGATTGTAGAACCGCTGTCGGTTACTTCGCCCGCGCCGTAGCTGGAAAGATCGATTGTATCCTGACCGCCGATCCCCCCGTCGACCGTTATGACGTCACCGTTCTGTGCCCCGGTGAATTGGAACGTGTCGTTTCCCAGGCCACCGTCCAAGGTATCGTTGCCCCCGCCGCTGATGAGCGTGTCGTTCCCCTGGCCGCCGAACAGTTGATCGTCACCGGCGCCACCGTCCAGGATATCATGGCCCCCGTCTCCGTACAAAAGGTCGTTTCCCCCGTCTCCGTACAGCAGGTCATCGTCGCCACCGCCGTGGATTTCGTCGTTGCCGTCCAGCCCATGAGCGTCGTCTGCATCGGTGGAGCCGGTAAACACGTCATCGCCGGCGGTCCCGGTCCATGTTGCGGATAAGAGAATTCGCGGCTCTAGCGACTCGAGCGCCAAGGTTGTTTTGTTCTTGGGGTGGGACGACGTGGAGCGATCCTGCTCACGTTGTTTGCGCCCGTTGATCTTGTTTGATTTGTTGTTTCGCTTCTTCATGGTCCCTCACCTTTACGGGCCAGGTCGATCCGACCTTATCGGACACCCACCAGCGCAGCTTCATCCATGGTGAAACGTACGAAACAGACGGGGCACTTGCAAACGATCAATTTCTCGCAGCGTCCACTGCGAACGCAAAACAAGGGTACGGCGTTTACCATACACAAAAGGGACACGTGGCCGACATGACCGATAACGTGAGCACACCGGCAAGATGCCGGTGCCACACAACTCGGGTACAGGCCCTATACTATGCCCTTAACGAATGCAAACTGCGAATGGGCAAGAAGCAGCGGTCGGAACTCTTTCGAATCGAATACGTGCCTGTCGATCGCCCGTCGAACGTCCGGATCGGCTTCGCTCAAGCCGTTGTGATTTCCATATCCGTAATCGTGGAAGACCATGCATCCGCCATCGGCAAGCAAGTCCCGGTATTGATCAAAATCTGCGACGACTCGCTCGTAGCTGTGCTCCCCATCGACGAAAATCAGCGATGCCGAACCGGGCCGAATCATGCGCCATGCCTCGGCTGAATCGCCCACGTACTGAACCAGCCGCCCCTCCTCACCCAATTGCCGCAGCGCTATTCGAGCCAACGATTGATTGTGCGGCTGGTCCTTGTGGGGATCGATGGACATGATCTTGGACGGGCACCGAACGCCGCGCAGCGCCATCGCCAGCATGGATAGCGATCGGCCACGAAAACTTCCAATCTCGATCACACAACAACCGCGCCCGTACGTCCATTGTGCCAGGGCGTGCAGCACGCAGCCTTCCAAAGGCTCGGGCCACGGTACGTAAGTGACAAGATCATCGACATCGTTCGGAGCAAGACCATTCCACGGCACTTCCGCGGAGTGGAGCAGCCGTTTGGCGATCGCCTGGCAGTTCGACCAACGCGTCTTCGAGACGGCCCACTCATCCTCGGGCATCACTTCGACGGGCAAGAACAGCTCTCGAAAACGCCGCGCCGGATCCAAGGTGTATGGAACGTAACGCTGCGGCTGCGTCGCGCCGCGAGCAAATACCAGGCGCCCGAGAACCATATTCACGTCGGGAAAGCCGCGATCCTGCTGAAACAGCGCGGCCGGGCGAATGGTGCAGCGGCGCTGTAGAGGCTCGCGTGGGCTGATCCACACCGCTTGATCGTCGCGCCGCACCTCAAACCACGCCGAAGCCTGGCCGATGGAAACAACAGCGGCATCGCCGAGTTGAACGCTTTGCGAAGTATCACTGCTTATCGCTTGATTCATGCCGCGATTATCGTTGCCGCGCAACGCGACACAAGAGCGATATCGATCCAAGCTTCAGGTTCATGCGCGGTTCAATCCGCCCTGTGGGTCAAGGTTCGTGATTGGCCGTGGGTGGGGCGTCGGTGCCCTCTTCGATCAGATGGGGCCGGCCCAACAAGTCGATGTGGTAGCGCTTGCCCAAGAACGTTTGATCGGTCTCGGAAATGTGCCCCAGATAGCCCAGAAAAAGCGCGCCCAACAAACCAATAAGCCCGAAGCCCACCGCCAGCGGCCGCTTTCGCGGGTGGCGATGCTTCCCTCGATCGAGGAATGGCCAAACGAAGAGCAAGACGAACGGCACCGAACAGGCGAAGATGCCGATGATGGCGCCATAGGGCCCTTCAAAATACTTAAGCAACTGATAACTGGGAAGGAAGTACCATTCTGGTTTGATGTGCTCGGGCGTGACCAGGGGGTCGGCCGCCTCGCCGATTTCCCAGGGTGACACGATCGACAGAGTCACCAGAACGGCTAGGAGTAAGATCGCCACGGCCGCTTCCTTCGCGACGTGGACGGGAAAGAATGGTATGCCGTGCTCGGCTGAAATCGGGGGTTCTTCATCCACGGGTTCCAACGTCGCCAGATTCTTCAGACGCATCAAGAATAGATGGGCGACAATCAGCCCACCCAAGGCCCACGGCAATATGATGACATGCACGACAAAGAAACGTGAAAGTGTTTCGCCGGTTACCGCCTCACCGCCACGCAGGAAGTACTGCAACCAGCCGCCGATGACGGGAACTTTATTGGCGGACTCCGTGCCCACCGTCGTTGCCCAGAACGCGATTTGATTCCACGGCAATAGGTAGCCCGTAAAGCCGAAAGTAATCGTCAGGATGAAGAGCAACACGCCGGTCACCCAGGTCAGCTCGCGCGGTTTCTTATACCCACCGGAAAAAAAGACGCGGATCATGTGCAACACGACCGCAAGAATCATCAGCGAAGCGCCCCAAGCGTGAATCTGTCGAAAAAGCCAACCGAAGTGAACGTCGGCCGTGATGTATTGGATCGACTGATGGGCCGCCTCGGGCGTCGGCCGATAGTACATGAGCAGTAAGACGCCCGTAATCGTTTGACTGCCAAAAAGCAGCAACGACAAACTGCCAAAAACATGGAACCAACTGATGTGCGGAGGAAGCCGCTTGTACAACTGTTTTTCAATCACCCGGCGCGCCTCGACCATGTCGAAACGGTCGCTGAGATAATCGTTGACTCTACTGCCCAAACTCATCAGCCGTTAATCCTCGCTCCCACATGCGCGCCATGACCACAGCAATTCAAGAACCACTAAGTGACGGACACAAAAACCTTCTCGCCCACTTGCTTGATTCGATACGGTACCAGTGGCGACGGCGGCGGACCGGAGACCACGCCGCCCTGCTTATCAAAAACGGCCGCGTGGCACGGACATAGGAACTCCTTCTTCGCTCCATCCCACTTGACCAGGCAACCCAGGTGGGTACACGAGGCCGAGAACGCTACAAAACCGGAGCGCTCCTTGACCACGATGACCGGCTTACCGCCCAATTGCAGCATTCGACTGTCACCCGCCGCCATAGAAGAGGCACCATCCACCTCGACATTTTCATCACCCCCGCCACGCGCCGCCGGCCAGAGATACATCAAGCCGGGTATGGTCATGGCGACCGCGGCTACTGCGGAGCAAAGACCGATCATCCAGTCCAGAAAACCTCTTCGCGTGGGTGGGTTATTGGTTTTCGTCATGCTCAACCCTTCGCGTGCCCCCGGGGAAGCGGTTTGACATACTGCGCCTTGAGTTGCTTGTACTTCGCGTAACATAGCGCGGCGAAAACGAGGGAGAACAGCCAGATGGGTATCAACATCCGTCGTCGTACAAGAAGACTCCGCTCGAGTTCGTCGAGTTCCTCGTTGACCTGATTACACACGGCGTTCAGTTCCGCCACCTTGGCACTGACCTTTTCGTTGTCCAAGGTGTGCTGCAACGGCGCAAGTTCGATCAGATGGGTCTTGGCGTCCTCAAAGAGAAACCGCTGTCGGTTCACCAGCAAGACGCCCTTCGCCGCCTCGTTGAGCCGTTTGCCGGTGCCGGCGTACAATCGCTCCGCATGCGAAATCGCATCGAGCAATTCGAACAACTTGGGAAGGCTCTCGTCGTCCTCAAGATCTTCGTGACAATCCATACAAGTCGGGAGCGCCCGCGTGATGATCTGTCGGGGATCCGGGTGGATCGCCTCCGCCACCCGCTTCGCTGAGGGCTCCGGCTCCGACGCCAGCAAGTGTGCGTAGCGCTGGATCAGCAAGCCGGATGGCTTGGTAATCCGCTCGATCAAATGCGAATGCCGACCCTCACCACCTCCGTGGCATTGAACGCACCCTTTGTGTTCTTCCTGTTCGGCGTGGATGCTGGTTGAAAAATTATCGGCGGCGTGCCGATGGCACTGGGCACAGACATCTCCGACGCTGGAAAAACCGGGCGGCATCGCGGAATGACTTCCGTGACACGTAGCACACGTCGGCGCCCCCGCATCATGTTGCTCAAACAGCAACCGGCCATGGACGCTTTGCCGATATTCTTCCGAAATCTCAACCGGAAGCTCATAGGTTTCCATCAACTTCGCATCTTCGTGGCACGAACCGCAAGTTTGCGGGATATTCAAAGGATGCGTCTTGCTCGCGGGCTCGCGGGCGGGAAGAATGTCGTGCGTGCCATGGCAATCCACACAGACGGCCACACGATCGTCTCCGCCCTTCAGCGATTTGCCATGACCACTGGTCCAGTACCGCGACAATTGATCCGTCGAAATACCGAACGGATTCATGCGCACGACATCAGAATGACACGACCCGCAACGATCAGGAACGTCTTTGCGTGCCGGTTTCCCTAGAAAACCATCGCCGTGATCGAACGAGCCGGTTGAAGGGTCAGGTTGCGCGAACACACGCACCGCATCTGCCGAGACCGAATACGAAGACTCACCTCCGTGACAATCCTGGCATTGCAAATCCGCATGTACGGAAGCCGTTAATTGATGGGACTCCGCAACATGGCACGCAGCACAACCCACCGGGCCGTCGGCCGCGTGAGCACCGCGCACGCCGAGTACCCAAAGCGCCGGGACCGAAACGGCTAAGACGGTCGTCACGAATCCGGTTCGGCTCACGGTTTTTCCAATTAACTTATGTCGCGTCATATTCGGAGCGGCAGCCCTATGAGTCCTACCAGCTTCGCACTGCTGCGGAGTAGCTTACCGTGGGTGCTTAGGCGTTGGCAAGCGCTTTGTTCAACGGCAGCAATCGCACACCACCCCGTGTTAGGGTATCGCACCGGCGCTCCACAACCATGGGTTAGCCGATCACCTTCAATCTTGGACCCCGCAGAAGAAGCGTGCGGAGCAGGTATTCCTATCGATCGCGCCGCTCTACCTCGAAAGAAACCGACTGGAAATCGGTTCCTCTTCAGGGTCAATTCTTCAACTGCTGGACGACCACTCTCAGTACACGCATGCACTTAGATCGGCGAGTGGATATTCCTCCAGCCCATGGTCAATACGACTTAGCATGCCACGTGCCAGTTGCAAAATGTGGCGCGATCAATTGCGGGTTTTCTTGGATTGGCTATATTGAATCGCCGGTTGCCTCACGCGACAATCCTACGCACGCTGTTGAATTGGGTAAGACTTCTGGTATGAAGGTTGCTAGGTAACTTCCGAACAGACCTCGTGTTCGACAAAAGGGTGCGTTTGCGCTTCGCGGTCCGCCGCGTTTGAAATACAGTCCCAGGTTGATTTTGAGAAGGACAAGAGCATGAAAACCAGAATGACTCTGTTGTTGACCGTCGTTGTTGGGGGGATCGGACTTATCTCGGTACAAACCCCGTCGCTTAATGCCGCCCAAGCCGGTGACATCACGGCGCTTCCGAGTGTGGCCGCCAAAGCGATGCCCATGGTAGGCGAAGAATTTCAGTACGTCGGCAGTAGCAAATGCAAGAAATGTCACATCAAACAACACAAGAGTTGGACGAAAACGAAGATGGCCAATGCCATGGATACGCTCAAGCCAGGCGCGGCCAGTGAAGCCAAGCAGAAATTCAAACTCGACGCGGCCAAGGATTACACTCAAGACGAGTCCTGCCTCGCCTGCCACACGACGGGCTTCGGCAAACCCGGCGGGTACGCGGTTCCCACGCCCGACGACAAAGAATCAGTGAAGAAAGCCAAGAAAATGGCCGGCATTGGCTGCGAATCTTGCCACGGCCCGGGAAGCGCTTACATCAAGGTCTTTGAGGAGATCATGAAATCCAAGCGCACCTACATGGTCGATGAGCTCTATGCGGTCGGTCTCACTAAGATCGACGAAAACACCTGCACCACGTGCCACAATGAGCGGGGTCCGACGCACGACGCCACCAAGCCGTTTGATTTCGCGAAACAAAAAGAAGAGGACGCGCACGAGCACATTCCGCTCAAGCAGCGGCAGTAGGACGCGACGGGTGGGGCGTATCGGTATAACCGACTCAACGGCACCCACGTTGATGGAAAAGATTTGAGAATACCCGGAATGCATCAATTTCGGGCGCCGTGGCGTTCGTGTCGAAATCGGTGCGTATGCGTGACGATCGGTCCCTACCCTCGCCGTCGAACACTGATCCTTTTCCCGCACTGCCGCGGACCGATAACGCCATTGTAGGGCGTGTGGAACGCCGCACCGTAGGCTGCTCCGGTCCGAAAACACAACCCAACCGGATTCCAAGGGTACGGTATAGCTTCGCCTCATAGGACGCGAATTGAAAAAACGTGTGAATTGCCGTGGAAAATCGCATTCCCGGCTACTCACGAAGCTGAGTCGCTGCTATAGTATATGGTTCAACATACCGGAGGTTTCAGCGCCGTTTGCGACGGCTCTGGATTTGGAACAGAGGACCACGGCATACAACAAGAGGTACAAGGATGAGTTTGAAGGGATTGAATGAGCGAGCGGTGTGGTTGCGCCTGTTGGGCGTTGTAACCTGTTTTGCGTTGCTCGCCATGATCGGCTGTGGCAACACGGCGTCAGGGTGTGCTCCAAATGATTCAGGTACTGGCCAAGGCGATCCGGACAACGACAACATCGTTACGGCGAATGACAACTGCCCCGAAACCGCCAACGCGGACCAAGCGGATGGTGATGGTGATGGCGTTGGCGATGCTTGCGACAATTGCGTTAGCGACGCCAACACCGATCAGGCCGACGCCAACGATGATGGCGTTGGAGATGTTTGTGACCCATTGACCGACCCGGACGCAGGCCGCGAGAATTGTGACCCCGACCAACTGGATGGCGACGGCGACGGCGTAGGCGATGCGTGCGACAACTGTCCCAACGACGCGAACGGCAATCAATCCGATAGCGACGGCGACACGGTAGGCGATGAGTGCGACAATTGCCCGTTGATCTCCAATGGCAGCCAAGCCGACAATGACAATGACGGTGTGGGCAATGCGTGCGACAATTGCGTGAACCACTTCAACCCCACCCAGGACAATGGCGATGGCGACTCCGTCGGAGACGCCTGTGAAGGCGACCGCGATAGCGATGGTATCGACGATGAAGTTGATAACTGCATTTCCGCCGCTAATACCCTCCAGGAAGATGGCGACGGCGACGGCGTAGGCGATGTGTGCGACAATTGTCCTGATGACAAAAACGCCCTTCAAGAAGACGGCGACGGCGACACCGTGGGTGATATATGCGACAACTGTCCATTGATATTCAACCCCACGCAAAACGACAACGGCGATTTGGATGGCGTGGGCAACGCCTGCGACAATTGTCCGTTCACAGCCAATGCCGGCCAGGAAGATGCCGATGCCGACGGCGTCGGGGACGTTTGCGACGGTGGAGGTGGAGGTGGTGGGCCGACGGATAACTGCCCGGGAATACCGAACTCTTCACAAGCGGATGGCGATGGTGACGGCGTGGGCGACGACTGCGACAACTGCCCCAATGACGCCAACGCCGACCAAGTCGACAGTGATCGGGATGGTGTTGGCAATGCCTGCGATATTTGCCCCAATTGCGCCAACTCCAATCAGCTCGAGACGAACGGCCAGGGTGATGCTTGTGCGAACAATCAGTGCGATCCTTCCGATCATGTTGAAGTGCTCATCACGCCCGGATCACAGACGGCTCCCCTGTGTGGTACCCTAAACCTCACCGCGGAAGTCAAGGCACCTAATGGGGCCATCATTACCAACGAGGCGAATATCGTTTGGACCGAGTCGCCCGACGCGATGGACGCACTTGAACCCAATGGCTCAACCGCCACCTTCTGGGCACCGACTAACGATGAATTCGAGATTAAGGCCGTCGCAACGGTAGCGGGTTTCCTGGATGGCCAGGATTCCAAGACGTTCACGCTGCCGCCCTTTACCAAGAGCAGCGGAGCGGCCCTGCCCGGCGATACGGTCACGCTGACTCTTCGCGATCATGTGGACGCGGCACTGGGAGCGCAATGGGAAGCAGATGCGCGAGTCGGTCCACCGGACACGGCTTCCTTCCCGCTCACGGATATTCCATCCAGAAGTGCAACGTTTACGGCACCGGATGTATCCCAAATCGGAACCGCCAACTTGGTCTTTACGGCCACACTCACCAACTGCGCCGCCGGCGCCGTCAAGGGATCGCTCACAGTCCCGGTACAGACCGCCGTCGTCCAGTTGAACTTCTCTGCCATCAATGACCAGATTCTAGAAGGAGAGTCAATCAATTTGTCGATCGCGGCGGATAAGAGTGGATTGGGCCCTGACGGCGGCGCGATCGTCACGGGCATTGACCTATCCGAAATCGTCGTGGTCTTTTCGATCTCGGAACCGGGAAGCAGTGAATTGCCTTCCGGCGTGTCGGCCACCCTCGATTCGAACAATACGTTGTCGATCATTGAGGCCCCCGGCGGCGATACGCTGCTCCTGGTCCAGGTGGAAGTGTTTGGTGCGGCCGGATCGCTGGGCACCAATACCACACCGACGTTTCTTACGATCGTGGGTTCTTAGCGCTGCATTCGCGTTAAGACTACAAGAACTCATCGCGGGCAGGCCCAGGGGCTTGCCCGCTTTTTTGCTACCTGCGTGGAAGGGTTGGGAGAGGTTTCCGAGTCGCATCAACTCAACCCCAGCTACGCGCATGGGTGCCCCATCCTTCGCGTGGGTGCCCCATCCTTCGCACCTTGCGTGGGTGCCCCATCCTTCGCACCTTGCGAAGGGTGGGGGACGAACGGCTAGCTTTGTGCGTGGGTGCCCCATCCTTCGCACCTTGCGAAGGGTGGGGGACGAACGGTTAGTGCATGGTCTACGCTAAATGGATGCGTTGCCCGTCGGGTGGGCGAAGCTCCTGCTGAGCCTTGTCCAACCGTCCTGCCGTCGAGAACCACGGCTCGCTTTTTACCCCCCTCCCTTCAACAGGCTGTCGGAATAATCGGTCCGGTCAATACTGGTCAGCGATGCGTGGAGATTGTACAACACGTGGAGAAGGATGGACACGTTTTCTTGAACGGATTGTTGTCATGAGCGGATTTCGAACGCCTGAGATTCCACGGGAGCAGATGGTGCTTTGGGAGCACCGGCTGGAAGATGCCATTCCGGACGATCATCAAGTCCGGCATTTGGATCAGCTTCTGGGCTCGCCGGCCTTTGCCGAGACGTTTGGGGAGATGGAACTGCGGTATGCGCTGAACCGCGGCCAGCCTCCCTATCACCCTCGGCATCTGGCGGCGTTGTACTTGTATGGCATGCTGCACCGGCTTCGTTCGAGCAGGCGTCTGGAAGATGCCTGCCACGCGCGTTTGGATGTGATCTGGCTGATGCGGGGCCAGCGACCGGATCATTCGACGATTGCCGAATTCGTGGGTACGCACGGGCAGGCCTTGCGTAAGCTCTTTCGCGATGGGTTGCGGGTTCTGATTTCGGCGGGCCTGGTGAAACTGTCCCACGTGGCCATCGACGGGAGCAAGGTGGAAGCCGACGCGGGCAAGGGTTCCGTTCGCGGGGAAGAGAAGATTCGATCGTGGCAGGCACACCTGGACGAGAAGATCGTCGCGTTGGAGCAGGAGTGGGTCGAGAACGAAGCACGCGAGGCGAGCCTTTTCGGTGAAACGAACCCCTGGACCCGCGCTGGAGGAAGCGACGCCAAGAAGGCCTTGACGCAACTGAAGCGTAAGCAGCAGAAGTTGCAGCAGGCGTTGGCGCAGTTGGAGCGTCGCCAAGAGGCGCACGCGGGGAGCAAGCCACTCAAGCGAATCGCGTCGACCACCGATCCGGATTCCCGGTCGATGAAGGACAAGGAAGGGCGTAGCAAGCCGAACTACAACACGCAGGTGGGCGTGGATGACACCTGTGGCGCGATCGTGGCGGCGGACGTGAACGATGAACCCGAAGATAGTGGTCAATTGGCGCCCATGGTCGCGCAAGTGATCGCCAACTGCGGTGACAAGCCTGAATCAGTCAGCGCGGACAGCCAATACAACACGGGCCCTGATCTGGCGGCGATGGAAGAGCAGCAGGTTGATTGTTACGTGCCCGATGCCGGACAGAACAGCGAAGCGGGTCCGTTATCCGGGGCCACGCAAGAGGCGCTGAGATTGGTTGACGAAGGCCAAGTGCTGAGCGAATCCCAATGGGAAGCGTTGCCCCGGAACAACCAAGGCTGGATCGACAAATCAGCCTTCGTTTACGATGAGACCCAGGACGAATTCCGATGTCCCGCGGGTCAGACCTTGGTGTACCTGCGTACCAGTCAAAACCAGAAGAAATGGGGCACAGCCAAGCGGAGACAATACGGCGGCAGTACGGCGTGTGCGGATTGCGTCCACGCGTCGTCGTGTTGCAAGAATCCCGAGAAGGGGCGCGTGATCAGTCGCGATCAGTACGAGGAGCATCGCGGGCGTCTCCGCCGGCGGATGGATACGGAAGCGGGTCGCCAGATCTACAAACGCCGCAAGCACACGGTCGAGCCGCGGATCGGGCACATCAAACACAACCTGGAGGTGCGACGGTTCTTGAGGCGTGGCCTCGAGAAGGTGACCACCGAGTGGATGATGGTTTGCACCGCCGTGAACATGGGCATCCTGCTGCGCCATTGGGATGAAGTGGTGACAAAACTGTAGGAAATGATAGAGGGACGGTCTGCGCCGGGCTGGAATCGCCCTCCAACACCGACGACATAGCGGGTTCGACCAAGCCG
>Ga0326597_10003812_pt1 | contig 21479 bp, 23 predicted proteins | sample RVTome_12_FD_203789 | JGI IMG/M metagenome (GOLD analysis project Ga0326597, IMG submission 203789) | Soil microbial communities from uranium-contaminated site in the Upper Colorado River Basin, Wyoming, United States - RVT100D185 | ecosystem: Environmental > Terrestrial > Soil > Contaminated >...
GCCGCGTGGTCCTGGTCGCCCCAGATGATGCACACGGGCTGGCTGACGCCCTCCAGATCCTTGAGGAAGTCCCCCAGTTGCGTGCCGTGGCAGGAGATGCCGGCGTCGTAGCCGAGCCGCTTGGGCCCAAGGATGGCATAGGGGCCGCCGTAACAGAAACCCATCGCTGCGGCGCGCCCGTTGAATAGCGGGAGCTTCCGCACCTCGGCCAGCGTATCCGCCATGTCGGCCTCGCCAGCCTTGATCTTCTCGAGGCGGGGCTGCGAGCGCTGTTTCGTGCGATCGTCGTCGCGCGCGAGCGGCCCTGGAATCGAGCGCCAGAACAAGTCGGGCGCCGCCGCAATGTAGCCGTGCGCGGCGAACTCGTCGGCGATCGCCTTCATGTCCTGGTCGACACCATGCACGGCGGAGGCGAGCACGATCGCTGGAACCTTGCCCCCGGAGCCAGGCGTCGCAATGTGGCAGTCGAACTCGCCGCCCTCCCGCGAGCGGATCTTGACGTTCTTGCCTGACATCACTCCTCCCCTCGAGCGGTCACCTCGACCGCTGGTCCAACGTAACATCAGGGCGGCCTGACTGTCCACCCGCGACAGTGGCCGGTGGGGTGAGACTGGTCACGATTCGCAGTTGTTTTGGCTCCGACTCGAGTGTTCCATTCGCTATAATGAATTTCTTGCATTTCAAGGAGGCCGCAATCGTGTTCATTGAGAATCCCGTGGTGAAAGCCGCCCTTGCGGCGGCGCTCGCCGCCGGCCTTGCCGCCGGCTGCCAGACCACCGACCCCTATACCGGGGAGACGAAGACGACGAGCGCCACCTACGGCGCTCTGATCGGAGCGGGCGCCGGCGCCGCGATCGGAATGATCTCCGGCCGGGACGCCAAGCAGCGCCGACAACGCGCCCTGATCGGCGCCGGGGTCGGCGGGCTCGCCGGCGGCGCGGTCGGCGCCTACATGGACAAGCAGGAGGACGAGCTGCGCCGGCAGATGCGCGACAGCGGCGTGACGGTCACGCGCAAGGGCGACGACATCATCCTCAACATGCCGGGCAACGTCACCTTCCGCACCGACAGCGCCGACCTCAACGCGCAGTTCTACAAGGTGCTCGACGGCGTCGCGCTGGTGGCGAAGAAATACGACAAGACGATCATCGAGGTCGCCGGCCACACCGACAGCACCGGCTCGGCGGATTACAACCGGCAGCTCTCCCAGCGTCGGGCCACTTCAGTCGCCGATTACCTCGTGAACCGGGGCGTCGCACAAGCGCGCATCATGACCGCCGCCGGCGGCGAGGACCATCCGATCGCGAGCAACGCGACGGAGCAGGGCCGCTCCGCCAATCGCCGGGTCGAAGTGACGCTCGCGCCGCTGACGCAGAGCTGATCCGCCGCGCGCGGGCGACGCCGCTCGCCGGACGGCAGCCGTGAGGAGAAAGACCACCGGGCGGTCGCGATCCACGTGGTCCAGCCCGTCAAATATCGCTTGACGTGGACCGGCTACCCCTGTAAGGTGCGCGCTCGTTGTTTAGTTTCAAGTACTTGGGATAGTTGACTTGCTGTTTGTCCGTTCTTCAGGGGCTTTGAGATAAACACGGGTGGGCTCAAGCCCTTTATTAATTTTTTTGAGGAACGCAACAATGGCAACCGGTACAGTAAAGTGGTTCAACGATGCAAAGGGTTTTGGCTTCATTACTCCTGACGGCGGCGGCGAGGACCTTTTCGCCCACTTCTCGGCGATCAACATGCCGGGATTCAAGTCGCTGAAGGAAGGCCAGAAGGTGTCCTTCGAAGTCACCGCCGGCAACAAAGGCAAGACGCAGGCAAGCAACATCCAGGCCGTCTGAACGGCCCGCACTGCGATCGGGAAGCCGGGCTGAGGCCCGGCTTTTTTGCTTTTGAAGGATTTCTAAGCGGGACTGTCTTCTTCTATTCCGCTCACGTGTCTGCAGGGCCGCCGTTGACGTAGGGCTTGAGGCACGCGTACGCCATCGAGTGAAACGGCGTCGGCACACCCAGCTCGCGTCCCTTCCTGACGATTAGCCCGGAGAGGCTGTCCAGCTCGAGCCGCCGGCCACGCGCCAGATCGTGGTACATGGACGCGTACATCCCCGGCGGGAATTTCTGGTGGTTCTGGATCTGCCACTCCACGATGTCGTCGGGCAGCTTGATGCCCATCGCGCTGGCCACCGCCGCGCCTTCCGCAAACATGGCGCGCGCAAGCGCCACGATGTCGGGATCGTGGTAAACAACTCCCGCGGGCTTGCGCGTGAGGCTGGTCAGCGCCGCGTTCACCGTCAGGCCCACGAATTTGTGCCACTGCGCGGCGCGTATGTCCGCGACGACCTCCGCGTCGAACCCCGCGGCCACGCAGGCGTCACGGAAACGGGTGGCGCGCTCCGTCATCCGCCCGTCAGCCTCGCCGAACTTGATCGACGGCGCTTTCGACGTGTAGCGGATGACGCCGGGCGATTCGATCAGGGCCGAGACAAACGCTATGCCGCCCATCACGCGGTCGTCGCCGACAATGGCGCCGATGCGATGCTGCCCGTCCACGCCATTCTGCAGCGTGATGCATACCCCGCCCTTCGAGAGCAGCGGCGCGATGGAGCGCGCCGCGTCCTCGGTATCGAACAGCTTCACGCAGAACAGCACGACATCCACCGGCGCGAGCCGCCCGGGGTCGTCAGTGGCCCGCGCGCCCGCGATGACGATGTCGCCCGCTGCCCCGACCAGCTTCAATCCCCTCGCCTGTATCGCTCGCAGATGCTCCCCGCGCGTGATGAACGCGACATCGTGTCCGGCCTGGGCGAGCCGCCCGCCGTAATATCCGCCGACCCCGCCGGCGCCCATGACGGCGATGCGCATGGCTCAGCGTCCCTTGCTGCCGGGAACGATGCCTGCAGGCAGGCTTTCGATGAACCTGCAGATCTCTCCCGGCCGCGTCAGCCAGATGCGGTCGCGGTGTCGCAGGATGTGCTCGATCACGCCCCTGAACCGGCGCAGGCGGTGCGGCTGGCCCAGCACGAAGCTGTGCAGCACGAGCGACATGACGAGCGGCCGGCGCGCCGATTCCGCGAGCATCTCGTCGAACTGGTCGATCAGGTTCTCGCAGAAGATCTGCGACGGCGTGCGGCGCGTGACGCATTCCACCGAGTCGTTGAGATCGTGCGCGTAGGGCACGGACAGGATGGGGCCGTGCCGGGTGCGGAACCACACCGGCTGGTCGTCGATCGACCAGTCCATCATGTAGCGGTAACCGGCCTCCTTCAGCAGGTCGAGCGATTGGTCGGTTTGCGCGATGTACGGCGCGAGCCAGCCCATCGGCTTCTTGCCCTCGTGCTTCTCGATCGCGGCCGTCGCTTCAAGTATGCAGCGCCGCTCCTCGTCCGGCTTCATGTCGGTCTGCCGCTCGGAATTGGTGCGGCCGTGCCCGACGACCTCGTGCCCGCGCTCGCTGTAGGCCTTTACCAGGTCCGGGCAGTAGTCGTAGAGCTCGCTGTTGATCAGCAGCGCATAGGGCAGGTCGCAGGCGTCGGCGAACTCCAGCAGCCGCCACGCGCCGACCCGGTTACCGTAGTCGCGCCACGCATAGCTGCGGACATTGGGCTGCGGCTGCGGCACGGAGTAGTCGTTGCCCAGCCCTTCGCCAAAAGCGAAATGCTCGACGTTGAGGCACAAGTGGAGCGCGAGCCGCTTGCCGCCCGGCCAGCTGTAATCGGGCCGCTGGGTGATCGCCGAGTAGTCGTACCGGCCGTGGCTCTTCAGCATGGCGCGCCCTCCTGTCGCCGTGGAAATCAGTGGAAGGCCGTAGGCTAGATGGCCCCGTGGGAAAGGTCAACGACACGGCGGCTTGCCGCCTGATCGTCCGCCATCGTGCCGGCGCGCAACGGCGCGCGCGATGGCGGTATACTTTTGCGACGCCGGCAGTCAAGCTTCCGAACGAATCCACAGGAGGAGAACATGCATCCGCTCGCCCGTTGCATCATCGGCGCTGCTTTCGCGCTCGCGTTCGCGCCGCCTGCCCCGGTTGAAGCTCAGACCCGGGCCTGGCCGTCGAAGTCCATCCGCATGGTCGTCAACTTCGCCCCCGGGGGCACCACGGACGTGATCGCCCGTTCCATGGCGCAGGGGCTGGCGGCCGCGCTCGGCCAGCCAGTGATCGTCGACAACCGCGTCGGGGCGAGCGGCAACATCGGCCTCGAGCTGGTCGCGAAGTCGGCGCCGGACGGCTACACGCTGCTCCATTCGTCCGACGGCCCCATCCTCCTCAACCCGCACCTGTTCAAGATGGAGGTGGATGTGGCGAGGGACTTGCTGCCGGTTGCGCCGACGGCGGGCGCGGCGCTGTTCCTGATCGCGCGTCCGGGCGTGCCCTCGCGCAATCTGGCGGAGTTTCTCGCCTACGCCCGCGCCAATCCCGGAAAGCTCAACTACGGCTCCGCGGGCAGCGGCACGTTGCAGCATATCGCGATCGAGATGCTGATGAGCGCGGCGAAATTCAAGGCCGTTCACGTGCCATACAAGGGCTCGCAGGCGGTGCTCGTGGATCTCCTCGGCGGCCAGGTGGACTTCACGGTGGATCTCGGCGCGGCGATTTCGCATATCAGGAGCGGCAAGCTCCGCCTGCTGGGTGTGCCGACGAGGACGCGCTCGCCGGTTTTCCCCGACGCGCCGACCCTGATCGAGGCCGGGACGAACGTGGAGCTCGCCTGGCTTTCCGGCGTGTACGCACCGGCCGGCACGCCGCGCGCGATCGTCACGCGGCTGAACCAGGAGATCGGCCGCATCATGCGGAGCCCGGAAGCGAAAGCGCAGCTCGACGCCATGGCGTCCGAGGCCACCCCGCCGATGACGCCCGAGCAGTTTGCGGCGCACCAGCAGCGCGCGCGTGACCGCTTCGGCGGCGTCGTGCGGGAGGCGGGCATTCGCTCCAATTGAAAAGGAGAATGCTATGACGCCGACCGGTCGCTTACGCGTGGGATTTATCGGGGCGAACGGAAGATGGGGTCCGAGCGCCCACGCTCCCGCTCTCCAGCGGCTGCCGGAGACCGAGCTCTACGCAGTGTGCACGGCGCACGCGGACACGGCGCAGGCGGCGGCCGACAAGTACGGCGTGAAGCACGCGTACAGCGACGTCAAGGCGATGGGCGCGGACCCGCGGGTCGAGGCGGCGCTCATCGCCGTGCGCGTGCCGGCGCACTACGCGCTCTCGAAGGCCGTGATGGAAGCGGGCAAGCACGTCTACTGCGAGTGGCCGCTGGGCGCGAACACGAAGGAGGCCGAGGAGCTTGCGGCCCTCGCCCGCAAGCTGAAGGTGCGCACGATGGTCGGCCTGCAGCGGCGCGCTTCGCCCGCCTACCTGCACCTGCGCGAGCTGGTGAGGGACGGTTACGTCGGGCAGGTGCTGTCGGTGAACATGGCAATGATGGGCAGCGGCGTGCTGACGCGCACCTCGGACCGCACCTGGCAACGCGACGTCACACTGGGCGCGAACACGCTGACCATCACGTTCGGACACGCCATGGACGCCCTGTGCATGGTCGTCGGGGAGCTCACCGAAGTGTCGGCCGTCGTCAGCACGCAGGTGCCGCAGTGGTTCGAGACCGACACGAAGCGGTACGTGGACGTGACCTCGCCCGACAACATCATGATCCAGGGCCGGCTCGAAAGCGGCGCGATCGTCAACGCCTGCGTCGGCGTCCATCCGTATCACGGCAGTGGCTACCGGCTGGAGATCTACGGCAAGGACGGCACGCTGGCGATGATCGGCGGCGGGGAGGCCGGGCAGGAGGTGAAGCGCAAGATCATGGGCGGGCACAAGGACGACAAGGCGCTGCAGGAGCTGCCCGTGCCGGAGCGGCTCAAGTGGGTGCCGGAGGACGTGCGGAACGGCGGCCCCTCGTACGACGTGGGCCAGATGTGGGTCAAGTTCGCCGAAGCGATTCGAACCGGCACGCGCATCGAGCCTGACTTCGATTCCGCGGTGCGCCGCCACAGGATGCTCGACGCCATCGTGCGCGCTTCGCAGACGGGGCAGCGGCAGAAGGTCGTGTTGTAGAACCAACACGACGACAGACACAAAGCTTCACCGCGAAGGACGCCAAGGACGCGAAGGAAAAGAAAAGCCCCACCGCTAAGGACGCCAAGGTCGCGAAGGAAAAGAAAAGCTTTACCGCGAAGGAAATAATAGTAAGGGCAAGAGCAGAACCTGAAGGTCGCGAAGGAACCGCGCCAAGGGTGGCCTACAGGAAACGCTACTGGTCATATGACCGACGCTCTAAAGAGTTTTTCCTGGGGATTCATATCCCGATGGCGTGTCCTATACCCCACTTGGCGTTGTCTTGGCGTCCTTGGGGTTTGGTTCTAATTATTATTCCCTTTGCGTCCTTCGCGTCCTTCGCGTCCTTGGCGACCCGTCGTATGTCTTCCTTCGCGTCCTTTGTGTTCTTTGCGGTGAGGCTGTTCCGTTCCTTAGCGTCCTCCGCGTCCTTGGCGGTGAGGCTTTTCTTGTCGGCGTTTTTCTGCGTTCATCGGCGGTAGAATCGTTCTTGTAAATCCTGTCAATCCTGTCTATTCATGCTCAAATGCCCCAAAGGCCCCGCCGGCACGCTGGTCGTGAGCGCGTCGTGACTCGACTGCGCCGCGTTGTATCGTGACGGGCGTAGCCCGAGCGAATCACAGGAACCCGACCCTACATCGTCGTGGGCGGTCGTTTCTGACACCAACTACCGCGTTCGAAGTCAACGCAGCGGCTGTTGCCGCGGAGCCGGAGGAAGTTTCAGGACCCGCTCGGCATTCTCGTATGCGAGCTTGCGCGCGGTCGCCGGGGACAGCTCGGAGAGCAGCTGCCGGAAACGGTGGACACGCTCGGGAAAAAATCGATACGCCTCGTTGAAGTAAACGTCCATGCCCACCATGAAGCGGTCCGGGAATCGCTCGAAAAGCTCCTTCATCTCGGCGAGCAGCCGCCCGAAGCCCGTCTCGATGGGGAAGGTCCATGGCGTGCTCCGGGGCCAGCTGGCGCCGTAGCCGCGCTCGCGCGTATACGTCATTCCGCCCAGATCGCAGTAGAGATTGGCGTAATTGCTCAAGAGCCGCTCGATCGCCTCGGCGGACTGCCTCCCGCAGTTGTGCCCCCAGATCACGGTCGCGTTCGGGTAGGACTTGAGCACCCGCTCCATGCCGGCCACGACCTTGGGCTCCCCTTCGGCATGGATGATCATCGGGACCTGGAACCGCGTGGCCATGTCGGCGATCCGGAACATCAACGGAGAATCCGCCGGGCGGTCGACTTCCGGACAGCAGTTCCTGCCCTGTTCGAAGTGCCCGTGATACCGGAGCACGATTTCTCCCAGGCCGGAGAATCCTCCCCCTCGCAACTTCGCCTCCACCCCGTCGAGAAAGGCGAGCGCCGCCGGAGTCGGATTCCTCCAGCTTTCGGGCGGACCGATGGGAGGTCGATTCTGAAATCCGATGAACGGGACGAAACGGGTCGGATATTTCCGCGCGTAGCTCAAGGCCTGCGCATCGGTTCCCCGCTGCGGCCCGTGAGTCGCCTGCAGCACCATTCTCGAGACCCCCGCCTCATCCATGAGGCGCACGAGCTCTTCGGCGGACATCGCCTGTTGCAGGTGGCCGTGAACGTCGATGATCGGCAGCTCGCTGACGTGACCGGCCACCGGAGGGAAGAATTGGCACGCGGCGAGAACGACCGCCGCAACGACGCCGATCGAGCGGAGCGCAACCCGCGCCAGGGCCCGCGTAGGGTCGCTTCGCGAGATCGACATTTGATCGGGCGCGCTTTTCGGGTTCATGATCATGCCACAATCGCATCATAAACCGAGACGCAGGCAACCCATGGCTCTCAAACGCCCCAAAGGCCCCGCCGGCACGCTGGTCGTGCTGGAGCACACTTCAAGAATCCTCAAGGACAACCCGCTCGGCGATCCGCACGTGCGCAAGCTCGCGGTGTGGCTGCCGCCGCAATATGACGGCGCGGGCAGGCGCCGCTTCCCGGTGCTCTACGACCTGGTCGGCTTCACCGGCTCCGGCCTTTCGCACACGGGCTGGAAGCCGTTCGGCGACAACGTGCCGGAGCGCGCGGCGCGGCTCATTCGCAGCCGGAAGATGGGGCCGGCGATCTTCGTCTTTCCGGACTGCTTCACGGCGCTCGGTGGCAACCAGTACGTGAATGCGCCGGCGATCGGCCGCTACGCCGACTATCTCACGCGCGAGATCATCCCCTTCGTCGATCGCGAATTCCGGACGGCCGCGAGCCGCGAGCATCGCGGCTGCTTCGGCAAGTCATCGGGCGGCTACGGGGCGATCATCCACGGCATGAAATACGCGGCATTCTGGGGCGCGATCGCGGACCATTCCGGCGACGCGTATTTCGATTTCGTCTACTGGCACGACTGGCCGAATACGTTGAACGAGCTGGCGAAGCACCGGATGCCCAGGCGCAAGGCGGGCGCCTACAACGCGCGCCGCGAGGCGGGCCGGAAGGGTCTCGCCGAGGGCCTCGACGACGGGCGCATCAGGCGCTTCCTCGAGCGCGTCTGGAAAAAGGAGAAAGTCTCGACCGCGGAAGGCCACTGCATCATGAACCTCTGCATGGCGGCGACCTACGACCCGGACCCCAGGGCGCCGCTCGGCTTCCGCGTGCCGTTCAACCTGGAATCGGGCGAGGTGATCGAGCGCCGCTGGATGAGGTGGCTCGAGCACGACCCGGTCAATCTCGTCTCGAAATACCGCGCCAACCTCAAGTCGCTGCGCGGCATCTACATCGACTGCGGCTGGCGCGACCAGTACCACATCCATTACGGCGCGCGCATCCTGTCGCAGCGCCTCGCCGCGGCCGGCATCCGCCACCTCTACGAGGAGTTCGACGACAACCACTCCGACATCGACTACCGGATGGACGTGAGCCTGCCCTATCTCTACCGGGCGCTGATGCGCTGATCGCTTGTCCCCACGCGCGGTTGCGGCTTCGGAGCGCAGACGGGTAGAGCGGGAAATAACGTATCTCGTTGTTTTAATGGTTAATTTGAATGCCGCCCACGCGACCGTGACCGACAATCGCCGCGGGTCCGGGGAACTTGGTTTCGGGTTAAGGCTCTGAATTGCTGTATCATTCGCCCCCTGCCCGACGGCGGCCACACGCCCGGGCTGACACGACGCTGCAATGAGGACCATTTGAAATGCAAGAAATCCTGCAATACCTGAAAAACAGCGGCGAGCGACTCGATTCGGAGATCGCCGCGGCGACCGGCCTCTCGCTTGCGAAGGTGCGCCTGTACGTGACCGACCTGCAAGCCCGGGGCGCCGTGATGGTGTGCCGCTCGATTCGGTACAAGGATGGCAAGGAGATCGACGGCATCCTGTGCCGCGTGGCCGGATACATTCCGCCCGCCGCCCCCGGCAGGAGATCGAAAGCGCAGATGCCGGCGAAGACCACTTCGGCCGACTGATCCTGCAGCGGAAGTAGGTCAGCCTCGGTTGTCAGTTCTACGGAGCGGCGCAACGCCGAGGGTGCGCATGAAGGCCTGCATCCCGTAGTGGAACGCGATGAACGCTCCGAGCTCCATGATCTGCGCCTCGGTGTAGTGCTTTTTGCCTTCATCGTAGAAGGCGGCATCCACTTTCTCGGGGCTGAGGTACATCTCCCGCGCGTAGCGCAGCGCCCATTTCTCGGCGGCGGTGAAGCGCGGGTCGTCCTGGAAATTTCCCGATCCCGCCTCGATCGTGTCCTCGTCGAGGCCGTCCTTCGCTGCCCGCGCCGAGCGCAGGCCGGCAAAATAGCCGTCGCCCGCGGTGCGGGCGAGCTGCACGCGGATGATTTCCTTCAGCCGATGGTCCACGTTGCCCTCGGCGTGGGAGAGGAGCAGGGCCCGGAGCAGCGCTTTCGCGTATGCGGGCACCCGCGCGAGGATGCGTGGAAAAAGCGAATCCGGCACGCCGAGCGCCTCGCCGCGCGCGATCAGCGCCAGCAGCTCGGGATCGCGAATTTCGTCGGGCCTCAGTGGCTCAATGTGCGCCATCGTCGTATGTTCTCACCAATCCCCCCTGCCCCCCTTTGTCAAAGGGGGGAGACATAATCCCCCTACCCCCCTTTGACAAAGGGGGGTGCGTGAAGCGCGGGGGGATTTCGTCACTTCGTCACTCCTGCAAGCGAGGCGGGCGCCGCGCCGTAGAGACGCGCCGATTCCTCCTGGCTCACCAGCCGGCCGTCGGGCGAGAACATGGGATAGAACTTCAACGTGCCGAAGAAGGTGTGGTAGCCAATGTTGAAGCCGATGAAGGCGCCGAGCTCGACGATCTCCTCCTCGGAATAGTGCCGCCGCAGCTCATCGTAGAAGTCGCGCCCGATCCGATCGGGGTTGAGGGCCATCAGCTCGCTGTAGCGCAGCGCGAGCTTTTCGGCTTCACTGAAGCGGGGGCTCGCCTCGTAGTGGGCGACGCCCTCGTCGATGTCGTCCTCTTTCAGGCCCTGCCGCTTCGCCGAAGCGGACCGGACGTTGCCTCAGTAGACGCAGGAGGCCATGCGGGAGAGCTGCACCCGGATGATCTCCTTCAGCTTGTGGCTGACGCGGCCGGTGTTGAAGATCGTGTCCCAGGCGACGAACATCGCCTCGCACAGCTCGAGGTTGTGCCCCATCATCGCGTGGAAGCCCGGGTCCGGCGCGCGGTGCTCGAGGCATTTGTCGATATGGGGCCTGAGCTGGGTCTGCCTCAGCGCCTCGATATCGAGCATCGTGATGTTGGGCATGGGTCGAAGACGGCGGGACAGCGAAGTCGTTCCGGGAGTATCGCGCCAAACCCGCCTACAGACAAATGCGCCGATGCCCGTTTGTCAGGGATGAGGGATGAGAAATGACGACGCGCTCGATGATGTCCACGCGGTCGGAGAACGCGGTGCGCAGAGACATGCCGGGCTCCGGCCTGTTGACGGCACAGGAACGGGCATATTAGCCTGAACCCGGCAGCGCACGAACTCGTGGCGAGATACGGGTGACGAAATCCCCCCGACACATTCATGTCCCCCCTTTGGCAAAGGGGGACAGGGGGATTTTTCAAGGAGGCCACATGGCAAAAAGCTATTGGATTGCGTTTTATCGATCGATCAAGAACCCCGATGCGCTGGCGGCGTACGCGAAGCTCGCCGGCCCGGCGATCCAGGCAGCGGGTGGGCGCTTTCTCGTCCGCGGGATGCCCGCGAAGGTGTACGAGGCGGGCCTCAACCAGCGCACGGTGATGATCGAGTTCGACAGCCTGGAAAAAGCAATCGCCGCGCACGACAGCCCCGGCTACCAGGCGGCCCTGAAAGTGCTGGGGAAAGACGCGGTGGAGCGGGAGCTGCGGATCGTTGAGGGTGTCTCCTGACGCCTCACCCCTGGAGCTCGAGCTTCGCCTCCTTCACGAGCTTGCGCCACTTGGCGATCTCGGAGCTGATGTGGGCGGCGAATTGCTGCGGGGTCGAGCCCGTGGGCGTGGAGCCGTCGGCGGAGAAGCGTTTGACCACGTCCGGCGACTTCAGCGCCTCGTTGATCGCCGCGTTCAGCTTGCGGACGATGGGCGCAGGCACCTTGGCTGACGTGAGCACGCCGTACCACTGGTCCACCTGATAGCCCGGCACCCCGGCTTCCGCGACGGTCGGCAGCTCCGGCGCGGCGGGCGTGCGCTTGCCCGTGGTCACCGCAAGCGCCCTCAGGCGGCCGCTCGGCAGGTGAGGCCTCACGCCGAAAAGCGTGCCGAACCCGACCTGCACATCGCCGGCCAGCATGGCGGGGATGACGGCGGCCGTCCCCTTGTACGGCACGTGGACGAGCTTGATGCCGGCCATGTAGTTGAACATCTCCCCTGCGAAATGCTGCAGCCCGCCGGTGCCGGACGAACCGAAGTGGAGCTTGCCGGGATTCGCCTTCGCGTACGCGATCAGCTCCTTGATCGACTTCACGGGGACCGAAGGGTTGTGATAGACGACGTAGAACAGCGAGCTTGCCTGCGAGATCGCCGCAAGGTCCTTCGTGAGGTCGTACGGCAGCTTTGGATTGACCGCGGCATTCACGGAATGCGAGGCCGAGATCAGGCAGATCGTGTAGCCGTCCGGGATCGCCTTGGCGGTGAGGTCCACGCCGATGGCGCCCGCCGCCCCGGTGCGGTTGTCCACGACGACCTGCTGGCCCCACGTGTCCGAGAGTTTCTGGGCGATGGTGCGCGCGGTCGTGTCGGTGCCCGCGCCCGGCGCGAACGGCACGATGAAGCGGACGGGCTTGTTCGGGTAGCCCTTCGCGCCGTCGGGTTGTGCCGCCGCGAGCGGCTGGACGGCGACGGCGCAGGCGAGGGCGGCTGCGCGGATTGTCATGTTCAGGTAGCGCATTGCGTTTCCTCCAGCGTTGATGTCAGTGCCACGAACTCCTAGTCAAGCTTGATGCCAAGCTTCCTGCCGGTGCCGCCCCACTTCTCGGCGTCGGCTTGGATCACCCTGGCGAACTCTTCCGGCGTGTTGGCAATGACGTCGTTGCCCTGCGCGACGAGAATCTTGCGCACGTCGGGCTGGTTGATGGCCGCGACGAACGCCTGGTTCAGCGTCCGAACGATCGCCTGCGGCGTCTTCGCGGTCGTCACGTAGCCGTACCAGTTGCTTGACTCGTAGCCGGGCAGGCCCGACTCGGCGATGGTGGGGATGTCGGGAAAGCTCTCGGCGCGCTTCGATCCGCCGTGGGCGACCAGCCGCAGGCGCCCCGCTTTCCAGTGGCCGAGCGTGGAGAACACGTTGGAGAACGTGAGCTGGACCTCGTTGCCCAACTGCGCCGTGATGGCGGGCGCGATGCCCTTGTACGGCACGTGCGTCATCTTGAGCCCGGCCATCGACAGGAACAGCTCGGCCGAGAGGTGCGGGGAGCTTCCCGGGCCCGACGAGCCGTACAAGAGCTTGCCGGGGTTGGCCTTGGCATAGGCGATGAGCTCCTTCACCGTTTTCGCGGGGACCGACGGGTGCAGCAGCAGGCCGAACGGCGACACGATCGCCTGCGTGATCGGCGTGAAGTCCTTGAACGCGTCGTATGGAAGCCCCTTCTGGAGGGTGCCGTTGATGACGAACGTGACCGTGGTGCCGAGCAGCGTGTAGCCGTCGGGGACGGCCTTCGCGACGATGTCCGCGCCGACGACCCCCGAGGCCGCCGGCCGGTTGTCGATCACCAGCGGTTGCCCGAGCCGGTCGGCGATCCGCGGGCCCAGCAGGCGCGCCGTGACATCGCTGCCGCCCCCGGGCGCGAACGGGATGACCAGGCGTATCGGGCGCGAGGGATATTTTTCCTGCGCCAAGGCAGGGCCTGACGGCAGGGCCCATGCGCACGCCGCGCACGCCGCGAGAACCGGGATCCTGCTCATCCTTGCACTCATGACTGTCACCTATCGCCGCTCCGGAGCCTCAGGAGTGGCTATCTTAGGGAATTGTGGCGGGTACGGCTACGACACGAACGAGGGCGCCGTCACTCGGCCTTGATGCCGGCGTCGCGGCTTACCTTGGCGAGGCGGGCGTTGCTGGACTTGATCAACGCTGCGTCCTGGCGGCTACGGCTTGCGACGGGCATACTGCCCATTACCCATTTACCCTTACCCATTACCGACTGTCGACCCACGACCCACAAATCACGACCCACGCTGTTCTGAGACAGGAGGAGAGAGCATGAACCGTTCGATCTCGTTTCGCGCCGTTGTCGGATTACTCGCGGCGCTTGCGGTACTTCCGGCGCTCGCGCAGAAGGTTGACTGGCCCACGAAGCCGGTGAGGTTCATCGTGCCGTTCCCGCCGGGCGGAACGGTCGATCCCCTCGCGCGGCTGGTGGGCGCCCGGCTCTCGGCGACGCTGGGACAGCAATTCATCGTGGACAACCGGACCGGCGCATCGGGTTCCATCGGCACGGGCATCGCGGCGAAGGCGACACCCGACGGCTACACGTATGTGTTCGTGTTCGATACGCACGTCGTGAACCCTTTCCTGATCCCCAACCTCCCGTTCGATACGGTGAAGGACCTCGCGCCGGTCATGCTGGTCGCGACCGCGCCGTATGCCTTCGTGACCAACGTCGCCAAGCCCTACAGGAGCTTCGCGGACGTGATCAAGGCAGCGAAGGCGAAGCCCGACACGGTGACCTACGGCTCGGTCGGCAGCGGCAGCCTCGGGCACCTCATGATGACCCTCGTGCAGCAAGCGGGCGGCTTCAGGATCGTGCACGTGCCCTACAAGGGCGGCGGCCCGATGACCGTGGCCGCGCTCGGCGGCGATATCGAGCTTGCCATCGGCACGGTGGCGCTGCTGACCCCGAACGTGAAGGGTGGCAGGCTACGCGCCGTCGCGACCACCGGCGACAAGCGCTCGAACGCGTTGCCTGACGTGCCGACGGTTGCGGAGCAGGGGTTCCCCGGATTCTCGGCGCTCGCCTGGTGGGGAATTCTCGCGACGGGCGGGACACCCAGGCCGGTCCTCGATAGATTTCACGCCGAGCTCGTCAAGGTCTTCAACCTGCCGGACGTGCGCAAGCAGCTCTCCGGGACGCTCGGCATGGACCTCGTCGTCAGCAGCCCCGCGGGCCTGGAGAAATTTCTCGCCGCCGAGATCGCGCGGTGGGGAAAGGTGGTGCGCGAGAACAACATCCGCGGCGACTAGAAACGGCGACGCCCGCGGCAGAACAGAAAGGGGCGACCGCAGCCGCCCCTCGTTGCGCGGCCGGCGCCGTCACCGGCCCTTGATCTCGATGGCGTTGGTCACGGTCTTGACCCCCTCGACGTCACGCGCGACGGCCTCGGCCCGCAGCTTGTCGGCCTCGCTCGGGACAAAACCGCTCAGCTGCACCTTGCCTTTGAAGCTCGCCACGCTGATGTTCCCGGAACTGAGGTCGTCAGCGCCGAGCAGCGCCGTCTTCACCTTGGCGGTGATGAAGCTGTTGTCAATGTATTCGCCTGCGCTTTCCCGGGTCGGCGTGCCGGCACAACCGGCAAGGGATGCGGCAAATACCGCCGCGGCGAGCGTGATGACGATTTTCCGAAATGGATGCGCCGGCATCCGTGATTGGCTGGTCATGGTCTTCTCCTGTATGGGTGTTACGCGACGCATTCGGCGCGACCGGGACGATGCGCCCACTCATCCCGCCGCTCTCCCCAGTCCGGGGAGAGGGCAGGAAAAGTCCGGGTCGCGAGTTGCGGTACTGGGCTGACGACTACCTGCCGTCAGGATCTCCTGACGACCACCATCTCGTTCTTGACCGAGCGGACGCCGTCCACGCCCAAGGCGACCATCGCGGCCCGGTGGCTTTTGGCGGGTGTATCCGCCGTGCCGTAGAGCGTGATGACGCCGTCGGCCGATTTGACGTCCACCGTGACCGAGCGCAGGCCCGGATCCGCGGATAGGGCGGCCGTCACTCTGGCCGCCAGCGCCAAGTCGGTTGCGGGACCGCCGGATTGAGAGTGAGTCATTCCCGCTCCGGCCGGGGCGGCGGGGGCCGGCGCCGGTTCCAGGTTGCGGCCGGCGTTTTCGACGAGGCTGTCGAAAGTCTTGGCCGGGTTGTCGGCCGCCGGCTTCGGGTCGCACGCGGCCAGCGTGAGCGCGAGCGCGCCCGCAGTTGCAAGTGTGAGCGTCCTGCTGAGATAGGTCATCGCATTCGGTTCCATGGTTTCCTTGGTAGGTTGTTGGATGGTTGTCCGCTCCCCCGAAAGAGACGCAGCCCTGGAGTGCAAGACCGCGCGACCGCTTCGGGGGAGGAGCAGCGGGGTTGGGATGCCGTCGCGGTCAGGCGGCATCGCCCCGGATCGCTGAAGCTAGTACGGCTTGTTCTTGCATCGCGGATCGTCCGGCTTCTTCTTGCAATCAGGCGGAGTATCCTGCGACTGGGACGGGGTGTCCGCGGTGCTGAAGAATCCCGGCGATCCGGCCGCCTGCGCAGCAGCCGCTGCGAAGGTTGTGCCGGCAAATCCGGCTGACAACGCCATCATCAAAGCGATACAAATCTTCTGCCATGAACGCATGAAAACCTCCTTTACGAGTGGATCGGAACTGCATGGAGCCATCCGGCTCGCACCTCGATCCGTGCGACATCCGTGCCAGGAGGCACAAGTGCTTCGGAATCAGCCTATTATGGGAAGCGCACGCGACGGCACGCCGGCGCAATTCGTCGCCTCGGGGCAACGCTCAGGGCCGGAGATCAGGCAATCGCCTGAATCCCCGATGGATTTCGGTTTGCCAATCGGCGACACACGCCGGTGACGCGGTCACGGCCGTTCGATCCGGCTCAGGCCCACGCGGCCCAGCATCGGCAATCTCAGCGCCGGTGAAAACGGGTCGATGCCAAAGTTGAGGCCGAGGATATTGATCTCCATGCCCTCGACCGTGCTCGCGGTGAAGCCGAGCAGCCCGTAGAGCGAAACCTGGAGACCGCTGCCGCTCGGCGCCGTAGTGAGCCAATGGTCGCGCAGGTAGTCCTTGCCGATCGCCGTCGGCGGCAGGTCGATTTCCAGCTCCGGCACGGCGCGGGCGATCCACGCAGTGAAGGTATTCGAGTTCGGACCCGGCCATACGCCATACTCCGCCGCGTAGGGGTAGGCGCGCGCGGCCGCGTCGATGCGCTCGATCAGCGCATCCACGCCCGGGCCGCGCTTGTCGGCGAGAAGCTCCGGCTCGGCGCCGAACCAGCGCTCGTCCGGGCCGCGCTGGCGGATCGCGAGCGCCGATTCGCTGTAGCGCAGGCGCCAGCCGATCACCTCGTAGACCGTGTACGCGCGCGCTCCCGCCGGCTTCACGGCGACCCAGCTGTGAACCGCGAAATAGCCGCGCCACCTGACCGCGCGGGCGGCGTACACCTGCACTACCGCCTCGGGAGTCGCCGCGGGGTCCGGCGCGAGACCGACCGGCGCGCGGCTCGCGGTGCGCCAGTCGGTCACGCCGCCGCGCGCGACCACGACAAACGCCACGATGCCGGCGATCACTAGAAGCGCGGCGAGGCTCATGACGAGATTTTTCCTCATCGCGGAGGGTCACGAGCGACGGCTGACGGATGGCGCCTATTGGTCACCGGGGACGCGTCACTGATATTGCGTCACAGTATAGCGTCACTGGTGAAGCGTCGAATCGGCGCACATCGGCGTCCATCGGCGGCTCGAAGTTCGAGTCACGATTCACGAATCACGACCCGCGAATCCTGGCGTGCCGCGCGCCCGGTTCCGCGCCAGCATGCTCTGGGTGTTGGGTACGTAGAGAAGGTGCCCGATCTTGCGCACGTAGTGGTCCTCGTGCGGGTCGAGCCGGCCGTCGGCGTACGCGATCCGCCACAGGTGCTCGATGAGGCGCACGCGCTCGGGCAACGGCAGGTCACGCTTGATCACGCTCACCGGCGCGAAATAGGACGTGAGCTGCATCGCGCGCTCGCGCCCCTCGCCCAGGACATCCGCCGCATCGGGCGGCGGGAGATCGAATAGATCGGCAAGCGCACGCTCGGCCGCCGCGCGCTCCAGATCCGAATCCGCGAGGTCCACCCGGGTGACTTCGTGGAGCAGGCTTGCCACGGCGAGCAGAAGGTGCCGGCGCTCGTGCCCCGGCAGCACTCGCGCGGGCAACGGCTGGTCATCGAACAGATTTCTCAGGGCTCGCAGCATGGATGGCGGCTCCGCCTGTGGACTTTCGTTAGTGCGGGGGCGGGTCCCGGGAGTTCCGTTCCGGCGCGCCGCCGGGCGGCCTGCGCGCTGAGGCGAGTCGCTTTCATTCCACACTGCCGCGCGTTGAACGGCGGCTTCCCGTCCGTTCGAACGCGCGGAATTAAACCGGCGCGTAGCGTCCGGCTTTAATGCGACTTGACAATCCACATCGTGGTATCTAGCCTGAACCGACTCTAACAAGAAGTTCCCAGGAGGATGGACCAACCCACCGCAGCGCGGGGCGCGGCCGCGCCCGAAGCAGCGCAGAGTCCCTGGCTGCTCGAAGTCGAGGACCTGCACGTCCATTTCGTGACGACGCGCGGCGTGGTGCGCGCGGTCGAGGGCATTTCCTACAAGGTGAAGCCGGGCGAGACTGTCGCGCTCGTCGGCGAATCGGGCTGCGGCAAGTCGGTCTCCTCGCTCGCCATCATGCGGCTGCTCGCGAAGCCAGCCGGGCGCATTGTCGGCGGCAGGATACTCTTCCAGGGCCGCAACCTCCTCGATCTCACGGAAGACGAGATGCGCGAGATTCGCGGCCGCGATATCGCGATGATCTTCCAGGAGCCGATGACTTCGCTCAACCCGGTGCTCACCATCGGCTTCCAGATCATGGAGCCGCTGTTGATCCACCTCAACATGACCGAGGAAGCGGCGCGCGCGCGCGCGGTGGAGCTTCTGAAATTAGTCGGCATCCCCGATCCCGAGCGGCGGCTCGACCAGTACCCGCACCAGTTCTCCGGCGGCATGCGCCAGCGCGTGATGGTCGCGATCGCGCTCTCCTGCAATCCCAGGCTCATCATCGCCGACGAGCCGACTACCGCCCTCGACGTCACGATCCAAGCGCAGATCCTGAAGCTCATGAAGGATCTCTCGCGCGACCTCGGCATCGCGATGGTGATCATCACCCACAACCTCGGCATCGTCGCGCGCTACGCCAATCGGGTGAACGTGATGTATGCCGCGCGGCTCGCGGAGCACGGTAGCGCCGCCGACGTGTTCGCCAAGCCGCTGCATCCATACACCGCGGGGCTGCTGCGCTCGGTGCCGCGGCTCGACCAGCCGCGCGGCTTGAAGCTCGAGACCATCGAAGGCCTGCCGCCCAACCTGCTCGACCCGCAGCCAGGGTGCCGTTTCGCCCCGCGCTGCCCGGCACAGCAACCGGCGTGCGTCGCTGCGCCGCCTCCGCTCGCGCAGGTCGAGCCGCACCGCTATTCCGCGTGTATCCGGGCGAGGGAGATGGCGCGAGTGGGGCCGGCCGGGCTCAAGTTGCAGAGCGCGAATCCGCAGCCGCCGGTGCACAAGGTGCTCGACAAGGCGCGGCCGCTGCTGAAGGTGCACGACCTCAAGACCTATTTCGAGGTCGGCGCCGGCCTCAAGCTGTTCAAGAGCGCCCGTCTTGAGGTGCGCGCGGTGGACGGGCTCTCCTTCGAGGTCTTCCGCGGCGAGACGGTGGGGCTGGTGGGGGAATCCGGCTGCGGCAAGACCACGGTCGGGCGCACGCTCTTGAGGCTTGAGGAGGCGACCGGCGGCGAGATGGTGTTCGAGGGCGCCAACGTCACGCGCGCCGGCGGACAGCAGCTCAAGGACTACCGACGCAAGATCCAGGTCATCTTCCAGGACCCGTTCAGCTCGTTGAATCCCCGCATGACCATCGGCGCGATCATCGCCGAGCCGATGCGGGTGTACAAGCTCGTCCCCGACAACAAGGCGGCACGCGCCAAGGTGGCGGAGCTGCTTAGCCAGGTGGGGCTGTTCGAGTACATGGCGGAGCGCTATCCGCACGAATTGTCCGGCGGCCAGCGCCAGCGCGTGGGGATCGCGCGCGCGCTGGCGATGCAGCCGTCCTTCATCGTGTGCGACGAGCCGGTCTCTGCGCTCGACGTCTCGATCCAGGCGCAGATCATGAACCTGCTGGAAGAGCTGCAGCAGAAATTCAAGCTGACCTACCTCTTCATTGCGCACGATCTCGCGGTGGTGCGGCACATCTCCGACCGCGTGATCGTGATGTACCTCGGCAAGGTGATGGAGATCGCCGACCGCGATACGCTTTACGCCGAGCCGCTGCACCCCTATACCAAGGCGCTGCTCGACGCGGTGCCGATCCCCGACCCGCAGATCGAGGCGAGGCGCGAGCATCGCGTGCTGGGAGGAGAAGTGCCGAGCCCGGTGAATCCACCGCGCGGCTGCGTGTTCCACACACGCTGCCCGCTGGCGAGCGAAGAGTGTAAGATTACGATTCCCAAGCTGCGCGAGGTGCGGCCGAAGCATTTTGCCGCCTGCATCAAGCTTTGAGACGCGTGATTCGTGATTGGTGGGTCGTGAGTCGAGCTTAAAGCGGTTTTTCGGATCACGATTCACGAATCACGAATCACGAATTTCAAAATAAGGAGGAGGGAACATGAAGCTGATTTCTGCACTGATGTTGAGCGCGGCGGCGCTCGCCACCGCGGGCGCGATGGCGGCGGAGACGCCGAAGTCGGGTGGACTGCTCAAGTTCGCCGTGAGCGCGGAGCCGCCGAATTACGATTGCCACGCGCAGACCTCGTTCGCATTCATCCACCCCGTGCGTCCGCACTACAACACGCTGCTCGAGTTCGATACCGCCAAGTATCCCGCGATCAAGGGCGACCTCGCCGAGTCGTGGAACGTGTCGAAAGACGGGCTCACCTACACCTTCAAGCTGCGCAAGGGCGTGAAGTTCCACGACGGCTCGACGCTCTCCTCAGAGGACATAAAGGCGACCTACGACCGGCTGCGCAATCCCACCAGGGCCGTGCGCTCGGTGCGGCAGGCGAGCTATGCCGACATCGCCTCGATCGAGACGCCCGACCCGCTCACCGTGGTGTTCAAGCTGAAGAAGAAGAATGCCTCCATGCTCACCAACTTCGCGAGCCCGTGGGACTGCGTCTACAGCGCGGCCAAGCTCAAGCAGGACCCGAGATTCCCCGAGCGCAACGTCATGGGCACCGGGCCCTTTACTTTCGCCGGCCACGTGGCGGGCTCGCACTGGACCGGCCGCAAATTCGACGGCTACTTCCGCAAGGGCAGGCCGTATCTCAACGGCTACGTCGCGATCTTCATCAGTGGCGCGCCGATGGTGAACGCGCTCGCCGCGGGCGAGGTGCTGGTGGAGTTCCGCGGGCACTCCCCGGCCGACCGCGACCGGCTGATGAAGGCGCTCGGGGAGAAAGGGTCGGTGCAGGAGACGCCCTGGGTGTGCAGCCTGGTCGTGACCTTCAACACCAGGAAAAAGCCGTTCGACGACGTGCGGGTGCGGCGCGCGCTTTCGCTCGCGATCGACCGCTGGAGCGGCGCGCAGGCGCTCTCCAAGGTCGCGCTGGTGCGCTGGGTGGGCGGCATACTGCGGCCCGGCTACGATTTCGCAGCCTCCGAGAAGGAGCTCGTGCAGTATCCCGGATGGTCCAAGGACATCAACGCCTCGCGCGCGGAAGCGCGCAGGCTGCTGCAGGAGGCGGGCGTGCCCAACCTCACCTTCACGTTCACCAACCGCAACGTCGCCATGCCCTATGTGCCGGTCGGCGTGTTCCTGATCGACCAGTGGCGCCAGATCGGGGTCAACGTCAAGCACGAGCAGCTCGAGACCCGGCTCTACCTCGCCGCGCAGCAGCGCGACAACCCGACGTTCGAGGCCGCGCTCGACTTCAACTGCGACTTCATGGACGAACCCAACCTGCAGCTGCAGAAATACCTGTCGCACGACCGCGCGATGATCAACTACGCCCAGCAGACCGACCGCGTGCTGGACGATCTATTCGACAAGCAGTCGGGCGAGC